>Ga0172372_10004889_pt1 | contig 18880 bp, 15 predicted proteins | sample LakKiv5m_2_FD_114544 | JGI IMG/M metagenome (GOLD analysis project Ga0172372, IMG submission 114544) | Freshwater microbial communities from Kabuno Bay, South-Kivu, Congo - kab_092012_9.5m | ecosystem: Environmental > Aquatic > Freshwater > Lake | place: Democratic Republic of the Congo...
CAGGATGTAGCAGCCGTCGTCGTAGTGCGCGCCGCTGCCGATGCGCCCGATATACATGCCCGTGCGCAGGCGGATGTGCTCGATGGAGGAGAGCGTCTTGACCTTGCTCTCGTCGTAGTTGTGTTTCGCGGATTTTTCGTCGGCCATGTTTCGCGCGGGTGACTACCGGAAAGCGCGGTGATTGCCAACTTGAAACGCCGTGCTAGAAAACGGCGTGCCCGCCGCGCCCGATTCCACTGCCAGCCGCAGCTCGCGTTCCGCCACGCCGGGCCATTTCGTCACCACGCGCTGGACGCAGGTGGTGGCAGCGGGCCGCCCGAGCGATTCGACGCACGCCCACACCGCGCTGGAGCAGCTCTGCCGCACTTACTGGTATCCGATTTACGCCTTCGTGCGCCGCCAGGGCCACGCGCCGCACGACGCGCAGGACCTCACGCAGGCATTCTTCGCGCGCCTGCTGGAGCGCAACGCCCTCGGCGCGGCGGACCGCCAGCGCGGGCGCTTCCGCTCCTTCCTGCTGGCGGCGCTCAAGAATTTCCTCCGCGACGAGTGGGATAAGCTCCGCGCCCAAAAGCGCGGTGGCGGGCAGAACCTCATCTCGCTCGACGCCGGCGATGCCGAGTCCCGCTACGCGCTGGAGCCGGCCGACACGCTGACCGCCGACCGCATCTTCGAGCGCCGCTGGGCCATGCTGCTGCTGGACCGCGCGGTGGAACGCCTCCGCGCCGAGCACGCGGCGACGGGCAAGCTCGCGCAGTTCGACGCGCTCAAAGCCAGCCTCGCCGGCTCGCGTGAGTCGCAGCCTTACTCCGCACTCGCCACGCAGCTCGGCCTGAGCGAAGGCGCGGTGAAGGTGGCCGTCCACCGCCTCCGCCAGCGCTACCGTGAAGTCATCCGCGCGGAAATCGCGGAGACCGTCGCGGGCGAGGCGGAGGTGGAAGCCGAGTTGAAGCACCTCATGGCGGCGCTGGCCTGAGTCACCGCCGTGGCGCGGGTTGGCCCGCGATTGCCGCAGCAACGACAGCGGCGACGGATCCGTTGACCGGTTCCCTCTGGACGGCTACGGTCTGGCGTCCACCAGAAACCCATGAGCACACACGTTCCCAACCGGAAGCCGGGTGGTGCGGGGGCCGCGCCGGCCCGGCCGTGGCCCAAGGTGTTGCTGGTCGTGGCGTCCGTGGCCGTCATCGCGATCTCGGTTCGCTCCCTGGTCAAGCAGGAGGGAAATTCGGCTGTGCCGGCCCGCGATGGACAAGTCTTCGAGGCGTGCGGCCAGGCGCTCGCGGAGGAAACCGCCCGCCTGCTCGCGAACCAGGGCCGGGTGGTCATCATCGCCGCGCGGGCCGGGCCGGCGCCTTCACCCGTGCACGAGGCGTATCTCCGGGGCTTCAAGCAGGCGCTCAAGGCGCGGCCGGGATTGACGCTCGCGGCCACGGAGGCGGTCACCCCCACCGAGGCTGGCTGCCCGGCCGACGCATATCTGGACGTGCTGAAAAGGCATCCCACCATTGACGCGGTGGTGTCGTTCGCCGGACCGCCGGTGTTCCGCGGCGCGGACTTCAAGGCTCTCCCGGCCCGCCCTCCGAAGCTGGTGGTGTTGGGCGGCGGACGCGAGCTTACCCGCTCGCTGATGTCCCGGAAGCTGCTGGATGTCAGCTTCGTGCCGCGTCGGCACACCAAGTCCGCGCCCGGCCCGGCGCAGGCGGCGCGGGAGCAGTTCGACCAGATCTACCAAAGTGTCACCCCGACCACCGTGGCCGCGTGGTTCGAAGAAGGATCGCCATGAACTTCCCCGTGCATTACCGCAGCCAACGCCGCGCCCTGCGGGCACCACGCGGGCGCAGCGCCTTCACCCTGATCGAACTGCTGGTGGTCATCGCCATCATTGCGATCCTGGCGGGCCTGCTGTTGCCGGCGCTGGGTTCAGCGAAGGAGCGGGCCGCCAAGATTCGGTGCGTGAGCAATCTCAAGCAGCTCGGGTTGCTGACGCAGCTTTATGCCGATGACTTTGGCGGGCGGCTGATCCCGGTCTTTCTCACGGGCGACACGAACATCGGCTTCATCCCGCTGCTCGTGCAGAACAAATACATCGCCGCCCCCACGCCGCAACCGGGCTGGAACCAGCTCGCCAACGCCACCCCGGCGACGGCCCAGGCGTCCATCTTCAAGTGCCCTTCCGGCAAGGACGACCGCACTTCCGGCAACTGCATCTCGGGGCAGAACGACTACAACCCCTACGGTGACGAAGCCCGGCGGCCGTGGCGCAGCTACGGCGTCGGCGGCGTCAGCTACGACATCTGGTATTCCTTCAACGCGCGCTCCGGCGGGGCCACCACCCAGTAACCGCTCTGGACCTGGGCTTCCATGGCGACCCAGCCTCCGAGCCTGACGCTGCTCACCGCGCCCAATGACACCATCTACATGCTGGACGGCCCTTGCTTCTGGAACCTCGACGGGCCGGGTGCGGGCACGCGCCTGGGCAACGGCCGCATCAGCGCGCGGCACGACAAGCGCAAGGTGACCAACGTGCTGCTGTTCGACGGCCGCGTGGAATCACCGGACTACCTCCGGGCCATCAACGGCTACCAGTGGACGCGGTGATCCCGGCTCAACCGGAACGATGCGATTGGAATGGGGAGCGCGCCCGCCCCGGGCGCAGCGAACCGCGCCCTCGCGGTTCGTCGGGCGGGGCCAAGGTTCTGCACCGTTTGGTTCGCTCGGTCGCGCCCGCGTTCGCCGCGAGGGCGCGGCGAACTGCAGCCGGGGCGGCTGCGCTCCCCAGATCTCGCAGCTACATTGTTCCGGCTCAGAGCCTTTCCCGCCAACGTCCTTTGTTCCCGGCCGAGTGTAACCTTCCTCCGCGCTTTCCTTAGTAGCGGGTGTATGGACACTATCGGCTCACACATGAGCACCCCGGCCCGCACCTGCCCGGCTTGTGGCAAGCCCCTCCCCACCGACGCGCCGCAGGGGCTTTGCCCGCCGTGCCTCGCCCAGTCCGCGCTCGGCTCGCAGCCTGGCGGGGATGAAACCCTCGCCTCCGGCAGCAAGCCCGGCAGTTCCGGCCCCGCCGCCATCCAGCCGGAAATCGCCCGGCTCTTCCCGCAGCTCGAAATCCTCGAACTCCTCGGCCAGGGCGGCATGGGCGTGGTCTATAAGGCCCGCCAGCCGCAGCTCGACCGCGTCGTCGCGCTCAAGGTCATGCGCGCCGACCTGAGCCGCGACCCCGCGTTCGCCGAGCGCTTCGCCCGCGAGGCCCGCGCGCTCGCCAAGCTCAACCACCCGAACATCGTTTCCGTCTTCGACTTCGGCCAGAGCGGCGGGCACTGCTGGTTCCTCATGGAGTTCGTGGACGGCCGCAACCTCCGCGAGCTGCTCCGCACCAAGACCCTCACGCCGCGCGAGGCGCTGGGCATCGTGCCGCGCGTGTGCGACGCGCTCCAGTTCGCGCACGACGAGGGCATCGTCCACCGCGACATCAAGCCGGAGAACATCCTGCTCGACAAAAAGGGCCGCGTGAAAATCGCCGACTTCGGCCTCGCGAAGCTCGTGGGCAAGGACGCGTCGGACTTCAGCCTCACCGCCACCGGCATGACGCTGGGCACGCCGCGCTACATGGCCCCCGAGCAGTTCGACAAGCCGCAGGAGGTGGACCATCGCGCGGACATTTATTCCCTCGGCGTGGTGCTCTACGAGATGCTCACCGGCGAGGTGCCGATGGGCCGCTTCTCGCTGCCGTCGGCCACCATCGGCGTGGACGTGCGGCTGGATGAAATCGTCCTGCGCACGCTGGAGAAGGAGCCTTCGCGCCGCTACCAGCACGCCAGCGAGGTGAAGACGCAGGTGGAAAGCGTCGCGGGCCTGGTCGCAAATCTCCCGCCGGTGCTGCGCGAGGCGCTGGGCTTTGAATACAAGACCAAGACAGAATGGTTCGGCCTGCCGCTGTTGCACATCGCCTACGGGATGGATTTGCAGACGGGGAAGACCCGCGTGGCCATGGGCATCGTGGCGATTGGCAACGTGGCGAAGGGCGTGATCGCGTTTGGCGGCGCGGCCTACGGCGGCATTGCGTTCGGCGGATTCGCGGTGGGCGTAGTTGCCATCGCGGGCTGCGGCATCGGGCTGGTTTCCTTTGCCGGGCTGGCGATTGCGCTCATCGCGGCCTACGGCGGGCTGGCGGTCGCGCCGTTGGCGCTGGGCGGATTCGCGGCCGGATACTACGCCTGCGGTGGCGCGGCCTTCGGTGCCCATGCCGTCGGCGGCAACGCGAACGATCCGGAGGCGCGCCGGATATTCGGCGGCCTCATGGCGAACTGGAAGATGCTCAACGCCGTCGGCCTCACCCTCATGGCCGTGTCGTTCGTCGTGCCCTTCTTCGCGACGCTCTGGGCACGGCGGCAGGCACCGACGAGCGCCGACACCGGCCCGACGGTGACGCCGCAGGCTCCTGCTGGATCGCAAGTGCCCACGACCGCAGCCGAGCCTGGTAGCGGCACCACGCTGCTGCTCGACGAGACCGATCGCTCCGCTCGCCAGTTCCAGCATTTGTTCCTGTGTGGTGGGTTGATTTGGATAGTGCTGGGCATCGTGTGGGTGCTGGTTTTTCCCCGCAACCTGCCGATCGCACCCGCGATGTGGATCGGCGGCGTCGCCATGCTCGTCATGGCCTCCCGCCATCGGCAGCAGTGGGAGGTTGACTACCGCGACCACGTCATCCGCTTCGAGAACGGGATCTACACGTCCGGGCGACTCATGATTGATGGCAGCGTTGTCGCATCGGGCGGGGTCGGATTTCAGACCGAGTTGAGTGGACGCATTCCCCGTGGTTCCGGTGCGGGCCACCGGATCGTGGCGAAGACCCACGCGGGATTCCGCTCCTTCCGCTGCCAGCTTTTCGCTGAACCGAACGCGACGGCACCCGCGAAGGAGGTCGCGCCTGCGAACTCCGACTCACCCGCCGACAGCAGTATCGGACGCCTGAGTCTGGGCCTCGCCCTCGCCGGCATCGTGTTGCCCGTCGGGATTCTGCTGCTGGCCCTTGCCGCCGCCTCGCGGGAACCCAAGTCGGGCATGCTCCTCCTGTGCGCGGGGCTGGGAGCGCTGCTGGAACTGGCCGCCTTCGGCTGCGGGGTCGTCGGACGGCGCAGTCTCGCGGGCAAGGCGGGCATGGTCATTTCGGGGTTGGTTCTCCTCGCCGGCCTGCTGCTGGCACCGAGCGTCATCCTGCAGCCCGGTGAACGCACCGTGCCGTCTCGGTTCAACCAGCCGTCGCAGCCGGTGACGTATCTCGAAGGCCACACCTCCATCGTGAAGGCCGTCGCCGTCTCGCCGGATGGCCACACGCTCGCCTCGGCGGGGCTGGATGGCCGCTTGCTCGTCCGCGAACTGCCGGGCGGGAAGCTCGTCAACACCATCGTGGCCCCGGCGGCCGGCAAAGGCGGCGGGCCGGCCGGTCTGATGTCATTGGCGATTTCCCCGGACAACGAGCAGGTGTTCGCCGGCGGCAACCGGCTGCTCCAGGCGCGGCTGCGCTCAGGCCAACCGGCCAGGCAACAGACGGCCAGGCAAATCGCCTCCGCGAACGGCTCCATCACCCACCTCACGTCCTATGACGGTGGACGCAAGCTCGCCTACATCGGCGGCGGCGGCAGCGAACTGGTCCTGTTCGACCTCGTGGCGCAGCGGCAGCTCAAGACCGCGCCGATTTTCCCCGGCAAGTTCTTCGGCAACGTCCGCGCCACCGCCGCCGCGCCCGACGGCAGCTTCATCGCCGTCTCGTCGTCGGACATGAAAGCCGATCCTGGCGGCGGGGCCACTTCCGCCGAGCCGTGCAAGCTCACCGTGTTCGACACGGAGGGCGTCGAGCGGTTGTCCTGGCAGTTCGCGGACTACGCCGACTTCTCGTTTGCAATGATGGTTTTCCCGGACGCACGCAGCCTCGCGCTCTGCCTGCCCTCGGGGAAAATGCTGCGCTGGACTCTCAACGCCGGTGGCAACTGGCAGGCCAGTCCGACCCCCGTGCGCATCGCGCCCGGTCGCTACACCGCCAGCGCCGCAAGCCGAGACGGCAAAATCATCTGGCTGGCTGAGAACCGGCAGATCACCGGCCTGGATGCCGCGACCGGCAAAGCCGTGGCGTTTGTGGACCTCAAGATCGGTGAGCGACAGGGGAATTTCTCCGCGTTCCCCATCGAGGCCATCGCGGTGACGACCGAGCCGCTCACCGTCGCCGCCGCGTTGTGGGACGGGCGGGTCGCGCTGGCGAAGTGCTGGCCGCTCGACGACGGCGCGGCCAAGCCGCAGCAAGGCGGAACCATTGCCTCGGCCATCGCCGGTCTGTCTTCGGAGAAGCTGGAGATTCGCAAGGACACCGCGAAACTGCCTACGACCACGACGCCCGGCCGGCGCGACTTCGCCTTCACCTTCAACGCGCCACCCAACCATGTGCTCAACGTCTGGCTGGAGTTCTGGAAGGACGGCAAGATGGAGATCGTCCCCGACTTCAGCGAGCGCTATTCGCCCGCGCGCGGCGATGCGATCCGCGCCTGGCTGGCCCTCACCACTCAGGACGGCGACAGGCCGGGCGTGAGCAGCCCGGGCCTGGGCCAGATGCGCTTTGGCTGGCAGCTTGGGATCGATTACCGGATCGAGAACGAGCGCGCGAACGTGCGCAGCACCGGCGCCAGTTCCTACGGCCACTGGCGGACCAACGTGTTCAAGGAAATCGCGGCGCGGGGCAGCTCCACGTCGCGACTGAGCTGGGATGACGCCTCCGCCCCGGCGGCGTGGCAGCCCAAACCCGGCGAAGTCGCCACCGTGCTGGCGTGGACCGCGCACGCGGGCAAGTCGGTCAGTTCGTCCGACTTGAAGTGGACGGAGGAAAGCCTGCGCCAGGGCGTGCCGGCGGTGGCCATTCTGCTGCGCGTCCGCTTCGACCCGGTTTCGCCGGAGCAGTTGAAGGAGTCGCCGACGACCAGCACCTCCATCATCGACGTGAAGAAGCTCGGCTCGTTGGGCGGAGCCGCGACCAAGGCCGCAGCCTCCCCGCCCTGAACGAGCAAGCCAGTGCGTGCTTCAATCGCGCGGCTGCTTGGCCAGGAAGTAGAGCACCGGCACGGCCATGCGGCTGATGAGGAGCGAGGCGATTTCCCCGGCCATGAGCGAGATGGCGAGGCCTTGGAAAATCGGGTCCGCGAGGATCACTGCCGCGCCCACCACCACGGCCATTGCGGTCAGCAGCATCGGGCGGAAGCGCACCGCGCCGGCGTCCACGACGGCCTCGGCCAGCGGCATTCCCTCGCGCAAACGCTGCTCGATGAAGTCCACGAGGATGATGGAGTTGCGCACGACGATGCCCGCACCGGCCATGAAGCCGATCATCGAGGTGGCCGTAAAGAACGCGCCCATCCCGCCGTGCGCCGGCAGGATGCCCACGAGCGAGAAGGGAATCGCCGCCATCACGATCAGCGGCGTGAGGAACGACCGGAACCAGCCAACCATGAGCACGTAGATCAGCACGCACACCGCCGCGAACGCGAGGCCGAGGTCGCGGAAGACTTCGAGCGTGATGTGCCACTCGCCGTCCCACTTCATCGCGGGCCGGGCGTCAGAGAAGGGCATGGTGGCGTTGTAAATCTGGAGCGTTGGAGCGCCGGCCTCCGGCCCGGCGTTGACTTGCTGCGGCGATGAGCGCGCCGGCTCGGAGAGCGGCGCTCCGAGCTTTGCCAGCTTCTTGTTCATCTCAAAAATCGCATACACCGGACTCTCGACCACGCCCGCCACGTCACCGATGACGTAGGTCACGGGCAGCAGGTTCTTGTGGTAGATGCTCTTGTCTTCGAGGGTGTGCTCCACCTTCACCAGCTCGCGCAACGGCACCAGCGGAGCCGCGCCGCCGGTGCCGGGCTCAGGCAGCGCGTTGGCGTCGCCGGATCGCACGCGCAAGGCGAGCAGCTCCTCGGGCGAAGTGCGGGCGGAGCGCGGCAGTTGCAGCACGAGGTTCACGTCTTCCTTCTCGCGCGGCAGGTGCATGAGGTCCACGGACTCGCCGCCGACCGCGATGCGCAACGTCTGCGAAATCGTCTCCGCGCTGATGCCGTGGAGCGCGGCCTTCTCCTTGTCTATCACGAAGCGTGCCTTCGGCTGGTCGGCTTCCAGATACCAGTCCACGTCCACCACGCCGGGCGTGCTCGTGAAGATGTCGCGCACCTGCCGGGCGGTGGCGTGACGCGTCGCCTCGTCGGGGCCATAGATTTCGGCGACGAGCGTTTGCAGCACCGGCGGGCCGGGCGGCACCTCGGCCACGGCCACGCGCGCACCGAACTTCTCCGCGATGGCCGCGACCTGCGGGCGGACGCGCCTGGCGATGTCGTGGCTCTGCGCCTTGCGCGCGTGCTTGGGCGCGAGGTTGACCTGGATGTCCGCCACGTTCGCGCCGCGCCGCAGGAAGTAATGCCGCACGAGGCCGTTGAAGTTGAACGGTGCGGCGGTGCCCACGTAAATCTGGTAGTCCGTGACCTCGGGCTCCACGCGCACGGCGGCGGCGATTTCGCGCGCGGCCTGCGCGGTGCGCTCCAGCGCGCTGCCCTCCGGCATGTTGAGGATGATTTGGAACTCCGACTTGTTGTCGAACGGCAGCATCTTCACCTTCACCCAGCCAACGCCGACCGTTGCCATCGCCGTGAGGAGCAGGCCGCTGATAGCCGCGAGGAACCCCCACCGCCAGCCACGGTGCGCCAGCAGCGGCCCCATGATGCGGCGGTAGAGGCGGGTGAAGGCGTCGTCTTCGTGGTAGGCGCCGACGTGAGGAGGCTCTGACTTTTCTTCGTTTGCAGGTGTGAAAGTCGGCGGGTGAGAAAGCGTGGAGTCCGCATCGGTCACTGGCTTCTCACTATCCCGCTTTCCCACCTGCCCGCTTTCTCGCGCCTCCGCCGGCGCACTTTCATGGTGCTCACGCAGCCGCTGCTCCCCGCCGCGCCACCGCAGCATCCGCACCGCCGCCCACGGCGTGACGATGAACGCAATCGCCAGCGACCAGCCCATCGCCGCGCTCGCGCCAATCGGAATCGGCCTCATGTAAGGCCCCATCAGCCCGCCGACGAACGCCATCGGCAGCACCGCGCCGATGACCGCGAACGTCGCGAGGATAGTAGGGTTGCCCACTTCGCCGACGGCTTCGACCGCGATGTCGCTCCAGTTGCGGCCCTTGTTCTGCGGCAGGTGGAAATGGCGGACGATGTTCTCGACCACGACGATGGCGTCGTCCACGAGGATGCCGATGCTGAAGATGAGCGCGAAGAGCGTGATGCGGTTCAGCGTGAAGCCGTAGAGGTAGAAGACCAGCAACGTGAGCGCGAGCGTCGCCGGGATGGCCACCGCCACGATGCCCGACTCGCGCCAGCCGAGCGTGAGCCAGATGAGCACGGACACTCCGGCCACGGCGATGAACATGTGCAGCAGCAGTTCGTTGGATTTCTCGGCAGCGGTCTGGCCGTAGTGGCGGGTGAGGGAAACTTCCACGTCGCGCGGGATGACGGTGCCTTTGAGCAGCTCGACCTTGCGCAGCACGTCGTCCGCGACGGAGATGGCATTCGCGCCGGGCCGCTTTGCGATGGCGAGCGTGACGGCGGGCTGTTCCGTAGCAGCCGACGTGAGGAGGCTCTGGCTGGATTCGGCCGAAGATGGAGCCTCCTCACGTCGGCTGCTACCATGACCGAAGAACACGTAGTTCGCCGGCTCCTCCGCGCCGTCCACGACATCGGCGACTTCGCGGAGATAAACGGGCTTCCCGCCGAACACGCCCACGACCACGTTGCCCACGTCCTCCGCGCTTTGCAGAAACGCACCGGTCTCGATGACCACGGCCTGGTTGCCCGCCGTGAGTTCGCCGGAGCGATACTGGCGGTTCGCCTGCCGCAGCATCGGCACGAGGCCGGCGGGCGAGAGGTTGCGCGCGGCGAGCTTGGCGGGGTCGAGCAGCACGCGGACTTCGCGGCGCGCGCCACCGATGAGCGTGGTTTCCGCGACGAGCGGCACCTGCTTCACCGCGTCGTCCACCTGCGCGACGAGCCGGCGCAAGGTCAGGTGGTCGTAGCGCGCGCTGTGAAACGTCAGCGCCAGGATGGGCACGTCGTCAATGGACTTGGGCTTGATGAGCGGCCACGCGACGCCGTGCGGGATGCGGTCGAAGTTCGCGCGCAGCTTCTCGGTGAGCCGCGTGAGCGCGGTGTCCGGGTCGGAGCCGACCTTGAAGCGCACGATGACGAGCGACTCGCCGGGGCGCGAGGTCGAGTAGAGGTATTCCACGCCGGGGATTTCCCAGAGCAGCTTCTCCATCGGGCGCGTGGCGCGTTCCTCGACTTCCTTCGCGCTGAAGCCGGGCAAGGCCACCAGCACGTCAATCATTGGCACCTTGATCTGCGGCTCCTCCTCGCGCGGCAGCAGCACGATGGCGGCGAGGCCGAGCAGCACCGAGGTGACGACGATGAGCGGCGTGAGCTTGGAATCTATGAACGCCCGCGCGATGCGGCCGGCGAGGCCGAGGGAGGACGCAGGTTTGGCGTCAGCGCTCATGGCTTCACTTGCAACGGTTGGCCGTCGGTCAAGGCGCCGGCACCTTCCACCACCAGCACTTCACCGGAGTTCACGCCGGAGACGATTTCAATCTCGCTGCCCAACCGCTTGCCGGTTTTCACCAGCCGCATCTGCGCGTGCTGGTTGGTGGCGACGAAGACCAGTTCCATCTGCCCGCGCACGACGACGGCACTGGCGGGCACGCGCAGCGCGTTCACTTCGGCGACGGGAATGGCGACGCGTCCGAACTGCCCGCTGCGCAGGCCCGGCGTCGCGGGCAGGTCGAGCTTCACGAGGAAGGTGCGGCTGCCCGCGTCGGCGGCGGGGGCGATTTCGCCGATCACGCCGGACGAATCCGTCTTGAGCGCAGCGACGTGCAGCGCAAGGCGGTCGCCGAGCTTGAGATTGCCGACGAGCGCCTCGGGCACGTCGGCTTCGAGACGCAGCGCGGCGGGATTTTCCAGCTCCAGCAACGCGCGGCCCGGCGTGGCGAGGTCGCCCACGTCCGCGCGCTTGTGCGTGATGACGCCGTCGAAGGGCGCGACAATCTTTGTGTAGCCAAGCTGCGTCTCCGCCTCGGTCACGGCGGCGGCGGCCACGCGCTGGCGCGCTTGCACGGCGTCGAACTCCTGCTGCGTCACCGCCTTGTCGGCGATAAGCTTTTGGAAGCGCTGCAAGTCCTTCGCCGTCTGCTCGCGCAGGGCCGTGGCCTGGTCGAGCCGCGCCTGAATCTCCCGAGCATCGAGCTGCACGAGCAACTGGCCGGCCTTCACCGCCTGCCCCGGCGCGACGAGCATCCGCTCGATGCCGCCACTGACCTTGGCCGACACGGCGGCGGAGAGCTTGGGCCGGACGGTGCCGACGATTTCCTCGACCGCCATGCGCCGCTGCGACTCCACTTTCAGCACGCGCACCGTGGCCGTCGGCAACGGAGGCGCGGCGGGAGACGCGGGCGTGTCGTGTCGTTTGCACGCGACGAGCGTGGCGGCGAGCACCAGCGCGGAGACGACGCGCACGGTGTCGGCGACTTGCAGTCGCCGCCCTTTGCTTGCGTGAGATTCAGACAGCGACTGCAAGTCGCCGGCACGGGTCACGGGGAGAACGAGTTTCATGGCGTGGATTCCAGTTTGGGCAGCAGTTCGCCCGGATGACGACGACGCAAGTCCTCGAAGAGGGCGCGGCCTTGTTCGTCCTTCGCGCCTGGCTCGAAGCCGGAGTCGTGCAGCAGCTCCTGTAGCGACAGGGCATCTTCGACTCGAACATGCGAGGGCATCGTCTCCGCGCGGGCGAAGACATCCGCCACGGTGTCGAACATCGCGATGCGCCGGCGCACCTCTTCCGGCAGCGCGAGAAACAAGTAATAGTGCAGCCACGTCCCGCGCCGGGTCAGGACGAAGCTGCAATGGCGCATCGCCGAGTCCTCCGGGGCCGTGCCCTCCTGCACGACCATGAACGGCCCCCGGCCCTCCGTGTGCAGGAGCCGGCTCAACTCCAGCAACTGGAAGTCCTGGTAGCTGTTCGTGATGGTGCGGGTGGCGAGCATGGCGGGTGGATGCGTCCGCGGTTCAGTTTCGGCCGGCCGGGCGCTTCCGGCCAGACTGCGGCTTGGCGGTCACTTCTCGCAGCTTGGCCCGGAGCAGCCTCCGCCGCAGTCGCCGCCCGGCTGGCCGCGCCCGACGCCGAGCCGGCGCAGGATGTTGCAGGCGGGGCAGAAGCCGGTGAAGGCCGACTGGATGAGGTTCACGCCGACGAACGCGGCGAGCCAGAGCCAGTGACGGTCCACGAAGTGCGCGAGCGCCAGGCTGGTGAGGACCATGGTGCCGGCGAGGATGCGGATGGCGTTTTCCATTTTCATGTTGCCTTTCAGTTCGGGCCGGCCCACTTTGCCGCCGGCACTACTCAATGAGTATATGCTCATACAAATACTGTCAAGCCCCGTGACGCCATGAAAGCGAACAAGCTCCCCCCCGAGGCCCTGGAACTCGTCGCCGCCCGCTTCCGCGTGCTGGGCGAGCCGAACCGGCTGCGGCTCATCGCCGCGCTGGAGAGAGGGGAAAAGAACGTCACCGAGCTGGTGGCGGAGACGGAGCTGACGCAGGCCAACGTCTCGCGCCATCTCCAGACGCTGACCGAAGCCGGGCTGCTGGGCCGGCGCAAGGAGGGGCTGAACGTCTATTACTTCATTGCCGACGAATCGTTGTTCAAGCTGTGCGACCTCGTCTGTTCGCGTCTGCAAAAGGAACTGGCGGTGAAAGCGGCCGCCCTGAAGGGGTGAGCATTCCTCAGCCCTCAACCGGGCGGGATTTGACCCGCGCGCGGCGTGTGGTATGAGGGCCACGAACCGTCATGTGCAAATCCCGTCGCACTTTCGCCATCGTGCTCCCGTTGCTGGCCGCCTGCGGTCCGGGGGCGGCGCGGTCATCAAGTAGGCCCGGGAAGCGCGCACAAGGCAGAACCACTAACCCACACTGATCTGCACTCATCGGAATGTGCTCCCAACGGAAAACCATCCCCACGGATAAGGACAGCGCTGAAGGGGCGTCTTAACCACGAATGGACACCAATGAAAGGCTGGCTCCACGCCGGCTCATTCGTGTTGGTTCGTGTCCATTCGTGGTCTGATCAGCGCTTCCTTGGGTCACGTGCCGAGGAAGGCCTTGTGGACGGAGCGCAGGGCGTCGTCGCCCTTGGCGAGGTCAATCACCACGGAGATTTTGATCTCGCTGGTGGAGATCATGTCAATGTTCACGCCGGCCTTGGCGAGCGTCTCGAACATCTTGGCCGCCACGCCGCTGTGGCTCTTCATGCCCACGCCCACGATGGAGAGCTTGCCGATGGTCTCGCTCACCGCGAGTTCCGCGAAGCCGATCTCGGCCTTGAGGCCGTCCATGACCTTGCGGGCCTTGGCGAGGTCGGGCTTGTCCAGCGTGAAGGAGATGTCGGTGGTCGGGGACTTCGAGCCGTGGCTGATGTTCTGCACGATCATGTCCACGCCGATGGCGGCGTCCGCGAGGGACTTGAAGATGCGCGCCGCCACGCCGGGGTGGTCCGGCACGGCGACCACGGTGACCTTGGCCTGGTTCTTGTCGAGCGCGACGCCGCGCACGACGATGCCTTCCATGCTTTGCGTTTCTTCTTTCACGATGGTTCCGGGGTTGTCGTTCAAACTGGAGCGGACTTCAAACACGACGCCGAACTTCTTGGCGAACTCGACGGAGCGGAGCTGCATGACCTTCGCGCCCGCGCCGGCGAGTTCGAGCAGCTCGTCGTAGGCGATCTCGGGGAGCTTCTTCGCGCCGGGGACGATGCGCGGGTCGGTGGTATAGACGCCGTCCACGTCGGTGTAAATCTGGCAGAGGTCGGCCTTCACGGCGGCGGCCAGCGCGATGGCGGTCAAGTCCGAGCCGCCGCGGCCCAGCGTGGTGATCTGGCCCTCGGCGGTCTCGCCTTGAAAGCCGGCAACGATGACGACGTTCCCGGCGTCGAGCTGCGCGTGGACCTTCTTCGGGGTGATGTTCTTGATCTTGGCCTTGGTGTGGACGCCGTCGGTGACAATGCCGGCCTGCGCGCCGGTGAGCGAAGTGGCGGGAATGCCGAGTTGCTGAAGCGCGATGGCGGTCAGCGCGATGGTCTGCTGCTCACCCGTGGCGAGCAGCATGTCCATCTCGCGCTCGCTGGGCAGCGGGGTGATTTCCTTGGCGAGCTTGATGAGGTTGTCGGTCACGCCGCTCATGGCGGAGACGACGACGACGACCTGGTCGCCCCGGTTGCGATACTGGGCCACGCGGCGGGCGACGTTCTTGATGCGCTCGGGATTGCCGACCGAGGTGCCGCCGTATTTCTGGACAATGAGAGCCATGTCAAAGGGCGCGTGTTCTAGCAGGGGAGCGCGGCTTTTGGCAATGCCGGTTCGTTTTACATGGAGCCAAGCCCACCTTGACACTATCCCGAAGAACCTCTGCTTCCGTTAGAGCACGCAGCCGAGTCGGACAGCCGGCATCGCCATGAAGCCAACCAAGCCGGAGCATTCCTCCGAATCTCGCAGTCTTTCAACGCTTCACCTTGGCTTTAAATGGTTTACGAAGCGCATCGTTTCAAAATCAGTCCGTGAATCCACAGTCTTCAACTGCTGTCAGCCGTTCGAACGCGCCTAAAGCAGCGAAGGGTGACCTTAGATAGAACACTGTCATCATGCTCGAACAGCCAGTCGAACTGGCAAGCCCACAACCCCATCACTACTGAATCAATATGGAACCCATCAAAAGCGATGCCTCTGCCAACATAACACACTCAAATCAGGTTAGTTCCGTCGAATTCTCCAGACGTGATCAGGAACTCCTCATGCTGACGATGGCGCTTGAAACAATGGGTGGTGGAGGAAGCAAACACGAAACCCTGCGTTTCATCGAACGCCGGGGTTGGTATGTGACTTGCCGCTCTGATTCGAGCAGACCGAAAACGGCAATGAATTTAGATTTGAAAACTCCCTCGCTTGGGCACGAAAGGACGGAGTCGGCTACGGGCTTCTGAGCGATAAGCATCGGGACTATTGGCGGCTTCTGGAAAAAGGGTCAAAGCTCGTGCTCGTGGCCAAGGAGAAATTCCAGTCGGGAGGGTGGGACGTGGCAAGGTGCTACCTCTGGAGTGAGGAACTGCGGCGGCTCTACTGCCCACATTATGAACCTTCGGAGCGTGATTGGCATCGGTCGGAAGAGGGCTATGTGCTGGCCCCGATCGCTAGGTTTGAAATGGCGTGATGCTCCAAACGAGCGGCTGGGGGGCAGGCCGAGCGCAGCCATTGATCCGGCCGGGCGACGAGGCGCATAACCAAACGACAAGTGATTGCGGTGACGAGACCACAAAGAAACAAATGACAACGTATCTATCGGAAAGCACCACCTGTGGTGCCTGCGGTCGGGTTTTTATTCACAAGTCATTGGCTAGCACGAATTCCTTCGGTTCTCCTGATTTGGACTTGCGCCCACCTGAAATGCATCGCTCCACGATGGCCTCATGGGTTCAGCGGTGCCCCACCTGTGGATACTGCGCGAAGGACGTATCCAAGTTTGATGAAAAACTCCGGTGCGTTATCGAGGATGCGAATTACCAGTTGCAGCTCGCCGACAAGGATTGTCCGGAGTTGGCTTCCACGCTCATTTGCGCCGGGAAAGTTTCTGAGTTCTCTGCGGATGAGGTGGCTGCCGGTTGGAATTATCTTCGTGCGGCCTGGGCTTTCGACGACCAAAAATGCGATCCGCCCGCAAGCCAATGGAGAAGCAGGGCGGCAGACATTTTTGCCGGAGTGGTTGCGAAAGGAACTCCAATCGTAGGTGGGGCTGGAGGTTCGCAGGCGATCATTGTGGATTGCTTGCGGCGCTCCAGTCGGGGCACTGAAGCCTTGGCAATCATCTCGCAGGCTTTGGAACAAGATTACGATGACGTGATTCGTCAGGCTCTGATCTTTCAAAAACAACTTATTGAGCGCGGAGACGTGGCTTGCCATCGAGTCGAGGAAGCGCTCCCTCATCCAGTTACGTGAGTTGTGGCGGCTGCCGCAATCAACGGTTTGAGGGTTGCTGCCGGGGCCGAAAGTGGGAACGCTCGGCGCGCATGAAGTCCGCCATCACCATTTCTCTCGTGGCCGAGGCGCGCGGGGGGCCGTTTGTGTATTGGGACGATCTCGCCGCCGGGTTTGCCGCCGCCACGCGGCATGGCTTCGATGCGGTGGAGATTTTCGCCCCCGCCGCCAACGCCGTGCCCATCGGCCGCGCGCGCGAGCTGATGGAGCAGCATTCGCAGAAGGTCGCGGCGGTCGGCACGGGCGCGGGCTGGCTGAAGCACAAGCTCCGCCTCACCGATCCCGATCCAGCCGTGCGCGCGAAGGCCCGCGAGTTCATCTACGGCATCATCAACCTCGGCGGCTACCTCGGCGCGCCGGCGATCATCGGCTCGATGCAGGGCCGCTGGGAGGGCGCGGTGTCGCGCGCGCAGGCGCTGGACTGGCTGGCGGAGGAACTCGGGGCGTTGGGCGAGCGCGCCGCCGCGCACGGGCAGGTGCTGCTGTATGAGCCGCTGAACCGCTACGAGACGGACCTCTTCAACCGCAACGCCGATGCGGCCGAGTTCGTCACCGCGCGCGGGCTGAAGCACGTGAAGCTGCTCTGCGACCTCTACCACATGAACATCGAGGAGCAGAACCTCGCCGAGTCGCTGCGGGCGGCCGGCCCGCTCGTCGGGCACGTCCACTTCGCGGACTCGAACCGCCGCGCGGTCGGCCTCGGCCACACGGACATCGCGCCCATCGCGGCCGCGCTGCGGGACATCGGCTACGCGGGTTACCTGTCGGCCGAGATTCTCCCGCTGCCCGACGCGGAAACGGCGGCGGCGCAGACGATGGCAAGCTTTCGGCTCGTGACGGCGGGATTGCAGGCTTGCGGGCCGGGCGGTTTGGCGGGAAGTTCATCACCATGAAACTGCGTTTCGATCCCGAGGCGATCCAGCAATTCTGCCGCGCGCACGAGGTGGCGCGGCTGGAGTTGTTCGGCTCCGCGCTCGGCGACGATTTCCGGCCGGACAGCGACGTGGATTTGCTGTGCACCTTGAAGGCCGACTCCGCCTGCACGCTGCTGGGCTGGGCCGACATGCAGCTTCAACTCGAAGGCATCTTCGGCCGGCGCGTTGACCTGGTCAGCCGATGGGCCATCGAGCGCAGCCGGAACCAGTTCCGGCGGGACGCGATCCTCACCACGGCCCGGCCGATCTATGTCGAGGGATAGCGCCTACCTTGCGGACATCCTGCACGCCGCGCTGGCCATCCGGCGGTTCACGCAGGGCGTCTCCAAGGAGCAGTTCCTCGCCAACGAGGAAAAGTATGAGGCGGTGAACCGGAAGTTCGAGATCATCGGCGAGGCCGCGCGCCGCCTGTCCCCCGAGGGGCGGGCCAAGTTCCCGGACATTCCGTGGAAGCTGGTCACGGCCATGCGGAACATCCTCATCCACGATTACGACGACGTGGACCTCAACGTGGTCTGGCAGACCGCCCAGGTGGATTTGCCGCCCTTGATCGCCCGGTTGGAGGCGCATTTCGCGTCGGCGTCGGCCGAAACCGGAACGAAGCCGGATTCTGGGGCCGGAGCATGAGGCCCGCGCGGGCGCGCTCCTTCACTTCACCGGCCGGAACGCGACGCCGATGCCGCAGTCCCGCGCCCAGTGCCGCGCGGGCTTCTCCGTGAAGAACAGGAATTCCCGGCCGGTCTTGAGCGCGTGCAGGAGCAGCTTGTCCGTCACCTCCGCGTTGTCGCTCAGGAGCAGCGCGTGGGGCGAGAGCTTCGGCTCGATGAGGTCGAACTCGGCCGCCTCGTGCTCGGGGGTGTGGTCGCTGTCGTGGATGAAGAAGTCCACCGGCCCGGCCAGCGCGCGGATGGACGCGTGCGAGTCGCCTGGCACGAGGCGGCCGAACTCGCTGTAAGGCGGTTGCAGCAGGAAGCCCGCGTTCGGATTCAAGTCCATGCCCAACACCTGGCCGGGGCAGCCCTCCTGCGCGTTGCGCCGCAGCGCGGCCGCGATCACGCAGGTGCCCAGGCCCTTGTCCGTGCCGGTCTCGACGCACAGCCGGGGCTTGATGGCCCGCACCATCGCATACCAGCCGATGCGCCGGCCGTAGTGCGCCACCGGGTCGTTCACGTAGCGTTCCTCCGAGCGCATACTTGTGCTGATGATGTGCGCCCGCAGCTCCGCGTCCTCCTCGATCTCGCGCACGTAGCCCGCGATGGTCGCGTGGCTCTGGCCGGTGACTACGGCGACGAACGCGGTCAGATACCGGACGTTCATCGGCTCCAGCGCGTAAGTGAAGTTGTGGTGTTCGCGCGAGCGCAGCGTCCACACCAGCGCGCGGCCCACGGCGGGCAGCGTCTCGCCCAGCGCGATCTTGAGCCGGAAGGGGATGAGCAGGAGCCGGCCCAGCCAGGTGGTGCGGGCGAGTTTGCGCAGGGCGCTCATGGGTGGCGGCCCCGGCGGCGGGCGTTCGGATTCGACGCGGAATGGTTCATGGGTGCGATGGTGGCGGCCACGCGCCGCGCTGCCCGTCTGCGCGCGGGAGAGTTTGCGAAGGGCGGGGGGGAATTCAAGCGTTTCGAGGCGTCCGCACCGGACTGGTGCCCGCCTTGACGCGGCCCTGCCCCTTCCGAATACTCCGCCCCCTATGGCCGAGCCGAAAGAGAATGTGCTGATGGAGAAGATCACGTCGCTGTGCAAGCGGCGCGGGTTCATTTTTCAATCCTCGGAAATCTACGGCGGCATCCAGGGCTTCTGG
>Ga0172372_10004890_pt1 | contig 18878 bp, 13 predicted proteins | sample LakKiv5m_2_FD_114544 | JGI IMG/M metagenome (GOLD analysis project Ga0172372, IMG submission 114544) | Freshwater microbial communities from Kabuno Bay, South-Kivu, Congo - kab_092012_9.5m | ecosystem: Environmental > Aquatic > Freshwater > Lake | place: Democratic Republic of the Congo...
AATGTAGAATTTATAGACGCGACCCCATTGCCTTCCGCTTTGCAAGTCGGGTTTGGGTTCGGCAGCCTCACCGAACGCAAAGGGGGACTTCGGTGGGGTGGTTTCTCGTGTCCGCACGGGGCACGGTGCCAGCCGGTGTCCTGACCTGGGCGTGACGCATCTTCGCAGCATCCACAGAGGAACCCCATGAATCCCTTGTCCAGTCGTCGTCGGCTCCATCGTCTGTTGTCCTCGGCCCGCCGTCTCAATGCGCAGGCCGAGGGTCGTCCGGTGCCTGCCCCCTCAACCTCCGGATCCACGCGTCGTCGATTCCTGAGGACGATGGGGCTTGGTGCGGCAGCGGTGGCGGCGGCACCGATGCTGGCGTCGGGGGGTGGGCAGCCGCGGATTGCGATCATCGGCGCTGGGTTTGCCGGATTGAACGCCGCGTTGACGCTCAAGAAGCACGGCCTGACGAGCACGGTCTATGAGGCCCGGCAACGCACGGGTGGTCGCGTGTTCTCGGTGGGCGGCGTGCTGGGAGCCGGCACGGTGGTGAACTTCGGCGCGGAGTTGGTGAACACCGATCATGCGGACATCCTCGAGCTGGCTGCGGAGTTTGGGGTGAACCTGGTGGACCGGTTGGCGGATGCGGACGCGACGGGCCTGGAGCCGACGGCGCTGTTGATCGACGGACAGCGGCTCGATGAGGCCGACCTGGCTCGGGACCTCCGGCGGATCGCGGCGCGGATCACGCGCGATGCCGCGAAGCTGGATCGCAACTGGGATCGATGGGCGCCCGTGTTTGACGCGCTGTCGGTAGCGGATTACCTCGACCAGAATGCGCACCTGCTGGAGGCGCCGTACCTGCGGCCCCTGATCGAACAACTCATCCGGAGCGAATTCGGCGCGGAGCCGGAAGAGTCCTCGGCCATCCAGTTGCTCTTCATCCTGCCGGTGGTGGATGGGCAGGAGGTCGAGCTGCTGAGCTACAGCGACGAACGCTATCTGATCGAAGGTGGATCCTCGACGCTGACGAACGCGATGGCGGCTTCGCTCGGGAACTCGGTGAAGCTGGGCCGGGTGCTGGTGGGAATCGACCGCGTTGGTGGCGCGTATCGGCTGAAGTTCCGGGATCGCCCGACGGTGACCGCGGACATCGTGATCGTGACGATCCCGAACACGGCGTTGCGGAACGTGGACCTGGACATTCCGCTGCCGGCGGCGTTCCGGAGTTTCGTGAATGAGGTTGGTCTGGGTGTGAACGAGAAGGTGACGCCGGCGTTCTCGCGACCCTTCTGGCGGACCGAAGGGCGGTTCGCGATGGAAGCGGTGACGAGTCACGAGGCGTTCACCTCGTTGTGGGATGAGTCGAGCCTGCTGGGAACATCCCCGAAGGGCATCCTCCAGTTCTACACGGGCGGCGATGATGCGCGGTGCGCGCTGGAAGGCTCTCCGACGGCGAAGGCGAGCCAGTTCGTGCAGGCCTTGGCGGAATATTTCCCGGAGGCGGCCACGACCTATACCGGTCAGGCCGTGCGAACGAACTGGCTGCGGGATCCGTTCAGCCTTGGGGCCTATGCGAGCTTCGCGCCAGGACAGTTGACCCAGTTCGGCGAGTTCGGGTGGTACGATGATCCGGAGGATCCGGCGAGCCGTACGGAGGTGCGCTTCGGAAATGTGCTGTTCGCCGGCGAGCATACCGACGTGGACTGGTATGGCTTCATGAACGGTGGGGCGTCGAGCGGACGCCAGGCCGCGGCCTCGGTGCTGCGCGGGTTGGGGATGATGTAGTCATCCCTGCCTCAGTCATTGGCTACGCCTGTGCAGCGAGGAGTGCGCCTGCCACGAGGATCAGGACGACGACCGCGATGATCCGGCCGGCGGTTCCGCCTTTGCGGAAGAGGACCGCCAGCAATCCAAAGCCGATGATGGCGATTGCGAGCCGTCCGAGCCACGCTCCCCAGCCGGCCCGTGGAGGGGCGTTCGGTTCATTGCCCGCCGGCATCACCGTGACGTGGAGTGATGTTCCCTGGAACTGGCAGAGCTCGACGGGTGTGTGCACGACGGCTTTCGCGCTGAGACAGGCGGTCCGGCGGAGTTCGGCGGAGAGGTCGCGGAAGTTGCCTTCGAACTCCTCGCGGGTCGTCGTGCCATGCACCTCGCTCGTCAGCATCACACGGTTGGTGGATAGCTTGATCAGGGTGAGGCGCGCGGGAATCCCTAGCAGATCGCCGAAGGATCCTTTCTGCCGCTGCAATACCGCGATCGGTGTGCCGGCGCGGGAGAAGCGGGCCAGGCTGGGGCGCGATGCGAGGATCTCCCATCGCAGGTCGACCGCAGTCGCATTTTGGGAGATCTGGCCCATGACGGAGACCCAGAGCGGATTTCCGGACGAAATGACGGGCCAGAAGGTCACTGACGCCGCGTAGCCTTCGCCAATGTCATCGCGTATCTGGAACAGGGATTCGCGCCGGAAAAGGTCCCCGCCTTCGGACTTGGGTCCATTGGGTTTGAGGTTGTCGAAGGCCTGTCGGGCTAATTCGGCATCCGGCAGCACGAAACCCATGCGCAACGTTTGGCGACCGACGGACAGGATCTTCCAGGTGTCGTTTCCTGCATAGGGCGAGTTTCCCGAATAGGGCGACGGCTTGACGAAGGTGCCGTTGAACGGCGGGAAGAAGGCATCTGCGAGTGCGTCCTCGGTGGCCGCCAACAATCGGGGGCCTGTGAATCCCACGCGCAGCTCGGCCGGAGTCCGTTGAACGTCCGTGTTCACATCCACGATCACGACGTTGTTGGTCACGCCGACCGGGACGTAGCCGAGACTCACCTTCGGCGTGGGCGCGGCAAAGAACTGCTCCACGGCTCCCGGGGATCGCGCTTCAAGCCCGGTCAGAAATCTCGCCGCGGCGAAGGCGACACCGATGGTGGCGGCCGCAGGGATGGTGTCTTGTAACGACCTTAGCCACGGCGAAGCCATTCCGGGATGGCCGCGTTCGTCGGAGCGGACGAAGGCCAGGCCGGTGACGCCGAACACCAATGTCAGCATCCAGGATCCGACGGCCACGAAGGCTTCGGCCGGAGCCGGGTTCCAACTCGGGTCGTTCGCAATCTGGGCCAGTGCCCACAGGCCGAAGGCGGCGGGGCAGACTGCGAGCCCAAGCAACGTATACCCCATCCAGCTTTTCCAGGATCGTTGGACCACGCCTGCCGTCGGGCTCGGTGGAGCCCCGCGCCGGAGCAGGAGGAACAACCCAACCAACAGCAACGGGGCCGTTGGCAGGAGCGCACGCAGGACGTTGGCCTCGGTGGGAAAGCCCTTCCGGTTCATGATCTGGAAGGCCCTGTCTGCTGCCTTCCCGCTGTCCGTCACCGCGTCTGCCTGGACCTCCTGGACGAGTCGGGTGCGGCGGGTCGCCTCGAGATCCCGTTCATCCATCCACCGCATTCCTCCCCAAAGTATGCCCAGGGTGACAAGGCCAATGCCCAGACCTCGGCTGGCAGGACGGACGACAGGAGCGGGGCGATGACGACGACTCCAGATCGATAGAGATGCCAACACCAGGCCGAAACCCAGGGAGAACACGCAGGCCGCAATCCATGCGGCCGAGGGAGGCGACGGCGGCGACTCTCCTCCGCGGCTGGCGCTCCAAACCACGAGGAGAACCGCGAGGACCAGTCCGAGGAACAGCGGAATGGCCGCGAGGACCAGCAACACGCCGATCAGTCCCCGCTTCATGAGTTCACCTCCCGTGGTGCCAGTTGACGTGGTGTCGGGCTTCCCGGCCGTGGGTCCGGGTCGTTGCCGTTCGATCCGGTGAAAGGACATCCGGTGGCAATGGGGGCACCACAGGAGCTTCCTGGGACTGCCGGCACCTCCGAACCGGATCCCGCCCCGGGCCCACACGGAATCGGAATGGCCGCACGGGCAGATCGCGTGCCAGCCCATGGATTCGAGCCGTGCCGCCTCGGCCCAGTTCCTGGGCAATACGGCTTGGAGGAGTTGCTGGATGCGGCTGACCGGGGCTTCCGACTTCGCGTTCCCTGTCCCGGACGTGTGCGTCGCTTCATCCACCTGTGTGCGGAACTCCGCCGCCGTCTGGAAGCGCAGTTCCGGTTTCGATTCCAGCGCCCGCAGGACGATCTCATCGAGCCGCACGTCGATCTGCACCCCGCGCGCTCGGGATGACGGAGGTTGGAGGCGCGCGCCCGGCATTTCGCCGGTGAGCAGTTCGTAGAGCACCACGCCGAGGGAATAGATGTCCGACCGATGATCGGTCCGGCCGTGGTCCTTCTGCTCGGGCGCCATGTATTGGGCGGTGCCGGCAGGCTGGCTTTCCGCGGGCGCGGGATCTGGGGCATCGGCGTGCAGCATCTTCGCGATGCCGAAGTCCGCGATCTTCACGCGGCCGTCCTTATCGAGGAGCAGGTTCTCGGGCTTGATGTCGCGATGGACGATGCCGTGGTCGTGGGCGTACTGGAGGGCTTCGCAGACGGGAGGGACGACGGCGAGTGCCTGCTCCGGGGTGAAGCGCCCGGCCTGCATCGCCTGCCGGAGGTTCACGCCGTCGACGAACTCCATGAGCAGGAAATAGAAACCGCCCGCCTGGCCGAAGTCGTGGATCGTGACGATGCCGGGATGGCTGAGGGCGGCGAGTGCCCGGGCTTCCTGCGCGAACCGGGCGGCGAACTTCGCGTCCCCGACCCGTTCCGGGGCGAGCAGCTTGAGGGCGACCAGACGGTCGAGCGATTTCTGCCGGGCCTTGTAGACGACGCCCATGCCGCCGCGGCCGAGGCATTCCAGGATCTCCAGCTGGGGAAAGTGCGGGGCCAAGGTCTCCGGTGGAACCGTCCCGCCCATGCTGTCGGCATTTGCTGCCCCGGCTTCCGTCATCCGCATCGCCTCCGCCATCAGGCATCGTGGGCACAGTCCCTCCGTGCCGGCCGAGGACAGGGCGGTACCGCAGTTCGGACAGGAACCGGGCGATGGTGAGGATCCGTTCATGTGTGGGTCCTGACGCGTGGGCGGAGAATGGTTACCGTCCGTGTTCATCCGTCATCCGGCCAGTGCCGCGAACAGGGCCTGCATCTCGGTCTCGACGGAGTCGGCGTCGGCGAGCGTGCCTGCGACCTCATCGCGAAGGAGTTGGCGGAAACGGCGCTTCAATCGGTGGATTGCGACCTTCAATGCGTTGGGGTTCATCTGGCACCGCTCGGCGAGCGCGGTCTGGTCGCCGTGGGCGGCGTCGCCGGTGAGCCAGGGTTTGACCTGCTCGAAGAACTCCGCGCGACCTTCGGCCACGCATTCCTGACGCAGGGCTTCGAGAGCGTGCGCGAGCACCGTGAGCGCCCACTGCCGGTCGAAGGCGGCGTCGGGCGACAACGAGCCGACGTCGGCAATCGGCCGATCCTCGCCGGTCTCGGTGTCGTGGAGGGACACGCGCTCCGTGGATCCGCCGCGCTTGAGCCGGCCGGCGGCCTCGCGGTGATGGGAGAGGAAGTGCTTCACCGCGCCCAAGAGGTAGGACCGGAACCGGCCGCGTCCGGGCTCGGCCCCGTCGATGGTGCCGCCGGCGAGCATCCCCGCGAAGAAGTCGTGGGCGAGGTCCCGGGCGGCGTCCGCGTCCCGAAGTTCGCATCGGAGGAAGGCGGCGACCGGCGCGTAATAGGCTTCGCACAATTCGGCGAGGGCACGCCGACCGTCGGACGAGGGCGCCTTGGCGCGCCCGACCCGGGTCCAGCGCGTCGTGCGGAACGACGCCTCGGGAGGCGGTGCGTTTGTCCCGGGCGGAGTCCGATGGGGGTGTTCAGTGCTCATCGGTGTGTGGACACGCCATGTCCTGGAGTCCTGACGCGTTGGAGGGGGATGGTTACTTGCGGCGATGCACGTTGTCACCGCTGGACGCTGAGCAGACGGCGCATCTTGAAACTGCCCCGCATGGAACGGGGTGGCGACGTCCTCGTCGCCGTTCCAGAGCCTTTCTCAGGGCGATGAGGACATCGCCGCCCGTGCGCTTCCCAAAAAGGGGGCAGTCTCAAGATGCGCCCTCTTCAAACGGGGCGGCAACATCCCCGTTGCCTTCCGAGCTTTGAGTTTTTGAAGCTGCCAGTTTCAAAAACTCAATCGTCACCCCGTTGCTTCGGTCCGCTCCCGTTCAGACCTCGTTAGCCTCGAGAAAGCGCCGGCCGGGGCCGTTGGCGAGCCGTTCGAGGATCGCGTTGGCGGCCCGGCGATGGGGCATGAGGTGGCGGTCGTAGACGGCGTTGAATTCGAGGCAGGGTTCCGCGCCCCGGCGGCGTTTGAAGTCGCCCGCGCCGGAGCTGTAGTTGAGCACGAGCCTGCGCTCGGCCACGTCCGTCAGGAGCATGCTGACGAGCATCCGGTAGAGTCCGAGTTCGGCAGGAAGCGAGGTGTCGTACCCGATGAAGGGAGTGGACGTGCAGCCTCCCTGACGGAAGCAGGCGTAGATGCCGTCGAGTCGGCCTGACGCGTGGCGGAGTCCTCGGAACTCAAGCCAATGGTTCCGGAGGGCCTGCGAGACGAATCCGGCGGTGTACTGCGGGTTCAGGGGGGAGTGCTTGTCGATGTACAGTTGCCGATACAGCTCGGCGATCCGCGGTGCCTCAGCCGGGTCCAATTCACGGTGTTCGACGATGCGGTGGTCCTTCAGCGCCCGGAGTTCCTTGAGGTCCCGTTTCACGGTGCTGCGGCCGAGGAAGGTGGGATGGCGACCGTCGAAGAAGTAGACCTGTCGGCTGACAAAGACACGATAGCCGGCGCGGACGAATGCGGACGGAAGATCCGGGTCGAGGTAGGCGTCGATGCTTCGGATCAGGATGGCACGGTCCGGGCAGGATGCCGCGAGACGCTCGGTGACCTCGGGAATGGCTGCACGAAGGGTGGGGTGGTGGAGGTTGGTGGAGAGGAGCCAGCTGCTCCATTGGACCCAGTGATCGACGGAGCCCGAGCGCAGGAGGAGGCCCAGGCCCTTGAGCCCCACACATGCGCCCAGCCGTTGCGCCCATCCGGGAACCAGATGCAACTCCGACGCGGGATAGGCCGAGTACTGGGTGTGGAGGGAGGTCGGGTAGGACGCACCTTGGCTGGCGTTGGACAGCAGGACGGGCCAAGGCACGCCGGCATGTTCGAGCACGCCCGGCAGGCCCTTCAGGTTGGGTGCCACCGCAGCGGTTCCCTCCACCATGACGTATCGCCAGTAGTCGAGGTGTGGATCGGCGGTGTTGGGCAGCTGTCGGATGGCCTCCAGCCCGAAGGCGGGAACCCCTCGTCCGGCTGCAAGCGAAAGGGTCGGGGCGGTCACGCGGGGAGGTCGGCGATGTAGAAGCTGCCGTAGGTGTGGACGCGGTCGCGTCGGTGGCAGTCCTTCGCCAGTTCGGTGCGGTATTCGAGGAGATCCCCGACGGCGCGGGTCTGCCCGGAGCGTTGCACCCGGATCGGGTCGACGAAGTCCACCTGGAAGCCAGCACTGCGCCAGAGGATGCGGGCGTTGGGACGGGCGCAGTCGACGAGCGCCTGCCACTCGGCCTGGAGGAGGTCGGGACGGGCGTGACTGAGCCAGTCCATGTGATCGAGGAGCACGAAGTGCGAGAAGGGTTCGCGGCTCTTGCGAAGGAAGTCGGTGAGGTTGTCGGTGTGGATGTGGATCCGTTCGGTGAGGCCGGCCTTGAGACGTTCGAAATTCTGGCGGCGGAGGTAGCCGGGACAGCACTCGGGGGAGTAGCGGCCGAAGAGGTAGAGCCGCCAGAAGTAGTTGTCGTGCGTGGGCAGACGCGTGAAGACGCTTTCGATGCAGTCTTCCATGAGGTCGGCGACGGTCCCGGAGGAGTTGCGCTCGAGGTGTGCCTTCTGTTCGGCGGGCACGCCGAGAAGGCTGAGCATGACATCCGTGCGGAGGGCGCGTTTGACGGCAGGGCGCCAGAGTTTCTCGCGGATGGTGGATTGGTAGATCCGGCGTTGTTCCTCGAGCGATGCGGCCGAAAACAGCTCAAGGGCATCGCGGTGGACGCCGGCCATCTGGAGGTACTTGACCATGACGCGACCAAAGACACCCGTGGTGCCACGATGGTAGAACGAGGATTCGGGCGTCGGACGTTCGAGGTAGTGCTGGCGGGTGTCCCAGTAGCGGCGGGCGCCCTCGGACAGATCCTGCCGGAGTTGGCTGCGGTACAGTTGCGGGAAGGAAGGATGTCCGCCGTCGCCAAAGAGGCTGAAGAACACCTCGAAGGGGAGACGGCGGATGCCCGCGATCTTGAGTTCGAGCAGGGCGTTCTGGCGGAAGTTGAGGTCGACGGCGTGGACCGCGTGCGGGCAGTCGAGGGCGTAGTCGAGCGCGTTGCACCCGGCCGAGGTGATGAGGACAACCCGGCTGTCCGGGGTCAGGTTCATGACCTCGCGGTCAAGACGCGGATCTTCCCAGCAGGTGTTGTAGACGAGGTAGTTTCCGTGGACGTAGGAGAAGAGCCGGTTCGAGGTCCAGCGGGTCAGGGTCTTCATCGGTGATGGCGGAGATCCGGAACGGGTGCGTTGAGCCGGGGGGACTGTTTCAACCGGAACCGATATTGCCCCCGCCGCAGTCGTTCCGGCAAATGCAGCGGGCTTCCTCGCAGGAATTCTCCCGGACCGCCACGCGGGCTTCACATGGTGTCGATTAGGCTTCCGGACATGAGCGATCCTGTGGCGAAGGCCGGCTCCTCTCGTGGCCGGTGGCATCGGCTGTCCTGTGCATGGCGAACCGTGCGACGGGAGGGATGGGCGGCGAGCGTGCGAACGTTGGGTTCGGAGTGGTGGTTTGACCTGCGGCGCGGCACCGAGACCTGGTGGCCGGCGGCGGAGATCCCCGCGGGAGGCGGCGACACGGCGGTGCCCTATCAGGGCGTTCCGCCGCGAATGTTCCGGGTTTTGATGGCGGCGGTCCCCTCGCATTGCTCGCGCGGGACGTTTGTGGATCTTGGATGCGGAAAGGGGCGCGCGTTGGTCATGGCCGCCGAGATGGGTTACCGGCGGCTGCTGGGCGTGGATCTGGACGAGGAACTGGTGGCGGTTTGCCGCAACAACCTGGCGCGGATCCGGTCGCGCAGCCGGTGGGAGCACGCCGAGGTCCGGAGCGAAGACGCGACGCGGATCCAGCTGCCGACGGGGGTGTGCGTGGTGTTCCTTTACAACCCGTTTCGCGGGGAGACGTTTGCCCGGGTTGCGGCCAACCTAGCGAAGCACGGCGCGGAGAACGGCAACGCGGTATGGGTGGTGTACGTGAACCCGCTGGAGCTGGGAGCGTTGGAGGGGGCGGGATTCCAGGTGGTGCACCGGGTGCGGTTGCGGGGGCGTGTCACGGGAGCGGTGCTGCAGTTCCCTGGACAAATGTAAAATTTATAGACGCGACCCCATTGCCTTCCGACCCCATTGCCTTCACGGGATCTCCCAAAAATCCGGTTGCAAAGGTTGGGGGTGGGAGGCCCACTGAGCCTGTTCTTTGAACGGCTGCGCCCAAAAGCGTGGCCACATGTCAGACACCATCGAAACGCGGGAACCCCGTTAGAATCGGGGACGGTTCCGCCACGGTATCGGGTTACAGACTCCCAGGTCGAAAGACAGCCACTGCACGGTCCGCCGTGTGGGAAGGCGGGAGCGAGGATTGAAGCCCGGAGTCCGGATATCGCGCCGAGGGTGCTCGTCAGGATCCAGAAGTTGTCCTTGGGAATACGATTGCAGGGAACGGCTGGATCCCACTTCGCCGGCAAAGCGAAGGATGAGGCCAGGTCCGGGCGTGTGTTGCGTCCGGACATGCGAGATTTTGCTGCCTTCATTCTCACCGTGCCGGGGATGAAGGCTTTTTTGTGGGCGCATCCGGCGTGAACCGGGGCGTCCGTACAGGGCCGTCATTTCCGGACTGGTCTCCAGACACACAGGACAGGTGTTCCGCCTCTGACCGGAACACCGGAGAACAGGAGATCGAAGCAAGATGCGTGGAAATGAACGTCCGGGCGCGTCCCTCAACGGGATGATCGCCGTCGGGTTGGTGTCGTTGTGGGCGGTCGGTGGGCTGCCCCAGGTGCAGGCTCAGTATGCGGCCGAAGTGCGGGCGTACAACCCGGGGACCGGGTTTGCGACCGAGTTCGGCACGGGCGCGGGATATACGAATACCGCCTCCATCCTTGGGGAACCAAGCCGGGTGACTCCGGGAATGTTCGGTGGGCCGGTGGACGTGTTCAGCCCGCCCTATCTCGTCGATCAGTTGCTGTCGGTGGGCACCGGCGGATTGCTGGAGTTGCGGTTGGATACGCCTGCAACGCGGAATCCGCTGAACCCGTTCGGCATCGACTTCCTCGTGTTCGGCGGGGCGGGTTTCATCATCACGAATGGCGATTATACAGGTGGTGGTATCACCGATGGATCGGTCTTCGGCGGCGGCCTCGCCACAGCGAAGGTCTCGGTGAGTTCGGATGGCGTGCAGTTCTTCACGCTCGACGGGTCGTTGGCGCCATTGCTCGACGAATTGTTCCCGACCGATGGTTCCGGTGATTTCACGCGTCCCGTGAATCCCGGCCTTTCGTACGCGGACTTCGCCGGCCTCGGCCTGGACGGCATCCGGAACCTCTACGCCGGCAGCGGCGGTGGTGCCGGTTTCTCGCTGGACTGGGCGAGGGACGGATCCGGAGCGCCCGTCTTGATTGAGTCGGCCTCCTTCATCCGGATCGAGGTGATCTCCGGCCGCGTGGAGTTGGATGGCGTGGCGGCGGTGAGCGCGGTGCCGGAGCCGTCGACGTGGGTGTTGCTGGGGGTGGGCGCGCTCGCCCTCGGAGTCCAGGCTCGTCGGAGCCGGCGGGGAATCACGAAGCCATGAGTGTCGTGCCCAGCGATTCCCCGGGGGGTGCCGGGGCCTGTTCCCGCGAGGGGACGCTCTGTCCGCTCTGCGGCGGACCCAACGCGTGCCAGATGTGCACCGATGCCACCTACAAGGGGAATTGCTGGTGCTTCCATGTCGAGATGCCCGACGCGTTGTTGAAGCGCGTGCGGGCCGAAGACCGGGGCCGCGCGTGCATCTGCCACCGCTGCGTGGCGGAGGCGCGCCGGGCCGAACGCTGGGTGCCGCGGGCCCGGGCGGGGGAATTCTATTTCACCGACGACGGCCGATTCGTGTTCACCGCCGCGTATCACCTGCGACGCGGCTATTGCTGCGGCAGCGGTTGCCGGCATTGCCCGTTCGACGCCGAGGGACGCCCGCGGCCGGAGCGTCTGGTTCCCGCCGAACCCGGTTCGAAGACTCCCGAAAGGACGACCGTTTGAACCGCACGGTTCCAGCGTGGTTGCGGGCATTGCTGGCCGCGTGGCTGGCGGCCATGGCCGTCGACGCGTGGTGCGGTGAATCGTTCTCCGAAGGGTTCCAGGAATCGCCGTTGGAGCGCGGATGGGAGGTTGTCGGGGACGCGACGTTGTTCCAATGGGACGCTGCCGCCGGTGGCTTGGGGGTGACGTGGGATTCGTCCCGTTCGAACAGCTTCTTCCTGCGGCGGCTCGCGGCGCCTGTCACGCCGTCCGACGACTTTGCCTTCGGGTTCGATCTCACGCTGTCGCGAATGGACGTCGGCACGTCGCCCGGAAAGTCCGGGACGTTCCAGATCGCCCTGGGCCTGATCAACGTGGCCGATGCCATGGATCCGGGATTCCAGCGTGGCGTTTTCCTGCGCTCGCGGAATCTGGTCGAGTGGACCTGGTTCGCTGCGCAACCTGATGGCGCCATCGCGGCGTCCTTGTCGCCGGCGATCGTGCCGGCGGACGGACGGTTGCCGTGGGGTTACAGCGACAGCTTCGTGCAGTTGGAGGCAGGCGTGCGATACGGGTTTGGACTGCGGTACACGTCGACCAACCGGACCCTGCGGATTGCGATGACGGCGGATGGCGCTGTCCTGCCCGATCCGGCGCCGGTGGTGTTGCCGCGCAGTTTCACCGGGTTCCGCGTGGATGCCCTGTCGATCCATAGTTATTCCGACGCCGGCCAGGATCCGCGGTACGCGGGGTCGGTGCATGCGGTGGGGATCGTCGACGATGTGTGGTGGGAAGGACCTGGGGCGGCGGTGGGTCGGGTGCGGTTGGAAGGGCAGGGAAGTGCGCGTCGGGTGGTGACCGCGACGCGGTCGGGCTGGGTGTACTGGCTGGAGGGCAGTGAGGATCTGAAGGGCTGGCAAAGGATCGGTGCGGAGGTGACGGGAACCGCTGGCGACGTTGCCTTTGAGGATCCGGGGACCGGGGGTGGCGGAGAACATCGGTTCTATCGCGTGGGAGCGCGGTTGCCATGAATGGGGACCATGGCCTCCTGAGGTCTGGAGAGGTAGCAGCCGACGTCAGGAGGCTGGGATCGAGAAGAAGGAATGAGGCATGCCTCCTGACGTCGTCCGCTACGTTCGTGGCAGCCGACGTCCGCCTCGTGACCTCGTCGGCTACGTTCGTAGCAGCCGACGTGAGGAGGCTGGGATCGCGCACCAAGGGATTCTCCCTGGTCGAACTCCTGGTCGTGCTGGCCGTCATCGCCATCCTCGCGGGATTGCTCGGTCCCGCCCTCAGTCGCGCGCGGCACGCAGCTCTCGGCGCCCGGTGCGTCTCCAACCTGCGGCAGCTCGGGATTGCGTCGCACCTCTACTGGGATGATTCCGGTGGAAAGGCTTTTCCGGAACGGTTCGGTCGCGAAGGCGAAGGATGGCGGTATTGGTTTGGCTGGCTGCAGGACGGGGCCGAGGGCCAGCGACGTTTCGAGGCGGACCGCGGTGCCCTCTGGCCGTACCTCAGTGGTCGTGGCGTGGATCTCTGTCCGGCGTTCCAGAAGTCCGGCGACCGATTCAAGTTCAAGGCCCAGGGCGGTGCCTTTGGCTATGCCTACAATCTCCTCATGGGACCGCGCGGACGCGATCCGATCGCGTTGTCGCAGGTCCGGGATCCGTCGGGACTCGCCGTGCTGGTGGACGCGGCGCAGGTGAATGATTTCCAGGAACCCGCGACGCCGGAGCGCCCGATGATCGAGGAGTTCTATTACTTCGGAACGAACCGGCTGGAGGCCACGATCCACTTCCGTCACGGCGAACGCGCGCAGGTCGTCTTCGGTGATGGACATGTCGGGATGGAACGACCGTTGGAAGGGTCCCTCGATCATCGCGTCCCACCCCACCGCATCGGACGGCTCGATCCGTCGCGGGTGGTGCCGTGAGGGGGGGGTAGCTGACGAGGTCACGAGGCAGTGGAAGGCGAGTTCGAAGTTTTCAGTTTCAAGTTTCAAGACCCCACAGCCTCCTCACGTCGGCTGCTACGATTGAGGGTGGCACCCGGCCTTCAAGGGCAGCTTCCAGATCCCAGTCGCCAGTTTCCACGACACAGGCGTAAGGTGGGTTCATGGTCTTGGCATTGAGGCGGGCTGTGGCTTCGGCGGCAGCATTGTGGGCGTTGATGGTGTTGCCGGTGTCGGCGGCGCCGCTGGCGCAGTGGCAGACGAAGGAAGCAACCTTCGCTGCGGGCACGCAGGGCGCGTGGGAATCCGTTTCACGGCGTTCGGACGGACACGAGTACCTGGCCTCGGGCCAGCCCGCGCCCATCCTGAGCGTGCGCGTCGGGGGCACCTTGCATGCGCCCTCGACGGCCGCATGGGACCCCGCGGCGCGGACGCTTTCCCTCGGTTACGGCGCCGCGGGTGTGACGGCGCGTGTCCGGGTGGACACGCGGGATTCCCACCTCACGCTGGAACTCGTCGGACTCGAACCGGCGGACGCAGTGGAGCGCGTGTCGCTGGCGTTGTGGGGACCGATGCCTACCTCGATCCGGAAGACCGTCGGCGAAGTCGTGGGCGTGGTGCGGGACGGCGAATACGCGCTGGGCGTGCAGGCCCTGAACATCAAGACGCTCGGCGGTTACCCGGAGAACGACGAGGGCAGCGCGGATCGTCCCTATGCCGCCCGGGCGACGGAATGGGGCAGCGTCTTGCAGGCGTATTCCATGGACCGTTCGAAGCCGCGTCGGATCGCCGTGTGGAACAAGCGCGCACCGAACATGCCCGTGCCCGCGGTTCCCGGCGAGACGGTGGTGGGCTCGAAGATCGCGTTCTTCGGATGCGCGGAATCGTCGGCCCTCGAGACGATCGGGCAGATCGAGGTCGCGGAGGGATTGCCGCATCCGATGATTGATGGCGTCTGGGCGAAGGTGTCGCCGGAGCGGGGACGTTCGTACCTGATCGCCGGATTCTCGGAAGCGAACGTCGACGAGGTCCTCGCGCACGTGAAGCGGGCGAACCTGATGAGCCTCTACCACGGCGACGCCTTCAAGAGCTGGGGTCACTTCGAGCCGAGTCCGAAGTTCTTTCCCGGGGGCATGGCGGGTTTGAAGGCGTGCGTGGCCAAGGCGCGCGCCCTCGGGATCCGACTGGGCGCGCACACGCTCTCGAACTTCATCCAGCCAAACGATCCCTACATCACGCCCGTGCCCGATCCGCGGCTCGCGCGCACCGGCGAGAGCACGCTCACCGCACCGATCGACGCCGAGACACCGACGATCCCGGTGGCTTCGCCGGAGTACTTCACCAACCGCCTCGGGAACGAGCTGCAGACGGTGATGATCGGGCAGGAGTTGGTGCGATATCGGTCGGTGTCGACGAACGCGCCGTGGCAGTTGCTGGATTGCCAGCGGGGCGCGTACGGCACGAAGGCGTCGGCCCACGCGGCGGGTGCTTCGGCCGGGAAGCTGATGGACCATGCGTACAAGGTCTTCTTCCCGAACCTGGAGATGCAGCGCGAGATCGCGCGTAACCTCGCCCGCGTGTTCAACGAGAGCGGTCTCAGCCACATGGATTTCGACGGACACGAGGGATGTCTCGCGCCGGGCGAGGGCACCTATGGGAATGAACTGTTCGCGAAGGAATTCTTCGATCACCTCGATCACACGGTGATCAACGGCACCAGCCCGCCGTTGTCGCACTTCTACTGGCACATCAACAGCTACTGCAATTGGGGCGAGCCGTGGTACGGCGGGTTCCGCGACAGTATGCAGGAGTATCGCCTGAACAATCAGGCGTTCTGCGAACGCAACTTCGTCCCGAAGATGCTCGGGTGGTACCTGCTCACGCCCACCACCGCGCTGTCCGACATGGAATGGATGCTCGCCCGCGCCGCCGGTTTCGACGCTGGCTTCGCCCTCGCCACCAGTCCCGATTCCCTCCGGAAGAATCCCGCCACCGGGCGCATCATGGACGCGATCGGCGAGTGGGAGTCGGCGCGGCGACGTGGGGTCTTCAGCGCCGCCCAGCGCGAACAGCTGCGGAACCCGAAGCTGGAGTTCCACCTGGAAGCGGTCGATGGCGGCGGATGGGACCTGTTCCCGTTCCATGCCTCTTCGGAGTTCACGCACGAGCAACGCATCCTGCAACCGGGCGAACCCACCGGCACCGCGTGGGAGGTGTCCAACCCTGATGCCGCCCAGCCAATGCAGTTCAAGGTGCGCGTGGTGGGTACGGCTGGCCGCGTGTCGAATCCGACCTTCGAGGTGGACCGGTCGGTGACGGTGGCGATCCCGGTGGAGATCGAGTCGGGCCAGACGCTGCTGGTGGAGGAGGAAGGCATCGCGCGGATCTACGATGCGAAGGGCAGCCAGGTGAAGTCCGTGACGCTGCCCGGCCGCGTCCCGCCACTGAAGGCGGGCGTGAACCATGTGCGGTTCGATGCCGAGTTCCAGGGCGACGCGCCCCCGAAAGCCGTCGTCACCTTCAAGACCCGTGGTATGGCGACGCGGGTGGGGAGGTGAGGTAGAGGCAGCTCACGCGAAGCCATTAACGGCTCGGCAATCTCATGTGAGTCTGGGAACCAAGGATCGAGAAAGCGGTGGCGAATACCGGTTTGGGATACTATTGTTTTTGGACCAGATGCAGAACGGGGCAACTAGGATCAAACCGCTATGGCCGACGCTTCGAGGTCGCTTGAGTCATCCGCTGACTTCACGCGTGGAGGCCGTACGCCAGCTCCAGATCACGATGCCACTCACCAAGCTCGCACTATCCGTGTTGCAGAAGAGCAAAAGCGGCTCGTCGAATGGGCGGCTTCCAGCGGCCGACTGACTCGGAAGGTCGGTTTCCCCGAGTTTGCCCAAGGCGGGGAGCACGGCGTCTTTTTCGCCAAAGCGCAGCGGCGGTACTTCAAGGTCACCCTTCCCAACAAGCATCTGGGGTATGGGATAGCATTGGGATCCTTCTCCAGAGGTGCTACGCCTGCCGAGTACCTCGATCGATGGTTGCTCCAGAATCGGCTCTTCAACGACGATATCCAGTTGGAACGGATTGTGGAGAACGGCGGCATTCCCCGGATCGTCATTTCCCAGCCCTCTCTGACCGGCAAACACCCGGATCAAGTCCTTATTGATGATTTGATGGTGGGAGGTGGGTACCGCCGGCTGGGAGAGGGGGCTTTCTACGATGCTGGGAGCGGGCTTCTCGTGTTCGACCTGATGCCGCGCAACGTCATACAGACACCAAATGGAGAGCTGTGTCCGATCGATCCAGTGATCCAAAGGGTGACCCCAGACTTTGCGGAGTTCTTGGCCGAGCACCCTGAAACAATCAATCTCGCGTGGTAGATTCCACACGCATAGGCAGGGAATGCCCTGCGAATCGTCGCACGCATGCGAGGTGACTCCTCGATCAAGATGGAATCCTCCATTCCAGGTCCGTCCATCCGTGGAATTCGTGAAATCCGTGGTCCAAACAACGGCCGCTTTCAGTCTTGGGTTGAAGCCATCGCCGGGTGGGGGCACCCGGCCTTCAGGGGAGTTGCCGGATTCCAGAGGACGCCTCGTCGGGGTCGGTATCGGGGTCGGAATCGGGATCGTTTCCCCATCCGACAAGGCTTTCGGACTCGATGCCGATCCCGATTGCGATGCCGATACCGAGGGGAGGCGAAGGGGGGGCGGCGTTATTTCCCTCGCCAGGCGCCGAGGGGAAGGACGTGAGCACGGGCGGCCCAGGTGTCCCAGTCGGCGGCCATGCGCTGGACGCGGTCGGGGTGCTGGGCGGCGAGGTCGCGCGATTCGGAGCGGTCGATGTCGAGGTCGTAGAGTTCCCAGGGCTGGTTCTCCTTCGCGACGAGCTTCCATCGGCCGTCGCGGATGGCGCGGTTGCCCTCGTGTTCCCAGACGAGGGGACGCGTGCGCTGGAGGGGTTCGCCGCGGAAGGCGGGTCGGAGGCTGGCGCCTTCCATGGGCTGGATGGTTTCGCCGGCGAACTGCGCGGGGTACGTGGCCTCGGCGAGATCGACGCAGGTGGCCATGATGTCGGTGAGTTGGCCGGGTTGGGTCTCGAGCATGCCCTTGCGGCTGGCGACGATGCCGGCGGGCCAATGAGCGATCAACGGCGTGGCGATGCCGCCTTCGTGGGTCCAGTGCTTGTATTCGCGGAAGGGCGTGCTGCTGACGTTCGCCCAACCGCGTCCGTAGGCGATGTAGGTGTCGGGTCCACCGGGCAGGACGCCGATGCCCTGGCGCACGAGGTAACCGTCACGGGTCTGCTTCGGTTGGCTGCCGAACTGTTGTTCGTCGGGGGACATCGGTGGGAGGGAGGGTTGGTCGGCGCGGGCGGTGGGTTTGTTGCCGCGGCCGTTTCCCTCGGCACACGCGCCGTTGTCCTGGAGATACAGGATGAGCGTGTTGTCGAACTGACCCTGGGCCTTCAGTTCCGCGACGATCCGGCCGATGCCCTGGTCCAGCGAGTCGAGCTGGGCGGCGTAGACTTCCATGCAACGACTCTCGAAGGCCTTGTCGGTGACCTTGTCCCACGCTTCGGCAGGAGGGACCGGAGCCCAGCGGTCGTCGAGCAGGCCGAGTGCGCGCAGCTTCGTGCGTCGGGCGGCGCGGATGGGTTCGTATCCGGCGTCGTATCGGCCCTTGTACTTGGCGATGTCGGATTCCTTCGCGTGCAGCGGCCAGTGGGCGGCGGTGAAGGCGGTGTAGAGGAGGAAGGGCTGGTCCTTCTGGGCTCGTGCGTGGTCACGGATGAAGCGGACGGCGTGCTCGGCGATGGCGTCGGTGTAGTAGAAGGTGGATGGGCGATAGTCGGGGTCGTTGGCGACGGTGATGAGGCGGTTGTCGCGGACGAGCGAGCTGGGATCGAAGTAGCTGCCGGCGCCGTGGATGGTTCCGTAGAAGCGGTCGAATCCGCGCTGGAGCGGCCAGTTGTTGGTTTCGGCGAGGACCTTGGGTCCCTGTCCCGGGGTGACGTGCCACTTGCCCACGGCGTAGCTGCGGTATCCGGCCGGCTTCAGCGCTTCGGCGAGGGTGACGCTCTGGCGGTTGAGGCGACCGCGGTATCCGGCGTGGCCGCGGTCTTCCATCATGTGTCCGACGCCCGCCTGATGCGGGTGCAGGCCGGTGAGAAGCGAGGCCCGCGTGGGGCAGCACCGGGCGGTGTTGTAGAACTGGGTGAAGCGCAGGCCGTCGCGCGCGAGGGCGTCGAGGTTGGGGGTCTGGATTTCGCCGCCGTAGCATCCGATGTCGGAGAAGCCGACGTCGTCGCTGAGGATGACGAGGATGTTGGGGCGTTGGACGGTGATGGCGGCCGAGAGGGAGAAGCGCGCGGCAAGGGTCGCGAGCAGGGCGAGGCCGAGGAGGAGGGACGAGCGCTTCATGGGGAGAGAGTCTGAAGATTTCGGAGGTGGGTGAGGTTCCAGAGTTGGATCTCGCCCTGGGCCGAGGTTGCGGCGAGCCAATGGAGGTCCGGGGAGAACGCGAGATTCTGGCTGCCGGGCATGGACAGCTTCTGTTCGATCCGCCCTTCCTTCAGGTCGATGATGTGCAGGCCGGGGTCGTATCGAAAACCCATGGCGAGCCGGGAACCGTCGGGAGAGAGCGCCAGGGCACCGGC
>Ga0172372_10004891_pt1 | contig 18876 bp, 16 predicted proteins | sample LakKiv5m_2_FD_114544 | JGI IMG/M metagenome (GOLD analysis project Ga0172372, IMG submission 114544) | Freshwater microbial communities from Kabuno Bay, South-Kivu, Congo - kab_092012_9.5m | ecosystem: Environmental > Aquatic > Freshwater > Lake | place: Democratic Republic of the Congo...
AGCGGCGGCGATGTTTCCAGTTTTGGGAGTAATCACTGAAACTTTGACACCCATCCCAGAACGTTTTTGTAATGGGTATTGTTTAAATTCAGTGCGCTTACCTAAACCGTTTTCTGTGACGACTAGTAATTGATTAAATTCTTTTTTACCGGCGCTTGAAGTCTCTAATTCCTTGGGGTATGACTCAAAGCCGATGACATAGTCATCTTTGCTTAAAGTAATGCCTTTTACGCCTTTTGTATCGCGCTGTGATGATTTGACTTCAGTCTCAGAGAATTTAATACTCTTGCCTTCATGAGTGATGATCATGATGTAACTTTCACCATCAGTTAAAACACCTTTGACTAATTCATCATCCTTTTGAAGATCGATAGCGACAATGCCATTTTGGCGAATATTGTCATAGAGCTTGAGTGCAGATTTTTTGACTAAACCAGCTTTGGTGGAAAGAAGAACAAATTTATCTTTGTCTAACTCTTCATCAACTCTAAGCATGGTTTGAACGCGCTCATCAGGTTTCAATGACAGTAGGTTGACGATTGCACTGCCTTTGGCTTGTTTTTTGACCCCTGGGATTTCAAATGATTTGAGCTTGTAGACGCGGCCTTTGTTGGTAAAGAAGAATAGGGTGTCGTGAGTGTTGCAGGACAACATACTCAAAACGACATCTTCATCTTTCATTTTGACGCCGACGCTGCCTTTGCCGCCCCTTGATTGTTGGCGGAAAGAAGATGGACTCAAACGTTTGACGTAGCCGGTCTCTGTCAACATGATAACCGTCGATTCATTGGCCACTAAGTCTTCTTCTGAAAACTCACCAATCTTGCCTTTGACCAGTTTGGTTTTTCTCTTGTCGCCGTAAAGTGTAATTAACTCCTGAGTGTCATTGATAATTTGATCCAAGATAGCTGAAGGATGAGAAAGTAGTTTGATCAAGCGAGTGATTGTCCTTTTAATCTCTTCATATTCTTCTTCAATTTTTTGTCGTTCCAAAGCAGCCAAGCGTTTGAGTTGCATTTCCAAAATGGCGGTAGCCTGAATTTCAGAGAGCTTGAACTTTTCCATCAAGCGAGTACGAGCGACATCGGTGTCTGGTGACTTTTTGATAGTCTCAATGACATCGTCTAAGTGGCCTAAGGCAATCAGTAAGCCTTCTAAAATATGTGCACGATCTCGAGCTTCAGCCAACTCAAATTGTGAGCGGCGAACAGTTACTATTTGACGGTGAACAACGTATTCTTTGAGAATTTGTTTGATGTTGAAAAGCTGAGGTACACCTTCACTGTTCAACGCCACCATGTTAACCGAGAAGGTTGACTGAAGTGGTGTGTATTTGAAAAGTTTGTTTAAAACGACTTTTGGTCTAGCGTCACGTTTCAACTCGATGGTAATTTGCATACCATTGCGGTCTGAGTCATCGTTGAGGTCGCGAATACCAATGATTTTTTTGTCTCTGACTAAATCAGCGATTTTTTCGATCAATCTTGCTTTGTTGACCTGATATGGAATTTCGGTAACAACGATTTTGAAACCTTTTTTATCTTCTTCGATACTAGCTTTGGCGCGGATTACTACTTTGCCTCGGCCAGTTTCGTAAGCGTGTTTAATTTCTTTGAAATCATAAATAATACCAGCGGTTGGGAAATCTGGACCATTGATGTGTTCCATGATCTCATCAATGGTGATTTCGGTATTGAAGACACCGGCCAAAACTTCAGCAGGCGTTTCTAAAATTGGGGCAATTCGTTCTGAAATCGGAGTGGTCTTGTCGTCTTCATTGGCGGCTTTTTCAATCTTGGCTAAAATTTCTTTATCCAATGGTGCTGCTCCACCCTTCTTAATCATGGCAATTGTTGCTTCGCAAACTTCAGTAAGATTGTGCGGAGCAATTTTGGTCGCCATACCCACAGCAATACCTTCAGAACCCATCAACAAAAGATTAGGCAACTTTCCTGGTAAAACTGTAGGCTCTTGCATCGAGCCATCAAAGTTGTCAGTGAATGCGACAGTGTTTTTATTAAGATCAATTAAAAGTTCTTGAGTGATTTTTTCCAAGCGTGCCTCGGTGTAACGCATGGCAGCTGGACTGTCGCCATCGACAGAGCCAAAGTTACCTTGGCCGTCTACTAGTGGATAGCGCATGCTGAAATCTTGAGCCAAGCGAACTAAGGCCATGTAGACTGACGAGTCGCCGTGTGGGTGATATCTACCTAAAACGTCACCAACAATACGAGCAGATTTTTTATAGGCACTATTGTGGTGAATGCCCGATTTGTACATTGAGTACAAGATACGGCGGTGAACTGGCTTGAGACCATCACGAACATCAGGTAAAGCTCTGGAGACGATGACACTCATGGCATAGTCCAGGTAAGACTTTTCCATTTCTCCGACAATAGAAACATGGCTGAGCTTACCGAATTTAGAAGGCGTGATTTGACCGACTAACGACTCAACTTCATCGTTATGAGCGGTGTTTGATTCTTCATTTTCAGAATCGTTGTTTTCTGCATCCTCATTATTAACTACATCTTCAGATTGAACTTCTTCTAATTCATCCGTGTTTTGCTCATCTAGTAAATTGTCGTTGTCTATCATGGCCAATTTCTTAATTAGGCTAAAGCTTTTTCAATTGTAGGAGCGATTTCTTTTTTGCGGCTCATTTTTGGTCCAATATCAATGATGTTGTCTACGACTGTTCCACCAAAACCTTTGACAGCAATTTGGCCACTTTCGTCATCCAAAACGAGAATTTTGGTATTAACTTTCAAAATATCGGTAATAGCAACAAAGATATAATCAACGCCTTCTTTGGCTTTGATGGTTTGCATGGCTTCTAAAAGTCCGGCTTTTTTCTCAGTCAAAACTAAGTCTTGTTCGACAGTTTCTAATTGATCGATGAAGACTTTTTTGCCACCAAAGTCAAAAACTTTGTAGTCATTAGTGACGATTTGTTCGTTGGTCAAGCTTGAGACATCTGATTTGGCTTTGAAAATTTCTAAAGTGAAACCTTCGACATCAGTGATGCCGGCAATTTGAGCTAATTCAGCTCCGAATTGAACATCGGTTGGAGTGGTGGTGGCAGATTTATAACCAACGGTGTCAGATAAAAGTGCAGCTAGCATCAAAGATGCAGTAGTTTTGTCTGGAGTGACACCGTCAATTTTCATCAAACTGAAAATAACGGTACTGGTAGAGCCCCATGGTCTAAAGTGCAAGAAAATTGGTTGTGGCAAATCAACGTTGATTTTGTGGTGGTCAACAATGCCAACAATTTGGTCTGGATTAAGGTTTTCTAGTCTTTGTGATTTTTCATTGTGGTCCACTAGAACGACACGGTCTTCGGCGGTGAGATCGGAAGCGCTGATGACAGCTGGAGAAGCCACGCCAAATTTATTGAATAAAAAACTGGTTTCTGGATTTAGTTCACCAACTATAACGGCTTTGGCGTTAGGAAATTCTTGAGCGAGCTGAGGTGAGTTTTGATAAAGGTATTCTAAAGCCATGGCGGCAACGATGGCGTCGGTATCGGGCTTTAAGTGTCCAAAGATGTATGTTGTCATAATTTCTTTTCTACCCAATTAATGGGCCAAGTAATTATTAAATATCTAATTCTGCTAATTTAGCTCTGGTTTGAATAAAGCGTTTGCGTGGTGGTACGTCATTGCCCATCAACACATCAAAGGCATTGTCAGCTTTATCAAAGTCATCAATAGTGATTTTTTTGAGCATGCGATTCTTGGGGTTCATGGTGGTTTCCCAAAGTTGCTCAGGATTCATTTCACCAAGACCTTTATAGCGTTGAATGCCGATTTTGACGCCAGGTTTTTCTTTTCTGATTTTTTTGACCAAAGCTTCTTTTTCGGCATCGTCATAAACATATTGCTCGTCCTTACCAACGGTGACTTTGTAAAGTGGCGGGACAGCGACGTACAAATAGCCTTTTTCTACCACGTCGCGCATGTGTCTAAAGAAGAAAGTTAAGCCAAGTGTAGTAATGTGTTCGCCGTCGACGTCAGCATCGTTCATGAGAATGATACGGTGGTAGCGTAATTTACTTTCGTCGAAAGTTTCATTAATACCACAGCCAAGAGCGATAACTAAATTTTTAAGTTCTTCAAAAGCTACAATCTTGTCTAAGCGAGCGCGCTCGGTATTAAGGATTTTGCCGCGGAGTGGGAAAATAGCTTGGAACTTGCGGTCTCTTCCCTGCTTGGCCGAACCACCAGCGGAGTCACCCTCAACGATATAAATTTCACATTCGGAAGCAATGCGACTTTGACAGTCGGCTAATTTTCCAGGTAGAGTCGAACTCTCGAGAGCGCCTTTTCTGATAACAGCGTTTTTGGCAGCGCGAGCAGCCATGCGAGCGCGAGCAGAAAGCATGACTTTATCAACAATGACTTTACCTACCTTAGGATTTTCTTCTAAGAAAGTGGTGAAAGCATCTTTGAAAACTTGATAAACAGCAGTTTGAGCTTCGGAGTTGTTGAGTTTGGTTTTGGTTTGTGATTCAAATTGCAAATCATTGGAGGACATTTTAATGAAGACAACTGCAGTCAGGCCTTCCTTAAGGTCATCACCAACAAAGACTTCTTTTTCTTTGAGCAATTTGTGTTCGGTAGCATAATCACGAAGAACACGGCTCAAAGCGTTTCTAAAACCCTGAAGATGTGTACCACCATCGGGAGTATGAATAACGTTGACATAAGATTCGAGACGTTCGTTGTAGGAGTCGTTGTATTGAAGAGCCATTTCCATGGCAATTTCTTCATTTGATTCTGGATCTTTCCAGACGCCACTACTATAGAAAACTTGGTGGAGTGGCTTTTTGGTCATGTTAATGTGTTGAACCAAAGAGCGGATACCACCTTCGAAGTAGTAGTGTTTGTGAATGTGATCAACTTCATCGAAAATCTCGAAGTAAAGTCCGGCCATTAAGTAGGCGCGATCTTTGACAATGTTGATCAAAGTTTTTTGTGAGTAATTGGTGGTAGAGAAAATGGTTTCATCAGCAATAAAAGAAACTAATGTGCCAGTTTGGTATTTTACGAAATCTTTTGCTTGGGTAGGAAATAATTTGAGCACTTCTGATTCAGTAAGTACCTTTACTTTCTCTTTTGGTCTACCTTCGTTGTAGGCTTGGTAGTAGTACTTTTCTCCCCTAGTCACGACTACTTGGGTCAAAATAGAAAGGGCGTTAACAGCGGACGAACCAACGCCGTGGAGACCACCAGAGACTTTGTAGGCAGATTCTTCAAATTTTCCACCAGCATGAAGCTTGGTCATGACTACTTCCAAGGCAGAGACACCCGAGGGATGCATGTCAGTTGGGATACCACGACCATTATCGACGATGGTAATAACCTGAGCATCGGTGCGTTTGGTATTGGCCAATTCTTGCTCGGTTGGGCTAATGATAGTTCTGAAAAGTTGAATTTTTTTACCGAATCCCGCCAAGGCTTCGTCAACACCGTTATCTAAAATTTCTTTGACCAAATGATGAAGTCCTCTAGAATCAGTCGAACCGATATACATACCAGGTCTTTTGCGGACCGGCTCCAAACCTTCAAGTACTTTAATCTGAGCTGCTTCGTATTGTTGTGTATCTGTCATGGGAAACTGTTATATCACATCCCAAGATTATTTTCCAAGATTGAATTTATTTTAACGCTTTCTATGGCATCAAAAACGGCTTTTTATGGAAAATATGCAGTTTTCGAGGGTCATAACTACGTTAAAATTTTGCTTAATTTGGCTTAATGCCAGATTGGTAGCATCAAGGGCAATCAGGGTTTTGGCTGTAGGCTGTTGCTGAAGAAGTTGGTGCAGTTGATTGACTAAGTCAGTTAAAAAAGTGATTGCTTCTTCTCTTTCTTTGTGACCACTTGCCCACTCGATCAGTTGGGCATAAGAAGAATCGGGAAACAAAGCCAAAAAATTTGTTGCCAAATCAGTTTCGAGCTTATCTTCCTTTGTCTGGCCCATTAAGTTGATAATCTGACAGCGAGATTTGATGGTATCTAAAATTTGTTGTTCGTTGGCGGATTGCAAAACAAAGCGAATGTAAGAGGGATGCTCTTCGAGTTTTTTCAAAAATGCGTTTTGAGCTGGAATTCCGGCTTGGTCGAAATTAGCCAAAATTATGGTTTTGTGGGGAAGTTTGTATGGCGAATATAAAATTATTTCTTCCAAATCTCGAATGGTTTCGATGCTCAATCCTTGGCCATCTTCGTTGAAAACAAAAAGGTCGGGCTGGGGTGAAAAATCTAGTTTCCACTCCTTGGTTAGGTACTGACTAAGCTTCTGGTAATCACTAGAAAATATGAGGTGAGCTGACATGTTTTTAACTTGTGAAGTCTCCTCGAATCTTATATCATGAAAGCATATAGATTAATATGCAACCTGCCACTCTGCCCGTTCCTGCTCCCGGTACTGTGAGCTCACCACAATCTGTGGTTGACGTTTTGGTGGCAAAAAACCTTCTCACTCAAGAACAAATTGATTCTGTTTCTGTAGAACAAGCTGGCAGCAGTAAGTCACTTCCAGAGATGTTGATGGAAAAAGGCTTGGTGAGCGAAGAAGATGTGGTTAAAGCACAAGCCGAGCTAAATGGCTTGCCTTTCATTAAGATTGCTGACACTGGCGCTTCTCCTGAAGCCTTGAGTCAAATTGCCGAAAGTATTGCTAGACGCTATCAACTGCTTCCTTTTGCTTACGATAAAAATGAAGGTACTTTGTCTTTGGCTATGTCTGATCCTTTGGACATGACGGCCATTGATTTTGCTCGCCAAAAAACTGGTTTAGAAATCAAGCCTTATTACGCAATGCCGAGCGAGCTCGAAAGAGCTTTAACTGAGCGTTACGCTCAGAGCTTATCTTCTGAAGTTAATCAAGCTTTGGAAGAATCAACCCAAGTTCGCCAAGCCAAAGAAAAAGCTTCTGATATTTCTCAACTTCAGGGACAAGTTTTGCGCCAAGCTCCTGTTACCAAAATTATAGATACGATTTTATCTTTTGCTATTAAAGCCCGTTCTTCTGACGTTCATATTGAGCCTCAAGAGCAGCGTACCCGCGTTCGCTATCGTATTGACGGTATTTTGCAGGAAAAGTTGATTTTGCCAAAATCAGTTCACGAAGCTGTTGTTTCTAGAGTCAAAATTTTATCTGATCTTAAAATTGACGAAAAGCGTATCCCACAAGATGGTCGCTTTAATTTTGTTGCCAACAATGAAGAGGTCGACCTTCGTGTCTCTACTCTCCCCACAGTTAATGGTGAAAAAGTGGTGATGCGTTTGCTTAAGAAAAATGCCACTGTGCCAACCTTGGAAGAATTGGGCTTAAGAGGTTTTGCTCTGCAACATTTACAAGATGCGATCAAAGTGCCAAGAGGCATTATTCTAGTGACTGGTCCGACGGGCTCTGGTAAAACTACTACTCTTTACTCCGTTCTCCACCAAGTTAATACGCCTAAGGTTAACATTGTGACCTTGGAAGATCCGGTCGAGTATCAAATGCCTGGTATTAATCAGGTTCAGACCAATCCTCAAGCAGGTTTAACTTTTGCCTCTGGTATGCGCTCTTTCCTGCGTCAGGACCCTAATATCATTATGGTGGGTGAGGTCCGTGATAATGAAACGGCCGAGCTGGCTATTCAGGCTTCTTTGACTGGTCACTTGGTCTTCTCTACTCTGCACACTAACTCTGCTGCCGGTGCTTTGCCACGTCTTCTTGATATGAAGGCCGAGCCTTTTTTATTGGCTTCTTCTATGACTTTGACTATGGGTCAGCGTATCGTTCGTTTAATTAATCCGGAGTATCGAGAAGAATATAAACCTGCTGAGCCAGTTCTCGAAGATATTAAAAAAGTTTTAGGTCCATACTTTGACTTGTGGTGTAAACAAAATCGTAAAGACCCAAACAATATTACCTTGTTCCGACCAAAGGCAGATCGTCCTGCCACAGAACCAGAGTACAAGGGTCGTATTGGTATTTTTGAAGTGATGAAAATTACCGAGCCGATTAGAAAACTGATTCTTGATCGAAGACCCGGTGGTGAACTCGAAGTTCAGGCGATGGCCGAAGGGATGATGCTGATGAAACAAGATGGCTATATAAAAGTTTTGAATGGTGAAACAACCATCGAGGAAGTCTTAAGAGTTGCGGAAATTTAAACTATGAACATTTTTGACATCATGGAACAAGTTATTGTGCAGGAAGGTTCAGATATCCATTTGATCGCTGGTTCTCCGCCAATGCTGCGTGTTCATGGCGAACTTGCTCCAGTTGAGGGTTTGGCTGCTTTGACCAGCGAAGAGACGAATATGTTGATTGATCCTTTGTTGACTAAAGAACAAAAGGATTATGTTCACGTTAATAAAGAAATCGATTTTGGTTTTCAATACAAAGATAAGGGTCGTTTTAGAATTAACGTTTATCACCAACAAGGCAACATGGCTGCTGCTTTGCGCTTGATTCCAACTCACATTAAAACTATTGAAGAGTTAATGTTGCCTGATATTTTTCATCGTTTCACCCAGTTCAAACAAGGTTTGGTCTTGGTAACCGGTCCAACTGGCGAAGGTAAATCAACAACTTTGGCAGCTATCATCGAAGAAATTAATTCTTCGAGAGGTGAACATATCTTAACCATCGAAGATCCAGTGGAGTTTATTTATCAACCCAAGCGCTCAATCATTTCTCAGCGTGAAGTTAACAAAGATACCCATTCTTGGGCTGTGTCTTTGCGCTCTGCTTTGCGCGAAGACCCCGATGTGGTCTTGGTTGGTGAAATGAGAGACTTTGAAACTATTTCCGCTGCGTTAACGGTGGCAGAAACCGGTCACTTAGTTTTTGGAACTTTGCATACTTCTTCCGCCGCGCAAACAATCGACCGTATTATTGACGTCTTCCCTGCTACTCAGCAAAACCAAATTCGTCAGCAATTAGCCTCTTCATTGCAGGCTGTTATTTCTCAAAGGTTAGTGCCTTTGGCTAGTGGTGGTCGAGCGGCGGCAGTAGAAATCATGATCGCTATTCCGGCCATTCGTAACTTGATTCGTGAAGAGAAAATTTTCCAAATTGATAACATTATTCAAACTTCCGGTGAACACGGCATGATGCTAATGGAAACTAGTTTGGCCAATTTGGTTCAAAGAGGAGCAATTACTAAAGAAACGGCAGTCGCCTATTCTTTCCGCCCTCAAGAAATGAAGAGAATTTTGGGAATGTAAAATTTTATGTCTTATTTTAGGTACGTTGCCAAAAACGAGCACTCCGAGACAGTTAAGGGAAAAGTTGAGGCACAAAGTAAAACACAAGCTGTTCAAATCTTAAGAAGCAGAAATTTGTTCGTGGTGAGTTTACAGCTAGAGGGTGATGACTCAATGTCGGTTTTAGGTTCTTTGGTTTCTGGTGTGAAGCATGACGATATTGTCAATTTGACCAGACAACTTTCCACTATGATTACGGCAGGTTTGCCTTTGACAGAATCGCTGTCAATTTTGGAACAACAAGGTAAGCTAGCGATGGTCAAGGTTATTTCTGAGTTACTTAAAGATATTGAGGGTGGTTCTACTTTTGCCGCTGCTTTAAGTAAATTTCCCAAACACTTTACCCCTGTTTACACGCAATTAATTAAAGCTGGTGAGACCGCGGGTGTGATGGATGAAGTGTTGCAGCGTTTAGCAGAAAATATGGAAAAGGATAAAGAGTTTAAGGCCAAAACCAAAGGCGCTTTAATTTATCCAGCTATCGTTATGATAGCGATGGGTATCGTGGTTATGGTGATGATGGTGTTGGTGGTGCCCAAACTGACAGACATGTATAAAGATTTTGGAGCTGAGCTTCCTGCCCCAACGCAGTTTTTGATTGATGTGTCAACTTTCTTTACTAAAACCTGGTATTTAATTTTAGCTGGAACAGGAGCTGGTATTTTTGGCTTAAGAAAATGGGCCAAAACCAGAGCTGGTGCGATTGAAATCGCCAAAATACAATTCAAAATTCCTATTTATGGTCGTTTGAAGAGAAAAATTATTTTAACCGAATTAACAAGAACTACAGCTTTGCTTTTGACCGCTGGTATTTCGCTATTACAAGTTTTGGAAATTGTTGCGGATGCCGCTGACTCAATTATTTATCAAGAGGAACTTCGCGAAGCGGCTAAAAAAGTCGAAAAAGGTGTGTCATTGGCTCAAACTGTCACAAACCAAGATTTATTCCCCATGATTTTGTCTCAGATGGTGGCAGTGGGTGAAGAAACTGGTAAATTGGATGAGGTTCTGCTCAAACTTTCGACTTATTTTCAATCAGAAAGTGAGCATGAAATTAAAAATTTGACCACGGCGCTTGAGCCATTTATTATGATTGTGTTGGCTGTGGGTGTTGGTTTTATGACTATCGCCATCATCATGCCTATCTACAGTTTGACGAGTCAGTTCTAGCGTGTGTATACTTATTTTTAATTGTTATTTTTAATTATGAAAAAGATTGATAATAAAATGACCAAAGCACTTTCCTTTTTAAAGTTTGGTCGAAGTGGTTTTACCATGATCGAGTTGTTAGTTGTGATTTCGGTGATCGGAATTTTAGCTGTGGCTGTGCTGTCATCAATTAATCCAATCGAACAAATTAATAAGGGTCGTGACACTCGTACTAGGTCCGATGCTGCCCAGCTTCTTAATGCTGTTGATAGATATTTCTCTATTCAGGAGAGATACCCTTGGAATGATGCTAATGGCTCTGATTGGACTCCTACTACCAGTTATGACGAATACGATGAACAATTTCTTTCAACTGGTGGAAGTGCAGCCGCTTGGGGTTGGACTCAAATTTTAAATGATGTTCAAGAAGTTAAGGCTGGATTTATTACTCGTTTGATTAACGATGACGTTGTGATTGTTTTCAAGGCCGCAGGCACAAATGAGACGATGTATTCTTGTTTCAAGCCAGCATCAAACTCATTTAAACGTGAAGCTGCCACTAATTGTGACGCCTCTGTTGGTGTAACACCTTATGGTGCTGGTGATGGCGTGCCATCTTCAATTACCACTTGTGCTACCAGAGACGGTTCAGTTAGCGAAGATAACTACATCTGCTTGCCCTAAAGTAGTGATGTTTTTAACACATTTAGCAATTGGTTCTATCTTATTTATGTTGGGAGCTGCCTTAGGCAGCTTCCTTAATGTTGTCATCAGTAGATCACTGGCCAAGGAATCATGGATTTGGGGTAGGTCTCACTGCGATGAATGCAAAAAAAAAATTAGTTGGTATGACAATATTCCTCTCCTCTCTTATTTGATCCTTAGAGCTAAGTGTCGTCACTGTGATAAACCAATTGCACTCACCCACCCAGTAGTGGAATTTTTGGTGGGTAGTTTGTTTGTCTGGTGGTATATCTCAATCAGCTTTATTTTTACCCTGACTCAACATCCGTTTGTGATTTTACAACCGCTTTTTTGGCTGACTGTCGGTATGGTTTTGGTAGCAATCTTTGTTTATGACATGTTGTATTCACAAATTTTGGTTTTGCCAGTCGCTTTTTTGATGATCCTGACCGTCATTTATAGATTTGCTTTAGTGGGATTTGGGATTATGCAAATTCATGATTTGGTCTTGGCTGGATTAGGAATGATTCTATCGGTATCTTTTATTTGGGGAATTCGTAAAACCGCTTGGTTGATTTACAAAAAAGAAGCTATGGGCGATGGTGATGTGATTTTGATGGCACCTCTCGCTATGTTAATGGGCTGGCCCAGTGTTTTGGTTGGGCTTTACTTGAGCTTTGTCTTGGGAGGTGTTGTGGGTATGGTTTTAATCTTGGGAAAAAAGAAACATTTAAAATCAACAATTCCGTTTGGACCTTTCCTCATCTTAGGAACTTTTATATCCTTAGTATGGGGAGATAATTTGATCAATTGGTATTTATCTCTTCTTTAAGCAATGAGAATCCTAAAGTCCATGTTTTTTTTCCTACTCTTTTTTGGAGTAGCTGGGACTGTGGGATTTTTTGTCAGTCGTGAATTTTTGTTAACCATGGGTGCGACCGCTATGAAAAATTCTCTTCGTGAAGTCGCAGAAATTGCAAAAAGCACCGGTACTTATGCAGCTGAGTGTCGCAAAAAAGGCATCGTTGAATTAGATGAAAGTTCGATTAAATCTATTCAACTTAGATTTACATCTAGCACTGAATATCAAATTGAAGTGGTGTGCCGTCAGTTTAGTTTATATCCAATTGTGGTTAAAGAAGATAAGTTGCCTCAATTTGTGACTAAAGTCCCTGGTTTTGGCGGAGTGATTTGGGGCCAAGCTTTGAGTGGCGTAGCTGTTCAGTCTTTTGGAAAAACTAAGAGTATTTTTGTTGAAGACGAAGCGATTACCTTTGGTACTTTGGATGATTTAGCTGGCTCACTCAGTCCAGTCACTAGTTGCCAAGGTCAAGGTTTTACCTGTTGCCCACTTGAGACAACTATTGGCCAAGGTCGCAGTATCCAAAACGTTAACGACTGTTCGGCAAACTGTTTTGAAAGCTGTGTGAGAAGACCAATTATTTTGTCACTTTCAACTCAACCATTTTTTGATTTAAAAACAAGAGAAGTAGTGGTGAGCAGAGGCGAACAAGTTACGGTGGCATATGTAACTGATTTTGCTGGTTCAAAAAAGTTAGATATCACAATTGATTTTGGTGATGGCGAAACACAGCATATGTCAGAGTATTCTGGAGATACGGTCCATCAATATAACTGCGCTCAAACTTCGTGCCGTTATGACTTAGAAGTCACTGCTGTTAACGAAAACGGCATTGAAGCGGCTAGGACCGCTATTACTAGGGTGACAGTAATTGTGCAATAATGTGCTATGAAAAATATGACTAATAAAAAGACTCTTTTTGGTTTTACACTGCTTGAATTATTGGTGGTCATTTCAATCATTGGTATTCTCGTGGCAATGGGAGCGGTGGCTTTTACGACTGCTCAAAAACGTGGTCGTGACTCCAAGCGCCGTGGTGATATCCAAGCTATTCAAAAAGCCTACGAGCAATACTTTGCAGATAATACAATGTATGCTTCGACCTGCAGCACTATGGCAGATGGTTATATGCCCGGTGGTACCCCCACTGATCCACAGGGCAATCAGTCCTACATTTTGAATTGTGACTCTGATCAATACTGTATTTGTGCTGAGTTAGAAGATGCTGATGGTGGTAACGCTGGAGCTCCAGCTTCTCTAAGTACTGTTTGTGATTACGCGGGGGCACCAAAATCACATTACTGTTTGAGTAACCTACAATAAATATATGAATAAAAAAACTCATTTTAAATTGTTCGGTTTTACCATGATTGAGTTGTTGGTGGTGACAACTATTATCATTGTTATTACCTCAATTGGTTTGGTTAGCTACACATCAGCTAACCGTTCAGCTCGCAATGGTAAAAGAAAAGCAGATATGGAGATGGTAAGGCAGGCCTTGGTTCTATATCGTACAGACAATGGTACTTATCCAGCTACGAATAGTTTCACCACCATGCTTACTACAGTGAGTGATTACACAAGTGCCAAATCTGTTACAGATCCTAAAAATGAGGGCAGCTATGTTTATGGCTACACTTCTGATGGTGTGACTTTTACTTTAACAGCTAGCTTGGAACCAGATGGCACGCCTTATACAGTCAGCAATCCTTAAGCAATCAAAATTGTCTGGCTTCACTCTATTGGAGTTGCTTATTTCAGTTACGATTATGATGTTGTTGGTGGGAATGGGTGTGGCTTCGTTTATAACTTTTAATGAGAGACAACAATTAGTTGGAGCAGCCAAAGAACTGCAGGAATTTTTCCGCTCAGCTCAAACAAGATCTAGAACTGGTGATATTCCGGCGGGTTGCGGAGCTTTTTCTGGATATAATATTCAGATGGCTATTGATAACCCTTCAGTCCAAATGTACGCCGTTTGTTCGACTGGCAATGTCTTGAGATCAGAAAAAACTTTAACAGGCGGAGTTAGGCCAACTGTAGCGATTAACATGACATTTCTTAATTTGAAGGGTGGCGTAACCAATGCTAGCTCGGTTGTTTTGCGTCTACCTTCTGGAAGCTTGACTTATAGTTTTAAAGTTACTGCTGGTGGAGAAATAACTCAAGGAGCTTTAAATGATTAATTTTTTAAAAAGTCCAAAAACTGGCTCATCAATGATCGAAATCCTGATTGCCACAGGAGTTGTGGGATTGGTAATGACGGCAGTTGCTTCAAGCTTGGTTTTATCGGTTAAAAATAGTTCAGTCAGTAAATATAAAGTGTTGGCTACTACTAGGGCTCAAGAAGCAATGGAAGTTTTTAGAAGAGAAAAAGTTCTACTAGGTTGGAGTCAATACTATGACGTTTTAGGTTCTGGCACTTATTGTTTAAATTCTTTGGCTAGTGATAGTGCACAATTCAAAAACATGAGTCTTGGTGCTTGCGAAGATGATCAAAAGATTGCTGGAACTTCATTTATTAGAGAGGCTTTGGTTAATATTATTTCCACTGAGGAAATTAGAGTTGAAATCGTAGTCAACTGGATTGATGGGAATGTCCCCCGCTCAACCAATCTCATTCAACTATTTAAAAAATATGAGAATACACTCTAAACCATCAGGATTTACCATGATCGAGCTCTTAATTGTGGTTAGTTTGTCTGTGATGTTGATGTTGTCTGCTTCCTCGTTATTTATGACTTTCCTATTGGGAAATACTAAAGTAACGAGAATGCAGTTGATTAAGCATGAAGGTGAGTATGTGATGTCTCAAATGGAATTTTTGCTTAGAAATGCTGTTCAGCTTGTTGCTAATGATAGTAACCAAGTTTGCGAAAGAAATATGACTTCAATTGCTTTTGTTTCTATTGATAGCGGTGAAACGTTATTAAATAAAACAACTGATCCATCAGACGGCAAAGCAAAAATTGCCTCAAACTCTGCTAAATTTTTAACATCTGGAGATGTCGATATTACGAACGGTCCCTATTTTGACTGTACTCAAAGCCAGGACAAATTGACTCAATATGTAAACATCAGGTTTACCTTAAGAAAAGGAACTCCAACTTTAGATTTACAAAGAGATATTTTAGAGCAAGAATTTATTTCTGGCGTGGGTCTAAGAAGTTTTTAAAACTTAGTAGCAAAGTGGCGAAAATCAAGTTTCCTGTTTGGAGAGTATAAAGATAATGATCTAGGGCCAAAATCGGCAAAATGGTGGCACAGGTTAGGCACAAAGACCAAATCCAAAGCTTGCTAAGTTTTTTCAACCAAAAAAAAGTAAGGGTTATCCCTACGACCCCTATCTCACTTAAGATTAAGAGAAACGTGTTATGTGCTGGTTGGGTAAATCTAACCACTTCTCTAGTAGAGCTGTATTTTTCTACCTGGATGGTGAAATTATTGAGTCCCACACCAACTAGCGGATGATCTATTAACATCATGATTGCAGATTGGTTGAGATACTGTCGGCGCACGATGGAGGAATCCGTAGTATTAAGAAAAATATTGGCTTTGCTGATGATAATGGTTGAAATAATCCAAATCCCAGCTATTGATGTTATTAAGTTTTTACTTGTCGGATTTAGTTTTATTAATATCAAGGCAATAACCAGTGAGAGTCCGGCAGACAAAGAGGCTGTTAAAAGTAGAACAACTATACCTAAGACACTGGAAAAACTTAGGGAAAAAATTGCTAATTTATTTGGTTTGATTTTCTTAAATAACAAAATATTTAAAATTAAAATGGCAACAATAAATCCAGCCAAAACATTTGGATGGGCAGTCGTACCGTAAGGCAAGATTAAGTTTTGGCCAAAGATTACTTGTTTGGCTAGGTCGATTGGTCGAGCTAAATTGGGTTCTCCAAGTAGCCAGTATCCTGCAACAGATTTTTGATTGAAAAATTGCAATAAGCCGATTGTGGATTGGAAAATTAAAACTAAATTGGTGCTAACTAAAATTAGTGAAGGTTTTAATTTTGGCCAAAATGATTTGAGTAAAAAAATCAGCCAGACTATTTCAATGATTTTAATAATTTGCCAGCCGACAATAATCGATTGTTTGGTTATGAGTTGAAAAAGTAAAAAGATGCTAGTGGCTGTAATTAAAAATAGGTTTTTTTTAATCTCAAATTTGGGAAGTTTTATTTGCTTGCTAAAAAAGACCCAAGCAGTTAATAGCAGAACAATAATGTCACTCAAGTAAAATTTGGGCAATAAATAATCAATTCTCAGGCCATGAACGTAGGCAGTTTTTTCTATTAAAACTAAAAATAAGTTGCTAGGAATAGCAAAAATTAAGGCAGAAATTAATAGATGATTAATTAAACTTTTAGTTTTTTGGTTAAACATTTTTTGCCACCATGTTAGCTACGCTAGTAAGAATCTTTTCGCGCACGGGCTCGATGTCAGTGTTGTTCAAATTCTTACTTGGATCATGGTATTTGATGGCAAAAGTGTAGTTTTTTTGGTATTGATCAATTAGTTCAACTTTTTCAATTAGCGGTGATTGGTTTTTGATGGTTTTAATAACTTCACCAACTGCCACTGATTCAAGCAAAGTTAGGGTAATATCTTCAGCAATGAAACTGGTTTTGGCGATTGGCTCATAAGTTGGGTGTTTTTTGATCCAAGGTAAAAGTTTGGCAATTACAATGTCGATGGCAATTAAGTTGCCCTCTTGTCTAGCTTCGCCAATTTTACTTTCCCCAATTAGGAGCTGTCCTTTTTGATCAATTTCTAAGTTTTCAATGAAAAATTGTCTAAGTAAAGCTTCTACCACTCCCCTAGCCTCACGGTAATTTCTCAAAGTTACTAAGGTTAAATGGAGTTCTTCAGTGGGAAGTTTTTGCTTAGCATCAGGATGATATACATTGACCAATTCAAAAACAGCCAATTGTTTTTCCAAAGGATTACCTTCGATTACTTCGACCAGTGATGGAATTAACGATCGACGCAAATAAACCCTGTCTTCAGTCAAAGGGTTTTGTAGTTTGAGGTGGTTTTCTAGTGGATAACCAGACTGTCCAGCTAAAACTTCACTGACCAACGAGTAAGAATAAATTTCTTGCCAACCGCGATCAACCAAAAAGTGTTTGATTCGATTTTCGACTTCGAAATTGGTGTGCTTTGGTTTATCTAAAGGAATGGCTGTGTCCATGAGTTTGCTGGGCAAACGGTGGTAACCATAAATGCGGGCAATTTCTTCAACAATGTCGGCGGCAATTTCTAAGTCAGGTCGGAATGTTGGTGGAGTGACGACAATCACTTTTTCTTTGTCCTTTCTCACAACTTCGCAACCCAATTTTTCCAAAATTGTCACAATCACATCTTCATCCAAAGAAACTCCCAGATAATTGTTGATGGCCTCTAATTTGGTTGCGATAGGTTGGATTGGGTTTTGGTTGGGGAAATCATCATAAACAGCGCTGGCCACTTTTGCCCCACATAGTTCTTGGTAAAGTTTTACCCCAAGTTCTAGGGTCGGCATGATTAAGTTTGGATCAACATTTTTTTCCATTAGTTGAGCGGCGGTGGTGCGAATGGCATGACTCATGGAAGCAAAGCGAACTTTTTGAGCCACGATAGATTCTAAAAGTAATAAAACTCGAGTAGTAGATTCATCAATGGAAGTGTTGGCAGTGCCTTTGATAGATGGTAAATCAATAATTTCGCCTTGGCCGTTTTTAAAAACTACTTCTCCACCCACAGTTTTGAATTCGTTGCCGTCCAAAGTGGCAAAATGTTCACCTTTTTTGGCAGTTGTGACAATAATTTCACCACCAGTTTTCATCAGTTTGTCATAATCAAAAGCGTGGCAAGGATGTCCTAATTCGTGAGTAATGTAATTGGTAATGTCGATGACACTGTCATGGACATTCATGTCAGTTTGAACAAGCCTTTTGGCCATCCAGTCGGGAGTGGGTGTACGCTGGACTTGGTCCAAGACTACGCAGGTGATTCTTTTACACAAGGTCTGATCATTGGTAATTTTTGGTAATGGCAGATTGAAGTCTTGATCTTGGCTAATTTTTGGCAAGGTAAGTTTTTTTAACTTAGCTTGTTCGCCAAATTGATCTAAGATGACGGCGACTTCTCTGGCGATACCACGAATAGACATGGAATCTACGCGATTGGTGGTGACTTCAATGTCATAAACATTCTCCCCTTCTCGTTCATAGATTCTTTCAATAGATGGTCCGCACAATGAAACCAATTCGCGAATTTTTTCTGGTTGAGTTTTGGTGTCTAAATGTTCAAGTAGCCAAGGATGTGGGATTAAGATGTTCATAGTTTTATTAGGTTCATAAATAAATAAAAATTAAAATTGACGTAAAAATCTTAAATCGCCACTATAAAGCAAACGAATATCGTCGATGTTGAGACCTTCTTTGAGAGTGTAAGTTCTTTCCACGCCCCAACCAAAAGCAAAGCCAGTATAAATTTCTGGATCAATGCCGCCAGCTTTCAAAACGTTGGGGTGGACCATGCCGGCCCCACCTACTTCATGCCAGCCTGATTTACAGAATTTGCATTTTTCTCCATTTTTCTTGCCAGTACCTCCACAAATATGACAACTAAAATCAACTTCAAAACTTGGTTCAGTGAATTGGAAATGGAAAGGTCTGATTCTGGATTTGGTGCCGGGACCGTAAAATTGTTCAGCAAAGTAATCCAAAGTGCCTTTGAGGTGTTGAATATTAATACCTTTATCAACTACTAGACCTTCGAACTGATGGAACATTTGAGTGTGGGTAGCGTCTTGTTGGCGACGATAACATTTGGCAATGTTGATCATGCGAATTGGAGGAGTTTTGAGTCTTTCCATTTCGCGAACCTGACCATTAGAGGTGTGGGTGGTCAAAAC
>Ga0172372_10004892_pt1 | contig 18876 bp, 13 predicted proteins | sample LakKiv5m_2_FD_114544 | JGI IMG/M metagenome (GOLD analysis project Ga0172372, IMG submission 114544) | Freshwater microbial communities from Kabuno Bay, South-Kivu, Congo - kab_092012_9.5m | ecosystem: Environmental > Aquatic > Freshwater > Lake | place: Democratic Republic of the Congo...
ATTCAGCGTCCCAATAACGTGGATGTAGGATACGGCTTGACACTTGCGGACGGATCTAAGGTAGATTTTGCAGTAACTGGGGAGCGTTTAACTTCCAAACTCCGTTTTTTCTCACTACCTGACATGAAGGAGTTCAACCCAGGCGGGTTCGAAATTTTTGAAGGGGAAATTGGCCCTGATTTCAGGGATTTAATGGGCGTGGCCCTTTACAAAAGCCCCAGCACAGGCAAGCAGTATGTAATCGCAGGACGTAAAAATGGGCCTACAGATGGCACTTACCTCTGGCAATACGAAATCACAGCTGCTGCTGAAGGCATCCAATTGGAGTTGGTCCGCAAGTTTGGGCAGTATTCAGGAAAAAAAGAAATAGAAGCCATTGCAGTAGATGCTGCTCTTGGGTACATCTACTATTCTGACGAAGGTGTAGGGGTGAGAAAGTATGCTGCTGAACCGGACATGGGAAATAAAGAATTGGCACTTTTTGCAACCGAAGGTTTTACGGACGATCACGAGGGTATTTCCATTTACGAGTTTGACGATTCTACCGGATACCTGCTCGTTTCCGACCAGCAGGCCAACTTATTCCACGTTTTTCCTAGGGAAGGAAGTTCCGAAAACCCGCATACCCATTCCCTAATTACAAAAGTATTGCTCAGTACCAACCAAAGCGATGGGTCGGAAGTGAGTAGCCGTTCCTTTGGGCCAAAATTTCCTAAAGGGATTTTTATAGCCATGTCGGACAACAAAACCTTCCACTTCTACCGATGGGAAGATTTGGCTGGAAAGCAATTGAAAACTAGAAAAAACAATTAATCAAAACCATATGAAAAAAAGTGTACTAGTTTCTTTTACTCTCGCCTTCTTGCTCCTAATTGGAGGTCAAGTACTGGCGCAAGGAGTACTCAAAGGAAAGGTGATTGATTCGCAAAATCTATCCCTTCCCGGCGCAAATGTGATCCTGAAAGGAAAAACTACAGGAACGATTACCAATCAAAAAGGAGACTTCTCTTTCTTGAATTTGGCTGCAGGAACTTATGAAATAGAAGTTTCCTACTTGGGATATGCTTCTTTAACGAAGCAGGTGGAGGTTCAAGATGGCCAAACCGCTACGCTTACGTTCAAAATGAATGAGACTGCATTGGAAAGCCAAGAAGTAGTTGTTTTTGGTGATCGATTGAAAGGCCAGGCAAAAGCACTTAGCCAGCAAAAAAATAATGCAAATATCACCAATGTGGTTTCTTCAGATCAAATTGGACGTTTCCCTGATGCAAACATTGGCGATGCATTGAAAAGAATTCCAGGTATCACCATGCAAAACGACCAGGGTGAAGCGCGGAATATCATTATCCGAGGCATTGCCCCACAGCTCAATTCGGTGACCTTGAATGGAGAACGAATTCCTTCTGCTGAAGGGGATAACAGAAACGTTCAAATGGACTTGATTCCGTCGGACATGATCCAAACTATCGAAGTAAACAAGGCTGTACTTTCGAATATGGATGCAGATGCTATCGGTGGTTCTGTCAACTTGGTAACCCGTCAGGCTCCTAACGCACTGCGTTTGTCAGGAACAGCTGCCTCTGGGGTCAACTTACTATCCAACAATCCTATCTGGACTGGTGGTTTGGTAATCGGTAATCGAGTAGCAAATGATAAGTTGGGATTTGTTTTTTCAGGTTCTTACAACAACCACAATTTTGGATCAGACAACGTAGAAGCTGTTTGGTACGAATCAACAAACGGAGTGGTATTGGAAGAATTTGACATTCGGGAATACCGCGTGCAGCGTGTAAGACGCTCAGCTAGCTTGGCTTTGGATTACGAAATCAATGCCAACCATACCTTATTCCTTTCTGGAATGTACAATCACCGAGATGATTGGGAAAATCGCTTTAGAATGCGTGTAAGTAGTCTAATTAGCCCTTTCAATTCAGGAAAATTTACTCAAACTGCCCCAGGAGTGTATGCACTAAAAGGACGTGTAGAGGTTCAAACTAAAGGTGGTATTGACAATGACCGAGTGAAAGGAACTCGATTGGAAGACCAGCGAGTCTACAATACCACTTTGGGAGGTAGCCATTTGTTCAACAAGCTAAAGATGGACTGGAACGTTACCTATGCCAAGGCTTCGGAAGAAAGACCCAACGAGCGCTATATTTCCTACAGATCTTCCAACCGTGATGTGAAAGTGGATGTTTCCAATCCCAAAAAGCCTTTGGCAATCCTCAGTAAATTGACTGATGCTCAGGGCTTGGGATTGAATGCGATTTCCGAACAGTATGGCTATACTTTTGATCAGGATTTGAATGCCAAAATGGATTTCAAACTTCCATATTCTGAAAAAGGCGTGTTGCAATTCGGTCTTCGCTACAGAGGAAAAGATAAAGAGAGAGACAATAACTTGTTTAGATACGAGCCACTAGACAAAAATGCGTTCGGGGCCACCCTTGGGGCTGTTCAAAACCGGAACTATTCGGATCCAAACTACCTTGCTGGCGCTCAGTATGCAGCAGGTAATTTTGTGACTCCTGAATTTTTGGGAGGTTTGAACCTTACTAATGCAGCACAATTTAAAGAGACCGATGTCTTGGAAGATTATGTCCCAGGAAATTACCTTGCCAAAGAAGCTATTTTTGGTGCTTATGTGATGGCGGATCATCAACTTTCTGATAAATTCTCTGCCATTGCAGGCCTGAGATTGGAATCTACTTCCATTGATTATACCGGTAATTTGTACGATGTAGATAACGAGGAAGTATCTTCCGCTACAGGAGACCAGCGCTATTCTAATTTTATGCCAGGCTTGCACTTGAAGTATGATGCCAATGCCAATTCTGTGATTCGATTTGCTTGGACCAATACCATCGCTAGACCAAACTATTTTGATTTAGTTCCTTTTGCCTTATTCAGTGCAGAAGATGCAGTGTTGGAGCGTGGTAATCCAAACTTGAAGGCTACTACAGCCATGAACTTTGATTTGATGGCGGAGCGATATTACGATAATGTAGGCCTCCTTTCCTTTGGGGGCTTCTACAAGGACTTGGACAACTTTGTGTATACGATTACCACTCAAGGTTATTCTGACCCACAGTTTGGTTCTAATTTGGAGTACTCAAGACCAGAAAATGGAGGTACTGCTACCGTATATGGATTTGAAACCTCCATCCAAAGACAGCTAGGAAAGTACTTTGGTATCTACTTGAACCATACCTTCACGAAGTCTTCTACCACAGGTATTGAAGGCAGAGAAGAGGATGATTTGCAGCTGCCAGGTACTGCGGAAAACATGTTCAATGCTTCCCTTTCTTTTGAGAATAAGAAATTGGTAGTACGTGTATCCCTAAACTATGCTTCCGACTACTTGGATGAAATCGGTGGAGAAAATTTCGAAGATCGATACTACGATACCCAAACCTTCCTAGATGTCAATGCTTCTTATGCGGTTACACCGAAGTGGAGATTCTTCATGGAAGCAAATAACTTAACCAACCAGCCTTTGCGTTACTACCAAGGCATTCAGTCACGTACCATGCAATCGGAATACTACAATGCCCGATTCAACTTCGGATTGAAGTTTGACTTGTTTGACTAAAAAATAAGTGAGTTTAGCTGTTGCTAGCTGCCTCCGGAAGGGGGCAGCTTTTTTGTTGGAGGCTTTATATTCAAAAAGCAGGAATCAATTGGTTAAACTTTGTTTCAAACTGAATATTCAATAGAAAATGTTTTAATCGCTTTCGCAAAATTCATTCTAATAGTCCCGAATCAGGACCTCAGAAGGAATTCCAAGCGTTTCATGAAGTTTACGAATCATTTCAATGGACAACTTTCTCTTTTTATTGAGCACCTCACTAACCCTACTTTTTTGTCCTAAGGCCTTTGCCAGGTCTTTTTGTTTGTAGCCCAATTGATCCATTCGAAATTTGATTGCTTCAATGGGGTCAGGTAAGTCTATTGGATACTGCTGGTTTTCATAATTCTCTATGAGCAGGGAGAGTAGCTCCAGTTCGTCTGCTGAGTCATCACCTTTTTTGCTATCGAAAATTGCCTCAAGTCGAATCAAAGCTGCTTCGTAGTCTTCTTTTGTTTTTAAGATTTTTAGGATCATTTTGATAGCATATTTAGTGTATTAGGCCTGATAAATCTGATCGAAAAAATTAATAAACCTTAGGTAACAAGTTAGGACAAAAAAATAGCAAAAACGCCGCTTTTCAATTCTAATTCGAAATTAACCCTGCTTAAACTCTCCAATCAATTCCTCAAGGGTTCCAAAGGTTTTTTCCCCAAGCCTCAACCCAAAAGGTTCCGTAATCACCAACGTTTGATCCAAGAAGGTAATCCCTGCCTTTACCAAGGCCTTCTTGACCCAATACGCCTGTTCGGCAGGCCCTTCAATCTGAAAATCGGGTCCCTCTTGACTCCACTCCACCCGCCCTCGGGCCACATTAAACCGATAGCGATCCGAGGGAAATAAGGCTTGAATCTGTCCCGAAAGCACCAGATCTTCCGGATTTCCTGCCAAGAGCGGACAACCACAATTCAGGATCCAAAATCGATCTGCCGTCTCCAAAGCAATATCCAAATCATGGGTCACCACCAAGATAGCCTTGCCTTGGCTGCCGCTGATTTCGCGTAGTAAACTCATGATTTCCAATCGATTGACCAAATCCAAGTGCGCGGTAGGCTCATCCAACACAATCACTGCTCCATCCTGTGCCAAGGCTCGTGCAATCATGGCCTTTTGCCGCTGTCCATCACTGAGTTCCCCGAGTCGAGCATCACGCAAATATCCGATATGGGTGTCTGCTAAGGCCTTTTCCACGATTGCTCGGTCCTCCTCACCCAAATGCCCCAACCAATTCGTGTGCGGCGTTCTGCCTAAGGCAATTAGTTGCCCCACGGTCAGGTTGCCCGGATAGATCGGATCGGTCAAGACCACTGCGATGTGCTTCGCTCTGTCTTGAATGGAGTAGGAGGATAGGGGCTTCTGTTCCAGCAAAAGCTGACCTTCCCAAGGAGTAATTTCTCCTAGAATGGCTTTGATCAAGGTGGATTTTCCAACTCCATTTGGTCCTAAAAGGCAGATGAGCTCCCCGGCGACCAATTGAAAATTCAAATCTTCCAAAAGCGGTTTACGTACCCCTTCCTGGCTATACCCTAGCTGAAGTCCAATTCCTTCCAATGCGATTCGTTGCTTTTTCATCCCTTAGAAGTCTTTGCTGAAGTTCTTTTTTAAGATCAAGGAAATCACCAAGGGAGCACCAATCAAGGAGGTGACAGCATTGATAGGGAGCGAGCTGGCCCATCCTGGAAAGTGGCTGAAGGCATCGCAGAGCAGGAGCAAACTAGCGCCCAAGGCGGCCGAACCAGGGAATAGTACCCGATGGTCTGCACTTTTCCAAGTCATGCGAGCCAAGTGAGGAACGGCTATTCCCAAGAATGCGATGGGTCCACAAAAAGCGGTAATTCCCCCAGCCAAAATCCCAGCACTTCCAATCATCCACCAACGAAGAATTGTCGTAGGAATACCCATGCTGCGGGCATAGGTTTCTCCCATCAGCAAGGCATTGTAGGACTTGATCGACCCGACAATGGGAAGGGTTCCAATCAAAATCAAAAGTCCAAGGATGCTCACCTGAGACCAGGTCAGCGCACCCAAACTGCCCATGGACCAGACGGTATAGAGCTTCAAAGCTTCCGCTCCAGAAAAAAAGGAGAGCACTGCCACCACTGCTGATACCGCACTGCCTACCATCAGGCCTACAATCAATAAGGTCATCGAATCTTTTACGCGCCAAGCCACCAGCGTCACCAGTGCGAGCAAGCTCCCAGCGCCGAGGATTCCCGCTCCAGCAATCGCCCAAGAATTCAGCCCAGTGAGGGATATGCCAAAAGCCGCTCCCGCCAGCATCAGCAAGGCCACGCCAAGTCCCGCACCCGAACTGATTCCTAGCACATAGGGTCCCGCCAGCGGGTTTCGGAAAAAGGTCTGCATCTGCAAGCCACTTACGCTGAGTCCTATCCCCGCCAAAATCGCCACCATGGCCTTGGGAAGTCGGTAGTGCAGGATAATTTGCTCCCAGGAATTTTTGGTCCAAGTTCCTGACACAATTCCCTCCACCATTTCCGCGGGCGGAATCCACACGCTACCCATGCTTAGGTTGAGCAAGAAACTCATCCCAAATAGGAGGAAGGTAAGTGGAAAAAGGTAGCGTCTGAAGGACATGGACAGGGGATAATTCTTGTTGCTAGGGCTTGAATAACGGGTGCCAAACCGATTCTTTCGGGCTAAAATACGAGAGGAAATCCCATTTCGACCGACTTAATTCGGTAATTTTTGGTAAAAGTAAGGTTGGTACTCTGGCAGTAACTGGGGATGTAGAATTTTGATCAAGTCTTTTAGGATCAAGTCGGGGCGCAAATACCCCGATTCAAAGTACTCCAAACCGCCTGTTTCCCCCTTCTTGGCGGTGTAGGTGTACAATTCCCCCGCCTTCCAAGCAGCAAAAGCTTGGTAGCGCGGTTCACGTGTACCCATCTCAGCTTTTGAAGCAAAGTCTGCTGCCCCAATCCAAATGGGAGCTGAGCTAGCCTGGTCTAGCACGTATTCGTAATTGAGTTGCAGGCTGCCCGATCCGGCATTTTCTTCAAATGCATACTTTCCCCCCGCTTGGCTGAGGAGCTGTGCTGCCCAGCTATCTGCACTAGGCGCATACCAAATGTCCTGATACATCACTCCGCTGAGTACCCTAGGCTTGTCATTTCCCGGTATCAAACTGGCTAGACTTGCCGCTTCGTTGTAGTCTTTTTTGATCTGTTCAAATTGGGCCGAAGCAGCTGCATACTTTCCTAAAAGCACCCCGGTAAACTTGATCCATTCGGCTCTGCCCAAGGGATTTTGCTCTACGTATTCCCCGTTGATGAGTGCTGGGATGCCGGCCTGTTTGAATACCTCCAAGTAGCGAAGATCTTCTCCCAAGGTGGAAATCATGATCCAATCGGGTTGCAGGTCCAAGACCAACTCTGGATTAGCAGAAGGTCCTGCTCCTAGGTCTTTCACCTTTCCAGTCGCAATTCGCTGCCGTGCAGTGGGGGAGGAGATCAGGTCGAGTTGGGGAAAACCTACCAGCAAATCGGTCTGCCCCAAGGCATCCAAGTGGGGCACTTGGGTGGTGGAGGTGAGTACTACTTGAGTGATGGGAAGTTGAATGATAGCGTCGTAGTTTGCCGAATTGACCTGTACTCCAGAATCCAAAACCAGGTAGCGGTAGGTATCGGTCGAACCTGCATAGCCTTTGTTGACTTCAATTTCCCAGAATCCTTCACCCTGGTACAACTTGAATCCTGTAGCGACTTCTAGCGGAATAGGTTTTTTGACAAGATTTTTGGTTTCCTTCTCAGTACAGGAAAAAAGCAGCAAAGCGAAACCAAAGCACAGCAAGCAAATAAGCCGGAAATGTTGGGATCGCAAAATGCTTGGATAGGATTTCATGCAGGTTTTGGGAAAATTTTGACACAAGGTAAGGGGTAGCGGTTGACTCTCAAAAAAATGCCAGGCAAGTCCTTTTTTATGCGCCGTAATTGGGTGTGATTTACTTTGATTTTGGTTTCCAACCCGAGCATTTCGGTATTTCTTTTCCGGTAGCCAACTTAATTTTCACGCAGATTTAGTTTAGGTTGCATGGATCCCCAAACTTAGCCTAAGGTTTGGGGATCCATGCAATAGGCTGTCGCCAGTGGACTGCCAACTGTGGATATTTACCTCACTTGGTAACTTTGAGTAAAGGGTTGCCCATTGGGCGCGATTCCTTCTAATACTAGTCTTCCACTGAATTTTTCCAAGTAAGGACCCAATGCTTTCGGATCTTTGGCCGGCATCTCGTTGATGTGTGTGATCACAAATCCTTCACGAAACCCGAGGTCGCTGAGGTATCCGTTGGTCAAGGAGGCAATCTTCACCCCATAGGTCAGTTTGAGGCGATCCTTGTCAATGGCATTGATGGATTCGAGGCGAGCTCCCAGCAACTCTGAACTGTAAAACTCTCGTTTGCTGATGCCTGTGCCTCCCTCTAGGTTTTGAAGAATCAGAGTTGCCACCTCAAGTTTGCCCCCTCGCTGAAAGCCGACACTCACCTGATCACCAGGATAGTAATAGGATAGTGCTTCCTCAAAACTACCTTTTCCAGTGATTTTCCAATCCCCAATTTGCGTGATCAGGTCATTGGTTTGTAGGCCTGCCTTCTCTGCAGCCCCGCTTTTTAGAATTCTAGTGACTACCACCCCTTCCAAACTTTTCAGAGCCATTTCTTTGGCCAATTCAGGAGTGATTTCGGATACCTCTATTCCAGGAATCGCTTTTTGTACTTCACCATGTTGAATTAGGTCATTAGCCACCTTTACCGCCACATCTACCGGCACGGCAAAACCATAGCCGGTGTAGGAACCCGTGCGAGATAGGATGGCGGTGTTGATGCCCACTAATTCTCCACGCACATTCACCAATGCTCCGCCCGAGTTTCCTGGGTTGATGGGTGCGTCGGTTTGGATGAAACTTTCTAAGGGAAAATCACCGCCTAGGATATTGATTTGTCGCTCTTTAGCAGAAACAATCCCTGCAGTCACGGTGGAGGTGAGGTTGAAGGGATTGCCTACCGCAAGCACCCATTCTCCGATTTGGAGGGTTCTACTGGATCCCAACTTGATTTCGGGCAGATTTTGTGCTTCAATCTTCAATACGGCGATGTCCGTATTTTTGTCTGTCCCCACCAACTTGGCCTTGTAGGTTTGCTTTTGGTGGACCACTTCCAAGGTCTCTGCTCCATCGATGACGTGGGCATTGGTCAGAATGTAGCCGTCTTTGGAGAAGATGACACCTGAACCTGTACTTACCTGTTGGTTGGGAGTAGTGCCAAAAAAGTAATCAAACATGCTGTAGCGTCGGTAATCCGTACCGCTGAAGTTTTTGATAAATACCACCGACCCCGTACTGCTTTGGGAGGCTTCCACAAAGGATTCCGGGGGGAGTCCTGGTCCAATAGGAGAAATAGAAGCAAATTGGGATGGCAAATTTCTCGTTCCAGAGGAGGAGGGAGACTCCGGATTCGCTATGAATGTAGTCCACAAGGCTGCGCCTGCAAGACCTGCTAGAAAAGGGATTCCAATGGATTGAATTTTGGACTGTAGCATATTCGTATTTTATTTTCGGTACAAACGAATAATTCTATGTTTACTGCTGCTATTTTCAGAAAATTTCACAAAAAAACACTGACAAAAATTAGCCCAAGCGCTAAAATCTGACGACATGTACCTAGAAATTCAGTCCAATTGGTAATTTTGTCAGTTGATACCCCAACCTTCCTGCGCCAGGGGGGGTTGTAGTGTATTCATCCTCTCCTACATGACAGAAAACAAGTGCGTAGCCATTTTGGGAAGTACAGGAAGTATCGGGACTCAAACCCTAGATGTGATCCGTCAGCATCCCGACTGGTTTACCGTAGAAGTACTCACTGCACAGCACAATTGGGAACTCTTGGTGGCGCAAGCCTTGGAGTTTAAACCAAACGCAGTGGTCATCGGCAACGAGGACCATTATTCAAAAGTAAAGGAAGCCCTTTCTGGAGAGCCAATCAAGGTCTTTGCCGGCCAAAAAGCCATCACCCAAGTGGTGGAAATGGACACGATCGACGTGGTGCTGACCGCATTGGTAGGGTATTCCGGCTTGATTCCTACTGTACATGCCATTCGTGCGGGGAAGCAGATTGCCCTAGCCAACAAGGAGACTTTGGTCGTGGCAGGGGAGTTGATTACCGCATTAGCCAAGCAGCATGGAGTAAATATTTATCCCGTAGATTCCGAGCACTCCGCTATTTTTCAATGCTTGGTGGGGGAATTTCACAATCCTATCGAAAAAATAATTCTAACCGCTTCAGGTGGCCCCTTTCGGGGAAAAGACACGACCTATTTGTCCTCTGTAACTCGGGAGCAGGCCCTCAAGCATCCCAACTGGGATATGGGTGCAAAAATCACCATTGATTCCGCTTCCCTGATGAACAAAGGGCTTGAAGTCATCGAAGCCAAATGGCTTTTTGGGCTCAAAACAGAGCAGATTGAGGTGGTGGTTCACCCCCAAAGTATCATACATTCTTTAGTTCAATTTGAAGATGGTTCGATTAAAGCGCAACTCGGCCTGCCCGATATGCGTATTCCTATCCAGTTTGCACTAAGCTATCCCGACCGATTGAAAAGTAATTTTGAGCGCTTCAACTTTGCGAATTACCCGCAGCTTACTTTTGAACAGCCCGATGTAAAGACCTTTCGCAACTTGCAGTTGGCCTTCGATGCGCTGGCCGCAGGAGGCAATGCTCCATGCATCTTAAATGCAGCCAATGAAATTGCCGTTGCCGCTTTCCTCAATCGACAAATCGGCTTCTTAGAAATGTCTGACCTAATCGAAGAAACGCTCAACCAAACTAACTTCCTTGACTGTCCACAATTGGAAGATTACATCGAATCTGACCGGCAAGCCAGAGAACTAAGTGAAAATATACTAACCTCAAAACGATAAATGGAAACCTTAATTATGGTGGGCCAGCTGCTCCTAGGATTGTCAATTCTGGTGGGATTACATGAGCTGGGACACTTGCTTACCGCCAAACTTTTTGGCATGCGCGTAGAAAAATTCTCCATCGGATTTCCTCCAAAAATCGCAGGATTTCAGTGGGGAGAGACTGAATATTCCATCGGTGCGATCCCGCTTGGGGGCTTTGTAAAGATTTCCGGCATGGTGGATGAGTCCATGGATACCGAACAGTTGGCTTCTGAACCCCAGCCTTGGGAGTTTCGCGCCAAGCCAGCCTGGCAGCGCTTGATTGTTATGTTGGGTGGAATTATCGTCAACGTGATCACGGGGATTATCATCTTCGTGATGTTGGTGTATTCCAATGGTGAGACCTACTTCTCTCGAGATCAGGTTATTGAAAATGGAATCGTGGCCTACGAATATGGGGAAGCCATAGGTTTTAAGACCGGCGACAAAATTCTCGATATCAATGGACAACCTTACCTAAGCATATCTGAACTGAGTAGCGGCAGTGCCTTGCTCAGCGAAAAAGGTTACTACACCGTTGAGCGTGCCGGCCAGCAAGTGAAAGTGGAGATCCCTAGAGGTTTTATCAATACCTTCAATTCGGAGGAAGCCTTCAGTAAATTTATAGCCATACGCTTTCCATTTGAAGTTGGGGCAGTAGACCCAGGAAGCGGAGCTGAAGCTGTGGGCATTGCTACAGGTGATCAGATCCTTGCCGTAAATGGCCTCCCGATCACCTATTTTGATGAGATGCAGACGGCCTTGCAGCAGGTTAAAAATCAAACTATTTCTCTTGTTCGTAGGAAAGGCACTCAAGTAGATACGTTAAGCGTAGCGGTTACAGATGAAGCAAGAATAGGAATCGCTGTCAATCCTTTGATTGAACCAGTAAAGAGAGATTATAGTCTTACCGAATCCTTTTCAAAAGGTACAAGCCGTGCATTTGGTGCAGTGATCGTCAATGCCAAGGCCTTGGGCAAAATGTTTACCGGCGAAGTATCTACCAAAAATGTCAGCGGACCAATTGGCATGGCCAAGATTTATGGGGATAGCTGGGACTGGGTCAAATTTTGGAGTATTACCGGTTTGATTTCCATGATTTTGGCCTTTATGAACCTACTTCCTATTCCCGCCTTGGATGGAGGTCATGTGGTATTCCTACTCTATGAAATGGTCTCTGGTCGTGCCCCTTCAGATAAATTTCTGGAAGTTGCACAGAAGGTGGGTATGGTTATTTTGCTTGGTTTGATGGTTTTTGCCATCGGAAATGATATCCTTAAACTCATCTTCTAGTCGGTCTGTCAATATGGCCAACTAATAGTTTGGCATTTCAATTGAATCTTTTGGAAGAACTTGGGACTAGTCCAAGTTCTTCCTTTATTTTAGCTATATCCTGACAGCATGCTGTCAATCTGTCTATATGAGCCAATACGAAAACTCTTTATTCCATAATTTAATGAACGGTGAATTTGCCGCTGAAGGCGACTTGATTCAGTTAATTACTGATGAAGAGGATGATGCTAGTTCAATGGAGGCCTATGGAGAAGAGGTTCCTATTCTGTCCGTGCGGAATACTGTACTATTTCCTGGGGTAGTCATTCCCATTACCGTTGGACGTCAGCGCTCAATTCGCCTGGTGAAAAAGGCACAAAAAGGCAATAAATACATTGGCGTCTGTGCACAGATTCAACCCAATCAAGACGATCCCAACTGGGAAGACCTGTATCAGGTGGGTACACTCGCTAAAATCATTAAAATGATTGTTTTGCCAGATGGCAATACAACGATCATCATTCAAGGAAAGAAGCGCTTTGCCATTCGAGAGCAGGTTACTGACGATCCCTATTTCATCGCTAAGGTGGATTACTTGGAGGAAAATTTTCCCAAGAATTCCAAGAAAATCAAGGCATTAGAAGAGTCACTTAAGGATGCGGCTACCAAAATCCTTCACTTGAATCCAGAGATTCCCCGTGAAGCTCAGGTAGCTCTCGATAACATTGACAATACCGCATTTCTAACCCATTTTCTTTCTTCCAACATCAATGCTCCGGTAGAATCTAAGCAGCGGTTATTAGAAATCAACGATGGGGTAGAGCGCGCTACCTTGTTGCTGGAGTTTATGATGAAAGACATCCAGATGCTGGAGCTGAAATCAGAAATTCACAAAAAAGTACATACCGACATCGATCAGCAGCAGCGGGACTATTTCTTGCGGCAGCAGATGCGGGTCCTTCAAACCGAGCTTGGAGAGGAAGGTCCGGAAAAAGAAGTAGATGATCTTCGTGCCAAGGGGGAACTAAAAGCCTGGCCTGCCGAAGTAAAGAAGCATTTTGAGAAGGAGTTGGACAAGATTTTACGCATCAACCCTTCCGCTGCTGAGTATCCTATTGCGCTGAACTATGCAGAAACCTTGGTTGAGCTCCCTTGGAATGAGTTTACCCAAGACAACTTTGACCTGAAGCATGCCCGAGCAATTCTAGATGCTGACCACTTTGGGCTGGAAAAAGTCAAGGACCGCATCATCGAATACCTAGCTGTCTTGAAATTGAAGAATGACCTGAAAGGCCCGATTCTTTGTCTGTATGGCCCTCCAGGTGTGGGTAAAACCTCCCTAGGAAAATCCATCGCTTCCGCCTTAGGTCGCAAATACATCCGCATGTCCCTGGGAGGACTGCATGACGAGGCAGAAATCCGTGGACACCGCAAAACCTATGTAGGCGCAATGCCGGGCAAGGTGATCCAAAACATGAAAAAGGTCAAGATCTCCAATCCTGTATTTGTGTTGGATGAGATTGACAAACTTTCTTCTGACTTCCGTGGAGATCCTTCTTCAGCCTTTTTGGAGGTGTTGGATCCCGAGCAGAATTACGCCTTCTTAGATAATTATCTCGAGGTTGAATACGACTTGAGCAAGGTTCTTTTCATTGCCACAGCCAATTCGTTAGATTCCATACAGCCGGCACTTCGCGATCGTATGGAGATCATTGAGGTGACTGGCTACACACAGGAAGAAAAATTGGAAATCGCCAAGCGTCACCTTGTTCCCAAGCAGCGTACCGAACATGGGCTTAAGCCCAAGGAGATTACCTTTGAAAAGGCAGCGCTACAGAAATTGATTGAAGAATATACCCGTGAGTCGGGCGTGAGAAGTTTGGAGCGGGTCATTGGGAAGGTGGTTCGAAACATCGCCAAGTCCATTGCCATGGAGGAGGAATATGTATCCAAAATCACCCCTGAAGCGGTTCGAAAGGTCTTAGGTGCCCCGATTTTTGACAAGGAGATCTACCAAGACAACAACATTGCTGGGGTAGTGACCGGATTGGCCTGGACGAGTGTAGGTGGAGAAATTCTATTTATTGAATCCAGTTTGAGCAGGGGTAAAGGTAAGTTGACCCTATCTGGTCAGTTGGGTGACGTGATGAAGGAGTCGGCCATGACTGCCTTGTCTTACTTGAAGTCCAAGGCCGAGCAATTAGGCATCGATCATCGCATTTTTGAACAATACGATCTCCACATTCACGTGCCTGCTGGAGCGGTTCCCAAGGATGGCCCATCTGCAGGCATCACCATGCTCACTGCCATGGCCTCCGTATTTACGCAGCGAAAAGTAAAGGCAAAAGTAGCCATGACTGGAGAAATTAGTTTGATTGGTAAGGTGATGCCCGTAGGCGGAATCAAGGAGAAAATCCTAGCTGCTAAGCGTGCAGGCATCAGAGAGATCATTCTTTGCCATAAGAATAGACGGGACATCGAAGAGATTGATGCGCGCTACTTGAAGGGTCTCCAATTCCATTACGTAACCCAAGTGGATGAAGTGCTTGATATTGCCTTGACTGCAGTTCAAGTGGATCGTCCTTTAAAATTTAATTTGAGTACGGAGCCTACACCTTCCTCCTAATTTGCGGTAGTGTGCTCTATTTTCGGTTGTATTGATCCATCACGAACAGTTCAAGCAGATGCTTAATCCCCTTAACCTTACCCCCAGACAGATTGTCGCAGAGCTTGACAAGTACATCATAGGTCAGCAGGATGCCAAGCGCAATGTGGCCATTGCCTTGCGCAACCGCATTCGACGCATGGGGGTCACTTCGGATATCCAAAAAGACATTGTACCCAACAATATCTTGCTTATTGGGAGCACGGGTGTAGGGAAAACGGAAATCGCACGACGTTTGGCCAAGATTGCAAATGCGCCTTTTACCAAGGTGGAGGCATCCAAGTTTACCGAAGTAGGCTATGTAGGCCGCGATGTGGAAAGCATGGTTCGAGACCTTGTGGAGCAGAGTGTTCACCTCGTTCGAGACGCCAAAAAGGAAGAAGTGAAGGTGAAGGCAGCCGAGGCTGTGGAGGAAGTTTTGTTGGATATTTTGATTCCTCCGGTTAAAGGAATGGGATTTACAAGTGGCAATTCCTATCCTGCTGATGGCAGTTCGGTGCCTAATTCCGATGAGGAACTCAACGAACGTACTCGTGACCGCTTTCGAGAAAAACTCCGTCAAGGAGAATTGGAGGATCGCAAAATAGAAATTCAGGTCAAAGCCCCAGCGCCCATGGGAATAGGCATGGTTGGAAATGGCATGATGGACGATGCGAGCATGGCCGGTCTCCAAGATATGATTTCGGGCATGATGCCCAAGAAAACCAAAAAGCGTAAGCTCTCCATTTCCGAGGCCCGCAAAGTGCTTTTGGAGGAAGAGGTGTCTAAGCTGATTGACTTTGATGAAGTAAAAGAGGAAGCGATTCGATTGGCAGAAAACAATGGGATCATTTTCATCGATGAGATTGATAAAATTGCTTCCAAGTCCGGAAAAGGTGGAGGAGGACCGGATGTGAGCCGGGAGGGAGTACAGCGTGATTTACTTCCCATTGTGGAGGGTTCATCTGTGACCACCAAGTATGGAGTCATTCAAACCGACCACGTGCTTTTTATTGCTGCTGGAGCCTTTCACGTGAGTAAGCCATCCGACCTGATTCCAGAATTACAAGGTCGTTTCCCCATTCGTGTTGAACTTCAGGCTTTAACCAAGGAGGACTTTACCAGAATATTGAAGGAGCCCAAAAATGCCTTGACCAAGCAGTACCAGGCCCTTTTTGAAGTGGAGGAAGTGTACCTAGATTTTACGGATGATGCCATTGAAGAGATTGCTAACCTTGCCTATTTGATTAATCAGGAAGTGGAAAATATTGGTGCCCGTAGACTCCACACCGTGATGAGTCACCTGCTCAATGATTTCCTTTTTGAAGTTCCGGACTTGATTGGACCCAATTCCAAAATCCGAATCACCAAGGAAATGGTGCAGGAGCGTTTGAGTAGCTTGGTAAAAAACCGAGATCTTTCTCAGTACATCCTGTAATTCGAATTTCTAGGCGATTGAATCCGGTTCGTTACTTGTGAAAAGTGAAGGGGCTGGTATTTTTTTTTTTAGGACTATCCCACCAAGCAAAGGAGCAAGTATCTCGGCTTAATTCTTTCCAGTGGTCTATGGCAAGTGAAAAGGCAAATTGACCAGCCGTAGGTAGGTTGTCTAATTTCACTCCCAGCGTACGAATCAATTCCGTGAGTCCAGGGTTGTGCCCTACCAGTGCCAAGGTTTGGATTTGATCCGATTGGGACTGAATGAAGCGCAGCAAATAATCTTCACTAGCATGGTATAGGGATTTTTCCCAATTGATTTTTTTCTCAGGATATCCCAGTACTTCAGCGGTTATGCAGGCGGTTTGTTTTGCTCTTTGGGCAGTGGAGGAGCAGATGAGGTCTACGGTGATTCCTCGATTTTTAAGGGAAGCAGCCATCTGGGGTGCATCTCGCTCTCCTCGTTCGGCCAGTGGGCGCTCAAAATCGGCTAACCAGGGATGGTCCCAGGAGGATTTGGCGTGTCGAATCAAAATTATTTTTTTCATTTCTAGATAAAAAAAACGATTATTTTGTTTTTTTTTAATTGAATAGTTATTTTTATGTCTCTTTTATTTCCAATTTATCACAATTTATTATGTTTACCGGGACAGTAAAATTTTACAATGAAGCCAAGGGTTTCGGATTTATCGTTGATGACGAAACTCAAAATGACGTGTTTTTGCACGCTACAGGCTTAGTAGACAAAGTTGCTCAAAACGACAAAGTCACTTTCGACATTAAGGAGGGTAAAAAAGGACCCAACGCAATCAACGTGAAAAAGGCCTAAGTTTTTCTTAGAATAGCTTGGTTCATGAAATCCTCCAAATCAAATTTGGAGGATTTTTTTTATGATTTTTGGCTGCAGTTCGGTTTTTTGCTGACATTTAGTCAGTTTGTATCGGAAATATTTTTAATGCGGCAACCGAAACTTCTAGTCGTTTGGATAGTTAAATTAAGCAGCCTAAAAGAGGTTGGTTAATTGTTGTTAAGAAAACTTACCTTAGAAGAAAATCGGCGTAAAAATTGAAATATAAAATTTTAGTAAATCATCTTATTTAAAATGCGATAACAATGAGTAAAAAACAATTCTTTCTCGGGGTCCTAGTGGCCGCATTGGTGGGTGGATTCGTGGCAGTTGCGGGAGTGAGTTTTTTGATGAGACCGCAAAACGCCAGCACCTTTGATGAAAAACAAAAATCTAGTTTTGTCAATTTGCTTGGAGGTAAGGAGTTCACAGTTCCTGATGGAATCAACTTTATCGCATCTGCAGAGCTAGTCACTCCCGCAGTAGTGCATGTCAAAAGCCAAGTAGCGTATTCTCCGCGTTCACGTGGACAGCGGGATCCTTTTCAGGAGTTTTTTGGGATTCCAGAGCCTGAAGCCGGCCCAAGAGTTCCAAGACAAGAAATGCCGATGAGCTCTGGTTCGGGGGTAATTATTTCTCCGGATGGCTACATCGTTACCAACAATCACGTGATCGAAGGCGCCACGCGGGTAGATATTTCCTTGGACAACAACAAGCGCTATGAAGCTACGGTGGTGGGTACCGATCCAACTACCGATTTGGCCTTGTTGAAAATTGAAGGAGAGAATTTTCCCTTCATCAAGTTTGGGGATTCTGATCAAACCAAAATTGGGGAGTGGGTACTAGCCGTAGGTAACCCATTTGACCTCAACTCAACCGTAACTGCCGGTATCATCTCTGCCAAAGCGAGAAACATTGGGATTCTACAAGGTGTAGAGAACAACCTTCAGATTGAATCCTTCCTTCAAACCGACGCCGTGGTTAATCCGGGCAACTCCGGGGGAGCTTTGGTGAACTTGGCAGGTGAACTCATTGGTATCAATACGGCCATTGCCTCTAGTACAGGTACATTTAATGGGTATTCCTTTGCTGTACCGAGTTCCTTGGTAAAAAAGGTAATGGACGATTTATTGAATCATGGAGCAGTGCAGCGTGGCTTGTTGGGTGTGCAAATCCAAGACGTAAGCCCTGAATTGGCTGACTACTTGGGTAAGAAATTCCCTGTAGAACAAGGAGTATATGTTGGGGGAGTAAATGATAATTCCGCCGGTAAAGAAGCTGGAATTAAAGAAGGAGATATCATCGTAGGAATTGATGGCAAGCCGGTAAATAGTGTGGCCAACCTTCAAGAATTGGTTGCTAGAAAGCGACCAGGGGATAAAGTGGAGGTGAGTTACTTACGAGAAGGTAAAACTCTCAAAACTACAGCAACGCTTAAAAACTTCTCTGGTGACACGAATATTGTGAAGAAAGAAGCGCCAAAAGTATTGTCCTTTGAGGGACTTCAATTGGAGGATGTCAAACAGCAAACCAAAGAGCAATTGAAAATTGAAGGTGGTGCTGTTATCAAGTCCAATGCCAATGAAGCTTGGAGAGCTGCAGGCGCCAGAAATGGATTTATCATCACCTCGGTGATCTCGGATAAGGGACGCAAGCGGGTAAGCAGTGCACAAGAAATGATTGACTTTTTGGAAGACTCCAAAGGAGAAGAAATCGTGGTCTTGGGTATGTTCCCGGATGGTACCGAATATTATTTTGAAATCAAACCAGAGTAAGTAATTTACTTTCAAAATTGAACACCAAATTAAACCGGAGAAATCCGGTTTTTTTTGTTTCCGATTTTGCTTACTTTTTACTTTTAAAACCCACAATTACCATGAAAAAACTCCTTAGTTATTGCCTGCTCTACCTTGGTTTAGGGGCTCCAGTTTTTGCACAAACAATCAGTCTCGCAGGCAACAGCCCTGTTCCTGGAATTTCAAAAGACCGTATCGCTAAAATCGATGCCATGCTTGAAGAGGCCATAAAAATGGAAGAGGTACCTGGATTAGTAGCCATGGTAGTCAAAGATGGAAAGATTGTCTACCATTCAGC
>Ga0172372_10004893_pt1 | contig 18875 bp, 18 predicted proteins | sample LakKiv5m_2_FD_114544 | JGI IMG/M metagenome (GOLD analysis project Ga0172372, IMG submission 114544) | Freshwater microbial communities from Kabuno Bay, South-Kivu, Congo - kab_092012_9.5m | ecosystem: Environmental > Aquatic > Freshwater > Lake | place: Democratic Republic of the Congo...
GCTTCGCCCTCCCCTGCCCTTCTGTTACGAAAACTCCGTGCGTTCCGCCGTCCTCAAAGACATCTCGCGCCTCGTGGTCAAGCTCGGCACCGGCGTCCTCACCGACAGCCGCAAGCAGCCCGACCTCGCGCAGATGGAGCAGCTCGTCGCGCAGGTCGCCGCGCAGCGGAAGGCCGGACGCGAGCTGGTCCTCGTGACCTCCGGCGCAGTCGGCGCGGGCATGGGCGTGCTCGGGTTTGACGCGCGGCCCAAGGAACTCGCCGAGCTGCAAGCCTGCGCCGCCATCGGCCAGTCGCGGCTGATGACGACCTACGAAAACTTGTTCGCCAAGCTTGGCCTCCACGTCGCGCAAGTGCTCCTGACGCACGAAGACCTTGAGCACCACGAGCGCCACCTCAACGCCCGCAACACGCTGGTCGCGCTCCTCGACCGGGGCGTCGTCCCCGTCATCAACGAGAACGACGCCGTCTCCTTCACTGAGTTGAAGTTCGGCGACAATGACAAGCTCTCCGCGCTCGTCGCGTCGCTGCTGCCGGCGGACCTGCTCGTCATCCTCACCACGGTGGACGGCGTCATCGAAGGCTTCGGCACGCCGGAGGCGCGGCTGCTGGCGACCGTCGAGCGCATTGACGACTCGGTGGAGGGCATGGCGGGCGGCACCTTGAGCGCGACGGCGGTCGGCGGCATGGCGACGAAGATTCAGGCCGCGAAGATTGTCACGCGCTCCGGCATTCCGCTCGTCATCGCCAGCGGGCGCAAGCCCGCCGTGCTCGCGGACATCCTCGGCGGCGCGGAGGAGGGCACGCTCTTCGTCCCGCAGCCCAGCAAGCTCCCCGGCCGCAAGCGCTGGATTGCCTTCTTCCACCATCCCAAGGGCACGCTCTACGTGGATGAAGGCGCGAAGAAAGCGTTGCGTGAGAAAGGCCGCAGCCTGCTCCCGCCCGGCATCACCCGCTGCGAAGGCGACTTCGAGAAGGACGAGGTTGTGCGCATCTGCGACGAGGATGGCACGGAGTTCGCCCGTGGCATCGCCCGCTTCCACTCCGTTCAAATCGCCGACCACCAGCTCCCGCGCGAGGAAGTCGTCCACCGGGATGACCTCGTGATTCTGTAGCCGCCCCGCGATGTGAAGCACGCGAGCCGGCACTAATCACTAAACACTAATTACTTTCCCCCCATGCCCTGCCCCACGCCCTCGCGCCGTTTCCCCGCCATCCGCCAGCTTCTCGAAGTCATGGCCAGCCTCCGCTCCCCACAGGGCTGCCCGTGGGACCGCGAGCAGGACCACATGACCCTCCGCACGCACGCCGTCGAGGAGGTCTATGAGCTGATGGACGCCATCGAGGCCGGCGACGACCACGAGATGGCCGAGGAACTCGGCGACCTCCTCCTGCAAGTCGTCTTCCACTGCCAGCTCGCGCGCGAGCGCGGCGCGTTCGACTTCGAGCAGGTGGCCCGCCGCATCACCGACAAGCTCCTGCGCCGCCACCCGCACGTCTTCGGCGACGTGAAGGTCAAGGACGTGGACGAGGTCTGGGCCAACTGGGAAAAAATCAAGCACGCTGAGAAGCACGGCACCAAACACGCGCGCCCCTCCGCCCTCGACGGCATCCCGCGCCACCTCCCCGCCCTCGCCCGCGCCGAGAAGCTCGTGAAGAAGGCGCGCAAGGCTGAGTTGCTTGCGGTCTCGAAGAAACCTGCTGGCATCACGAAACAGAAACTGGCGGAGAAGCTGTTTGACCTCGCCGCCTCTGCCCAGGCCCAAGGCTGGTCCGCCGAGGAACTGCTGCGCGCGGAAGTTAAGCGCCGTGAGCGCGCCCTGCGGAAAAGCGAAGCCCGCCGGCCGGCCCGCTGACCTGGTTCACCCCGGGTGCCGAAGTTGCCCGGTGCCCCCGTGGCACCACAACCTCCCGCCCGGCCACCGCGTTTGAGTTACAGGGCGATGGGTGAGCAGTTCGGAACTCCGCGCTGCGGGGTGGGGAGACACCGAACCGCTGACAACAGCACGCGGGCCGCAGGCGCGCCCCGAGCGGCGGTCATCGTCCGGCTACGGCCTCGCCCGCACTTCGCCGGGCGGCGTCTGCAACGGGGCGGGCAGGATGTCGTCGGGCCGTGCCCGGCGGATCCCCCCTTTGACCGTGACCACGCCATCGTCACCCAGCACCAAGCTGGGTCGCGCACCGAGCGACTGATACGTCTCCCGGACTAGGAGATCGCCGCGCGGACTGACGACGCTGTGGACGAAATGCCGCCCATCTTCGGCCTGGTGGAGCACATGCAAATTGCTCAACCGATCCAGCCGGGTCGGCAGCTTGTCGCTTCCGGCCATCCGGCCCAGCTTGAGTTGCCGATAGATCGTGTCCTCCGAAGCATCCGTGACCGCCACGTAGAGATGAATCTCACGCAACTCGGTAAGCGTCAGTTGCCGCAGGAAATACTTGCGCTCCTCGGGCGGGGCGTCCCCACTCACCCGAGGCACGCCGAACGCCTGTTCCATCAGCAAGAATCCAGGAACCACGTTAAACGAAAGCGGCGCCGCCCTGATTGGTGCCGGCGCGCCAGGATACGTCATCGAGGCGCTCACCCGGTAAAGCCCCGGCCGCCGCAGATCAAACCCCGGCGTAAGATTCACCACCGTCCTGGCCACGTCCGTGTGCTTCACGGTGAACGTCTCGTTGACCACCACGGGCTTGAGCCGGTTCACCAAACTGCCCTCGCCCGTCGGCTTGACCGTGCTCGTCACGGTGAACTCCAGCCAGCCGTCCTCCGGCCTGAAGGTCAGGGGAGCGCCGGAATTGTTGAGCAGCGCGAGCTCGACCTCGATGGCCTCGCCGGGCAGAAACAACTTCTGCTTGAGCGTGACTTGAAATTGCACCGGCGAGCGGGGCGGGCGGACCTGCGACTGCTGCGCCGGGGCCGACAGCACCGCCATACCAACCGCACCGAGGGCAAGCAGGAAACGCATGGTGGCAGTGTAGGCCCGGGCCGACGGCAGGCAAGCCGGGGTTTGGTGCCGACGGAGGGGGTCGAACCCACACTCCCGTAAGGGAACCAGATTTTGAGTCTAGCGCGTCTGCCAGTTCCGCCACGTCGGCCCAAAGCCGGGAGACAGATAGCAGCTAACTGCCTGCGGGGGCAAGCGGAGTTCTCGTGAATGCCGTGCGGCATTCGACTGAGCCCGGATTCCAAAGCAGCGGCCACGAAGGCGATGGGGAGAGCACAGGCCGCCCGCTGGTGCCGAGCGGCGACCCGGAGGCGGGGGCTGGCGGCGGCGAATCGTTGCAGTTGCAATCGGCGCTTCTCGCGGCCGTCGTCGCTGGTGGCTCCGGGTCGTTGGCGGGAACCCGCACACCGGCTGGCAGCTCAGTAAGTCACGAGCGACCTGACCGGGTAGCCCTTGAGCTTGCCGCGCCCGGCGAGGAACTGCAGCTCGATGAGGAAGTGGACTTCCAGAATCTTCGCGCCGATTTTCTCCAGCAGGTGAATCGCCGCCGAGGCCGTGCCGCCGGTGGCGAGGAGGTCGTCCACCAGCAAAACGCGTTCGCCGGGTTTCACGGCGTCAATGTGGATGGCGACGGTGTTGGAGCCGTATTCGAGGTCGTAGCTCTGCTCGTGCGTGGCGTAGGGGAGCTTGCCCTTCTTGCGCACCGGCACGAAGCCCGCCCCCAGCCGCACCGCGACGGCGCTGGCGAAGATGAAGCCGCGCGCGTCAATGCCCACGACGGCGTCCACGTCGCCGGGTTTGTAGTTCGCGCAAAGCAGGTCAATCGTCCCGGCGAAGAGGCGGCCGTCGGCGAGGACGGGGGTGATGTCCTTGAACTGGATGCCGGGCTTGGGAAAGTCCGGGACGTTGCGGATGGCGGCGGCGATGTCCGCAGCGGTGACGTGCTTGCTCATTAAAGGCTAAATGGTCTGCGCCTCGCGCTTCTCGATCATGCGGCGCATTTTGCGGAGCGCGATGTTCTGAATCTGGCGGACGCGCTCGCGGGTGACGCCGAACTTCTGCCCGACTTCCTCCAAGGTGCGCTCCGGGCCGCCATCCATGCCGAAGCGGTAGGTCAGGATGGTCGCCTCGCGCGGCGGCAGGGTCTTGACCATGTCGCGCAGCATCGTGGTGACGGTCTTCTCCTCCAGTTGCTCGTAGGGCGTCTCGGCCTGCTCGTCCTCGATGATTTCGCCGAAGAGGTGTGAATCGTCGCCGTCGCCGACGGGCGCGTCGAGCGAGGCGGGGCGGATGGCCGCCGTGCGAAGCTGGGCGACGCGGCTGGCGGTCATGCCCATCTCCTCGGCCAGCTCGTCGTCGGTCGGCTCGCGGCCAAACTCCTCCTGCAGCTTCATCGCCACACGGCGCATCTTGGAAATCTTGTCCACGAGATGCACGGGCAGGCGGATGGTCTTGCCCTGGTTGGCGAGGGCGCGCTTGATGGACTGCTTGATCCACCACGCGCCGTAAGTGGAGAGCTTGCCGCCCTTCTTGGGATCGAAACGCTCGACGGCCTTCATCAGGCCGATGTTGCCCTCGTTGATGAGGTCGAGCAGGGGCATCCCGAGCCAGTCGTAGTCGTGGGCGATCTTCACGACGAGGCGGAGGTTGGCCTTGATCATCTGCTCACGCGCGGCCTTGTCGCCCTTCTGGATGCGGGCCGCGAGGTCAATCTCCTCCTGGATGGTCAGCAGCGGCACCTGGCCGATCTCGCGGAGGTAGAGCTTGATGGCGCTGTCGCCATCGTAAGGCGTGCGGGCGCGCTCGGCGGACTCCGAGGGCGTGGGCAATTCCACGCGCGGCACGTTGACGCCGGGCGTGGACTGGCCCGGCGCGGCCGGCGGCGGCTTGGGCGTGGTGGGACGCGGGCGGGGGCGGAAGGCGTTGAAGGCGCGCCCGTTCTTCGGGGCGGCGCGCCTGGGCGCGGGCGGGCGGGGAACGGCCGCCCGCTCCTTCGTCCCTTTCGCCCTGGTTTTGCGCGCGGCCATGTTGAAGGCAGAGGATTCGTTAGCGGTGTCCCGCGCGGCAAGGAAAATTCCCACCGCGCATCACGCGTCGTTCAACGCCCGAGGCTTTCCAGGTGCGCGATGCGCTCCTCCAGCGGCGGGTGGGTGGAGAAGAGCGCCATGAAGCCGCCGGACTTGCCGGAGATCTTCAGGGACTGGAAGCCGGAGTCCGCGCCCTCGCTCGCGAGCCGGGGATCGTAAATCCGTTGCAGCGCCCGCAGCGCGCCGACCATCTGGGCCTTGCCCGCAAGCAGCATCCCGCCGGCGTCAGCCCGGAACTCGCGCGTCCGCGAGAACCACGCGACGACGATGGCCCCCAGCAGGGTGAAGAGGATTTCAAAGAGGATGACGAAGACCATTTGCAGGAGCGACTGGCCGAAGCTCGGCCGGTCGTCGCTGCTGCGGTTGCCGCTGAGCGCCTGCGCCGCGAGGAACCCCAGCACGCGCGAGAGGAAGATGACGAAGGCGTTCACGACGCCCTGCACGAGGGTCATCGTGACCATGTCGCCATTGGCGATGTGCGCGATCTCGTGCGCGACGACGCCCTCCGTCTCCGTGCGGTTCATCTGATGGAGCAGCCCGGTGGAGACCGCCACGAGCGAGCGCGACTTGCTCGGCCCGGTGGCAAAGGCGTTCACGTCCGGCGACTCGTAAATGCCGACCTCGGGCATCGCCGGCAGCCCGGCGCGCTGGGCAAAGCCGTGGACCATGCGGACCAGCTCGCGCAGCTCCGGGTCGCTGGTGCGCGGGTCAACCACCTGCACCCCCATCATCCACTTGGCCATCAAGCGGGACAGGGCCAGCGAGATGAATGCGCCGCCCATGCCGAACACGAGGCTGAACACGGCCAGGTAGCCCAGCCAGCCGTCGGTGCCCCGGCGGCCGCCCAGTTGCGGGAAGAAGTGCAGCACCACGCCCAGGAGGATCGAGAGCGTGATCATCACCAGCAGGTTGACCGCGATGAAGAGGAAGAACCGCTTGCCCATTTGCAGGAAGTTTTTCATGGCTCGTTGTCTAGTTCAGTTGTTCAAGTTCGTGGCGGCTTTGACACCCATGCCCACGCCGCGTTCAGTTCAGCCGGGGGCGTGCCAGCCGCCAAGTGGAACTCTGGCGGCGGATTTGTAGGCGTTTTCGCACGGGAGGGCAATTGGCGACTCGCGCGGCCTCGCTCCGCGCTGTCCCAGTGTGCCCGCGCTGTCACAACTCCAGCACCTTCTCGGACTTCGTAAGGTTCTTCGCGCCGTTGCGCGTGACGAGCGCCACGTCCTCCAGCCGCACGCCGCCGATGTCGGGATAATACAGCCCCGGCTCGACGGTCAGCACCTGTCCCGCGCGCAGGAGGTCGCGTGAATTGGCGTTGAGATGCGGCGCCTCGTGCAGGTCGAGGCCGACGCCGTGCCCGGCGGTGTGGACAAAGCCCTCCATGTGCCCGTCGCGGCGGGCGGTCTCGAAGCCGGCCTTCTTAAGCGAGCCGAGAATCGCCCGGTGAACCGCCCGGCCCTCCACGCCGTGCCGCACCAAGTTCAACCCCAGTTCCTGCGCCGCCTCCACCGCGCGATACATCTTGCGCACGCCGTCGGAGGCGCGGCCCTTCACCACCGTGCGCGTGATGTCGGCGTGGAACCCGGTCTTCTGCGAGCGCGGGCAGATGTCGAGCAGGATGGGCTGATTGGCGCGCAGCGCGCCGTGTCCGAGATGGTTCGGGTCACAACCCTGCTTGCCGCCCGCGACGATGGTCCGCGACGACACGCCACCGGCCTGCACCACCGCCGCGTCAATCACCGCGCGCAGCCGGTCGGAGGTCAGCGGCAGGCCGCGCCACAGGAGGCGCTTGTTGCGCCCGACCTTGGCGTTCTTCAGCACCTGCATCCCCTCGGACAGCCCGACCTCCGCCATGACCAGCGCGGCGCTGACCTTCTTCACTTCATCGGCGGACTTGAGTTCGCGCTGGGGAAAGAATTCGCCTTTCACCGGCTTGACCTTGACGCCGGCGTCCCGCAACTGCCGTGCGAAGCCGAGCGAGAAATCCTCCGGCACGGCGACCTTGCGCAGCCCCCTGTCGAGCAGCACGGCGGCCGCAATGTGCGCCATCGTCACGCGCTTGCGGCCCTCCTTGCGCAACCGCTCGGCGATGCGCGTCGCCGAGAGGATGCGGCAATGGCCCGCCTGCTTGCGCGCGCGCCCCAGCTCCGCGTCGCTCACGAGGAGATGGCAGCGTCCGCGGAGCCGCAGGTAGATGAGCGCGTCGTCCGCGAACATGCCCGCCGCGTAAAGCATGTTGGCGTCACGCGCGCTGGCGGCGATCATCAACAGGTTGTCGGAGGGCATGGGGTTCGCACGCTAGGCAGCACTGGAAAACTTGGCAAGCGGAAGAATGGCCGGAGAATCTCGCCGCGCTCACACGCCGAACAGCCGGTCGCCCGCGTCGCCCAGACCGGGGACGATGTAGCCCTTGTGATTCAGCTTGCGGTCCAGCGCGGCGGTGAAAATCGGGACTGCGGGATAGTGCCGGTGGACGAACTTGATGCCCTCGGGCGCGGCGAGCAGGTTGACCAGCCGCACGCGCTTCGCCTTGCGCTCGGCCATCAGGTCCAGCGCGGACACGGCGCTGCCGCCGGTCGCCAGCATCGGGTCCATGAGGATGATTTCCAAGCCGCTCAAGTCGTCGGGCAGGCTCTTGTGATAGGTCGCGGCTTCCAAGGTGTGCTCGTTGCGTTTCAGCCCGATGAACCCCACGCGCGCGTGCGGGATGCAGCGCAGGATCGGGTCGAGCATGCCCAGCCCCGCGCGCAGGACAGGCACCAGCAGCACCTCGTGGCGCAGCCGCACGCCACGCGTCTTCTCCAGCGGCGTCCGCACCGTCACCCGCTCCGTGGCGAACGTGCGCGTGGCCTCATACACCATCAGCGCGGCGACCTCGCCCAGCGCACGCCGGAACTCCTCCGGCTGGGTGGCCTGGTCGCGCAGGCGCGTGAGGTTTTGCTGGATGAGCGGGTGGGTGATGACGGTGACGTTTTTCATGGGAACTGGATTAGCCGCGAAAGAACACAGAGGACAGAGCCAAAACTTTCAACGTCCAACTTCCAACGCTCAACCTTCAAAGGCCGGAGCTTTGCCCATTCGCTGTCTTTCTGTTCGTCTCTGCGCTCTTTGCGCCCTCTCGCGGCAAAACTTACTGCACGACGTTGAACGACAGGAAATACATCCGCCCCGCCTGGAGGCGCGGGAAGTCGAAGCCCAGGTCCACCTTCACCGCGTGCGCGTCGGACTTGCCCAAGAGCCGGAAGATGTTCCCGAAGGTGAACGGCGGCTGATACTTCACGATGTTCGCCTCGGTGATGCCCGCCAGCTTCTTCGCGCGCTTCACCGCCACGTCGAAGTTCCCCAACTCGTCCACGAAGCCCAGCTCGTGCGCCTGCTTGCCGGAGAAGATCCGCCCGTCCGCATACGACTCCCAATCCCTGGCCAGCGCACGGCTGTCCTTCTCCAAGCCCGCCTTTTTGTTGGCCACCTGGGACGCGGCGCGGCCCTTGCGCACCACGCCCTTGAAGGTCGCGTAGGTCTCGTCAATCAGCGCCTGCATCATCTCGCGTTCGCCCGCCGGGATGTCCTCGGGCCGGCGCGTGCTGCTCATCATGTCCTTGAACTTCCCGCTTTTATAGACCTGCGGCTGGATGCCGACCTTGTCCATCAGGCCGCGGAAGTTCATCCCCGACATGATCACGCCGATGCTGCCGGTGAGCGTCAGTTCGTTGGCCACGATCCACCGGCACGGCGCGCTCACGTAGTAGCCGCCGGACGCCGCGAGGCTGCCCATCTGCGCGACCACGGGCTTGCCGGTCTTGTCCTGAAACTCGTGGATGGCCCGGTAAATCTCGTCCGAAGCCAGCACCTCGCCGCCGGGTGAATCCACCTTGAGGATGACCGCCTTCACCTGCGCATCCTTCCCGGCCAGCTCCAGCTCGTCCTTCACCCGCACCACCATGTCGCCCGACCCGTCGAGATCGTGGCTCGTGATGACGCCGCCAACGTCAATCGCCACGATCTTGTTGTCCGTGTCCTTGCTGGTGAGCGTGTGCTCCTCGTAAAATTTCCCGTCCAGCCGCGCCGTGCCGGAGTGCGGGCCGTGGAATTGAAGCTTCCCCACGAACCACATCCCCAGCCCGCCCAAGAGCACCAGCACCACGAGCCAGATCCAGCCACGACTCCGCCGGGGCGGCGGGGGGTGTGCGGCGGGAAACAAATGTGGCGGCGGGGCTGAACTTAAAGGCGGCGGGGTCGGGGGCGTCACCGGGGGCGGCGTGGCGGCGCTGGGCACGGACGGCGGCGGAGAATTATCGCTCGGTTCCATGACGCGCACGCTACTCAGCGTCATGGGGCCGGGCAAGCGCGTTTGCACGCTGCGAAGCCCGGGCGCGGGCGCAGTCTTCCGGCGTGTTCAAGTTCCGGAGTTCGCCCTGCCGTCGCCGAGGCAGCCGGAGCTTCCGCGCCCGCAGGCACCGCGCAAGGGCTTGCAGAGAGAAGCGCTTCTCCGCGAGGGCCTGCTCCACCGTCGGGAAGCACGCCCGGTCCAAGGCGAATGGAAAGCCCGCACCCTCGGCCGTCTCAACGAACACTGCCTTGTCCTTCCGTTCCGCGACTGCACGAATCAACGCCGGCGACACGAACGGCATGTCGCACGAGAGAAAGACCAAGCGCCGCACCCGGCTGCGTTGGAATGCCGTCCACACCCCGCCCAACGGCCCGCAGCGCGGCACGAGATCGCGGCGGATGACGCGCACCCGCCAACCGCTCGCCCGCGCCGCCGCGCGCACCCAGCCCAGCAGCGGGCGCCCGCCCAGCCGCAGCCGCGCCTTGTCCCGGCCCATGCGCGAACTGAGTCCTCCCGCAAGGATGACGACTTCCACGGCGGGCGGCTGACCGCCGACCGCTGACCGCCGACCGCTCTTTCGCATCGCGTTCACCGCGCCCGATTTGCCGCCGGGAACGGGCCTCGCGCAATCACTTTCAGCGGAATTTAGCATTGCCACCGCACGGCTGGCTGCTAGCTTGCGCCCTCTTTTCGCCGGATTCGGCGGGAAGGAACGGCCTTAAACCAAACAGCCTCGGCCCGTGTGGGCGGAGGCGGCCATCGTAACACCAAATAATAAATCCCGAGTTCTGCGGGATGGCCGGTCGCGCGAGTCGCGACGCGGGCTGACAACCAATCGGAACGGATAGCAAGTATGATGACCATCGGAATCAAAGAACTGTTGGAGGCGGGCGTCCACTTCGGCCACCAGACCAAGCGCTGGAACCCCAAGATGAAGAAATTCATCTTCGAGGCCCGCAACGGCATCCACATCATTGACCTCAGCCAGACCGCGCAGCAGCTCCAGGCCGCCTGCGAGTTCCTCGGCGGGCTGGTGCGCGGCGGCGGCAACGTCCTCTTCGTCGGCACCAAGAAGCAGGCGCAGGAGGCCATCAAGGAATCCGCCAAGTCCTGCGGCCAGATGTATGTCACCGAGCGCTGGCTCGGCGGCACGCTCACCAATTTCAAGACCCTCAAGCGCTCGCTCGCCCGCATGAAGAAGCTTGAAACCATGTTCGCCGACGGTTCCGCCGGCAAGTATGGCAAGAAAGAACAGTCCGCGCTGGGCCGTGAGCTGGAGCGCTTCGTCAAGAACCTCGACGGCATCCGCACCCTGGACAAGATGCCCGACGCGATGTTCGTCGTGGACCTCAAGCGCGAGCACAACGCCGTCGCCGAGGCCCGCAAGCTCGGCATCCCGCTCGTTGCCATCGTGGACACGAACGCCGACCCCGACCTCGCCGACTACCCCATCGCCGGCAACGACGACGCCCTCCGTTCCGTGCGCCTCATCCTCGCCGGCGTGACCGAGGCCTGCGGCAAGGCCCGCGCCGAATACGAGGCCAAGTATGGCCGCAACAAGCCGGCCGCCGAACCCGCGCCCGAGCCGGCCCCCGCCATCGCCCCCGAGGCGCTCGCGTCCCTCGCCACTCCGGCCGCCGCCTAGTCAACCGACATCGAGTTGATGCGCCCGGCCCCATGCCGGGCGCGCTCTCAACTCTCAACTAACAACTCTCAACTCTTCCTCACATGGCTGAAATCACCGCCGCAACCGTAGGCAAGCTCCGCGAAATGACCGGCGCGGGCTTGATGGACTGCAAGAAAGCACTCACCGAGAACAACGGCGACCTCGACCTCGCCGTGGACTGGCTCCGCAAGAAGGGCGTCGCCAGCGCCGCGAAGAAAGCCGACCGCGCCGCCAACGAGGGCGTCATCGCCCAGCACATCGCGCCCGGCTCCAAGGTCGGCGTGCTGCTCGAAGTGAACTGCGAGACCGACTTCGTCGCCAAGAACGACCAGTTCAAAGCCTTCTGCGACGACCTCGCGAAGAAGATTGCCGGTAACCCGGGCGTTGACCTCGAACCCGACCGCGTCGCCGCCGTCGCGAAGATTGGCGAGAACATCCGCCTCAACCGCCACCTCCGCTGGGAAGTCACCGGCAACGGCCTCATCGCCGCCTACATCCACACCGGCGCAAAGGTCGGCGTGCTCGTCGAGGTCGGCGCGGGCCAGGAAGCCACCGTCACCAACGACGCCTTCAAAGAACTCGTGCGCGACATCACCCTGCAAATCGCCGCCGGCAATCCCACCGCCGTCAGCCGCGATCAGGTGCCCGCCGAAGTCCTCGACAAGGAAGATGAGATCGCCCGCAACTCCGACGCCCTCAAAGGCAAGCCCGCCGCCGCGATGGCGAACATCCTCAAGGGCAAGCGCGAAAAATACTTCCAGACCGTCTGCCTCGTGGAGCAGGGCTTCGTGAAGAAGAACGGCGAGGTGACCGTGAAGGAGCACATCGCCACCGTCGGCAAGGCCCTGGGCGACGAAGTCACCGTCCGCCGCTTCGTCCGCTACCAGATCGGCCTGGCCTGAGTTTCGAACTCGCTCAATTCACCAGAACGGGCGTTCCGCAAGGAGCGTCCGTTTTGCTTTCACACCGTCTTCTCCCTCCCATGAACCGGAGCGCCGAGCATTGCTCGGCAGGAGCGAGCACACGCCCCAAAGCCGAGCAATGCTCGGCGCTCCGCTCCAGTTCAGGGGCTGAAATCGCGGCCGTTGGCGGGCCGTTGGTTCTCTCCCCCACCGGGGGGGCCGGGGTGAGGGGGAACTCTGGGCGGCACGCGCTGAGACGAGTTGACCTCCCCTGCCCCGCCCGCCAATCTCCCAAGCATGCAAATCTCGTCCCGCTCACGCTTCGCGCTCGCCTTGGCCGTGGCCCTGGCCGCGACCACCTCGTTCGCCGCCGCCCCCGCCGGCTTCACCGCGCTCTTCAACGGCAGGGACTTCACCGGCTGGACCGTGCCCGAAGGCGATGGCGGCCATTGGAAAGTGCTCGATGGCGTCATTGACTACGATGCCGAGAGCGCGGCCAAGGGCGACAAGAACCTCTGGACCGAAAAGGAATACGGCGACTTCACCCTGTGCCTCGACTGCCGCATCAAGCGCACCACCGGCACCTATCCTATGCCCGACGTGCTGCCCGACGGCACACATCGCCTCGGCCCCGACGGCAAGGAAATCATCACCCCGCGCCCGAACGCCGACTCCGGCATCTACCTGCGCGGCGTGGGCAAGGCGCAGGTCAACATCTGGTGCTGGCCCGTCGGCTCCGGCGAGGTCTATGGCTACCGCATGGACAAGACCATGCCGCGCGCCGTCCGCGCTGGCGTGACGCCCAGGATGCACGCCGACAAACCCGTAGGTGAATGGAACACCTTCGAGATCACGATGAAGGGCGACCGGCTCACCGTTGTGCTGAACGGCGAGACCGTAATCGAGAACGCGCAGCTCCCCGGCGTGCCCACGAAGGGCCGCCTCGCCCTCCAGCACCACGGCGGACGCAACCCCAAGACCGGCGAACTGGCCGGGGCCTCCAGCCTCATGCAGTTCCGCAATCTCTACGTGAAGGAACTCAAGTAACCGCCGCACCCGCACGCCGCGCCTTCTCCCTTGGAATCACGGGCTTGCCATTGGAGCCATTCCTCCACTGGAGCGGTCCTGCGGCGGCGCTGCGGATGGCAAAAAATGTCGCCAAGCCAGTGGCCGACGAGTTCACTCCCTGAGGCTGTTGGGAAACGATCAACCGCCGGTGTGGCGAAATGGCAGACGCACGGGACTTAAAATTCGGATTTTGGCGGTTTCAGGAGGTTTCATTCTGTTTCATAAAAGTGCAGCATCGTGGCTGTATTTATTGAGTGAAACCCACTTTTACATCACTTTGATTGGAGTATTCCTACCTGTTCCCAATAACCATGAAAGTGGCACAAAAAGTGGCACAAACTTCTGGCTGGATTTCGGTGGCAAGTTTTCAACTCGCCGAGTCGAACCGATGCCTGCCTTCCAGATGACAGCCGCTGCGCCTCAGTCCTCGCCCAGATCGTGTGTCGCTAACCTTGCTGCCTGAGCCCCGACACCTGCCCCTCGGCAACAGCCCCTCCTCCCAGCGCTATAAACCTCTGAGACCGCAGCCACGCTGCGTCCTCCCCGCCGACGGCCGTGATCTCCTGCCGTCGGCGGGAGCGGCCTGTCCCGGGTTCACGTTGGTTGACCCAATTGGAGATCCCCATGAGTTCGCACGCCGATACCGTCCTCACCGATGAAATCATCCCCCGCCTCCGCCACCTGATTCCGCGCCACGTCCCCTGCGTCGGCGCCGAAGACGCCGAGGAACTGCTCCAAGACGCGACCCTGTTGGCCGCCCGGATGCTCGCCAGTGCCCGCGCCAAGGGCAAGACTGTGACGCCCGGCAACATTGCCTTCTACGTTCTTCTGCATCTGCGCTGCGGCCGGCGCAGCTACAGGGCCGGGCGCAGCGATGTCATGGGTTCGCGCACGCAGATCATGGGCCTGAGCCGCATCGCCGCCTTGGATGATCCCGTCGGCATCGCCGCCGAAGGTTCAGATGAACCGATGACGCTGGGCGACGTGCTCGCCAGTGACGCGGAAGATCCGTCCGAAACGGCGGCCCGCAACCTCGACTGGGCGGCGCTGGTCGCCACGCTCAACGAACGGGACCTGGCGGTCCTGCAATGCCTGGCCGACGAGGTTCGCCTGCAGGAGGTCGCCACGCAGCACGGCGTGTCCCGCACGACGGTCCAGACGTGGCGCAACCAGCTCACGGGCCTCGTGCGCTCGTTCCTGGGTGCCGACGTGCTGCGCCTGATTCAGCGCACGCCGCAGTGGCGCGAGAACCTGACCGCCCGGCGCGAGCAGATGGCGTGTCGCCTAGATCGCCGTCTGGCGTGAGCACGCAAGGAGCCGTCCCCACGAGGGGACGGCTTCCTTTTACCTGCCCGACCCTCCCCACCCTTCACAACTTCGGCGGCGCGATCAACCAGGCACTGAACGGCGACAATCTCCCGCACTCCGGGCAGGCCGTGGTCGGAAATTGCTCCGCGCAGTGCGGGCACACCGCCCCGGTGGCGAAGGTGTCGAATGCCTTTCGGCACTTGCCGCACTGCCAGAGCGCTCCCTGAGGTGGAGCGGCGTGACACATCGGGCAGGCGAAGCCCGTGTGGCGCGGGAGATTTTGCACGCGAGCCAGCGCCTGTGCGGAGCGAAACCCGCGCCAGCAGCCCAGCGCGATGAACACCGTGAGAATCCCCAGCCACACCGACTCCGACCAGACGGCCGCGGCCAGCAGTCCTGCCGCCCCGGCCAGGCCCAGCGCACTGGCCACCAGCAGGCTGCGCGTGCGCCCACAGATGAACCACAGCAGCGAGCGCAGGATCTGGCCGCCATCCAGCGGGTAGATGGGCAGCAGGTTGAAGCCGAGCAGGAACACGTTGATGAACCAGACGGCCCGCAGGCACGCGATGACATCCGGTGATCCGCCGGCCTTCGCCAGGACGATGCAGCCGCCCAGCACCGGCACGAGCACGACGTTGACGAGCGGCCCCGCCGCGATGCTCCAGAGCAGTGCCCCCGGCCGGGGCGGTGGGTTGACATAGGCCACGCCGCCCAGCGGCCAGAGCACGATGAAGTCGGCCTGGCCGCCGACCTGCCGGCAGGCCAGCGCGTGGCCGAACTCGTGCAGCATCACGATCCCGAACAGCGTCAGATACTCCACCGCGTTCCAGACAGGCGAGGTGTATTCACCCTTGCGGCTGGTGATCTGATACGCCGCGACGAGGAACCACGACCAGTGCAGGTGGAGGTCAATCCCCGCCAGGCGGAACAGGTGAAAGGAGCCTTGCCGGGTGGGCGTCACGGGGCAGACCTCTACCAGAGCCGGGGACGTTCACCAAGGGATTGCTGCCCCACGCAACAGGCCTCCCCCAGGGGCTATAAGCCTTTGAGCCAAACCCCGGCTCTTCGGTCCTGCCGCCGGATCACCCGGTCCGGCGGCCGCTCCCAACCCACCAACCCCAGCGCCCGTCCGGCCATCCAGCCGGGCGGGGCGCTCCTTCCCAGAAAGAACCCCATGTCATCCTGCTTCCTCCTTGCCTTCTGGCTCGACCTCCTCGGTTTCGTCCTCGCCCTGCTCCTCCTCCTTGGCGGCTGGCTCTGGTTCGAAGGCCGGCGACGGTCCGTCACGTCCTCTGACTCCGCGCCCGACCCGTTCAGCGCCGTGAACATCACGCGCACGTTCATCGCCGCGATGCCCAACCTCACCCGGGAACTCAACCTCGAAGTCGCCACCTCGCGGCAGGTCGAGTTCTTCGAGCGCACCGACCACCAGAGCATCCTCTGGGGCTGGTTGAGCCTGGGCACCAACGTCGCCCGCCTCCGCGCTCCGATCACCTATCGCTATCATCTGCGCCTTGCTGACCCGTGGCGTTTGGAAGTGCAGGACAAACACCTCATCGTCCATGCGCCCGTGCTGCGGGCGTCGCTCCCGCCGGCCATTCACACCGACGAGCTGGAGGTCCAGACCGAGCGCGGCTGGTGCCGCAGCGCACCGGACGACCTGCTCCGGCAACTCCACCGCGAAGTCACGCCGCTCATTTCGCAGTGGGCGGAGAACGAGCAGCACCTCGGCCTGGTGCGCGAGACCGCCCGCCTGCAAGTGGCGGAGTTCGTGCGCCGCTGGCTGGAAGGCGAAACCCGCTGGGGTCCGCGCCACTTCGTTGCCATCACCGTGCGGCTCGGCGGCGAAGCCCTCCCGCCCCCGCAACCCACGCGCAGCCTGTTCCTAGTTCCCTAAACTCCCAACCCCTATCTCCCATCTCCCAACTCCTAACTCCGAACTCCCATGCCAATCATCCTCGAAGCCAACTACAGCAAGAAACTCGGCCTCCCCGGCTACAGCAGCCATCAATACATGCTCACGCTCCGCACGGAGCTGGGCGACCTCGCGCAGGTCAGCGCCGAAAGCCAGCGGCTCCATGCGCTGCTCCAAGCCAGCGTGGACCGCGAACTCCAATCGCCCGGCTGGCTGCCCGAAGCCAAGCCCGCGAATGGCAACGGCCATCCCCCGCGCAACGGCAATGCTGCCCAGCAGCCCACCGCCTCCACCGACGCCTGGAACTGCACGGCCAAGCAGCAGGAGCTGATCTTGAAGATCGTGGAGGACAACCGGCTCGACAAAAAGGAGATCGAGCAGCTCGCGCAGGAACGCTTCGGCCAGGGCGTAAAGCAGCTCAACAAACTCGAAGCCTCCGGGCTGATCGAGGAGTTGTTCAGCCGCTACCCGCGCCCGCGCACCAACGGCAACGGCCACGCCCGTCAACCGCAACGCTCGAACTACGCCGTGCGGTGATCGCCACCCTTGAACCCCAGGCCGCGTCTGCGAAGCCCATTGCAAAACTCCGCGACACCATCAGCGCCTCCCGGTTGAACACCTGGCTGGCCTGCCGGTTGAAGTTCTACTTCCACTACGTGCTGGGCCTGCGCAAGCCGCGCACCGCCGCGTTGTATGTCGGCACCGCCGTCCACGGCGCGCTGAAACTCTGGAACCTCGCCCGGTGGCGCAAACAGCCGCTCACACTGACTCAGCTCCAGCAGCAGTTCGACACGCTCTGGCAAACGGAACAGGCCAAGGAGCAGGTGCGCTGGGAGGACGGTGAAGAGCCGGGCGAGAAGCAGACCGCGTGGTCCCTGGTGGACTTCTACCTGAAGCGCACGCCCATCCCGGCCAACGAAATGGCGGAGGGTGTTGAAGTCAGCGTGGAAGCCGACCTGTCCCAGCACGGCCTCCCCCGGCTCATCGGCGTCCTCGACCTGGTGCGGGCCGGCGGCCGCATCGTGGACTTCAAGACCGTCGCCCAGACGCCGACGGACGAGAAGGCCATCCACAACAACGAGGTTCAACTGACCAGCTACGCGCTCCTTTACCGGGCCAACACCGGGAAGACCGAGAGCGGGCGTGACCTGCATCAATTGGTGAAGACCAAGACCCCGAAGCTCATCGTCACCCAGCAGGGGCCGATGACGGAGGCGCAGCGCACGCGGCTGTTCAAACAACTGGAAAGCTACGTCAGCGGCGTGGACCGGCAGGATTTTGTTCCGTCGCCGGGGATGCAATGCGCGATGTGCAGCTACTTCAACGAGTGCCGCGCCTGGCATTGAACCCGCCATGACCACCCGTGAACTCAAGGTGGAGGCATGGGATGAACAGTCTGGCCGGCCCGCGACCAAGGCGCTCATCCGGCTCAAGGGCCGGTGGCTGCGGCAGGCCGGGTTCGCACCCGGCCGCCGCATCGAAGTCATCTGCGCCCGGCCCGGCAGACTCATCCTGCGCGACGACGCCGTGGATCAACCTGAGCCCGCCTAGCCGCGGGCCTCGCCAACCCGAACACCACAAACCCAGACGGGCCGGAGCCTAACCCACTCCGACCCGTTTCGTTCATCCGTCCGAATGCACCGCAGAGGCGGGACAGGCGCAGAGGAAAAGTCTTCTCTGCGTCCGTCCCGCCTCTGCGGTGCTCTTCCCATCCCCAACCGAACCCCGAAAACCATGACCACCACCACTCCCACCCTCCCCGCCACCAGCCTCTACTGCCGCGAAGGCACGAGCGACAAAGAGTATCACGTCCGCCTCGTGCCCGAGGGCGGCGGCTTCGCCGTCCACTTCGCGTATGGCCGGCGCGGCGCGACGCTCTCGACCGGCTCCAAGACGAGCAGCCCGGTCACCTTGGCCGACGCGCAGCGCCTGCACGACAAGCTCGTGCGCGAAAAGAAGGCCAAGGGCTACACCGAGGGTGCCAACGGCACCGCGTATCAGCCCGCCAGCCGGGACGAGCGCGCCACGGACCTCGTGCCGCAGCTCTTCAACCCCGTGGACGAGGCCGAAGTCGCCAAGCTCGTGAGCGACCCGTGCTGGTTCATGCAGGAGAAGAAGGACGGCCGGCGACTGATGCTCCGCAAGCACGGCGCGACTGTCACCGGCAGCAACAAGCTGGGCCTGGCCGGCGGCGTGGCCGAACCCATCGTGAAGACGGCGCTGGCCCTGCCCGGGGACTTCGTCCTCGACGGCGAAGCCATCGGCGACCGGCTGCACGCCTTCGACCTGCTGGAACGCGACGGCGTGGACCTGCGCGGCCAGAGCTGCGAGCGGCGCTACGGCGCGCTCCTCAACCTGCTCGCCGGCGGCCTGCCCAAGCACATCCACCTGGTCGCGTGCTGGGTTGATCCACGGGACAAGGCTTCGTGGCTGCTCACGCTCCAGCGCGAGAAGGCGGAAGGCGTCGTGTTCAAGTTGAAGACCGCGCCCTACACGCCGGGCCGGCCCAACTCGGGCGGACCGCAGCTCAAGCACAAGTTCGTCGCCACGTTGAGCGCCGTCGTCGCGCAGGTGAACCGCCAGCGCAGCGTGGCCTTGCGGCTTCTCGACCACGAAGGCTGGCAGCCCGTCGGCAACGTCACCATCCCGCCGAAC
>Ga0172372_10004894_pt1 | contig 18873 bp, 15 predicted proteins | sample LakKiv5m_2_FD_114544 | JGI IMG/M metagenome (GOLD analysis project Ga0172372, IMG submission 114544) | Freshwater microbial communities from Kabuno Bay, South-Kivu, Congo - kab_092012_9.5m | ecosystem: Environmental > Aquatic > Freshwater > Lake | place: Democratic Republic of the Congo...
ACGTCCGTTATCCCCGTGGCGTCCGTTATCCCCGTGGCGTCCGTTATCCCCGTGGCGTCCGTTATCCCCGTGGCGTCCGTTATCCCCGTTGTGGCAAGGCATGTCCTTGCCACAACGGGCGCTTCACCATAACTCCCGGGCGCATGCAACGAAAACAACAGATGCACGTGATCGGGCATCACCACATGCGTATGCAGCGTAACATTTGGCTGATGGAATGGAATCCAATACCATGCCTCATCGGCTATGGCCCCGATCGGACTCAACTGCATCCGCCCATCCACTACATCGCCAAAAAATCATCGTCTGTGTTTGGTACACAATGTCAAAAAATAACACCCTACCTGCGAATAATCCCACCAAGCGGCCCGCGTATATCGCTCCATGCTACACCTCCATTCTTGACAGACTCACCATATCATGGCAAGAAAAAGGTACTCAGGTTCCACAATACACCCCCAAACTCTGGCACATACGTGCTTGAGTTTGGGGGTGCATATCCGCTCTACAGCGGGGAGCGATTATGCCCTACCACTTCTCCCAAATCGGCTCCGGGCTCTCGTAGACCCGTTGATCGCGCCCAAACACCACGAAGCGATCAAACCCGCGCGAAAACCAGCGGTCGTGGGTCACGGCAATCACCGTGCCCTCAAAGGCACTTAGTCCCATCTCCAAGGCCTCGGCACTGGCCAAATCGAGGTTGTCGGTAGGCTCATCGAGCAGCAACAACGTGGCTCCGCCCAGCTCAAGCAACAGCACTTGGAAACGGGCCTGTTGCCCACCTGACAAGGTTTCAAAGGCCTGCTCGCCTTGACCGTTGAGCTCGTAGCGCCGCAACGCTCCCATGGCACCAGCCAACGTGAGTGAGTGGTTTTCCCACAAAATCTGCACCAACGTCTTGCCGATGAACTCGGGATGGGCATGGGTTTGTGCAAAAAAACCAGCTACCACGCGTGAGCCGAGCCGCCAACTGCCCTGCACATGCACGCTGGGATCACCTGCCAAAAGTCGCAAAAAATGTGACTTACCGGTGCCGTTTCCACCCAATATGGCCACACGATCGCCGAATTCAATTTCGAGGTCAAACGGTTTGGTCAATGACTCAATGGCCAGTCCTTTGGCAATCACCGCCTGCACACCGGTACGTCCACCACGCAAACGCACCTTGATGTCTTGCACGACGGGCGGGGCCTCAGGTGGACCATCTTCTTCGAAACGACGCAGTCGGGTCTGCATGGCACGATAGCGGGGCGCCATGGCGTGACTGCTTTTGGCTTGCACCTGGAGCGTCTTGACCAGCTCCACCAGACGCTCGCGCTCTTGGTTCCAACGCAGCAACAACTCGGCGAAACGTTCGTGGCGCTGTTTGCGGGCATCATGCCACGTGGCAAATCCTTCCCCGTGCACCCACACCGTGTTGCCCTTACTGCCGTATTCAAAGGTGATAATGCGATTCGCGGCCCGATTGAGTAGCTCGCGATCGTGTGTGATGAACAGGATGGTCTTGCGGCTCGTGACGATTTGCTCTTCGAGCCAGCGCTTACCCGGCACATCGAGGTAGTTGTCGGGCTCGTCGAGGAGCAAGACTTCATCGGGGCCGCGCAACAGCACTTCGAGGACGATGCGTTTTTGCTCACCACCCGAAAACGTGTTCACGAGGCGGTCGGCCATGTTTTCGAATGGCTCGTCGAAAGTTGCCATGCAGGCTTTGTCCCACAAGAGCTCGAAATCGTACCCGCCAGCGTCGCCCCATTCGTTGATCGCATCCGCAAAGGCCATATGGCTCTCGTCGGTGCCCTCGGTCACCACGGCGCGCTCAGTAGCAATCAACGTGCGCCCGGCACTCCGCACTGGCTCGGGGAGCACCGAGACGAGCAAATCGCGCAAGGTGGATTGATCACGCACCGAGCCGATGAATTGCCGCATTACACCCAAACCACCACTCGTCACGATGTTGCCTTCTTGCACGGCCACGTCACCGGCAATCATGCGCGACAGCGTGGTCTTGCCGACACCGTTGGGTCCCACAAAGGCGGCTTTGGCGCCATCACCAATGCGGAAATTCACATCACGCAACAACACACGCCCATCGGAGAGCGTGTAATACAACTCACTGACATCAATATGTCCCACAACAACCTCACTTTTACATCCCTGTGTCTATTATACCCGTCTCCCCGTCACATGCTAAAATATCCGTACCCACCGTGTTATCGCTGGAGTCTGCAATGACGCAACACCGCCTACTGTATCTCATCAATGGTCCCACCTACCAGCCCATTTCGCGGCTTGACGCCCGTTTCGAGGAATGGGGACTCCACGTAGAGCGCTATTGGGCGTACCGCGATGAATTCCCAAGCACGCTCGCCGGCTACGCTGGCATCGTGATTGCGGGGAGCCCGCACGGCGCCTACGAGGACATCCCGTGGATTCACCGCGAGCACGACCTCATCCAAGCAGCGGCCCAACAAGGCATCCCCATGCTCGGCATTTGCTTCGGTAGCCAAATTCTGGCATCGGCGCTGTGTGGCCGCGATCAGGTGTTTCGCCGGAGTGTTTGTGAAATCGGCTACATCGCACATCACGTGCACGCCGCCGCCCAACACGACCCCATCGCCAGCGAGCTCAACGACGGCGTGGTGATGTTTACCTGGCACAACGACGAAGTCAAAGCCGACCACCCCGACATGACCATCCTCGCGAGCACGCCGCTGTGTCCCAATCAGGTCTGGCGCTGGCGCGATCAGCCGGTCTGGGGCATCCAAGGCCACCTCGAGATCCCGCTCGAGCTGGCGCCAGCGTGGATCGAAGACAGCCGCGACGTCATGGTCAGCGACGGTGCCGATGTGGATCAACTCATCGCATCAGCCGTCGACCAAAGCCCGGCGCAGAGCATGCTCCGCCGCTTCGCCTCGTACATTCAACAACCAATTCTAGCAAGGTAATCCCCCCATCATGGCACAGCCTAATTACTGGTTTGATCCGAGTGAATACCATGCCCGCGTGGCCCGTGTACAGGCCGAATTGCGTGCCAAAGGGCTCGACGCACTCATCGCCTTTCAACCCGAAAGCGTGACCTGGCTGACTGGGTTTTTCACCCGCGCCTATAGTAGCTTCCAATGTGCGATTATCCCCGCCAACGGCGAGCCCACGTTGTTTTGTCGCGACGTCGAAGCCTACTACCTCGAAAGCACCTGTGTCTACCACGATCATGCCCTCTGGAACGACAGCCAAGACACCACTGCTGTCGCCGCAGAAATCATTGCTGCCCGCCTCGGTGCCACTGCCGTCGTCGGTGCAGAACTGGGCAGTTGGACCGTGTCAGTGGCCCGATTCGAAAAGCTCAAGGCGCTCTTGCCGGGCATCCAATGGCACAACGAACAATCGCTTGTGGAACGCATGCGCCTCATCAAAACCCCTGCCGAAATCGCCTACCAACGCCGCGCCGGTATCGCAGCAGCAGCGGGGATGCAGGCCGCCATTGACAGTGCCACCGTTGGTGCCAGTGAACGCGACATGGCGGCCGCCATCTGTGCGGCCATGATTTCGGCCGGCAGTGATTTGCCGGGTCCCGGCGTGATGGCGTCGGGCGAACGCGCCTACCACCTGCACGGCTACTACACGGATCGTGTCCTCGCACACGGCGATATCGTGCAAATCGAAACCACCCCCAACGTGCGCCACTACCACGCTCGCTTCATGCGCCCCATTCGGGTGGCGCACGCCAGCGACGACGATTACCGCACCGTGGAACAACTCGTTGCCATCCAAGATGCGGCCTTGGCCACCATCAAACCCGGCGTGGCGGCCACCGTGCCCGATGCCATCTACCGCGAAGGGGTACTCTCGGCTGGGCTCCGTGATACCTACACCAACAAAACCATGTACTCGGTGGGCTTCATGCTCTTGCCCATCAGCGGGGAAAATCTCGAAGCGTCGCCGGTGGCCGATTGGTCGTTTGCGGTGGGCATGACGTTGCACACCTACGTGCTCGCCAAAGGCTTCGGCATGTCGGAGACCATTGCGATAACTCAGGATGGCTACGAACGGCTGACCACTTTCCCCCGGCAGTTGTTTGTGTCGTAGTATCCACTCTGCTCCGCACACTCAATCACCAGCGCCTATGTCGTGATTTTTTGACAAAAACGCACAGTACCTGTGGGCAAACCCTGCGGGACTGTGCGTTTTCACACGCAGAGAGAAAGCCGAGGAATCTAGGAGCGATGCTTATTTCATCTGCACACCGTTGCGGAGAGAGTGAGCAATATGCCAGACGACCTGTACGCACATCATCGTCGATCCATTCGCTGAAAGGGTCATGATGACACGCAGGCCGGAGCGTATGTTGTCATGTTGTGCACGCAACACCGTGCCGGTGTATTGGGTTGACGTCATTGATGGCACAATGCAGTTGAGCGTCACTGGACAGGTTGTTGCTGAAAAATGGGAATGATTGGAGCAACAATATCCATCTATCCTTCTTGATGCGGACGTCGTCGTGCCAAACCATTTCTACGGCATCATGGTTATCAAAATCACCAACAGCGAGGCGGTTCACGAGCCACCCCGACAGAGGCCTCGCAAACCTCTCGGTCGATTGATTGGCGCATTGAGAACGGTATCAACCAAACGCATCAACGAATGACACACAACCCTAGGCATCGTGTTTTGGCAGCGCAATTATTACGAACATATTATTCGCCATGAAGACGCGCTCAATCGCATCCACAGGTATATCATTCACAATCCAATGAAATAGACGATCAATGACACCAATCCACGTTCACATCAATTCCGTGTGCACTAAACCGATCGAGACGGTCGCAGGTATCCCGCTAGGCGGTCGCGAACCGCCCGATGATGTTTTCTTTCTGGATGGTTATTTCCGCGACAGTTCACGAACCGCTGATACGACGTGTTGGGGCAGTTTGCGAACTGTCCCAACACGTCGTAACTATACGAGCCGACCTCTAATCTTTTTCTCTGCTGATTACGGCAATGCAATATAACGCATGCTTCTGTCAAAGAAATCGAATTGTGGTTGATACTGCAACAACAATCCAGTCTCACCAGCAGGTACCTCACGCACAATCCACCCCGAAATAATTCCACCAGCATAAATACTGTTGGCATCCATATCACTGAATTGTGGGGCGGGTTCGACAACCGTGGGCACGTCATACAGCACGTTTTGTGAACCAATCAAACGAAATTCATTGTTTGCTAACACGGTACTGTAGATGGAGTCTGACTGACCATCACCTAGATACTTGAGGGTGATTTTAATACACACATATTCCATGCCGTCAGCAGGTGGATTATTGAACTGATTGGCATCCTGCACCATTTTGGCTGCATCAGCTCCACGTACCACTTCGTCAATACGGAACACAATGGGATTGATGACCATTGTTTCATTCGTGTTGGCTGGCGTATCACGGGATAACCCAATCGATGTATCTGCGAGCACAATGCCGGGATCTGGCACCATGGAAGCTCCTGCATCGTACGCTACGTAGAGTGCTGGTACAAACGAAAAGCTCTCGTTGAGCACAAATATCAGATTCGTTTCGTCTGATGGCACCTCAAAGGCAATCTGCCCCTCCACACTACCGTTCGGGAAAACGTCTCCTTCGAGTTGCACCGGCTCTACCACACTCGCCATGTCGTACAGCTGATTACGACTACCAGTTAGTCGAATATAGGTGGCCAACATGACATTCTCAGCTTTGTCCTCCGTAGAAATATTGGTCACTTTGACCGTGACCAACACGTACTCACTCCCCTCAGCGGGTGCGCCATTGAACATATTGGCGTCCGCAATCAAGGCGTTGGCCTCAGCCCCACGAACCACGTTCGTAATCGAGAATGCCCACGTTTTCCCTCGGAACTCCGTGTTCAACGGTGCTGGGTTTTGACGGCTCGCACCAACGATGGGCACGACTGGCTCTGGCGTCGCAGTTGCCTCCGGGATTGGCAACACTGTGGTCGGCTCAATCGTTGGCTCTACGGCTGGCACTTCACCATCAGTACTCGATTCATCCTCAGTCGTACTCGGTGCAACCGGGCTCGCCGTTGCAGCCGATGCCATGGGGGTCGGTTGGTTAGCATCCTGATTGTTCATCCGGTTTACGACCAATCCTAGCACGCAACAAGCCACTACGAAAATCCCTACTCCCGCAAAAATGGTCTTCAGATGTTTGCGCCATGGCGCAGGTGTTTGTGGGGCCATTGTTCTTCCTTATTTTTTCAAACAAACATATAATAACATATATTCGTAATTATGGCAAATAAAGGAATATATACGAGTATATTTGATAACACTACCGCTTCCAAATGAACAACTAAATCCATAATGATCTTGACGCCACCCAATCATGGCGCTATGGTGAACGACAAAAATACGTAATCATCGAGCAACAACGTTTCGATACTACACGCATGTAGCACACACCGCATCTGCGGCGCGCACTCTGCAACAATCGCACACCCTATCAGATAGGGTGTGCTCTCATACTGACAACAAGTGATCGTACTATCATTGACACCATACAAACATGGGAGTTATACTCGGTTGCCTACAACGATTGCAACATTCATTTTTAGGCATTGTCAGGGCTAACAAATCCCGATTTTTCACAGAATTGGGCATAATGCTTACACGAACAACCCCATCTCACCCAAAGCCTCACCACAGCGGTGTTCCTTACCCCTTACAACGGCCCCATTCTGCTAATCGATATTCACAAGTGAACATTCGATGCAACCATGCATATCCTAGTCATCGTTCACCGTATCTGATGCTGCCACCGTTGTCTACTTGATCGCTGAGTATTCTTCGCTGAAAACGCCCTCATCATCACGTGGGAGCACGTCATGGCCGCCACGGTGCCATGTATTACGGAGATACCGCTACGAACTATTGACACATCAATATGAAGTTTGCTATAAACAAAGTGTCAACTGTTTTCAAAGTATGAAAAATGATAATGGAGTGGTGCGCATGTCACAATATCGCATGTATTGGCGTACATGGTGGATTCTGTGTACCGTCTTGCTGAGTATGACCATTCAGACCGCTACCGTATCACTCGCATCAGCTGAGATTCCTCCACGCGTCTGGTCAATCACCCCTACGTCTTTTGCCACCACCGCAGATGGAGTACAGTTTACCGTGTTGTTCAGCACGCGTGTGTTCGGTGTCGATGTCGCTGATTTATGGTGGCTGGAAGCAACTCACGAGCAACCATAGGTGCTGTACACTCGACATCTGACGCTGATACGTACCAAGTGTTCGTCAATGCGAACGGTCGTGCGGGAACAATTTTTTTGGTACTCATCGACAACGACAGCATCGTTGATAGCCAACAAATCACACTGGGCGGGAATGGTGTGTACAACGGCAATGCCATGAGCACGGCCGCTATGGTCACTCCACCGGCAAAGCAAACACAAATCACCACCTCGGCACGTGCACCGCGAACCGGGAGCATTGATGTGGGGCGCAATTCAGCAATCGCACTCACGACGACCGATATCCCCATTATCAGCTACTACGATGCTACCAACGGCAACCTCAAGTTGGCCCTTTGTGACACCCCAGCCTGCATATACCCAGCAATTCGCACGCTCGACAGTACGGGTGATGTCGGCGCGTGGAGCTCCATCGCACTTTCGAAGACAAATATTCCCTATGTGGCCTACTACGATACAACCAATGGTGACCTTAAACTCGCCATCTGCAAATCAACGGCGTGCACAGCAACCACCATCATAACGGTGGACAACGCTACTAACAATGTTGGACAGTTTGTGGGGCTCAAACTCACGAGTACTGGCATTCCCATTATCAGCTACTACGATGCCACAAACTCAGCCCTCAAAGTCGCATTTTGTGGGAGTACCACGTGTAATAAAATCACCTTGACCACCGTACCAGGCCTAGGCAGTGATTCCGGCTACGCCAATGCCCTAGCGCTTACCCAGTACAACAGCGGGCAAAGCACTCTCGTCGACTTGCCGCGTATTAGCTATTACGACCGTACCAACAATAAAATCAAAGTTGTGGTATGTGGCAATCAAATCTGTAGCACGGCAACAGTAGCTGACCTTGATTCAACGGTGAGCGGTGTGACCAATCAAAACACCTCTATTGATGTCAGCAGTGAAAATTACCCCGTTGTAAGTTACATCGATAGTGCCGGCAAACTCAAAGTTGCAACCTGCACAGATACCAACTGCTCCATTACCCCTACCTTCCTCAGCCTCTCTGGAGTTGGTGACGTAACACAATCATCATTGATGTTGACGAGCGCCGACATCCTCATGATTGCCTCGTACGACACAGTCACTCAAGACTTATGGTTGACTGAGTGTCATACCGCCTATACCTGTACTTCACGCATCAGTGACTACCTGCACTCTACTGGAAATGTCGGTCAATTCCCTGCGCTGGTGTTGAATTCTCTTGACATACCTATTACTGCGTATACCGATGTCAGTAATCTGCGCCTCAAACTCGCCGTTCCCAAATCCACGGTAGACGACGGATCGCTACCACGATTTGCCAAAACTGCTCCCAGCAACAATTCCACCTTGACCAAACCGATTGCCAAACTCACATGGAATGCACCCGTCGGTGCCAGCAATCACGCATACGAGTACTGCATCGCTACGAGCATCGCCGCCTGCACAACGTGGGTGAATGTAGGCACGGCAACCAGCGTCACGGTCAATGTGAGCCCAAGTACCACCTATGTATGGCAGGTACGTGTCTTGAATCCTGCCAATATCACGGTCTCATCCGGTGGCTACTGGTCTTTCCGCACGAAATAAACAATACGAGCGATGGCGAAGGAATAGCATTATGCATCTGCAACGTCCACTCATCCACATCCTCATCCTTAGCATGTTGATACTCAGCATTCACAACTGGAGTTCATTGGTGCCGAGCCAAGCCCAATCAAGCACCTATCCGCACGTCGTATCAATCACCCGCACAGCAACCCCACCCACCGATATGGGGCTGGTGACTTTCGTGGTCACCTTTAGTCAGGCAGTGACAGGCGTCGATACGACCGATTTCATGGTGGTTGCACACACAACAGATGTCATCGTACAGACCATCATCGCCACTGCCGACCCCACCATTTACCACGTGATAGTGACGCAAAACAACTATACGGACCCGCTCTTTTTGGCAGTTATCGACGACGACAGTATTCGCAACGATCAGGCAGTGCCGCTTGGTGGACTAGGCGTACAAAACGGCAATACGCTGAGCACCAGTGTAGCACCCATGCCACAGTTGACCAATCGTGTACACGAGCCCCGTGTTGGCGGAGTCAACGTCGGTGTTGAAAGCGATATTGCCCTCACCAACACCAAAACGAACAAAAACACACCCGTGATCGCCTATTACGACTCCACCAACAAAACACTCAAGTTGGCGATATGTAACAATCTAACCTGTACGAATCCTGTTATGCGCACTATCACAGGTCCCACACAAAACGGCTCCACGGACTGGGGCCGATCGCCTTCACTTGTCCTTGCCAAAGGCGAAATTCCCATCATCAGCTATTACGACAAGACAAACGGTGATTTGTGGCTCACCATCTGTGGCAATCCCCTCTGTACGTCCCTTTCTTCGCAGCTCATTGACGGCGTCACCAAAGACGTGGGCGAATATAGTGCGCTTGCACTCACCAAAACGGGGATTCCGGTCATCAGTTATGCCAACAAAACCGATGTTTCCACGATGTTGGCAGTATGCAATACAACCAAATGCACAGCGGTCAACGTCCAGTCGATCATTGATGGGAACTACGGATCCTACAACGACATGGTGCTCTCAACCAGCGATCGCCCCGTGATGGTGTCCTACGACACTATCAACGATTACTTGACCTATGCCACATGCGCGGACCTCAGATGTATCATAAGTCCAACAACAATGACCTTGTCTGGTCAGGTATACGATAAACCATCACTCGCACTTACTAAAACAAATTTACCCGTGTTTAGCTTTTATGATCATGACACCAACAAGCTTCTCATCCAATATTGTCAAAATGTAGATTGTTCATCATTAGGCACGGCCAGTACCATCGAAAATGATTGCAACTGTGTCCCTGCACTTGCTTTGACGAGCGATGATACACCGATTGTTGTCTACAGCAAATATGACGGAAGCAACTACACGCTCAAAATGGCCCAATGCAACGAACTCGACTGTGGCAGCCCCACCATTACCACACTCTACGATAACAGCCCGAGTTATGGCGCATACCCGGCCATCAGCATAACCGACAACAACATCCCGGTCGTCAGCTACTACGATGACACCAACGGCCGGCTCCGATTACACTACGATTTACCGGCCATCGATAGTGGAGCGCCGCTCCGTTTCAACAAAGTGTCAGCAACCATCACGAAACAAGGTTCCATGGCCACCGCAACCATCAAATGGCTCGCCGCTCCCGATGCTACTAGCTACGAGTACTGTGTCCAACAAAGCCCCTCTTACTGCTCGTCATCGTCACCATCATGGGTGTCGGTGGGGAACACCACCACGACCGCAGTACAGTTTTTGCCCATGGCCACCACCTTCTACTGGCAAGTGCGCGCGGTAAATGGCGCAGGACGCACCCTTGCAACAGGCGGATTCGCCACGTTCACTACCAAATGATGGGAACACCACTCGCACCAACATGGTACAAAGGATGTATCCGTCGCGTAACACGTGTAGCCGACGATTCAATCGCGATTGACTGATTGATCCCGATAAATACTGCAACTGTTGCGTCACATTCAGCGCGATACGATGGTGATTGGCGCAGTATTTGACTACAACAAGGACAACCGTAACCACTTCGCTATCTGGAGTACACCGGCACACACATCGGTCTGGTGGTCAAAATTGATTACTCCTTATCGACGAGGCTAAACGTTGTAATCAGCAAAGGGACGTCCATTCACACTCCTTTGCTAATATGTTCTGAGCAAACACATCGTGACAATATTTTTCATGGACGTTAACGAACAATTGGAGTAACGGTATATTCAAGACTGTGGCCAAATTCTGTGAATTGTGTGTGTTTCAAACCGCCACTAGACGAGCGATAAAGATTCCTCTATAATCACCTCGATGATAATTCAACTGGAGATGATATGCCATCAAAAGAACATTTAAAAGGTATATTGTTTGGAAATAGGATCAACATGATTGTTATTGTAGTTATTTGGAGTATATATTTAAGTACATTTTTGTTGACGCAAACACTTTATAATACATATGTAGAATATGTTATTGCAGATAAAGCATCAATAAACAACACATTGGTAGCACGCTCTCCCGACATGATTTATCCCGTAGAGGATTGGGGAGATGGAACATTATTCCGTTGGAATTCAGGGCAAGTTCAATTAAAAATACTTCCAGTACGCTATCAATACATGATGATATCTTCTGCCATTATGGCCTATGATGATAAGGATTTTGTTGCTAATATTACTTACTCCAACCCTCAATATATACATGTAGACGGCATAAAATCAGGTTTTCGTACGTACCATTTAATATTTTTGCCTACGCCTCAAAATTGGTCTTTAGGAAATAAATACAGTTTCTCTATTGACCCTACAAAAAACAACTCCATTCCAATTGTAAATGATCGAAAACTTGCACTTGCAATATCCTATATCAATATTAAATCAGTTTCTAACGATCTTCAATTAGTACTGTTTGAAGTTGTATTTTCGATACTGTGGATTCTGTTAATGTATTTTATGTCATACCAAAGTAAAATTGACAACATATTTCTAAGTAGATTACTTATTCCTGCAGTTGTTTTTCATATATGTGCGTACCATGCATTTTTAGGTCTTGAAAGATACTTGTTGTATTTGATCATTTTTTTAGTGATTATTTTTTTCGACAGTTTGCAAAATTACATCAAAATACTTGTTTAACATTTAGATATATACTCGAAAGAATAAAACACATATTTGATAAAAGTCTTATTTCTTTTGGTGCATTATTTTTGGTAACTTGGACTATTTTAATCACAAATCTTAGGTCAATACGATTTCCAAATGATTATGCCGAGGTATATTGGTTGATTGATTACGACTTCGGTTTTACCAAACGAGGTCTGATAGGATCATTAAGTAAAATCTTCGCACAACTATTCGGTATTCAAATTACACCTGATTTCATTATTGTTTTTTCTTCAATAACACTTTTATTAATGTATGTAGTTGTGCTTTATCTGCTGTCCCGAGGACTCCAGAGTTCAGCACGTGTAGATGTCGTCATTGTAGGACTTATCTTTGCAACATCACCTTTTGTTCTCATGAATGCTCATGTGTTCGGATACTTTGACTCAATTCTTTATTTCTTGTGTATTGTTGCAGTTATTTTAGTATTACGTGGCCGTTACTATTTAGCGTCTTTAGTATCAACTTTAGCAGTATTAGCACATGAAGCTTATGTCTTTATCGGATTTCCGCTCGTATTGTTTGCACTTATTGTTCATACAGAAAAAACTCAAAACAGGAGTCGTTTGGTATTTCAACTTATTGCAATAACCATGCCTGTGGTTTTTGTCTTAGCGTCTATGTTTATTCTGCTTCAACATAATACATCTGATATGTTGATTTTTAGATCTCAATTAGCTCAGCACTTAGATAGTTTTGGTTTTGTAGAGTCACAAAGTAGACCAGTTGCATATTTTCAAACAATTTCTATTGTTGCGTACTTTTCTGAACAGTATGTATTGTTTAGTGAGCGTTTGTTCAATTATAGTATTCTCTCAGTAATCAGCCCTACACTGATTGCAATGATTCTCTACATGTACAAAGTGTATCGAATTCCAGTGTTAAGTACACTTTCATTCTTATTATTTGGTGTAATATGTGCTCCATTATTGCTACACCTGATAGCATGGGACACCGCCAGGATTTCTATTTTCACAATTGGGAGCACGTTTATTGCATGGTGGATTCTTTCTGAAACGCGCAAGAGTAGATTGGAATTTGATTGGTTTACAGTTATTGCTATCTTTGTAATTATCTACAATACACTGGGAATCGTGTCTTGTTCTGTTTTTAGTTGTACAATGTCAGCTGAACTGGAACGATTCTCAACCCCGTTAAGACTGCTACTTTACAGCCCTACTTTAGCTTTTGTGATAGCTTGTATCGCACATACGAATCGCATACGTTTATTAATACACTGGGTGATTGGTAAGCAGTCATAACAGACACTACTTATGTTGCTGGTCTCACAGCGATTTAAGACACTCAATGCACAGCGTGCTATAGTTATCTTGCGCAAGACACCAACTTGGTACATGGTCAAACAAGCAAGTATTATCATTCTTGTTTGATTATCCCTAACATACATAAGAATATGGTGCGCACTACTGTTTCATTGCAGACACATCAATGAGACTAATTAACACACCAGCCCCCCCTTCGCAATACATTGGCCAGTGGGGTATCAACAACGTCCTTTTTCATCACCCAGCCTACGACGCCGGCACACACGCCAAAACATCCGCAATCAACCCTTGTAACAAACGATACTGGTGCTCGGGATCGTGGAGCATCTGGAGCGCCACCGTGATGCGTTCTTCGACATCGGCCGGCTTGATGGCGAACGTGGCCAGGTAGCGCAGGTTATTGCCATCACCGACGTAGTAGCATTCGTTGAGGGCAAACAACACCTGGAGCATGTCGTGGACGAGCCGGGCACTCATCCCCGCCAAAAACACCACGTCCCCCCGCAACACTTTGTGGCGATAGTGATAATCGGTCTGCCAGTACGTCAGCGATTCGCGGTGTTTGGCAATAATCGCTTGCTTGAGCACAGCGGGATAGGGAGTCAAACGGGCGTGCCAACGTGCAATCAGACCGTCGGCATCAACGATGACCTGTTGATTGGCGATATCGGTGAGCACATGATAGCCCCACAGCGTCCAGACCATCTCGGTCGATTGCCCGTGACCGCTCAGCCACGCATCCAGTTGGCCATCGATGTCGGCAACCGTGCGAATCCAACAGTAGTCGATATTGACACCTTGGCTACGCCAGTAGTCGACCCGCGCCACAAAACGCTGCCACTCCGCCGTCTGATAGCAGGCGTCACCGCCTACCGGTGTGTCACAAAACAAACGGAAATCGAGATCAGAACGCTCATCGTCAACCCCTTTGCCACGCGACCCGCCCAGCGAAACAGCATAGCGGCCGCCGGCCATCGCCACAATCAGTGGCAGGCAATCGTCGATGATTGCGTGAATCGGTGTCTGCATGGCACACCTCGATGCTGATGAAACTACCACGATACGGTTTTCGCACCGCATCATACCACGCTTTCAGCATTCCAGTGCAGACGTGCGCTCAAAGCCGGCCCGCACCATCAGCGCCTCGCTCGGGCGATTGCCCGCAGTTATCACCGCATACACGGGCCACTGCTGGCATTGCTGGAGCTGATACAAGACCTGTGCCAGCAGTTGGCTGGCCAATCCTTGACGTTGCCAGTTGGGATGGGTGAGTACATAGGCGATGAGTGGCACACGACGCGACTGCCACTCACCTACTAGACACGCTGCCACCAACGTGTCTTGCGGCCCCATCAGACCCAACGAATGATCGGGCCACGGCGTCATGCCACTCGTGCCCGCCCAAAAGGAGCTCTCCTCACGGAGCGCATCAGCCAGCGTCTCGCCCGCATCGTCCACGGTGCCCCGATACGCCTCAAGCATCAGTTGTGCCAGGGCTTCCTGTGGCTGTGTTGCCAGTGCACATACCTGCAAACCGTCTGGGTATGACACGGGGTCGCCGGAGCGCTCATTGCGCCGCTGGCACACATATTCGTTGCGTTGCATACCTGTCCCGTCCTTATGATGTTTACACAACCACGTTTCACTATGCCTGCTGAAAGACTGCGGACGCTGGCGATCTCCTGCCTTCCATAGATCTTTCACTCCCCACGCGCACACCCATCGCTCTAGCGCCATAAATGGCGCCCTTGAGCTGCCCCACGCGCGTGGGGTGGAGCCATCCCGTACCGGCAGGGCATGCCCCTGCCGATGGCCACCCCGAGGTGGGGCAAGGTCATGCCTTGCCCCACCAGCTACCAGGGTGATTCATGATCCACCCCCACACCACAGTTCCCAGCACATCAAATCGAACTGCTGATACGCCCGCACCAAAAAACTAGCGCTTCCCAGCGTGTTCATGTTGAATCAGCTCAACGACCATGATAATCGGCAGTAGCCTGCTTGGCAAGCTCTGGTTTTCTGATTCATGCCATATCTCGTGTACATACGTACGTGTAAAAATGAGCGAAAAATCACTGTGTAAATTGCAGCTATTCGTAAAAAATTACAAATAAAAACACCATTTCAACTATTGACAATTGTCTTTTCTCCTGTCTACAATGGATCAGAGCTACTGTGTTAGAACTGTATGAAAGGTTCAGATATGCTCGCAAACGAATCTCGTATTTCTTCACTGAACAACGGCGCCCTCGAATTAACCACGCACCGAATCAACATCACACTCGACATCTCAAACAACAAAAATTTCGTGTCCATGACTCTCGATGCAATTGCATCATGCGCAATCAATCACCAATCAGATCGAACAGCATTAATCGCAGGAATTATATTAGGGGTAATTGGTTTGCTGTCGTCACTCGGTAACAATGAATATGGATCTCTTGCAATCATTCTCGCTGTGGTGCTTATTGCACTGTACTATTTTTTGCGCAAAACAGCACTCCAAATCGAAACAACAGGAGGGAAAACTATTACTGTCGCATTTGGTGGTAATAGTGAAGATGTTATTATGGCATTCATTAAAGAAATCAACGATGCCAAATTAGTCTATTTGCAGAACATGCACCGAGACACACAGTAACTCATACCTTCACCTAGTAGTGACACCATACACTGTTTCACTACCAAGTCACACGCCCCCTCACACCCATCACTCCTCCGCGTTGCTTGGGGGCTCTGTGGGGGGATTGGCCGCCACGAAACGCCGAAAAATCCGCTCTGCGAGCGCATCCACTTCTGCGCGGGTCATCTCGCGGAGCGGTTTGTCCGGTTTGTACATGGTCACGTCTGACTGCGTGGCGGGCGGTGGCACCGCTTTGTCGTCTTCAGGCTGCATGCAGTGAACCCCTTTCCTTATCAGCAACGGCGCTACCGCCACAGCTGGTCAACGGCCACGCCCAGCTCGCGGAGCGTGCTGACCACATGCACACCGTCGCACTGCGGCGCAATCAGGTGCATGTAGTTGTCTTCGCGGCGCCAGCGCCACTCTGGCTCCGGATTAAACCAGAGCACTTTGTGGGCGCGCTTGCGCAACAGTTGGAAGTCCGCGACGCGCGGGATGCCGCGATGATCGTCGCCGTCACCGAGAAAAATCACCGTGGTGTTGCGGTCGTACGCACCCGGATAATCGCTCAAAAAGGTGGTCAAACAACTGCCTAGACTGGTCTGGTACGGTCCGCCTTGGATGCGGTCGGGGATGACCTGGATGGCCGCTTCGGGGCGTAACTCCTGGAAATCGCGCGTGATGTCCGCAATGGTGCGGTAGTAGACGAACGGCCGCGTGCGTTTAATCTGGTCTTGCAGGGCATAGACCAGCAGGAGCATGAAGGCGGCGGCGGCCCGCATCGACCCCGATACGTCGCAGATGACGGTCAACTTGGGGCGCAGGTCGCGCCGCCGCTGCCGGAGTTGCATGGGCACGCCTTGGAAGCGCAAGTTGGCGCGCACCGTGCGCCGGATGTCGGGTTGGCCATGCCGCGCTCGGCGCAACCGCAAAGCGGCCTGCGAGCGCAACCGCGCCGCAAGCCGGCTCACTTCACGACGAAAGTTGGGCACGTCGTCGAAGCTGAATTGATCGAACGGACGATCGAGCAGTTCGTCGCGTTGTGCCTCGCGCACTTCGTCACTCGGCTGGCCTGCCCCTTGGTCTTGTTGCAGGACTTCGGCCACCTGCTGTGCCAATGCGCCCCGGTTGTCACGCAGTTCGCGCTCCATCTGACGCACCTGCGCCGGGTCCACTCCCTGCGCCCGCAACTGGTCGATGATTTGCTGCAACAACTGGTTGGCTTGGTTGATGCCCGCATCTTCCATGGCCATGCGCATGGCCCACGACAACGGCAGTCCTTGGCTCATGTCGGGCATGGCGTCGTTGCGCTGGAGTAATTCGCGGAGCTCACCTCGCGTCATCCCCTGCCCCATCAGCGCTTCCACGAGGCGCTTCAGGTCCGCTTCACTCAGTTCTGAGAGCAAATCGAGCAACTCTTGGAGCATTTGTTGCATCTGCTCGGCGGCTTCATCGGGCAGACCACCACCCGTTTGTTGCATGGGCGGTGGCGCGTCCACGCTGAAGTACTGCGCAAACAGCTCGTCAAACACACTCAACGCGGCGGCTTCTTTGATGAGGCTACTTTTGAGGGCCGCCTGCACCACCGCACGATCGCTGATGCCGGCGACTTCGAGGGCCCGCAAGGCGTCGATGCTTTCGGCCAACGAAACCCGCACATCGCGCCCGCGGAGCGCGCGGATAAATGCGACTAGTCGTTCATCCATGCTGTGCGTTCCTTTTCAACGACGCCGCTGTTTGCGGTCACGCCGACCACGATCACCACCGTCGTCATCATCGTCGTCACCACCGAAGCCACTCGCCCCCCCCTGCACTCCACCGTCGGCACTAGGACGCAACTGACGACGCGCCTTTTGGATGTCACTTTCGTACTTGAGCAACACGTTGAGCGTGGTGTCGAGCACCCCGCGATCGAGGTGACGCACGTTGAGCTCGACCAAGGCTTTGGCCCAATCGATGGTCTCTGACATGCTGGGCACCTTGCGCAAATCGAGTTGGCGGAGCCGTTGCACCAAATCCACCACTTCGTGGGCCAGTTTGGGGGGCACACCGGGCACTTTCAAGTTGACCACGGCCAATTCGGCTTCGGCCGTCGGATAGCCGACATACAAGAACAAACAGCGCCGTTTGAGCGCCTCGCTCAGCTCACGCGTGTCGTTGCTAGTCAAAATCACCAGCGGGCGGTGCACCGCATGAATGGTGCCCAGCTCGGGCACACTGACTTGGAAATCGCTCAACAATTCGAGCAAAAACGCTTCGAATTCCGCATCAGCACGGTCGATTTCGTCGATGAGCAGCACCACCGGTTTGGGACTGGTAATCGCTTTCAACAACGGCCGTGCCAGCAAAAAGCGCTCCGAGAAAAAAACGTTGTCTTCTTTGGCGATGGCATCCGCCGCCGCCGTCAACGTCGGCGCAGCCGCAATCATGCCACCCACCCGGTCACGGAGCAACTGCGTGTAGAGGAGTTGTTTGGCGTATTCCCATTCGTACAACGCCCGCGCTTCGTCGATGCCTTCGTAGCACTGCAAGCGGATAAGCTCGCGCCCCGTGGCCGCCGCGCAGGCCTTGGCAAGCTCGGTTTTCCCCGTACCTGCCGGGCCTTCGGCCAAAATCGGTTTTTCGAGCGCATTGGCCAAAAACAAGGTCGTGGCAATGCTGTCGGAGGCGATGTATTGCTGAGCGGTGAGCCGATCACGCACAGTGGCAGTATCTCGAAACATGCTAGTTCCTCGCAATCGTTGGCGCAGAAAGGGGGAATTCTCGTGCGGAGGAGCGGGGATGCCGCTTGTGAGTATTATACCGAGATTCATGCGATGCGGTGATGCTGTCATGTGGCGTAGGGCATGAATGACAAAAACATGACAAAACCGCCTCTCCATGCATAGACATGCCGAATCATCGTGCTATAATGCGTAGTGTATGTTGTCGGCGATTGTGAAAGTGCACGGTCATGACCACGCA
>Ga0172372_10004897_pt1 | contig 18870 bp, 12 predicted proteins | sample LakKiv5m_2_FD_114544 | JGI IMG/M metagenome (GOLD analysis project Ga0172372, IMG submission 114544) | Freshwater microbial communities from Kabuno Bay, South-Kivu, Congo - kab_092012_9.5m | ecosystem: Environmental > Aquatic > Freshwater > Lake | place: Democratic Republic of the Congo...
CGATCGCTGATGTGCACCAGGAAAATGGTGTCGTTGGTCAGCGCAAAGTTTCGGTTGCTGACCAGCCACAGATCAGGGCCGTACAGCGTGGAGCCTCCCTGAATCGGCCGCAGGTTGCGAATGGGTTTTCCCCCGAAGGAAATGTCCTGCCAATAGCCACCCCGCAGGGAATCGCCGGCAAAGCCATCCATTTTGTTCATCTGCCAGACCAGGGTCTGTTCGAAGCCCGTCTGCCAGGGCTCGCCTTCGCGCAGCAGGTTGATGGTGATGAACACTTCGTCATCGGTCAGCGCCACCATGGGGTAATCGGTCCAGGTGGTGTTTTCGAAGGGGTTACCGGGCAGGCGGTAAAAGTTCCAGGGCTGCAGCGGGTCACTGCTGGTGGAAAAGCAGACGATGATGTGGGTGTCGGAAGGTTCGAAGCCCGCCAGGAACACAAGCACGAAGCGGTCTTCCTGCGGATCATAGAAAACCTTAGGGTCGAACTTTCCCGCGCTGATCCCAAGGGTGTCGGCAAAGGCCCCAAGTCCCATTCCCATGACCTGGTTGCCGAGGGTGTCGTAAGCGTACACCGTGGAATTGATGACGGAGATGACCCAGCCGTCGTTGGAGACGGCCACATGGTTGTCGTTGGGGATGGAGAAGTTGTAGGGATTGCCCTGAAAGTTGTTGCCCGGCGCAGGTGCGGGGAGTTCGGCGCGCCGCTCAAACCGGTCCTGCTGATCCGGCACAAACGATGCCGCCCGGGCCGCCTTGCGCTCCTGCAACATGGCCCGGTAACTGCCCGAACCTGGCACCGGAGCCTCCAGCGACGTCAGCACCGGCTGAAAATCCGGTCCCACCTGCCGGGGGTCAACGCGGACAGACGCCACCGGCTTTACCGCAACCCGCGACGGTTGGGCGGCCAGGGGCTGGGCCAGCAGAACCAGCATCATGCTCAACAGAAGGGGGGTAAAGATTCGGTTCATGACGGGGCGGGAGGATTAAAGAGTCACTAAAATACGGATTACACCGCAAGGGGGGGGGAGGCAACTCAGATGGGAGCTACCGGAGCGGCATGGCTATAAGCCCTTGACCGACTGTCCACGAAGCTGCTGTGGGGAGAGGACTTAGAGCCTGAGCCCCCCCTCAGCCAAACTTGGCCTCCCGCAACTTCTCCAGGTCGAACATCTCGTCGCGCAGGCGGGCGGCTTCCAGAAAGTCCATGTCCTTGGCGGCCTTGAGCATGGCTTTTTTAGTGCGCTCCAGGGCCTTGTCCAGCTGCTTCTGGTCCATGGTCTGCACGACGGGATCGGCTACCGCGCTGAGCGTCTCCGGCTCTACGTAGGCCTTTGACTTTCCGCCGCGGATTTCCAGCACGGCGCTTTGCTCAAAGATCTCCGCCCGTGTTTTGCTGACCGTTTGCGGGGTGATGCCATGTGCTTCGTTGTAGGCGATTTGCTTGGCCCGGCGGCGCTCGGTTTCCTCGATCGTGCGGCGCATGGATTCGGTCATCTGGTCGGCATACATGATCACCAGGCCGTTGACGTTTCGGGCTGCGCGACCAGCCGTCTGCGTCAGCGAGCGCTCGTTGCGCAGGAAACCCTCCTTGTCCGCATCGATGATGGCCACCAGCGATACCTCCGGCAGGTCCAGCCCTTCGCGGAGCAGGTTCACGCCCACCAGCACGTCAAACTCGCCTAGCCGCAGGTCGCGCAGAATCTCGACGCGTTCCAGCGTGTCCACTTCCGAGTGGATGTAGCGGACGCGGATGTCCACCCGCGTGAAGTAGCGCGCCAATTCCTCCGCCATCCGTTTGGTCAGCGTGGTCACCAGCACGCGTTCGTTGCGTTTGATGCGCTCGTCAATTTCCTCCATCAGGTCGTCAATCTGATTTTTGGACGGGCGAATCTGGATGGGCGGATCGAGCAGCCCCGTCGGCCGCACCACTTGCTCGGTGAAGGCCCCGAGCGTCTGTTCCATCTCGTAATCACCGGGGGTTGCGCTCACGTAGATGGACTGCCCCACCAATTGCTGAAATTCCTGAAAGTTGAGCGGGCGGTTGTCCATGGCGGAGGGCAGGCGGAACCCGTAGTCCACGAGGTTGCGCTTTCGGGCGCGGTCCCCGCCGTACATGCCGGCAATCTGGGGAATGGTCACGTGGCTCTCGTCCACCACCAGCAGAAAATCGTCCGGGAAATAGTCGAGCAGGCAGAAGGGCCGGTCGCCGGGCTTGCGGCGGTCCAGGAAACGCGAGTAATTCTCAATGCCCGAGCAATAGCCCAGTTCGCGAATCATTTCCAGGTCGAAATTGACCCGTTCCTCGAGCCGCTTCGCCTCAATTAACTTGCCGCTTTGCTGGTAATAGGCGACCTGTTCGCGCAGCTCGTCCTGAATTTCGTGCAGCACCCGCACCAACTGGTCCTTGGGCGACACGTAAATGTTGGCCGGAAAGATGGCCACATCGCCCAGTTTTTCCAGGCGTTTGCCGTTTTCCGGGTCAAAACGCTCCAATTCCTCCACCTCGTCGCCGAAAAAGGTGATCCGGATGGCGTGGTCGGCATAGGCCAGGAAAACGTCCACGGTATCGCCCCGCACGCGGAAGGTGCCCCGCGTAAAATCGCGTTCGGTGCGGGCATACAGCCCGTCCACCAGCGCATAGAGCAGGGTACTGCGGCTGATTTTGTCGCCGGCACTCAGCCGGATGATGCTGTTTTTGTAATCCGACGGGTTGCCCATGCCGTAAATGCAGCTGACCGAGGCCACCACGATGATGTCCCGCCGCCCGCTCAGCAGGGCTGAAGAGGTCGCCAGCCGCAATTTTTCCACTTCTTCGTTGATGCTCAGGTCCTTTTCGATGTACAAATCAGAAGAAGGCAGATACGCTTCTGGCTGATAATAATCGTAATAGGACACGAAGTAGTTCACCGAGTTCTCCGGAAAGAACTGCTTGAACTCCCCGTACAGCTGGGCCACCAGCGTCTTGTTGTGGCTCAGCACCAGTGTCGGGCGCTGCACCTGCTGGATGACGTTGGCCATCGTGAAGGTCTTGCCGGAGCCGGTCACCCCGAGCAACACCTGATGCGGCTCGCCGCGATTAAGCCCTTCCACCAGTTCTTTGATGGCCTGGGGCTGGTCTCCGGTGGGCTCGTAGCGGGAACTGAGTTGAAAATCCATGGGCGAAGGGGGAACGTTCGTCGGGCAGCGGCCGGGCCGCACGCGGCGTTCGTAAAGTTACCCGGAAAGGAGTTGCCCCGGAATGCAGCCTGACGCCGCCCGGACGGCCCATTTGTGCTAATTTTACGGCTTAATTACGTTCGATTCATGCGTTTACGAGAGATTACCTCCATCACGGGCCTCAGTGGCCTGTTCAAAATGGAAGTTCAGCGACCCGATGGAATGATTGTCACGTCGCTCAGCGAAAAGTGGACCAAATTCATTCCCAGCCGCACGCACGGTTTCACACCGCTAGAAAACATAGCCATTTATACGGATACGGACACTGTTCCGCTTTCGGAAGTGCTGATGACCATGCGCAAGCTGAAAAGCAAAACCCCGCTGCCGGCGGCCAAGGCCTCGGCCGACGCGTTTAAGGCCTACATGGAAACCATCCTGCCCGAGTACGACCGGGAAAAGGTGTACGTCAGCGACATGAAGAAACTGGTGCGCTGGTACGAGATCCTGGACGAGCACGGGGTCATTGAGGAGGAGGCCAAGGCGGCTGAAGCCATCGAGAAAGCGGATGGCGAGCCCGTGGCGGACACCAAGCCGGCAGTCAAGCAGGCGGCGTCCAAATCGTCGGGCAGCAAAGCCGCCGATCAGCGTTCCAGCGCCGCCAAAGGCGGAGGAGCGATGCCCGGCGTCAAAACGGCGTCGGTGCCGCGCGCTGGCAAAAGCCGCAACAAAACCGACTAGCCGCGCTGCTGCTTATGCCCTCGGCCCCAATCGCCACGCCGATTTCGCGCAGCTTTTTACCCGGAGATTTCCGGGTAACCGATTGGGACGCGTTGGAGCCCTATTACCGGGAGCTGCATGAGCGGCGAATTGCTTCGTTGACCGACCTGGAGGCCTGGCTGGCCGATCGCAGCGAGTTGGAAGCGGTGACCCAGGAGGATGCCCGCTGGCGTTTCATCCAGAGCACCCGCGACACCCGCAATCCGGAGTTTCAGCAGGCTTTTCGGCATTTCACCACAGCCATTAAGCCCCACATCGCACGCCAGGAGCAGGAGCTGGATCGCAAATTCCTGGCCTGTCCGCACACCCGGCACCTGGATGAGGGGCGTTTCTTCCCCTACCTCCGCAGGCTGCGTTCGCGCATGTCCCTGTACCGCGAGGAGAACATCGATCTGCAGACCCGCCACGAACTGTTGCAAAAACGCTACGAAGAGATCTGCGGCAAAATGACCGTGGAGATCAAGGGGCGGGAGTTGACCTTGAACCAGGCCGGTGTTGCCCTGAGCGAAGACGACCGCGCTCTGCGCGAGACGGTTTACCTGCGCCTGGCCAACCGCCGGCTGGAAGACAAAATTGCCGTTGACGAGCTGTTTAACGAGCTGGTGGAGGTCCGGCAGCACATGGCGCGCAATGCGGGCTTCGCCAACTTCCGCGATTTTCAGTTCGCCAATCTGGGCCGCTTCGATTACAGCCCGGAGGATTGCCTGGAGTTTCACGAATCCATCGCCCACGAGGTCATGCCGATTGTGCGCTACCTGGATTTGCGCAAAGCCACCATGCTCGACCTGGAGACCCTTCGCCCCTGGGACCTGAAGATGGGATCCACCGGGCGAAGTGTCGCCGCGCCTTTCCGCAACTCCGAGGACTTGTTGGAGAAGGGCATCCAGGTCTTCTACCGGATCGATCCCTTCTTCGGCGACTGCCTCGCGGCTATGCGGGAGCGCAATGTGCTCGATCTGGATTCGCGGATCGGCAAAGCGCCAGGCGGCTACAATTGCCCGATGCCGGAGAGCGGGGTGCCCTTTATCTTCATGAATGCCTCCGGCTCCACCCGCGACATCAAAACCATGATGCACGAAGGCGGGCATGCCGTGCACGCCTTTCTGGCGCATCGCCTCCCCTTCACCGGCCTCAAACAAACGCCATCGGAAATCGCCGAGCTGGCCTCCATGGCCATGGAGTTTTTCAGCTACGATCATTGGGAGTTGTTCTACCCCGACGCGGATCAGCTCCGCTTGGCGCGCATCGAGCATTTGGAGCGGGTCATTAACCTCTTCCCCTGGGTGGCCAGCATTGACGGTTTCCAGCACTGGGTGTATACGAATCCCCGGCACAGCATCGCCGAGCGCGAAGCATACTGGCTCAGCCTGCAGGAGCGCTTTTCCAGCCCCGAAACGGACTGGAGCGGCCTCGACCACTACCGCAGTGCCCTCTGGCAAACGCAATTGCATTTGTTCAAAGTGCCCTTTTATTACGTCGAATACGCCATCGCGCAATTGGGCGCAGTGGCTCTGTGGCGCAACTACCAGCGCGATCCCAAGGCTACGCTTGCAGCTTACAAAGAGGCTCTGTCGCTGGGTTATACCCGCACCATCGCGGAGACCTACGAAGCGGCGGGCATCCGCTTTGATTTCAGCCGGGCCTACGTGCAGGAATTGCTGGGCTTCTTAAAAACGGAGCTCGAAGCGCTGTTCCGCGGGGTGCATCCCTAACCCGCCGGAATCGGAATCGGCACCTGAACAGGAGCCAGAGTCGCAACGGCAACCGCAACCCAAATCGGTACCTGGGCCGGTGGCTTCATCGCGCCAGGGCCACCAGGCTGGCGTGAATCCGCCAGAGGCTCAGCGCCATCACACTGCCCAGGAAGACCAGTGCAGCCCCCCATACGCCCGCCCAAATGCCGGGTTCTATCGCGAGACCCTGAGCGGAGATGGTGTCGCTGAGCAGGCGGAAAACGCCGGCCATCAAGGCCACACTGAGCCCCCCCAGCACCAGCACAACCGGTACAAACATTCCGGCCACGGCGCGGGTCAGCGATGGCAAGGTATGCCCAAGTTGAATCAGTAAGTCGATCTCCTGGCGGGAGCGGCTGATCGTCAGCTCAAAAGCCATAAGAAATATTACGGTTGCGAGCGCAAAGAACAACAGACCCAGAAAGGCCATCAGGGCCAGCAAAGCCTGCAAAGCCCCGGCAGCGGTGCCCTTCAGCGCATCCTGGCTGGTTTCATAGTCCTTGATTTCCAGAAAACGCTTGAGAGCGGCATCTCCCGGATCGCTAACCTGGGCGATGACCCGCGCATACTCGGCGCGCTCGCCACTGCCGTACTCCTGATTCGCCCAACTGAGAAACTCGCCGGGAACCAGCACGGAGAGGATGCGGTCGCTGAAGCCCACGACTTTGATGGGCATGGAGCGTTTCTGGCCGTTGCCGATCAGCAGAATTTCGAGCGGGTATTGCTGAATGAACTCGCGTGTGAAGCGCGGGTAATTCATGCTGGGTGCCAGCACGGCGTTGTAGAGGTTCAAAAACTCGGAGGACAGAATAACCGGAATGCGCGCGTCTCCCGCCTTCCAAGACCAACCATTTGGTATGGTATCCAAAAACGCATCGTCCACCGACTCCAGCGGCAGGAGCACCTGCATGTCCTGAAACTGCTCCATGGTCATGGCGGCGGCAAAGGAGTTACCGCGGAAGGGGGCCAGCTCCTGAACAAATGCCTGCTCGCGAATTTCGGCCACTTCAGCTTCGTTGAAGTTGGGGCTGGCCTTGCCCATGACCTGGGCATTGCCAATGCGTTTGTGCAGCACGAGGTAGCGCGACAATTCGCCCGATTCCAAATCCGCCCGGATGCCCGCATACACCCGGTCGTACAGTTGTACGGCCAGCAGCAGGAAACTCAGGCCGAGCAAAAACCCGACGCCCGCGAACACAAAGGATCGGCGGCTTTGGCCCCTCCAGATAATTTGGCGCAGCAGGCGGTTCACAGGGTAATGGTCTTGTCGGTGGGAAAGCCGTAATCAAAGCCAAGTCCGGCCAGCAAAAAGCCGGCCTTTTCCTCTTCAATGCGTTCCATCAGCAAGGCCCGGGCATAGCCGATGTTGGTTTCGTCCAGGTGGCTGAAAGGCTCATCGAGGAGCAGCCAGTCAAAGGGCTGGCACATGGCCCGGAGCAGGGCGATGCGCTGCCGCTCGCCTTGCGAAAGGGTGGAAACTGGGCGATCCAGTTTGTCGTCCATGCCCAGCCGTCGGGCCATGCCGGGAATATCGCGGGCTGCCGGCACCGGGCGAAGTTCCGCTTTGAGCCGGATGTTCTCCAGGCCGGTGGCCTGCGGAAACAGCCTCAGATCCTGAAACACCACCGAGAATCGGCACTGCCGCAGCTCCGACCAATCGCGCCGGCCCAGAGCAGCCGTGTTTTTCCCGTCAACGGTGTATTCACCGCTGAAGGTTTTTCGCAAACCATAAAGCAAATGAATCAACGTGGTTTTGCCGCTTCCCGAAGGGGCATTCACCAGCACCCGGCTGCCGGCCGCCAGCGTCAGGTCGGTTCCCCATACGCCCGACTGCCGCACGCGGTCTGGCGGGATGTTGGGCGGTTGTACGTTTTGGAGGCGAAGCTGCAAAGGGTCTTCCGTTTACAAAAAGCTGGTCATCATCTGAACGGCCGGGATGAGCTCCAAAAGCATTTGCGCCGTGGTATTGAGGCCGTAGGCCTCCGGGTCAGCCGTGCGGATCTGCAGGTGAAGGGCCATCTGGTCCCCGCTCAGCCGTTCGGCATAGAGCGCCAGGTCCTTGACTTCGGTCACGATCATGGGCAATGGAAGCACCGAGGCCAGACTGCTGCTCTCCACGTAAGCCCGAACGGGGCTCGAGGCAAAGAGCGCCGAATACTCTTCCGGCAGCTGCACCCCGGGGATGGCGGGCGTAAACAGCGAAGCGGGCTCATCCGTAGTGCTGGCTGCCACCCATTCTTTGTTCATGCCGTAGCGAGCTTGCAGGCCCACGATTTCCAGACGCCCGGAGCCTTTGTACAGCTCTTCTTTGCGCAGCGCGTTTTCCAGAACGGCATTTTCCACCCCCGGGCGGCGCGCCAGCAACATGGAAACCTGCGGATAGAACTGGGGCAGTTTGACTTTGTGGAAGGCCAGCACCGCTTCGGAGCCGGAGGCGCAAAGCGCGCGAAACAGGCCTTCGTCCATCCAGCCGAGGTCTGCCGGATCGGCGGGGAGCGCCATGCTCATCCAGGCCGGTGTCCCGGCCGGAAGGCGCTGCCAGCCTTTGGAGCCCTGTGCCGCAGCAAACCAGCGGTCCATTCGGCCCTGTTGCTCGCTGCTCATGCCAACGACATCCACGTGAAAACCCATTTGCCCTTTCTCGTTGACCAGCCGGATGCCGGACTTCATGCCAGGGCTGTTCTGGAGCAAGCCGCCCAGCCAGGGCAGCGGAAACTTCCAGGAGCCGGCATCCGCCCACATGCGCAGATCGCCGGGCTTTTGCAGAAATGCCTGCAACACCGCATCCGTGGAGGCGGCAGTAGCCGGCACCGCAAACAACTGAGCGGCAATCTCCTCCGGTGCCAGTTCGCGCTGCAGGACTGATACCACAGAAGCATCCCAGGCAACCGTCATGCCGTTGCCCACGGTGTACTGCATCGCTTCCAGTTTTTGCGCGGCGGGCATGCCCAGGCGTTGCAGTTGGGCGTCCAGGCTGTCGGCGTTTCCGAGTCCGGCCGTCATTCGCCATGGGGGAAGGGCCCCTTCGCCTGTGGCATTTTCCTGAAAGAGCACCGCCGGCCGGCTGCGGTCCAACCCGCCTTGCAACAGCAGGTTCAGCGCGCCCTTGAGGTAGCCCGCGCTGTCGGGTAAAAGGGCCTGAAACGTTTCGTGGTGCAGGATGGCCTTGAGGTCCGTTTTGCTGGTCAGCGCGTCCAGGTCTGCCTGGAGGTAAGCGCTGGTTCCCGCCGGGACATACGCCAGCGGATCGGTAATGAGCGGAGCTTCGGGTTCCGCCGTTTTGGACCGACAGCCCGCCAGGACCAAAGTCAAAGCCAGCACCTGCAAGGCCGGCATCAGCCGGGAAAACAACTTTGCTCGCATAGGAGCCAAAAATACGCGAATTCCCCGCCCGCACCCGGGGGCAGAGCGTTAAGATTCGTTATGGGGATAAGCCAGCGCAGGAAGGTTTAGCCCTCAAGAATCTGCTCGGCGGCCTGATCGGTATTGACCTGGTCGATCACCCGCTCGATTTTGCCCTTCTCGTTGATGAGGAAGGTGGTGCGAAACACGCCGTCGTATTCCCGGCCCATGAATTTCTTGCGCCCCCAGACGCCATAAGCCTCTGCGATGGCGTGGTCGGTGTCGGCCAGCAGGGTAAAGGGCAAATGGTATTTGGCAATGAACTTGCGGTGCTTTGCCGCGCTGTCCGGGCTGACGCCAACGACCGTATAGCCCTGCGCGATCAGCGCGTCGTGGTGGTCGCGCAGCGAGCAGGCTTCTTTGGTACAGCCGGGGGTGTCGTCTTTGGGATAGAAATACAGCACTACTTTCTGCCCTTTCAGGGCTTTGAGGGAAAAGGGCTGGTCGTTGTGGTCGATGCCCTCAATGGCCGGGGCAGCAGAGCCTTTTTTCAATGTCGTCATGGGGGTGATTTGGATGCCGTTGACCGATCGGGATGCCCGGATATCGGCCATGTCGGATGACCGGCAATGTCGGAAGACCGGGAATGTCCGATTATCGCGTAAAGACGACCCGTCGCTCCGTGCTGTTGCCCCGTTCGTCTTTCACCACCAGAACAAGTTCATGGCGTCCTGGTTCAAGCGTACCCTCTAAATCGTGGTACAGCAGGCTCTTTTTGGGCTCGTACTCGAACAGAACCCATTTCCCGTCAATTTCGCCGCGGTAACTCTTGATGCCGCTGAGGTTGTCGGAGATGGTAGCGCTCAGGCGGGCGGTCGGTCCTACCCACTGCCCGGCTTTCGGGCTTACCACATTCACAACGGGGGGAACGCTGTCAATCATGATGTAGAATTCGCCCAGCTTGTCTGACCGGGCCTGCAGGTAGCCGTTTTCCCAGGTGCCTCCCAGGGTTTTGCGCCGGCCGCCGTCATCGACGTGCACCACGAGGGCCTTGTCTCGGCAGCGTTCGGGCACTTTGTCCGCCCGGATGCTGAGGTTGGCTTCGCGGTGAAGGGGCGTATAGGAGTCGCCGACGCGGTGTTTTTCGGACCAGATGCCGCCTTTCTCCTGGCGGTAGTGCAGGTACAGATCTTCGTAAAGGCATCCCTCGGCAATCTCCATGCGGATGCCGTCGGCCTCAAATGCGGTGCTTTCGGACCAGGCTACCTGGCTTTGGTAGGGTTTGGGCACCGGTTTTCCGAGCGTATCGCTGAGTACGCGAAACGCAACGGTCGTGCGGTTTCCCGAGTAGTCGTACAGGTTGATCTCCACGTCATGCGACACCCCTGCGCCAAGCTCCAGAAACCCTTCGCCCGGAAATGGCGCGTAAATGCCCAGGGCATTGCCCGGAAGTCGGAACAGCCGATGCACTTTGCGCTGGGTCTCCACGTTCATGCGGTAATCCAGGTGCGCATTGAGGTAGCGTCGCTTGGCGTAAGGCAGCGAGTCCATCTGAAAGCGGAAGTGCGGCTTGCCATTGAGCAGCATTTCCATGCGGTACACCCCGTTGCGGTTCTCGCGGCCGTCCTGCCGGTCCCAGGCATAGAGCGCCAGCCCGGCGCGTTTACCCGGTACGCGGACGACGCCACCCGCCGGTTGCCAGCGAGTGCCCACTTTGCTGAGCGCATAGCTTTTAGGAGCCTGCGACGGAAAGCCGTCCCAGTAGGGATAGACGTACAGATGGCTCAGTTCGGGGGGGCGGCTGTCCGCCACGACAAAACCGAACTGCAGCGGATTCAGCGGCGTATCCCCCCGGCGCACCTCAAAATGCAGGTGCGGGCCGGCCGAGGCCCCGGTATTCCCGGACTTGGCCACCACCTGCCCGCGGCTGACCGGAAGCGTGTTGGGGGCCAGCGCCAGATCCAGTTCGAATTGTTCGCGTTCGTATTGCTGTTTCTTCACATAGGCCGCAATGCCCTCGCCAAAGGACTCCAGGTGACCATAGACCGTGGTCAGCCCATTGGGATGGGTGATGTACAACGCCTTGCCATAACCGTAGGGCCCGACCACGATCCGCGATACATAACCTTCCGCACAAGCGTAAACGGGCAGTCCGGTTACGTAATCCGTGGCAATGTCCAGGCCGCCGTGGAAGTGGTTGTTGCGCAGCTCACCAAAATTGCCCGTGAGCCGGAGCGGAATGCCCAGGGGCGGCAGGAAATCCTGAGCGAAAGACCGCAGCGAGACCAGCAAGGTCAGCAACAGGCAATAGCGCATAGGGGTCCTTCTAAAAACCCCATATACTGCGTTATGCCTAATTTTTAACATCCTCATTTACAGGAGTAAACTCCGGTGTTAAAAATTAGGCAAGCCTTGTCTCTGGGGTTTTTAGAAGGCCCCATCATAACTAAAAGTTCGGTCGGATGCGCGAGGACTCCGGTTCGTAAAACTTGGCGATGAAGGCGGCGGCTTCGCCCGGATCATCCGTCAGGTGAATCAGGTCCAGATCGGCGGCGTTGATGTTGTTTTCCACGCCGAGCATCGTTCCCCGGATCCATTCCAGCAGACCGGACCAGAAATCGACGCCGACCATAACAATAGGTACGCGGTCAATCTTATGCGTTTGAATCAGCGTCAGCGATTCAAACATTTCGTCCATGGTGCCGAAGCCACCGGGCATGAACACGAAGCCCTGCGCGTACTTGACGAACATGACCTTCCGAACAAAGAAATAGTTGAAGTTGAAGATCTTGTCCGAATCCACAAACGCGTTGACGCCTTGTTCAAAGGGCAGGTCAATGTTGAGGCCCACCGATTTGCCCTCTTCCAGTTGCGCGCCCTTGTTGGCGGCCTCCATGATGCCGGGACCGCCGCCGGTGATGATGCCAAAGCCCTCGGCCACCAGCCTGCGGGCAATGTCCACCGTTAGTTCGTAGTAGGGGTGGCCCGGTTTGGTGCGCGCCGATCCGTAAATGGACACGCAGGGTCCGATTTTGTCCAGCCGTTCAAAGCCGTCCACAAATTCCGCCATAATCTTGAACATCCTCCAGGAGGATTCTGCGCGGATTTCCATCCAGCTTTTGTTCTTGCGCAGGTCTTTCTTGCGGAATCGCTCTTCAATGTTTTGGTCCATCATGCCTTGTTTGCGGTGGAAGGGCTGTCGTGGGGGTTGCGGGAGATGGCCCATAAGCCAAGCGCCGTCAGCATTCCATTGTAAATCAATATTTCAAACCCGATCTGGTAACCCCCCAGGGCATTCGTCACAGCGCTTTTCCAGGCGGCAATGGCCGGCGCGTCCAAGCCGATCAGCGGGCCGACGATGCTCTGTCCGGCCAGGGCCAGGCAGACAAGCACCGCCCCAATGCACACCAGCGGGGTCAGGCGATCGCGAACGGGCCGTTTGCTGAACAACCCGAACCCATAAAGCCCGAGCAGGGGGCCATACGTGAACCCGGCAGCCTGAAAAATGTTGCCGAGCACATCGCCACTGGACCAGCTGTAAAAACCGTAACAAAGAAACAGGATCAGCAGCGAGATGCCCCCATGTACGGTATAACGGGTATTTCGAATGTGGGTTTCGCGGGCGGCCTCCGCCTGCAGGTCCTGCGCAGAAAGTTGTGCAGGATTGTGCACTTCCCGGTCTATTTGCACCCCCAGGATGTCTACGCAGAAAGAAGTGGTCAGGGCGGTTATGGCCGAGTCGGCGCTGGAAAAGGCCGCGGCGATCAGGCCAATGACAAAAACGCCGGCCAGCAGCGGTGGAAAATGCTCGAAGGCCAGCATGGGGTACAAAAAGTCCGTTTTGGCGGGTAAAGCAATGCCCATTTGGGCGATGTAGAGGTACAAGAGCGCGCCCAGCGTGACAAACAGCAGGTTGACACCCACCAACACCACGCTGAACACGGCCATGTTTTTTTGCGCGTCGCGGATGTTAGGGCAGGAGTTGTTCTTCTGCATCATGTCCTGATCCAGGCCGGTCATGACGGTGGAAATAGCCGCGCCGGCTAGGAACTGCTTCCCGAAAAAGGTAGAAGCATTGGGATCGCTAAAAAACCATTGCCCGAGTCTGGCCTCTCTGATGGCGGGAAAAACCTGCCCAAGGCTCAGGCCCATTTCGCCCGAAACGAACCAGGCCGTGAACGCCACCGAAGCCAGCATAAACGCCGTCTGTAGTGTATCGGTGTACACAATGGTGCGGATGCCCCCCTGGAAAGTGTACAGCCAGATCAGGATGAGCGTGATGGCAATCGTGGCCAGGTAGGGCACGCCCATCGCATCCAGAATGAAGTTTTGGAACACGACGGTGACCAGAAAAATGCGGAAGGTGGAGCCGAGCGTGCGCGAGAGCAAAAAGAACCAGGCCCCGGTGCGGTAGCTGGTGGGACCGAATCGCTGATCCAGGTAGGTGTAAATGGACGTCAGCCGCAGCCGGTAATACAACGGCATGAGTATCAACGCAATAATAGCATACCCGACCAGGTAACCAAGCACCAGCTGCATGTAGCTAAACTGCTGGTTGGGGCTGTCCAGGTTGCCCACCACACCCGGCACCGAAATGAACGTGACCCCTGAAAGGGACGCCCCGATCATGCCAAAGGCCACGAGCGGCCAGGGCGAACGGTGCCCCCCGATGAAGTAATCGGCGTTTTTGGCTTTGCGGCCGGTCCAATACGCTACAAGAACGAGCAGCAGAAAGTAGCCCAGGACCAGGCTTCCAATGGCTAAAGGAGTCATCCGGGGGAAGGGGCCCTCAGAACACCGGGCAACGGACGTTCTTGCCGCCGCGGGGTGGGCGGATCAGGTTCCGCGAAACGGTTATGCCGCCTACAGCAAACCAGTCCTTGATGTCTGGGTTGCCCCGCTGAACGGTGTCATCCCAGTTCAGAGGCTCGGTGTTCAGGTATTCGCCGGTGCGGTTGGAGAGGTTCCAGGCCAGAATGCCGTTCTCAGCAATCAGGATTTCCTGGGCCACGAAGGTGGTGCTGACGTCATCGAGGTAGTCGGTGTAGGTCTTGGTGATTTTAAATTCCAGACCCAGTGTCCAGTTTTCGGTAACCGCATAGCGAACACCGCCGCCCCCGGCGAGACCAAACTGGGTCAGCTTGTAGGGGTCGCGCTCCGGATAGGCTTCGGTTCCCTGACCTTCGGTGCCCAGTGGCTGCAGGTCTACCCATTGCCCTTGAAAATAGGCGCGGGGGTTGAAACGAAACACCGTGGGACCGGCAAAAATGTAGGGGCTGAAGCGCTCTTTGAGGCGTTTGGCGTTAAACCCAATGATGTTCAATTCGGCCAGAATAGCGCCTTCGTAGATGTCGGAGGTAAAGGACAGGTTGCGCAGGTTGGCGTAGCTGCGGGAGCTGTTGACATCGCTGCCCGAAATGCGGCCATAGCCCGCCATGGTCTTGATTCCAAAATAGGGATTGAAATTATATTTTACAAATCCGTAAATGGAAGGGTGGGTTTCTTCAATGCGAAAGGCTACTTCAGCAAGGTCGCCGTTGTAGCTCATGCCACCGCCCAAAAGTCCAATCTCTGCGTATTGGGCCTGGCCCAATACAGGAATCAGGGAGAGCAACAGGGGCAAAACAAACTTCTTCAACGGGTCGAAATTTGGTGTTGTTTACGAATGGGGGCAAGAGCTTTTGGCCGTTGTCCGGATTCCGTCCGTCCGGGGGTGGGAGTCGGCATACGGCCTGCTTCAGAAAACGAAGAAACTGGCCGGATATTGGACAAACTACCCAAAGTGGGGAACCAAGGCTCTAAAATAGGCGATTCTCGTGGATTGACAACCGAAGGGAGCTCCCTTCAAAGAGATTAACCCAAATCCTTATACGGCTGAAGGGGCGAATGGTTGCACAAAATGCCTTGTTTTGTGGTCTTCAAGAAACTGCGTCAGCCCCGGCAAACGCGCGGAGCCTGCCCGCTTTCGTAGTTTTACGGCCTTGGATGGCTGATTAACCCAGCCAGGGTGCCGAAGCGTTCGGAGCCTGGCTGATGCCGTTTGAAATTTAAGAGAAGCCCCCAAAATGAACCTGCCCTCCCGGCTTATGGAAGACGCGGTAGAAGCCTTTGCTTCGCTGCCCGGTATTGGCCGGAAAACCGCGCTGCGCATGGTCCTGCACCTGCTTCGCCGGGATGCGGCGGATGTGGACCGCTTTGGCGCGGCCGTCGTGCGCCTGCGCCGGGAGATTCGCTTTTGCCAGACCTGCCGCAATGCCTCGGACAGCGAGCTTTGCTCCATTTGCGCCAACCCTTCCCGGAACAAGGGCATGGTCTGCGTGGTGGAAAACATCCGCGATCTGCTGGCCATTGAGCAGACCGGACAATACCACGGGCGCTATCACGTGCTGGGCGGCGTCATTTCGCCAATTGATGGCATTGGACCCGACCAACTGGAAATTGCCTCGCTGCTGGAACGCGCCAAAAGCGGCGAAATCCGCGAGGCCATTATGGCCGTGCCCCCGACCATTGAAGGGGACACCACCATCTACTACCTCAGCAACCGCCTGGAGCCGCTCGGCGTCAACGTCTCCACCATCGCGCGCGGCGTGTCGTTTGGCGGCGACCTGGAGTACGTGGATGAGCTGACCCTGGCCCGCTCCATCGCTACCCGTCGGCCCTATACCCATGCGGCGGATCAGGCCGGGGACCCCTTCGCCCGTTACCCGGCAAATTCCGGTGCCGTGCAGCCGGACGACAGCACCGCCCCCGATTCCCCCACCCGCTAAGCGCCGAAATTGCCCCCCATGCCCAGGCTTTCGGTCATCATCGTCAACTACAACGTCAAGCATTTTCTCGAGCAGGCGCTCGTGGCGGTGCAGCGCGCCGCGGAGCGGGTCAGCACCGAAATCATTGTGGTGGACAACCGCTCGGTGGACGGCTCCAACGAGATGGTGGCGCGCCGTTTCCCGGACGTGACGCTCGTGCGCAATGCCAGGAATGTCGGCTTTTCGGCGGCCAACAACCAGGGCATGGCACTGGCAACGGGCGATTACTTTTTGCTGCTCAACCCGGATACGGTTGTAGCCGAGGACACGCTGGAGCAGACGGTGGCTTTCATGGACGCGCACCCGGATGCGGGCGGTTTGGGCGTGAAAATGCTGGACGGGCGCGGCAATTTCCTGCCCGAGAGCAAAAGGGCCTTTCCCTCACCGGCCGTGGCCTTCTGGAAGGCATTCGGGTTCTCGGCCCTCTTTCCCCGCAGCCGTATTTTCGGCCGTTACCACCTGGGCTACCTGGACGACAACCAGACGCACGAAGTGGACGTGCTCGCAGGGGCATTTATGCTGCTGCGGCGCAGCGTCATCGAGAAGATTGGCGGCCTGGACGAGGCTTTTTTCATGTACGGCGAAGACATCGACCTCTCGTACCGGATCGTGCAGGCGGGCTATAAGAATTATTATTTTCCACACAGCCCCATCATTCACTACAAAGGGGAGAGCACCAAAAAAGGCAGCCTGAACTACGTGCGCATGTTCTACGCGGCCATGAAGATTTTTGCGCGCAAGCATTTCAGCGGCAGCTCGGCGCGCCTGTACATTGCGCTCATTGACTTTGCCATCAGCATGCGGGCTACCCTGGCCGTGTTGCGGCGCTTCTTTGGGCGAATCGCCGCGCCGCTGCTCGACGCTGCGCTGATTTTCGCCGGCATGTGGGCCCTGAAAAACTTCTGGGAGCAGAACATCAAATGGCTCGAAGGCGTTCGCTATCCGCCCGAATACCTGCTCATCAACGTGCCGTTGTACATCGCTCTTTGGCTGGGATCCATCTGGCTCAGCGGCGGCTACGACCGCGGGGCGCGCACGCTGCAAATTGTGCGGGGGCTGTTTTTTGGCACGCTGCTCATCGCCGCCACTTACGGTTTTCTGGAGGAAGGGCTGCGCTTCAGCCGCGGCATGATTGTGAGCGGCGCGGCCTGGGCAGTGCTGGCCACGGCAGGCTGGCGGCTGCTCGTGCATTTTGCGCGCAACGGGAATTTCCGCCTCGGCGAAAGCGGGCCCAAGCGGCTGCTGATCGTGGGCTCGGAGCCGGAAGCCCTGCGGGTGTTGTCGCTGTTGGAGCGTTTTGAAGTGGACGTGGATCTGGCCGGTTTTGTGCAGCCGGGCGAAGGGCCTTTTTCCGATGATCGGCTGCTGGGCGGACTCAATGAATTGCCGGATATTGCCACCGTGTTTGCCATCGACGAAATTATTTTCTGCGGGCGCGACATGGAGGCCGGCGACATCATCGCCTGGATGACCCGCCTGGGCCCCGATCTGGACTACAAAATTGTGCCGGACGGTGCGGTGAGCATCATCGGCAGCAATTCGCGCAACACAGCGGGCGATCTCTATTCGGTGGACATTCACCTGGCCATCGACGAACCGAGGCAGCGCCGGAGCAAAAGGCTTTTCGACCTGGCGCTGGCCCTGTTGCTGCTGCTGACCTGGCCGCTGCAGGCGCTGTGGGTGCGCCAGCCGCTGGGCTTGTTGCGGAACGCGCTGTGGGTGCTGGCCGGCCGCCTTTCCTGGGTGGGCTACAGCCCGGTTCCGGAGCCGTCTTCGCCCCTGGAAGCCCATGGCGCCGATGGCATTCCGCTCACGCGATTGCCGGGTTTGCGCCCCGGAGTCCTGCACCCCGCGGATGCGCTGCAGCGCCCGGAGTTGAACGGCCTGGGGGCCAATACCGTCAACCGGCTTAACCTGCTCTATGCCCGCGACTACGCGGCCGAAAAAGACTGGACCATTGTCTGGCAGCGCTGGCGCGCACTGGGCCGGACGGCCCTGCTGCTCCTGTTTTTGCTGATCGGGCTTGGGCCGCTGCTGGCCCAGAGCGAGGGCGTTTCTTCGCGCAACGGCTACTGGATGCCCAACCGCGATACCATAAGGGTTTTTCTGGTATTCGCGGAAGTGGTCGACGATCCGGACGACAACATCGGCGGCGAACCCGGCAGCTTGTGGCCCCGCGGCCAGATGCCGCGCAATGCCGACGAGTACCTGGACGTGGCCGTTCCATCGAACGGGGAATTGCGTTCGCGCCTCTCGCGATTTTTCGAGCAGGCTTCGTTTGGCCAGTACATCATGCTAGGCGACTACTACCCAAAACTGGCGCGCATTCCCTACAACGCGCTCAAGGGCAGCGGCGACGAGAACATCCACGAATGGCTGCAGGCAGAGCCCGGCGATGATCTGGTCACCGCAAAGGGGTTCCATTTCAACGGCACGGACTTCGACCGCTGGACCACGCCTTCCGGGTATGGCATGCCCAAGCTCAAGGCGCCGGACGGCTACGTAGATTTTCTGCTGATCGTGTGGCGGGTAAACTCCAAAGTGAGCAAAGCGGACAACAGCGGCAGCGTCAACGTGTCGGCCTGGAAGAAACCGCTGAAAGGCATGCAGGGCTTCATGGATCGCTCGCGCTTCATTTCGCGGCACTCGGCGGGGGGGGGCATTCTGCAACACGAATACAGCCACAGTTTATACGGCGGCAACAATTTTCACACGGGGGGGCGGGGAGCCGGCAACGGCATGTTCTTTCACGCTATGGGTGGCTTCAGCAACCTGAGCAGTTTCGGCTCCAATTCCGGCACCTGGAATGCCTGGGATCGCCACCGCATGGGTTGGGTCCATCCCTCCAAGCAGTTCGAAATTTCGGCTACCTGCGTGGCAAGCGCCCGGGAAGTGAACCTGGATTTGCGCTACCGCGACACCGTGGACTGTCCCGGCATGATCTTCGACCTGGATGATTTCATCGATTCCGGCGATGCGCTGCGCATTGAGCTGCCCTATGTTCAGGGCGAAAACCCTCAGGCCCGCCGGCAGTATTTGTGGTTGGAGAACCACCA
>Ga0172372_10004899_pt1 | contig 18860 bp, 18 predicted proteins | sample LakKiv5m_2_FD_114544 | JGI IMG/M metagenome (GOLD analysis project Ga0172372, IMG submission 114544) | Freshwater microbial communities from Kabuno Bay, South-Kivu, Congo - kab_092012_9.5m | ecosystem: Environmental > Aquatic > Freshwater > Lake | place: Democratic Republic of the Congo...
CTACGCTTCGCGATGGTTGTTGCCTTCCACCCCGCAAGACTCGGTACGCCGCCCCGGTCTCCCGGGCTACGGTGACGGGTTCTTCCCCCGCAAGCTGATTCAAACTTTTCCCAACGCACATGGGAGCAGTTTATTCCGGCCCTGCCTTCTGGAAAGGATAAAGTCTTCGGGGTGGAATTCGGATTTTTCTGAAATATTCCGGTGTCGGGTTTTCGATATCATTGGTCGCCGTATTTTTTGGCTTTTTTCGCTTGTTTTGCCCTGAAAAAGGCTTTTCTTTTAATTATTCCAATCTGGAAACAGAATAATTCCCTTTTGGAAAATAAGGCCTTGCTGGATTTCAAGTGGCCGGGCTAAACCCGTCTCATTCCAAACGGGTCGTAAATTCTGACACTTACACGGGGGTTGAACGTGAGTCGCATCGAATTGAAGGGCAACGGGATCGGGTTCAAGGCGCGCTGGATCGGGATTTTCTCGGCAGCGGTGGTTCTCGGGGGGCTGAGCCTCCTTTCTTCGGCGCAGGCAGATCGCGGTTACGAGCGTCGCCAGCCGGAGCCCGTGCAGCCGGTGGGTGTCGAGGCCCCGGACTGTCACGATGACAATCGTCGTTCTCTTCAAGTCGATAACGGTCAGGTGGTCACCTGGAAAGCCAAGACCCCCAATCAATTCAAAGCCCGCGCTTACGTGCAGGGTGAAGTGGTCCGCCTCTTTCCGGAGCGCAACAGCCACGATCATTTCGAAATCCAAATCGGACCGAATCCCAAAGATGTCCTCGAAGTCATCTACAACAAGAGCTTCGGAGACCTCCGCGATGTGCGCCCGGGCATGACGGTCGCAGCCTGTGGCGATTATATCACCTCCACCGCGCAGTCCGGTCCCTATCCTGCTTCTCCGTCCGGTGCGATCATCCACTGGGTTCACTTCAATCCCCGCGAAGGTGGCCATCCGCATGGCTTCCTGATCATCGATGGCGAGCTCTTCGGGGACGATGTCGAAATGGCCGAGCGCCGGGACTCCCGTGGGGGTGGACGCCGAGGCGGCGGTCGCCATGACTTCACGACCCTCGATGCATGGCAAGGTCTGGCTTCCCAGATGCTGTCTGCCGGGGCATACTGAGTTTCGTGACCTCAGGATCTCAAGAGTACTCTCATCCATTGACCCGCCCCGAGCAGATTTCCGAGCTCGCGGCGGAGCTGTCCCGCGAATCGATCATATCATTCGACACCGAATTCATTCGGGAGTCCACCTTCTATCCGGTGGTGGAAGTCATCCAGGTCGGGACTGAGAAAAAAAGTTGGCTCATCGACGCTCAGGCGTTCAGAGGCTCCGCTGAAAAAAAGCAGGGCCTCGAGCCTCTTCTCGATATCTTCCGCAATCGGAACATCCTCAAAATCGTTCACGCCGCCCAAGGGGATCAGGAATGCCTGTTCACCGCTTGGGGCGTGATCGCAACTCCTTCGCTCGACACGGCCGTAGCCGCATCGTTCTGCGGGTATGGGGACGGAGTGGGGTTGGGGAACCTGCTTAAAAGCTTGCTGGGAGTGACGCTCAAAAAGGGCCATGCTCGCACCAACTGGGGCGTTCGGCCGCTGCCCGCGCAACTGCTCGAGTACGCCCATTCCGACGTGATTCACTTGGTCGAGGCGGGCCGCAAGCTTTTGGATCAGCTGGACAAATTGGGGAGACGCGAGTGGGCCATGGAGCTCTCGGCCCGATTCGAGGATCCTTCTCTGTACGAACCTGAGCCTGATCAGCTCACTCAGAAGCTCGCGCGCGGGGGCAAGTTGGATATCAAGGGATTCGCGGTGCTCCGGGAACTCATGCGTTGGCGCGAAGCCCGGGTGAGGCAGTTGAATCTGCCCCGGCGCTGGGTGGCGGATGATCAGGTGCTGATGGATTTGGCTCAGGTCCGTCCCAAGGATGCGGGTCACTTGAGCGCGTTCCGTGGCCTGGGCAAGGGAGAGATCAAGCACAGCTCCGAGCATATCTTGCAGGCCATTCGGACCGGCCTCGAAAAATCCACCCAAGTGGAGATGCCGGATCGGGTCCGGGCTGATATCCCTTCGGATGACGAAAAGCGTGTGATCGACCTGCTCCAGTGCTATGTGGGGATCCTTGCGGATCAGCACCAGATTGCAGTCAAGCACGTGGCGACCAGTGCCCAGCTGCTGCCGCTTCTTCGTGCCCGCGATCGCTCGGTCGAGGACTGGGTCAGGGGCGGTCTGCTCAGCTCGGGAGCCGCGCAGATCATGGGCCAGGAAATCCGCGAGTTTCTGCAGGGGCGTCGTGCGCTTTCGGTCGGTACCAAGAAGGTCAACGTCGTTCAGGTTTCCTGATCCCCTTCGGGCTCGCAATCCCTGAGATATCCCTTCGATTTCCATTTCTTGAGTTGAAAAACCCCCCGTGCAGCGGCTAGTTTCCGGGCGCAATCCATAATGTTCGAATCGGGGTATGAGCTTGCGCTCATAGTCCGTCTGCTCACGAGAGGAAACGCTCATGGCTTCTGCGAATACTTCCACTGCTCAAGCAGGTGTTGCCGCTTCCGGTGCCACCCTCACCATGCCCTATCCCAAGGAGTTCCGTCGTCGCCGCGGAATCAACTGGTTCACGCTCGGGTTGACTTACGCCGCCATGTACATGGGGCGATATAACCTATCTTTCGCCAACAAGTCTCTGACCGACGCCTATGGTTGGGACAAGACTCAAATCGGCGCCATCATCACGGCGGCGCTTTCCATTTACGGATTTTCGGCCATCTTCAACGGACCCATCGCCGACCGCATCGGCGGACGTCGTGCGATGCTCATCGGAGCGACCGGAACCGTGATTTTCAACTTCCTGTTCGGCATGGGCGCCTACATGGGCTTCCTGGGGACCGGCGAAGTGCTCTTGGCTTACTTTGCGACCATCTGGTCGATGAACTCGTACTTCCAGTCCTACAGCGCTCTTGCGCTGATCAAGGTCAACTCCGGCTGGTTCCACGTTCGCGAGCGCGGCGTGTTCTCGGCTATTTTTGGAAGCATGATTCAGAGCGGTCGCGCTCTGATCTTCTTCCTTGGTGCTATCCTCGTGGCAGCGCTGCCGTGGCAGTGGGTTTTCTTCGTGCCCTCGATGATCGTTGCCGTGATGGCGTTCATGACTTGGAAGTTCGTGCAGAACGGACCCGAGGATTGCGGATTCCCGACTTTGGATACTCAAGATGCATCGAGTGGCGACACGGGTCCGGTCAATTTCGCCTACGTTTTCAAGAAAGTGTTCACTAACCCTGTCACCCTCACGATCGCGGCAGCCGAGTTCTGCACGGGATTCGTTCGTCATGGATTCGAGCAGTGGTTTCCCCGCTACATGCAGGAAGCCCAAGGATTGCCGCTTGAATCGCCCGTATTCCAAAAGGGCGCTGCTGCAGTTGTCATCGCCGGGATTGCAGGGGCGTTTTTTGCAGGCACCATCTCGGACTGGCTTTTCAAGAGCCGCCGCACGCCCGTTGCTTTCCTCGGGTATGTCATTCAAGTGGTCTGCCTCGCGGTGATTTGGAAGTCCCCTTCGATCGAAGCCGTGATCGCGGCCTTTGTGTTCAACTCGTTCTCGATCAGCGTGGTGCACTCGATGTTGTCAGGCACCGCCTCGATGGACTTTGGTGGCAAGAAAGCCGCCGCCACGGCCGCCGGGATGTTCGATGGCATGCAGTACGTGGGCGGCTCGTTTGTGGGTCTCGGAATGGGATGGCTGCTTGAGAAGTTTGGCTGGGGTGTGTGGGGCCCGAGCATGATCGGCTTCTCGTTCGTCGGTGGCTTGCTGATGTTGAAGCTCTGGAATGCCCGACCCGGCAAGGGCGGTCACTGAGCGTGCATCGTCGATCTTGAGCCTATATAACGATATCCGGAAGGCCGGTGTTCCCTGCGGGGAGCCCGGCTTTCCGGCTTTTCAGGATTTGCACCGGGCAAATTCTGCCGGATCAAGGGGTTAGAGTTCCAGTTGTGGAGTCCGGGGGGCTGCGTGATACACTGTTGAAACGTCGGCGGGTGGTATCGAACCGCATACACTGTTGAAACGTCGGCGGGTGGTATCGAACCGCGGACGCGGAGGATGGATTGAAATGGTCACGGACGAGGCCCTGATCGCCAAGGCAGCAAACACCATCAAATTCAGGCAGATATCACCTCAGGTGGATGTGGGCAGCGTGGCTTGTGCGCTCGTGACCGAATCGGGGGATGTGTTCATCGGCATCAATATCGACGCCAAGTGCAGTCTGGGATTCTGTGCCGAGCACAATGCCATCGGTGCGATGCTCACGCATGGCCAGAACAAGGTCCGAACCATCGTGGCGGTCAACAGTCGCGGCCAGATTCTGCCGCCCTGCGGGCGCTGCCGGGAGCTGATGTATCAGCTCGACGACAGCGGTGCGACCCGGATCATCCTCAAGGACCGAGTGGCCCTGCTGGGCGATTTGCTGCCCGATTTCTGGGTGCGCAGCAAATATCAGTCGAGCGGCTGACGGGTACCCGTCTCGCGCTGGGAGTCGCTCTGCGGCCCCATTCGTCATTCACGGCTGGAACACGGGTTGCAGTCCTTCCTGGAAACAAGGAGGACTCGACATGTCCCATCATTCCAAGTCTGCGGTTCGAACTCGCTCAGGCAAGGTGCCCGTTTTTCTTTGGGGGGCTGCACTCGCAGGTATCCTGGCTGCGGGCTCCGCTTTTGCGCAGGAGGATTACGCCTCCGGGGGCCGCGTCGAAAAAGAAGCATCCGAATTCAAAACCAAGGGGCCGCTCAGGGACGAGGTTTTCGGGATCAAACCCCAACTCGGGGTCATGCTCTTCAAGCCGGTTGAGAATGGAGTCCGGCAGGACATCGAGTCCCGCGGCATGGCCGGTGTATCCCTCGAGTTGAATATCACCCGACTCGTGACCGACCAATGGCGCCTCTGGTACGGCGGAATTTCCACCGGTTTCATGGGCTCTCACGTGGGACAGCCGGGCTCGGGCTTCCTCGGAGGTGGCGATCAAACCGGAAGCGGCAATCTGCTGATCGTCCCGCTCGACCTCAAGGTGGGATATAACGTCAATGATGCTTTCCGGGTGAGCATGCACGGCGGAACCAACTTCATCTACCGATCCGTGGGCAATCAGTTTGCGCTGGGCGATCAGGGCACCACGGGTGCCAGCGACTGGACACCTTACCCCAATTTCGGGCTCGATTTTGAATTCGGTCGCGAGATCGCGTTCATGGTGCGTCCGGACTTCACGATCACTCCCGGAGATGAAATCTTCACTGGGACATTTGCAGTTTCCATCCCGCTCGGCTGAGGGGCTCGACACCGAACGCGATTCGCGCGGCAGGAGGCGGGAACATGACTGGAGCGATGGGTTCCATCAACAGACTTTCCACGGTTCTGTTCCTCCTTCTGCCGGAATTGCTGGCGAGCTGCGGGTTTTTTCGTCCGTCTCCTCCTGCATCGTCTTCCACCGGCACACCGATATCACCGGCATGGGCGCAAGTCATCGAGCAGGTGGCCCCTTCGGTGGTGAGCATCACCGCGTGGTCGGTGCAGGGCGAGGTCGGGCTCCCGCCGGATGGTCGGCGAGGTCACTCCACGGGTGTTCACACCCAGGTGGGCAGTGGCGTGGTCCTCGAAGACGCTGAGCACATTCTTACCAACGAGCACGTCGTCCGGGGCGCGACCCGGATCCGGGTGGAGTTGCCGGGAGGAGGTGGTCAGCTGCGGGCCGCACGGGTGGGCGGTGATATGCGAAGTGATATTGCCTTGCTTCGCGTGGTGCCGCGGGATTCCGAGCGGGACCGACGGACTGTCGCCAGGCTCAGGCCAATCCGCTGGGGGAGCTCGTCCCGTCTCCGCGCCGGAGATCCGGTCGCTGCGATCGGCAATCCGTACGGGTTCACGCAGACCGTGAGTACCGGCGTGATCAGCGCTCTGGGCCGGGTGGGGCCCATCGGGAGTTTTGACAGCGGTCAGATCGAAGCGACTCCGCTCGTGCAGACGGACGCTTCCATTCATCCCGGCAGTTCGGGCGGCCCCCTTCTCAACCGCCGGGGAGAAATGATCGGCCTCACCACACTGCTGTTTTCGCGCACGGGTGGGGATGCCGGAATCGCGTTTGCGCTGCCGGCGGATGCGCTTCGATATCAAGTGGATCAGCTTTTCTGCTCGGGTAGGATTCGGAGGGCGTGGATCGGAATCACCGCCCAGGATCTGGATCCCTTATTGGCCGCCTGGTGGCCGAGCCCGGGGCATGGAGTCTTGGTGACCGAAGTCGCAAGCAGTGGCCCGGCGGGCGGGTTGCTCCGGGGCGGCGATCAGGTTCTGGAACTGGATGAGCGCCCGGTGCGCGAGGTCCTTGATCTCAAGTCTCGGATTCAGGTTGCGCATCCAGGACAGGAAATCAAGTTAGGCCTGCTCAGAAAGGGCGGGTATCGAACCGTGCGGATCCGCTTGGGGATATCACCCGACGAGCGGGCGATCGAAGAAGAGGAGCGGGCCCGGGCGCCTCGGGAACTCGGTGGCCGGGTGATACGGGGGCGGGCGCCTGTTCGTGATCCTGATATCACCGAGGTTGCGGGCCTGGGACTCAGGAATCCTCCGCCCGGATGGGCTCGGTCGGCCGGAGGTGCACCGCTGCAAGGTGCCGTCGTGGTGAGGATCGCGCCCGACAGTCCTGCGCACGAGGCTGGGATCCTTCCTGGTGACTGGATCCTTGAACTCAACGGGCAGCTCCTCTCGCAGGCTGGCGATGCGCCTCGCTTCAAGCCGAGGGTTCTGCCGGGCGAATCCGCGGCCGGGGAGTATTTGGTCAGCCTGCGTCGAGGAGGACCCGAGGGCGAGAGGATCTACCGAGTGCTGCGACTCGATTGAGACTCGTGAACCGAGGAGCTTTCAAGTCGGGCCCGGTATCCTCCGAAATGAGAAGGTGGAGCTGCGTACCGGACTCACTTGGATCGCTGGGCTGTTTCTCATCTGGGGCGGGATTCCCGAGGCCCGGGCGGGAGTCTTTGATCGTTTGTTTCATTCGCCCAGGGCGTGTCTGGTTCAGGCTCTGGACAGCTTACTGCCCGGGCGCGCAGGGAGTGGCGCCAAAAAACCGGCGGTGGTAGATATCACTCAACCTCTCGGCGAGTCGCCGATTCAAGCGGTCAAACCGGTCGGGCCGCCTCTCGCTCCGGGATCCCGTGATCCATTGCCTGACTCCGCGCCGCGGGCGTCCCTGCCTCGTGATGCGTATGAGCCAGGGAGTCGGTTGCTTCGAGCGGAGGATTCTTTTTTTGAAACGGTTCGACGGCAGGAGAGCGATCCCGAATCCATCTTGATGGCGGTTGAAGGGGTGCCGGGCGCAAGACTCGGGCTTTCGCGCTCGGAGCTCGAGGACCTCTTGCGGGCGCGTGCACGAACCCATGCACGGATGGATACCGTTGCAAGCTCCGTCCCTCGGGCGGGGCTGGATGAAAAAACCACAGTGCATCTCGTATTCTGGAATGTGCTCTCCCATGCGCCCGAGCGCCATCAGGAGATTCTCAGGCTCGCAGCCGATGCGCTCATGCAGGGCGAGGGGGCTGATATCCAAGCCTACCGTGCCTACCTCAAGTCGGTTCATGACGATGCGCTCGCACTTGCTCTCAGGTCGCAGGACCCGGCGATTCGAAAGATCGCGATCGAGGGTGGGGGACTCCCGGAGTCGCTTTATGAACAAGTGCTCAAGTCTCGCATAGTCGCCAACGGCTACCCGCCGCCAGTGCATATCGAACAGATTCTCGATCAGAATGGAATTGCGACTCTGATGAAATCCGGTGCCTCGTTTGTGGATGATATTGACGACGCAGTCACCGTGGCGCGAGCAGCGGGAAAGGTTCTACCCGAGCGCAATGTGCATGGCAGGCTTACGCACCTCGCGGGAATGGATTACGTGGGCTACTTTTTAAGGACCAAAGGAATTCCCCCCGAGCGGTTTCGCGAAGCGCTTCAGTGGGTGGGGCAAAAGCAGGACGCTCGAGCTGCGTCCTCGGTCTGGGCGTATCTGTTTGACCAGGCCCCGGGGCCAGCCGGCACCCGGGGGATCTCGACGCCTGATGTACTGCACGGGCAGCTCAATCAAGCCTGGGGACTGACTCGGTAGGGAAGCAATCCCCGGATGCGGATCGAGTCCTCAAGCCTCAGCAGTCAGGCCGCAGCACTTCTTGTACTTCTTGCCGCTTCCGCAAGAGCATGGATCGTTACGCCCGATTTTGGGTTCGGTGCGCCGGATCGGGGTGCCGCTTTCTGCGCCCTCTGCGTCCACAAACTTCCACTGGCCGCCTTCTTTCTCAAAAACGCTGCGCTCGTAGTGGTCGGTGGGTTTCTTCTTGTCCCGGGCCTGATAGCGCACATGGAACTCGATGATCCCTGTCTCGTCGGTGGCCTCGCCCTTGTCCTTGTTGTGGATCGTGAGTCCGAGCCACTCGGAATTTTTGGACCATTGCTCGACTTCCTCGCGCGAGAGGTCCTTGGCGGTGCGGGAGTGGTGGGTCTTGATGATATACTCCACCTCGCCGGTCGCAAATGCCGTGTAGCGGGCGCGCAGGAGTTCTTCCGCGGTCGCCGCCTTGGACTTGCCCTGGATTTTGGGCAGGCAGCAGGAGTCGAGGGTTTTTCCGGAGCCGCAGGGGCATTTCGCATTCAGGTCGAGGGTCATGTCGATGGATCCTTTATTGGTGAATCAAGGCAGTTCTTTTTTGAAAAAGCTAAACGATTTTTGCACGGATTCCCAGAGGGGATCTGTTTTGGGGGTAGGAGAGCTGAGGGGTTGACCTGATCCCCGGGGTTCGGGTTAGGTGCATGAATCATGACCTTGCAATCCCTCAGTGAGACCGAATTTCGCGCCAATCTGGACGCTCTTTTCAAACGGATTCAGGCTGCGTTTGATGCCGTTGATCCGGATGATGCCGAATGCGAAGTGCAATTCGGTGCACTGACCGTGCTCCTTCCGCGCAAAAAATCCAAAGTGATCCTGAGTGCCCAGCCCTCCGTGCGCCAACTCTGGATGGCAGTGGCGTCTCGCGGGATTGCCCATCACTTTGATTGGAACGCGGGTGCCGGCCAATGGCTCGATGACAAAGGACGCGGGATCGAAGTCGAAAGTTACTTCAAGACGCTCCTCAAAGAAGAAATGGGCGCGGAGCTCAGCTTCTGAACCGCTTTGTGGAGATCGGCCAATCATGATCCTCGAGTTGATTCGAAAAGTCCTCCGAGTCCTGATTTTGGCCTGGGATCGCGCATGGCCCGCGCGAGTCCAAGTGGTGCGCTCAACGGAGCGGCAGCGTGAGGTCGATGCCGAAACGACAGCCCTCTCTCTCTACCAGTTTGAGGCGTGCCCGTTTTGCGTCAAGGTTCGCAGACAGATCCGGAGACTCGGCCTCAAGATCCAGCTCCGGAACGTCCGAGGTTCTCCCGTTTTGCGCGAAGAGCTCCTGGCAGGAGGAGGAAGTTATCAGACTCCTTGCTTGCGGATCGCTCATGCCGATGGGCGCGTGCAGTGGCTCTACGAGTCCGATGATATCAACGCCTGGCTCGCCGAACGTTACTCGGTTTGAACAATAGTCAAAGGTTACAGCGTCCAGGTGCTGGTCAGTCCATGGGTTTATGGGGAGTGTCGCATGGGACACCCCAAATTGAACGCCCTGATATCACTGATATGTTTTTTGCATGCCACGTGCTCTCCTTCATGTTCGAGCGGGATTCGGATCTCGGCGTTTTTTAGTCGCAATGATCCGGACCTGACTCCCAAAGAAGGGGTTCAAGACATGAAGAGCTTCGTCATCCATGGGCTGTTGATCATCGGATTTTGCGGGGTTGCTGCGGAGAAAGTCTTCGCCGAGGATAACTACTCGGGTGTGTGTGACGTGGCTCCGGTTCCTCCGCCGCTGCCGCTCACATTCAGAGATGCTGTCATGGTCGTGTTTGCAAGCGATGCCGAAGAGCCTTTGATGAGTGAGGCAGATCGGATCCAGTTCCTGCGGGCCGAGTACTCACGCCGTGCCTCGGAGATGAATCTTTTGTCGACGAAGAATAGGTTTGCAGGTTTCGAACCCCATTTTGCCAGGCTCCTGGCAGCTCGCGCGGAGCTTGCGAGTCTTGGACAACCCTTGGAGTTGGGTGCCGATGTTTGGCAGTGGGCAGCCGAGGCGGCCTATCAATTGGGAGACTTTGATGCCGCATTGGAGCGCTTTCAGGCCGCTTCGAGTGCTGGCACCCTGTACAAACCTGTTTCGGCGCCGATCATGAGGCAGCTTTCGGAACGCGCGCGAACTCAGGTCGATTTCATGCAGAAGAACTCCGGACGTATCCCTGAGGAATATTCTACCGAGACTCAGGCTCAGCGCCTGAGTCGTGAGAATTACCTGCAAAGGAAACAGGCGGCCCGGGCGGCGGGATCAAATTGTGTCTACACCGAAGCTCCTCCCGTCCGAATCGAGGCCTTAGAAGTGCCTTTTGATCCTGCTCAAGTGAGAGCCATTGAATTTGCGAACTCGAAGTACCTGGAGACGGGACGCTTCCCAAACCACGTGCCGGTCGGGAGATACCGGAAAGTGGCGGCCGATGGAACCATACTCGGCGAGTTTTCGGTGCAGCCGCAGCTAGCGTCTCCCTAAGAGAAGGTGATATTCAAACTCTCCGCGCTTCATGGCCGCTCCGGGCAGCGATCGGCGGGTGGTGGATCATCTGGAGGATCACGCCGTCGTCATCCTGCGCGTAGAACGAGCGGGCGCCGTCGCGGTGGGTCTTGATATCACGCAGGATCTTGACTCCATGGCTCTTGAACCAGGCGTACCAGGCGTCCACGGAGGCGGCGTCCGGAAGGGCAAATCCCAGGTGATCGAGGATCTGGGCGCCGGAGACGGGCTCCTCCCCCTCGCGCCGATGGATGGCCAGATTGTCCAGCCCGTCGGAAGTGAGGTAGACGTTGTCGGCGTCCGGCTCCCACTCGATGGTCATTTTGAGCACTTGGGTGTAGAATTGTTTGGAGGCCTGCGGGTCGCGCACGTAAAGTGCGGCGTGGCGGAGTCCGAGAGTTTTGAGTTCCGAAGTTTGAGTTTGGGCCATGATTTGGTCTTAGCGCCAGCGGGCGGTCGCCGGGAAGAGGAGAGTTGCATGAGTGCGGGACAAGACAAAAAAGTGGTCGTCTACACGATGGACTATTGCCCCTATTGTGAGCGCGCCAAGGCGTTGCTGGGTCAACGGGGGGTTCCCTTCGCGGAAATTCGCGTGGCGGAAGACAACGATGCCGAGTGGGACAGGCTGGAGAAACTCACGGGCCTCAAGACCATGCCCCAGATCCTGCATGGGGATCGGGTGATCGGAGGCTACACGGACTTGGCCGCGCTTGATCGTCAGGATCAACTGCGTTCGCTCAAGTGAGATCCGAGTTCGCTTGATTCGTTCAAAAGGTGGAGGATCCGACGGTGCACGTGTTGGCAGAGGTTTGGCCAATGGAGCATCCGACTGAGGTGGGATCGTTTTTCCTGCGCCGGGACGGGCAGGACTTCGAGCGTGTGAGTGAGGGAGCGCTGGCATTGGACACTGCTCGTCGGTGTCGCGGTGATTTCCCGGATGATATCGGATGCAAGCAAGTGGTGGTTGGGAAGGAAATGGATGGCCTCGATCAGGCCCAATCCGATCCAGTTCCTCTCAAAGCTGAGTTCGTAGGTGAAGAAGCGACCCATGAGCACGAGCGCGGTGCGCTGGGGGTGGGAAGCTATTCGGGCGAACAAGACGATTTTTTGACGTACGGCCAGATTTGCGCTGCAGAGTGCGGTGGTCAGGGCGATCAGCTGGGCCTCGCGGATCAAAGGGTGATCCAGCGTGCGCAGGAACAGGCCGTGAAGGCGTGTGGGTTCGACCGGACTGGCCCCCAGCGCGAATACGAGGGGTGTGATATGTTCCACCCGAAATTCGGGTTGGGCCAGAATCCTCTCCCCGAATGTTCCTGCAGGCCCCAATCGTTCCGGGTGCAGGTAGAGGTGCTCGATTGCAAGTGTCAGGTCTTCTTTGGAAAGGGATATCCCTTTCTCGATTGCCGTGACCAGTGCTGCTGGATTGCGAACGAACGCGTGCTGCATGGCTGGAAGTCCCTCCCTCTCCCATGCTTAACGGCAGGAATTCAAATTCACTGAAGCTTCGCATAGGCCGCGAGGCTCGTAATACGCTGAGTTAAGGTGTCCGGTCCCAGGGAGTGTGCTTTCAGCCGGTCTTCCGGCGCGCCCGCGGGTGGCAGCGTGCATGGGTCTCGGCCAGGTGCTCCGGCGCCACATGGGCATAGATCTGGGTCGTCGAAAGATCCGAGTGGCCGAGCAGCATCTGCAAGGAGCGGAGGTGGATGCCGGCTTCGAGCAGGTGGGTCGCAAACGAGTGCCTGAGCACATGGGGTGAGAGTGGAGTCTTGATATCAGCCTGCGCCCCGAGCTCCTTGAGGATTGTCCAAAAAGTTTGCCGGGTCAGGGTCTCGCCACGCTGATTGCAGAACACCTGCGCGTGCGCAGGCTCAAGCTGCGGTCGATGGTGGAGGAGCCAGTCGTCGAGCGCCTGCCCTGCGACCGGCGCAAAGGGCACGATCCTTTCCTTGTCCCCTTTGCCGCGCACTCGCAAATAAAGGCTCTGGCGTTCCACTTGATGCAGCGTGAGCCCGACAAGTTCCGACACCCTGAGACCGGTCGCATAGAGGAGGATGAGCATGGCGCGATCCCGGGCTCGCAAGGCTTGGCGCGTGATATCACTGGAGCTCCGGTAGGGGAGGCCGGTCTGCGCGGTCCGGATCAGTCCTTCCACCTCCGAATGACTCAGGAACTTGGGTAGCGCCCGTGGGAGACGCGGGGTGGGGAGTGCCTCGGCGGGGTTGGTGCTCAGTCCCTGTTCGAGGCAGCAGAACTTGAAGAACTGCCGGATCGCGCTCGTCTTGCGCGCAAGGCTTGCGGGACTCGGGCAGCTCAGGGTCAGGGACTGCAGGTGGTGTTCGAGGTCCTCGCTCCGGATCCGGGCGGTCGTGATATCAGAGCCGAGGTTTTTTTCGAGCGTCTCCGCTAATTGCAAAAGGTCGCGCGTGTAGGCGGCGAGCGTGAGTGCCGCCGCCCCCTGATCGATCCGTCGAGCTTGGAGGAAAGCCTCGATCGAGCGTCGGAGCTCGTTTTTCGGGGACGGAGCAGGACCAGGGTCTGAGAGGCGCATCGGCGGGGACCTCGCTTCTTCCAGAGTACCGGGAGGCGGGCGGATGCGCAGCCGGCAGGTTCTGCCGGAGGACTCGGGAAGTGGCATTGCAGGCGGGGAGAGGGGGGGCTTGGGTGATAAGTGAGAGGTTTCAGGGGGTTAAGCAACGTGGGGGGGGCGTTGGGAATACCCGAGACAGGAGCTCGGGATTGAGATATCAGCCCCGGCATGAATGCGGTTCGTTCGACAGGTTGGATTCTTGGTGTCCTGGGCGCAGCCCTCGCGTTTGGGTATTCGGGGGTCACCCCGAGCCTTGCCGGGGATGACGACGGTGATATCGCTTGGGGACCGACTGATCCGCTGCCGGTTCCTTCCACGAGCCCTTCGTCGGCGCCTTCTGGATCGCCCTCGCCCGAACCCCTGCCAACGCCGGGTTCCGGTCCCGGCAAGCAGAATAAATCCTGCGGAGAATTCGATCCCGATTGCAGGTACGCGCTCGAGCGCTTGTTTACCGGCATCCGGATCGCCGAGCCCACGATCGAAGCCGGTGTGCGGATCGGCCAGAGCGGACCCAACGCGGCGGTCCGTATTTCGATGGAGACCGCCACCTGGGATTTGCACCTGGGTGATATCGGAATCCTGACGTTTGACGCCAATATCCTGCCCGAAGCGGGCGGGTTCCGCCTCCGGATCACGGCGCTCGACAGCGAGGCGCTCTTTTTCTGCCCTCTGACCGACGCCGAAGGCGGCGGCACCGGGGCTCCGCTCTCCGGTATCACGCGTGAGTGCAAGCCCGAGGGTGTGTGGGCGCTCGGCGGCAAGTTCATCGAATATCAGAAAGATTTTTCGACCTCCCGCTGGAATGCCCGCTGGCTCGAGGTCAATGCGCTCGCCAATCTCCTCAAGAATGCGTTTTCGCGCGATTATATCAGTAAGCATATCCTGGCCCACGCCGGCCTGAGTCTGGAGAGCGGGGGGGGAGAGGCGTTTGCTTCCTACTTCGCGCTCCGCGGAAATCTCGGATTCAGCGGGGTGTTCCGGTCCGAAAACGGGCGCCTCGAACTTCGGGGTTATGCGGGCTTCCGTCCCAATCTGATCGAGTGGGACGATTGGGCGGCCGAAGCCCGATTCGAGGCTCTCGTGCACTTCCTGCTCTCGCCGCGGGTCGTGGCAAGCCTCGGACTCAAGGCCGAGTACACCCACTGGAACAAACCCGAGCGCTCCATCGGCAATTACGCATCCGGCGTCGATCCCGATACGGCTTTCATCGGTTTGCTCTTTGGGGTGCAGTGGCGTTGAGCCAAGCTTGATGGACTGAAAGTCCGAGGTTGAGAAATCAGCGTGCCCTCATGCGATTCTGGAGTGTGCCATCCCGGTCGGATAGATTGTGGAAGCCCGACCAAGAGCGGTTGATATCGCCATACCGATCCACGTCATACAGGGCCTGGCAAGTCAGGGTGTCCCCGGCTGCAGTTTGTTCCCGCATCGGTAGAAATTCCTTCCGCACCAAAGGAATTCGGCCGCAGTTTTCGGTGGTGGAGCGACCATCCTCATTTTCCTTGCAGGCAAGTACTTCGAGAGTATCCGGAGTCGTGGCCTTGCAGGGTGTGCCTTTTTGTCCGGGCTTGAAGAGCAACACTCGAGTGTTCATTTGGGCGGGGTTGGGGCGCCCATCTCGTTCCCGGTACTTGAGGTTGGCAAAATCAAAGCGGAATCCCTCGATGCTGGATATCAACCCATTGGATGTGACCCGCGGGATTCCAAAACTATTGAAACGTTGCGGGTTATTGAAACGGTCGTTTTCGAACTCATCGTCCACTGCCGGTTTGTCGAGCAAATGCTCCGGCTGTTCCTGGTTCTCCACCTTGAAGGACATGCCGACCACGGCGTCCGTGCTCATGGAGTCGCTCGGGGTACCCAGGACTCCGGTCAGGACGCATGCGGCTATATCCGTGCGTCTCAGGATGAGGCGTTTGTTTTGTGCGTCGAGCTGCGTTTCCAAGCAGGCGTTGGCATAGAGCACTTCGGTACGCCCGTTGGATAGAGCGGCCGAGATCTGGAGCCCTCCGACGACCCAGCCGGGATAGCGGCCCCGGGCGGTCCAATCGAGGATAAAGGTCTCAAATCCGGATTTCTCGCCTTGGAGGTTGAGGTTGTACAAGTTCAATTTGTTGGTTTCGAGTAGCTGGCCCGAGGACTCGATATCAGCGCCGATGCAATCGAAACCACGTCCACTCAATGCGGCGTTCGTGGCATTCCGGATTTCAGCGTCCGATTTACCCCTCGGGCAGGCGTAGAGTTTGATGCTGGCATCGGTACCCGCCGAGCGCATCGAGGCCGTCCTGATTTTGACTGTCAGGCTTCGAACAGTCACGGCCTCCTGCACGGCCGGGGCTACGGGAGGAGGTAGGGGTTGTGCGTCCCTGTCATTCTGGGCGAGAGATTGTAAAAGTTGGGAGCAAAAGCTCATGACCGCCCCATTTGCAACGGATCGGAAAATGGGTGATTGGATCCCCATGGTGCAAAGTGTGATCTGGGACGGACGGCAATCCTCTTGGATTCTAGCGCTGCAATCGTCGAAGGTCTCATCCCGAACCGCTTCCAGACAGCTCAGGGCTCGGTCGGGATCCACACTGCAAGTCCCCTCAGCAGGCGAGGAATCCGGATCAATTCCGTCACCCAGACCGTTCAAGGACCCAGGGTTCAATCCTGTTACTAATAATCCGGTCTCGGGTGTGATTCCGCCGTTTGAATTGCGACATAAGAAAGCAAAGTTTGCACAATGTTTGTCCTGAAAACTTGCGATCGCCGCTTGGAAGTCCTCCGAAGGATCGAATTTTTCCTGAGTGTCCCGGAGATTCTCAATGAAGCCGCGGATGCGCTGCTCCCGCAGGTTGCAGAACTTTGCATGTCGTCTGCGGCCTCGATCGTTTCGGGGCTCCTCCCGCCTTTCGCAGCGCTCATCCATCAGGGTGCCACAGGGGATTTTTACGCTGTCTTGGCAGGTGTTTAGCCACTTTCCCGAATCATTGAGCACTTGGGAGCACAGTTCGAGATCCTGACTTTCGTCGGCAGTCAGATCGCAAGCAGCAAGTCGTGCATCGAGCCCATCGGAGTCTCCCGGATCCACCGCGACGTTGTCGTTGTCGATCGTGGTTCGGCCTCCCGGATCGGGTCGTCCCGAGCCCAGTCCGCTCTGCTCGGCGGGCGTGCAGGCGTTGAATGATATCAACATCAAGCAGGTGAGTGCCAAGTGTCTTAAAAATGGGATGCCAGCCATAATTACCCCCGTTCAAGGGACGCCTTCCCCCCGGAAGGCGTCTTTTTCGATTCTCATTTGAGTGTAGGGGAAGAGTTCCAGTCCCGGGAGTTGTGTCTTTTGGGACACTCCCTCGGACTTGGATCAAGCCGCCTTCTGATCGGAGTGATCGGCCTCGTCGCCCATACCGAAATCATGGTCCGGGACAGCCTTGAGTTTGGCCGTCCGGGACAGCCTTGAGTTTGGCCGTCCGGGACAGCCTTGAGTTTGGCCGTCGGACGGCTCACACCAAAGGTGCGCAGCTGGGCGCGCGATCGCTCGCGTTCGCCCCAACGCTGCTCGCCTCGATTGCGTTCCCGCCCGTCGAGCATGGCCAGGAGGTCCCCGACCAGGTCCTTGAGCACCGCCGCCTGGCTTGAGATTTCTTCGGCGGAGGCCGAGGTCTCCTCGCTCGAAGCGGCGTTTTTCTGCGTGGTCGAGTCGACTTCGTTCATCGCCTCGCCCACATGCTGGATGCCGGTGGCCTGATCCGAACTCAAGTTGGCGATCTCGCTACTGATGGTGGAGGAGCGCTGGGCGCTTTCCACGATCTTTTTGAGCACCTCGCCGCTGCGATCGGCCATGTCCTTGCCTTGATCGATCTTCTCGACGGATTCGCGGATCAGGTTTTCGATATCTTTGGCCGCGGCGGCACTCCGCTGGGCGAGGTTGCGGACGGCCTCGGCCACCACGCCAAACCCTTTTCCTTGCTCTCCGGCGCGCGCGGCTTCGACCGCGGCATTGAGCGAGAGGAGGTTGGTCTGGAAAGCGATATCATCGATCACGGTCGTGATCTCTTCGATCTTGCGCGAACTCGTGGCGATATCACCCATGGAGGCGATGAGTTGTTGGATTTCCTGTTCGCCGGTCATGGCCTGCTCGCGGCTGGCTTCCGCGATCTTGGCGGCCTGCTTGGCGCTGTCGGAGTTGGTCGCCGCCGTACCCGCCACCTGCTCGATCGCGGAGGCGGTAGACTCGATGGCCTTGGCGCTTTGAGCTGCGTTGATCGAGAGCGTCTGGCTCACTTGTGCGATCTGATCGGCCGCGAACGAGAGTTCGGTTGCGGCGGAGTCGAGGTCCTGCGTGAGGGCGTCCAGCTGATTCACCGGGCCCCGGATGATGAAGAAGCCCAGGGTGAGTGATATTACCGTGAACAGCAAGCCGAACAGCACGAGTTTTTCGGTGGTGGCGCGTACTTCCGCTTTGACCGGGGCGAGACTCGAGACGATGGTGAACATGCCTTTGATATCACCATCTTTCGTGTGCTCCATTTCGAATCCCAGAATGTCGCGTCCGTTGCCCCAGGGGGACTTGGAGGGCGATCCGTGGCAGGTCAGGCAGCCCTGCTCCTGCGCCAGGCGGACGGGGCGGTGCACGCGGATGCTCATGCCGTCTTCGGCGAGCTCCGTGTATTCCGCGAGCTTGGGGTCGGCCTTGAAACGAGCGAGCAGGGCACTCTCCGCGCCACTGGCCATGGGTTCCTTTTTACGGGGCGAAGTGTCGGAGACCCGGAATTCGTAATTTTCCTTTTCGGCACCTTCTCGGCCGATCGAGAACGCTCCCACGATCGGGACGTTACGGAAGATCTTCTTCTTCGCCTCGGGCGGGAGCTTGCCGTCCGGGTGCTTCTTGACGGCAGGTAAAGGTGGCCAGGGCAATGGTCGCAAGAACACGGTTTTTGAAGAATAAGCGTAGGGGGTATCGGCCGTTTTACGACAGAGCTTGATGAGAGGGTTGCGGCCCGTTTCACTTTTTCGTATCGTTCTGGAAATTCCACTCTTTCAAAGGATCAGACTGCATGAAGACCATCACTGAGTTCACCGGAACCCTCCTGGGCCAAGCCATCGCCAAGGACAAAGAATTGACGACGGAAGGCAAGACTCCCGAGGAGGTGCAAGCGGCGCGCGAGCAGGCCATGACCGAGCTCACCAAATTCGAAGGGGACAAGCTCAAGCTTCTTTTTGCCGCCCTGGAGTCTGTGGGTAAGAAGACCGATCGCCTCAAGCGCGTGGTGGTCTGGCAAGTGGGCGAGGCGGAACAGGGGCCGAAGGGCGCTTTTTTGAAGGACGGTCACGCCTATATCGTTGAGCAGTACCCGCATCCGCATGGCTCCAAACCTGCCGAATCGCGCGATCACCGCGATGAACGCGGAGGACGTGGCGATCGGCGTGGCAAGAAAGGCGGTCGCGGCGGTCGAGAAGGTCGGGATGGGCGCGACGGCAAGGGTCGGGGTCGGGGACCTCGTCCTGAAGGGCTTCAAGCTTCTGCAGGTGCAGGTGCAGGTGCAGGTGCAGGTGCAGGTGCAGGTGCAGGTGCAGGTGCAGGTGCAGGTGCGGGTGCACGAGCACGCGCAGGCGCAGGAGCGGGAGCAGGAGA
>Ga0172372_10004901_pt1 | contig 18855 bp, 18 predicted proteins | sample LakKiv5m_2_FD_114544 | JGI IMG/M metagenome (GOLD analysis project Ga0172372, IMG submission 114544) | Freshwater microbial communities from Kabuno Bay, South-Kivu, Congo - kab_092012_9.5m | ecosystem: Environmental > Aquatic > Freshwater > Lake | place: Democratic Republic of the Congo...
CCGCGCGGGAGGCACGATCGCGGCGAGCTTCTCGCAACGCTCCAAAGCGGACAACTCGATGGCTCCGGTGCCGTCGCTCCACACGCGCTTCATCCCCACCCGCACGCGGCCGTCCTCCAGCCGTGGTCGGAGGTGGCCGGCGACCTCGTCCGGCGGCGCGCACGCTTCGGGGACGGCAAGGCCGGCCTCCGCCCACGCTACACGCTGCTCCACCTCGGCCCGGTCGAGCCGGTCGAGCCGGCGATCGACGGGAGCGACTGGTGGCCCCACGGCGCAGCGTACGTCCCCCTCGAGGTGACGCGGTTCGGAGGGCGGCCGGGCGGACGTGATTCGCCCGCGCCGACCCCGGCGCCGGAGGCGCGGCCAGGGTCACGCCGCTCGCACCAACCCCTCCACCCTGCGGGCCAGCCCCTCCGCGTCGCCATCGAGCTTCACGGCGAGCAGGACGAGGTCGACCTCGCGCCCGTGCGCGCGGATGGTGGCCCGCATCCCGTCGCGTCCCCGGTCGACCAACGTGGGCCACCCCTCGGGCGAGGCGGGGTAGGCGAGGCACGCGGTGATGCGCTCGCTCGCCTCCAGCGCGGCGTAGGCCAGCACCTGGTGCACGTCGGCGCGGTGGCGCTCGCGGATGGTCTCGGACACGCCATCCCACCCCTGGCGCGCGATGAGCTCGGCGTGCGGCTTGTACTTCGCGTCGATGACGACGCTCGCGTCCGGGGTCCGGAGCACGACATCGGGGATCAGGGCGCGCAACGAGCCCGAACCCCGCGGCTCCCAGTCGAGGGGGGTGAGGGTGCGCGTGGACCGGCCGCTGGCGACCCGTCCGCCCACCCTCGGCGCGGCCCGCTCGGCGGCCGCCTCGATCAACGCCTCGAAGCACGCCTCCATCGGCAGTTGCCAGGAGAGGCCCGCGGTCTCGGAGAGCCCGGCGAGGCCGCGGCCGTCGGCGGTCCAGCCGATCGCCTCGACGCCCTCCCGGAAGAGGCGGGACCGCAGGGGCTCCGACTCCCAGGCCACCCTCGCGTCGCGACCGGGGCGGAGCGGGCCGGCGCCGGACACGCGCGCGATGATCCGCTCGCAGCGGTCGAGGAGCGCCCGGGCCACGGGGGCGACGCTTCGCTGACCGAGCAGCCCCTCGCGCTGCCGCAGCGCGGTCCAGTGGATGGCGCCGCGCAGCCGCTCGTCGTCGTCGAGGTCGGGAAAGCGGCAGGGCACGTTCATCGGTCGGCACTGCGCGAGGCCGTGCGTGAGGTAGCGCCCCCAGTCCACGGTGCCGCGCGGGGCCGGTACCTCGGCGTCCCGGTGCCGGAAGCGGCGGGATTGGGTCTGGAGCAGCGCCTCCAGGCGGGCGATGACCATCGAGGCGATCACCCAGCTGGGAACCGACCGCTCCGAGTGCGGGAGCATGGGGAAGGGCAGCACCTCGGGTACGGAGCGCATGCCCGCCGCGTGAAGCAACTGGCCCACCGCGCCCCAGTCGAACCGCGGGCGGACCACGATCCCGAAGTCCAGCCGCCCCGACACCGGGGAGAGGAGCGGCACGGCCCCCACGCGGGTGTCGGCGCTGACGCGGACGACCGGCTGTCCGCCCACCCGGGCGACGTCGGCATCGATGTGGAGCGCCCGCAACGCGCCGGCGTTGGCCGCGAGCAACGCCTCGGCCCGCCCCTCGGCGTTCCCGGCGGCGTCCGCGCCGACCCCGCCGAGCCACTCCAAGGCCGGGATGTCCGTCCGTTCGCTGTCGCAGACGACCCGCGTACCGCCCGCCACCCGACCGGCCACGCGGCCGGCGTGGGGGAATCGCGGTCCGGGTGTCGGCTTCCCCGGGGTTCGCGGCGCGCGCCTCACTCGGCGGGCTCGTCCGGCGCGCTCCGGTCGCCCGAGAGCGGCGCGTCGAGCGTGTCGAGGTACGCGCGCAGCTCGTCAGCGAACCCGGCGGTGTAGCCCTGGGCCAGGTACTCCTCCAGCAGCGCGCGGAGCCCGGTGGAGAGGCGGGCGCTTGCGTCCGCGTCCGAGGCGAGGAAGTAGGCGTGCCCGGGGAGCAGGCCGAGGGCCTCGTCGCTGGCGTACTGCACGAAGATCTCGACGAGCCGGTCGAACGCGTCGAGCATGCGCGGGCCCGCGTGGCGGCGCACGACCTCCCGTTGGGGCCAGAGCTTGAGGAACGCGAAGCGGCGCCGGATTGCCACGTCGAGGATGGCGATGCTCCGGTCGGCGCTGTTCATGGTTCCCAGGATGTGCAGGTTCTCCGGCATCGACACCTCGTGCCCGAGGTCGGGGAACGTCCAGCCGAGGTCGAGGGAGCGCCCCTTCACGCCGGGCTCGAGGAGGTAGATCGCCTCGCCGAGGACCTTCGCGAGGTCGGCGCGGTTGATCTCGTCGATGACCAGGAGGTGCGGCTTGCCGTCGCGGGCGGCATGGATGGCGTCGAGCAGCGCGCCGCGGCGGGGCTCGAAGGTCACGGACTGCCCGAGCGTGCGGGGGGCCAGCCCGCCGACGAAGCGCTCGTAGGTGACCGCCGGATGGAACTGGACGAGCGTGCCCCGACCGCCGTACCCCTGGTCGAGGATGCGGCGCGCCTGTTCGGTCTTGCCCGTCCCCGGGGGCCCCTCCACGATCACGTAGCGACGGGAGCGAAGGGTCTCGACGACCTGGGTGTCGGTGGCGTCGGGGAAGAGCTGGGCCTGCCAGGCGCCGCGGAGGACCTCGGCCTCGTCGAGGCCTCCGCCGCCCTTCTTCGGGAGCAGCCGGCGCTCCTCCATCGCGAGGTCGAGGAGCGCCAGGAATGCCTGCCGGACCCAGTCGCGGCGGGTGGGTGTGTCGTTGGGGGGGCGGACCAGGGCGTAGCAGACCGACCCGTACTTGTCCCGGGCGTTCCGCCACGGGTCCATCCGGGACGACGCCTCGTTCGGGAGCGGGAGGTCGATCCGCACCGGGTCGTGTTTGGCCCAGGCCCACGCCCCCGGAGGTGCCGTGCCGTTCAACCACCGGGCGATCGCGCGCACCCGGCGCGCGTGCCCGGGCCGACCGAGGATGGCCTCGTCGGGCGCCAGACCGTTGGTGCCCACCACCAGCCCGAACATCGCGGGCTGCCCGTCCTGGTCGGCGGGGAACACCACGAAGCTCATGCCGCCGTAGCCCTTGCTCGTCTCCTGGTCGGGCCCGATGACCCCGGCGTACGGCGCGTTCTTCTCGTCCAGGTTGGGGTTCACGCGGAGCTGGATCGGGCGGGTCTTGCGGTCCTCGATCCCCCAGTCCCGGAGCGGGTAGCGCGCGCGCAGCGCCTCGGTGAAGACCGGGCGCACCTGGTCGGCCCAGGCCGAACGCGGGGCATGGCACAGGGCGATGAGCGGGTCGATCGGGTCTGGCATTCGGGCTCTCGGAGGTTGGCCAGGCTCGCATACGCCGGGGGGACCGGTCCAGCGGGGTCGACGCGGGATGGGGGGCCGACCCCCGACCCGAGCGCGCCGGGGCGCGGGCGGGCTCGGCACGCGGGGGGGAGCGTGAACGAGCAGGCCTTTGGGACGCCACCACCAGCAGCGACCCCGACGACGACGGGGACGGCTGGACGGCGGGCGACGGCGACTGCGACGACACCACCGACCTGCTCGCCGTCCGCGGCCTGCGCGTCTGCCCCTGATCGGGGTGGAGCCAGCCGACCGCCCCCGGTTACACGGCTGAATGCACCGCTCCGCCGTTCCCCTCCTCCTCCTCGCCCTGGGTCTCGCCTGCGCCGGGGGCGCCAAGGACCGCGACCTGGACGGCTACGCCGCCGACGTGGACTGCGACGACAACAGCAGCGCAATCCACCCCTCCGCGATCGAGGCGTGCGACAACGGCCTGGACGACGACTGTGACGGCGCGACCGACGGCGACGACTCCGACTGCGGGGGCGAAGTGCCGACCGGGGATCACGACGGCGACGGGTACGAGGCCCCCTACGACTGCGACGACGACAACGCGTACATCAACCCCGACGCGGTGGAGCTGTGCGGCAACAACCAGGACGACGACTGCGACGAGGACATTGACGAGGACGACGACGACTGCGACTCGGCCTGACCCCGAAGGCCTACGAACCCTCCTGCCCCGCGCCTGGGCGCATCCACCGCAACATCTCTCGATCCTCGGCGGTTCCGCGGGCTTCGAGCGCGGCGATCACCCCGGCGCGGTCCTGCGGGGCGCGGTTCTGCGAGAGCTTGAGCTTGCCCGTGAGCTCGAGGTCCACGAGCTCGAACCCTACGATCTCGTCGAGCATCTCCTGGAGGTGCGGCGCCTCCACCTCGGCCATCCGCCACGGTCGGTCCCCCTCCTCGAACGTCGCGGCGAGTCGGGCGAGCACGTGCACCAGGCCCGCGCGCTCGAGCGTGCGCAACGTGCCACGCGCGTGGACGACCGCGTAATTCCAGGTGGGAACCTGGCCCCCGGAGACGTACCAACGCGGCGAGATGTACCCGTGCGGACCGTTGAAGACCGCGGTGACGCGTTCGCCGGCGCGCGAGAGGAGCGGGTTGCGCCGCGCGAGGTGGCCCCGAAGCGTGCGATCGTGGACCAACAGGGGGGCGTGGGCGATCTCGGGCTCGTCTGCTCCCGCGACGAGGGTGACGAAGGGCCACGCGGCCATCATCTCCCAGAGGCGGGCCGGGTCGTGCTCGGCGAACGCGACGGGTAGGTACATCAGGCACCATCGGTGAGAAGTGTAGGGAGTTCGGAGAAGATTCCGGTCTTGGATCCGGCCAGGGACGACAACATCTGGCGACGGTACCAGCCCCATCGGTGCAGCGGCCCGGCCACCAGGTCCCGCGCGGGGGCGAGGATCGGGAAGCTGGACTGGAAGAAGGGAGTCAGCCAACGGCTGGCAACCTGGTAGAAACCCACGTGAGACCTGCGAAGTGCGGAGTAGCGGTCGAGTGTACCGGACCCGATGCAGTCGGCGAGGACCATGGCGTCCACGAGCGCGAGGTTGGCGCCCTGTCCGAGCTGCGGGCTCATCGCGTGCGCAGCGTCGCCCAACCACACCGTCTTTCCCTGGACGTATGGGTACATCCGCACGTCGAAGTAGGGGGCGTACACAACCTCTCCGAGCTGTTCCACCGGCAGGTCGGGGACGAGCCCGCGGAGCTCGGCAAACCAGGCGTCCCTTCCGCGGGCGCGCCACGCCTCGACCCCGTCCGCCCGAATGCTCCAGAACACGCTGACTTCCGGTGTGCCCGAACCGGGGGCGCGACCCGAGGGGAGGAAGCCCAACATCTGGCGGGTGTCCCGGTACCACTGGGCGAGCACGCCCGCCCACCGGCCATCGGGATCCGGGAGGGAGGTCCAGAGCGCGCCCCAGGGGTAGGGTCGAACGCGCGCAGCGGGCGGGCGGTGTAGGGAGCGCGCTCCGTCGGCGACCACGACGAGGTCGTGCCGGTCCGGGAGGACATCCACGCAGACCCCGCAACGGACCTCTATTTTTTCGTCCAGCAGCGCATCCCAGAGCGCGCGGAAGAGGGTGCCGCGGTGAACGCCCAGGCCGAACAGCCCGGGGCGGAGATCGGCGTAGGCGAGATCGAGGACGACACGACCGTAGGAGGTCTTCCCCAACAGCCGTTCGATCCTGGCCCCGTCCCTGAGGACCGGCTCGAGTACGCCGAGCCGGGCAAGGACGGCCATCCCGGTGGGCTGGAGGAGGAGGCCCGCTCCGACTGGTTTGGGCTCGGGCACACGCTCGTAGACCGTGACCTTGTGCCCCTGACGGTGGAGGAACAGGGCGGCCGCGGGACCGGCGGTTCCGCAGCCGACGATGCCGATGTCCAAGGGCACGGGCGCGTCTATCCCGCGTGGACGGAGCGTTGACAGGTTGGCGGGCTCGGGGAGGGGCGCGGAGGTCCCCTCACCCGCTGACGAAGTCCGTCAGGTGCCCCCGCGCCGGCGGGTCCAGCGGCGGCGGCTCGAGGAACTGGCGGCCGAGCTCGCGGAGCTCCACCGGCTCCTCGCCCAGGCGGCCTTCCACCCAGCGGAGCGCCGTCCCGGGATCCATGGGGCAGGCCAGCCCGGCGGTGCCGAAGGGCACGAGCCCGGCCTCCTCGCAGGCGTAGAGCCACTGGCGCACGCGGACGAGGTGCCGGGTGGGCCAGAGGGGGTGCTGGTGCGGGAGCCGGCGGACCCGGGCGGAGGCCGCGTCCGCGGTGACGCCCACCCGCGCGAGCGCCGCCACCACCTCGCGGACGTAGGCGGCATCGTCGGCGCCGGCCCGGTCCACCGCGTACTGCGCCACGAGCCGCGCGACCCCGCCGCCCCCGGGCAGCTGCCCCGGACGGACAACGCGGAAGAAGGGCACGTCGGCGTCGGCGACGTGGACCTCGAGCGGCCAGGCGGCCTCGGCGTCCACCACCACCTCGACCCCGTCGCGCCACGCGAACATGGAGACGTGGTGGCCCAGGGTGGCCGCGTCCAGGCCGGCGGCGAGCGGGAGGATCTCGGCCGGCGGGAGGTCCAGCCAGGGGGTCCCATCGATGCGGCCGGCGTCGGTGTCCACGCCGCCCGCGTCCACCGCCCGCAGCTCGGCGCGGACGACGCGGACCCCCTCGGCAAGCCGGGCGGCGGTGGCGACCGGGCCGTCCACCGGGGCGACGCGGAGCGGGGCCTCGCCGCCGTGGTGAACCCGCGCCACCCCGCAGATGGTGGCGTCCGGGTCCCCGAAGCGCTTCTCGGCGTAGGGGCGGTAGAGCGCGTCGTAGGCCGGGGCGCCGAAGCGCCGGGTGACCCAGTCGCGGTAGCTGCGCTCCTCGTGGCCGCCGCCCACGAGGCCGGCCAGGTTCTCCGAGACCCGCGCGCGCACCCAGCCGCCGACCACCCCGCCCACCCGCACCCCGGGGAAGAGCCGCGGGAGGTCGGCGCCGTCCAGGGGCAAGCGCTGCACGCGCCCGCGGGCCCAGAGCCCGCGGCTGGGCGAGACCGGCGCGAGGGGGCCGACCACGGCGCGCGCGAAGGCGCTCCCCGGGTCCACCGTGTAGAGGCCCGTGCCCACCGGCACGTCGGGGCAGGGATCCTCGGCTCCCGCGGGGACCACTCGGGTGACGGAGGAGCCCGCGGCGCGCAGCGCCGCAGCGACCAGGGCGCCCAGCGGGCTGCGGCTGACGACGACGGCTTCGGGCATACCGCCGACGGTTAACGCGTCGACATGGCTTCGTTCGAACCCCGCGGCCCGTCGCTCACCACCGACCTCATCCTGGAGCGCGACGGCGCGGTGCTGCTGGTGGAGCGGCGCCACCCTCCCCTGGGGTGGGCGCTCCCCGGCGGATTCGTGGATCCGGGCGAGCGGGTGGGCGACGCCGCGGTGCGCGAGGCGCTCGAGGAGACCGGGCTCCACGTGCGCCTCACCCACCTCCTGCACGTCTACTCGGACCCCTCCCGGGACACCCGCCGGCACACGGCGTCGGTGGTCTGGGTGGCGGAGGCGGAGGGCGAGCCGACGGCCGGAGACGACGCCGCGGAGGCCCGCTTCTTCCCCCTCGACGCCCTCCCCTCACCCATCGTCTTCGACCACGGGGCCATCCTCGCCGACTACCTGCGCTTCCGGGCCACCGGCCTCCGCCCCGACCCGCTCGTGTAGCTGCAGGACGGTGTCCCCGTACACCCTGGCCCGGTGGGCACGGAAGCCCGGCGGAGCGGGGACGTCGACCCCCCGCGCGTGCTCGACCACCAGGAGCTCGCGCGCGAGGAGGGCGGCCCGGCCGGTCCAGCGGGCAGCCGGCTCCCGATAGGGCGGGTCGAGGAACACCACGTCGGCCGGCTCGACGGCGACGGTCGCCGCGTCCCCCACGCGGACGGTCAGGGGCAGGCCCAGCCCGGCGGCGTTGGCCCGGATGGCCGCGGCGGCGCGCGGGTCGCGCTCCACCACCACCACGGGCGCCGCCCCGCGCGAGGCCGCCTCCAGCGCGATCAGGCCCGTGCCACCGAAGAGGTCCAGGAAGGACCGACCGTCGAGCTCGTTCCCGATGACGTTGAAGAGGGCCTCGCGCACCCGGGCGGCGGTGGGACGGGCGGAGGCCGGCACCGCGGCGGGGAGCGGACGACCCCGGCAGCGGCCCCCCGTGAGGCGAATCACGGCGTCGTGATGGGAATCGGGAGCTTCTGGAGCTTGTCCGGCGGGATGCGGAGCGTCCAGGTGCAGACCCCGGCCTGGCAGCCGCACCCGTCGAGGACCCCGAAGCAGTCCTGGACCTCGCAGCTGGTGAGCAGCCCCTCGGCGGCGGACTTGCTCGTGCACACCTCCGACGAGCACCCGCTCTTCACGCAATCCGCGTCCGTCTGGCACTCCCCGGCGACCTCCGGGAGCTCCACCCGCTCCCGGCAGGCCGCGTAGATGCTCGACGGGGTCAGCACCGTGTGGGTGAGCGGGACCGCCGGCGCAGAGACCGGCTCGACGACGGGGGCGGCGGCCGGGGCGGGGTCGGCCGGGGCGCTCCCGTGGGCACAGGCGAGCAGGAGGGCGAACATCACTTGTAGAGCTCCATCGAGAGGCGGCGCCGGTATTCGTCCGCGAGCGAGCTGCGTACCCCGATCGCGTCGAACACCTCGAGCATCGCCTTGCGGCCGGCGTCGTCCCCGAAGCTCCGGTGCCGCTTCACCAGGGAGAGGAACACCTCGAGGGCCTCTGCCCAGTCGCCGGATCCCGCCAACGCGCGCCCGAAGGCGAGACGTGTAGCCGGGTCCTCGGGGTGCTGGGTGACCGCGGCGCGGGCCTCGGCGAGGGGAGGCGCGTCGAGCGCGAAGCCGATCCGGGAGAGCGCGGCCGCGTGGCGGGGGCGGTCCGCCGGACGGAGCCGGCCCAGCGTGGACCGTGCCTCATCGCGGGCGCCGCGTGCGAGTGCCAGCTCGGCCAGATGCACCAGGGCGTCCGGCTGCTGCGCGTCGTGACGGAGCGCCTCGGTGTAGAGCCGGGCAGCGGCCTGGGCGTCCCCCTCACCCGCGGCGGCGCGCGCCTTGCCGGCCAGCTCCGACGCGGGATCCGGCACGATCCCGGCGATGAAGGCGCGGACCTGGGCCTCGGGCTGGGCGCCGACGAACTCGGCCACGACCTTCCCGTCACGGAAGCACTTCACCGCCGGGATGCCCTGGATCCCGTAGGTCCGGGCGAGCGACTGGTTGTCGTCGGTGTTGATCTTGACCAGGACCCATCGCCCCGCCGCCTCGGTGGCGACGCGATCGAGGATCGGCCCCAGCGTGCGACACGGCCCGCACCACGGGGCCCAGAAGTCCACCACCACGGGGACTTCGCGGGACCGGTCCAGAACCTGCTTCTGGAAGTCCGAGGCGTTGACGTCGAGGGCGCTCATGGGGACTCCTACGGCGGGAACCTACACGCCGCCCCCGCGAACGGCTATCGGGGGACCGACGCCCGGATGGCTTCGTGCTCCTCGCCCTGCTGATCCCCGGTTGTGCTCCCGTCGGCGAAGCGGTGGTCACGAGCGGCTGGGGCTATTCCTGGGAGCTCCTCTCCCACCGCATCGGGTACCTGCGCGCCGCGGTCAACCAGGACACGAGCCTGGACCTGGGCCTGATCGGCGGCGACTGGTCCACGGGCGAGACAGGGAGCGACACCCCGTCCTACCGGATGCGGTACCAGACGGTGCGGGCGATGGGGGTGGCGTTCGCGGAGGGGACGGTCACCCTCGACGTCGGGCCCGACGGCGAGGCCGAGGCCAGCCTCCACGTGCCCGACGCCCCCGAGGGCCGGCACCTGACCGCCGTGCTCCAGGGGTTCGCGCTCGACTGCGACGTCCCCCAGCCCGACGACTACCCGGACGACTACCCGGCGCGCTACGGGTACACCTCGGCGGGCTTCGGCTTCGCCCTCGGCGAGCCTGTCGCCAGCGCCGACGGCGGCGTGGACGTGCCGGTCCGCGCCACGGTGCGCTGGGCCCCGCAGGACCGGGACGACATGAACGCCGCGATCCCCCACGCCCTCACCCGGGTCGAGGTCCGGGCGCTGGTGATCGGCTCGATGCGTCCGCCGGACAGCCTCGAGCTGGAGGGTGGTGCCGAGTACCCCTACGAGCCCCCGTACACCGAGCAGCCCCCGATGGAGCTCGTCGCCTCCGCCGAGTCGCCCGGCGCCGCCGGCTTCATCGGGTGGTCGGCGTGGACCCTGGACGGCAACCTGACCGGGCCGGCGGCCGGAGAAGGCGACTACATCCGGGCGATGGGCGTGGAGGCGGCTCCCGGGGCCGACGCGCCCGGCCGGTTCGACGCGGCGGTCACCGCCACCTTCTCGAACTCCTCGGTCATCGAGCTGACCCAGTTCACGGCTGGGTTCTCCGGGACCCTGGTGCGGGTGGGAGCCTCGGCCGCGGAGGTGGAGCACCACCTGGTCCAAGGGAGCCACCCGGTGGGCGTCGCGACGACGCCTCCGACGCTTGCGGAGTGAGGGTCCATACAGTTAGACGTCGCCCCTCTCGGCCGGCGCCGGGAGGGTCGGAGGTCTCATGTTCCCGGTGTTGATGTCGCTCCTCGTCGGGTGCGGCGGTGAAGAGAAGAAGGTGGAGCCCGCGCCCGCGCCCGTCGCCGCGCCCGCGCCGGCCCCCGCGCCCGCGCCCGCCCCGGTCGCGGCTCCCCCCGCGGAAGCCGCCCCGGCCGGCCCGTACGCGCCGAACGATCTGGCCAAGGCCGCCTACGAGGCCGCCAAGGCCGCCGGCGCCGACAAGGTCACCGCGAACCCCAAGGCGGGCGACGCCGCGGCGATCGCCTCCGGCAAGGCCCAGTGGGCGAAGTGCTCCGCCTGCCACGGCGAGACCGGGAAGGGCGACGGCGTCGCCGGTGCGGCGCTTCCCCAGAAGCCCTCGAACTTCCACGACAAGACCCGCTGGGACTACACCTCGGCCGGCACCAAGCACTGGATCCTGATGAACGGGGTCAAGGGCACCGCGATGGCCCCCCTCGGGCTCACCGAGGACCAGGCGTGGGATGTCCTCGCGTACATCGAGTCCGAGTTCGTCGGGAAGTAGTCCCGGGAACCGTGGCCACGCCCCTTGTACGGTCAAGGGGCGTGGATTAGTCTCGCGGCCTTTCTTCAACCCCTTCCTGCCCACCGGCTGGAGGCTGCATGCGACCGCTCCCAGGAGCCCTCCTGGCGACCGTGCTCCTGTCCACGTCCACGTTCGCGCTCGTAGGATGCGCGACCGAGGCGTCGGCGGATGCGGACGCGCCCGAGGAGACCTTCCCGCTCGGGAAGAAGAACCTCCTTCCGCCCCAGGTCTCGAGCGACGCCCCCTACGACGTGCCCCTGCACGTCGCGGTGGGGGAGCCCCTCGACGCGGCGATCGAGCAGCCCATCGCCTTCCCGCACGACCGCCACGTGAAGGTGCTGGGCATGGACTGCCAGTACTGCCACTCGAGCGCGCGGAAGGAGATCCACGCCGGCATCCCGCCCACGCAGCTCTGCATGGGCTGCCACAACATGGTCTCCACCGAAGGGCGCCCCGAGCTGGACAAGCTCAAGACCTTCTACGCGGACGGCGCGGGCGAACCCATCCCCTGGGTGAAGGTCCACGACGTCCCCGACTTCGTCTACTTCAGCCACAAGCGGCACGTCACCGCCGGGCTGGACTGCCAGGAGTGCCACGGGCCGGTCGAGGACATGCAGGTCGCCCAGCGGGTGGCCTCGCTGAAGATGGGCTGGTGCCTGGACTGCCACGCGCAGCACGAGAGCATCGACGAGAACTACGGTCCCAAGGCGGAACTTCGGCGCGCTGAGCTGAAGGACTGCTGGACCTGCCACAAGTAGCGGGAGCCGAACGATGTCCATGAACCGTCGCGACTTCCTCCGCAACGCCGGCATCGCCGGCGTCACGGGCACGGCCGCCTGCTCGAACCTGAAGTGGGACCCCCAGACGCCGGTGGAGAAGGATCTCCCCTACGTCACCCAGAGCGAAGACACCCTTCCCGGCACCGCCACCTACTTCTCCACGGCCTGCTCCGAGTGCGCGAGCGCGTGCGGCATGGTGGCCCGGAGCAAGGAAGGCCGTGTCGTCATGGTCGAGGGCAACCCCGATCACCCGGTCGGGCGCGGGCTCTGCACCCGTGGCCACATGACCCTCCTCGCCACCTACAGCCCCGACCGGGTCGCGAGCCCCATGGTCGCCGGCAAGCCGGCCACCTGGGACGAGGCGATCGCCCAGGTGAGCGGCGCGATCCGGGATCGCGGCGACAAGCAGGTGGCCTGGCTCGGCCAGTACCGCACCGGCAGCGTCGCCCGCCTCCTCGGCGAGCTGGCGGCGGCCACCGGCATGCGTCGGGTCCACTGGGAGGCGCTCGGCGTCGAGACGCTCCTCGCCGCCACGCGCGCCGCCTACGGCGTCGCGGCGCACCCCACCTACGAGCTTGCCGGGGCGCACACGATCCTGTCCTTCGGCATGGACTTCCTCGGCACCGCCTACGGGGCCATGGGGATGTCGCAGGGCTGGGCGAGCGCCAAGGACCCCAAGTCCGGCGGCTTCGTGACCCGCTTCGTGGCGGTGGAGCCCCGGGTCGGCGCCACCTCCGCGCAGGCCGACAACTTCTTCTCCCCCACCCCGGGCAGCGAAGCCCAGGTCGCGCTCGCCATCGCCCGCCTCGCCGCGGACGCGGCGCACTACAACGGCCCCGCCTCGGCGATGCTCGCCGGCGTGGACGTCGGCGCCGCCGCCGCCGCGTCGGGGATCTCCGCGGAGAAGCTCCAGGAGATCGCCGGCTGGATGGTCGCCGCGCCGTCGGTGGCCCTGCCCGGCGGCTTCGCGAACCTCGGCGCCGACGGCACGGCCCTCGCCGTCGCCACCCTCCTCATCAACGAGGTGTGCGGCAACGTCGGCCGGTCCGTCCTCTTCGGACGCGAGCTGCGCTTCGGCGACGTCCACTCCTACACCGACGTGAAGGCGCTCCTCGACGACGCCAGCGCCGGGAAGATCGCGGTGCTCTTCCTCGACGGCGCCAACCCGGTCTACAACCTCCCGGGCGCCGACAAGGTCGCCGACGCGCTCTCCAAGGTCGGGCTCCTCGTGCAGCTCGCCAACGAGCCGAACGACTCCACGACCGCCGCCACCGTGATGCTCCCCCCGGGCAGCGGGCTCGAGACCTGGGGCGACGCGGAGACCACCGCGGGCGTCCACGTGCTCCAGCAGTCCACCATGACCGCGCTGCACGACACGCGCTCCGTCGGCGATGTGCTCCTCGCCCTGGGGAAGGCCCTGGCGCCTCCCCCGCCCCCCGCGGATCCCGCCGCGCCGCCCAGCGCCGCGCTGGGCTTCGATCACGCCGACTTCAAGGCCTACGTGGCCGCGCGCTGGAAGCGCGAGGTGTACACCGGGACCGGGAGCGACTGGGACGCGTTCTGGACCGAGGTCCGGCAGAGGGGCGGCTGGTTCGCGCCCGCGCTGGGGACCGGCGCCACGCTCACCCTCGCCGCGCTCCCCACCGCCGGCGCCCCCGGCACCGGGGACGGCAAGGCGCTCATCGTGTTCCCGAGCCCGAACCTGGGCGACGGGCGGCACGCCAACCGGCCCTGGGCGCAGGAGCTGCCCGACCCCATCTCCACCATCGCGTGGACCAGCTGGGCGGAGCTCAACCCCAAGGTGGTCGCGCAGCTCGGCCTCGCGGTGGGCGACAAGGTCAAGCTGACCGCCGGCGGTCAGTCGATCGAGCTCGGCTTCTTCGCCTCCCCGGGCGTCCGTGAGGACAGCGTGGGCGTGGTGCTCGGCAACGGGCACACGGGCATGGGCCGGTACGCGAAGGGCCGCGGGGTGAACCCGATGGCGCTCCTCGCCTCCGGGACGGACGCGGTGAGCGGCGCGCTCGCGAGCCACGGCGGGCGGGTCACCGTCAGCCGGGTGGGCCCCGGCGCGGACACCTTCGAGCTGGTCGGTAACCTCGACCAGGACGGTCGCTTCGTGGCCAACGTCGCGCTGGCCAGCGCGGTCCTCGAGCACCCGGACGGAAAGGCCGGGAGCGCGGTCATCCGGCACCACCACCCCGAGCTGGACGATCGCCTGCTCGACGCGGGCGTGGTGGACATGTACCCGGAGCCGCAGCACCCGACCTACCGCTTCGGCCTCGCGATCGACACGAACACCTGCACGGGCTGCGGCGCGTGCACCGTGGCCTGCAATCTCGAGAACAACATCCCGTTCGTCGGCCCGGACCAGACCACGAAGGGCCGGGGGATGAGCTGGATCCGCATGGACCGGTTCTGGGAGGGCGACGGGGAGCACCCGGACGTGCGCCACCTCCCGGCGCTGTGCCAGCAGTGTTCGCACGCGCCGTGCGAAGGGGTGTGCCCGGTCCTCGCGACCTACCACAACCTCGACGGCCTGAACGCGATGATCTACAACCGCTGCGTCGGCACGCGGTACTGCGCGAACAACTGCCCGTACACGGCGCGGCGGTTCAACTACCACACGTTCACCTGGCCCGAGTCGATGCACCTGATGCTCAACCCGGACGTCTCCGTCCGGGAGATGGGCGTGATGGAGAAGTGCACCTTCTGCAGCCACCGTGCCCGCTCGGTGAAGGACTCCTGGCGGGACGTCGGTCACGCCGAGGTGCCCGACTCGGCGCTGCGCGGTCTCACCGCCTGCGCGGCGGCGTGCCCCACCGGCTCCATCACCTTCGGGAACATGAAGGACCGTGACGGGCTGGTCTCCAGGCTGGCCGAGGACGTCCGCACCTACACGCTCTTCAGCGAGCTCAACACCAAGCCGGGGGTCCGCTACCTCGCCAAGGTCCGTCACCACGTCGCCGACGCCCACGGGCACGGCGGCGGCCACGGCGGCCACGATGCGGGCAAGGGCACCGGGCACGACGAACCCAGCCATGGCGCTCCTGCGCACGGAGAGGGCTGATGACCGAGCCGACCTACCAGGACGTCAACCGTGACGTCATGCGTCCGCTGTTCACGCCGTCGGCGGCCTACCTGGCCACGATCGTCGTCACCCTGCTCGTCCTCGCGTGGGGCGGCTACTGCTGGTGGGTCCAGCTCAACTGGGGCCTCGGCGTGGCCGGGTACCACCCGCCGGTGTTCTGGGGCGTCTACATCACCACCTTCGTGTTCTGGATCGGTATCGGCCATGCCGGCACGCTGATCAGCGCGATCCTCTTCCTCACCCGGTCCCGCTGGCGCACCGGCATCTACCGGGCGGCCGAGGCGATGACCATCTTCGCGGTCATGACCGCGGCGCTCTTCCCGGCGATCCACGTCGGGCGAGCCTGGTACGCCTACTGGCTCTTCCCCTACCCGAACCAGCGCCAGCTCTGGCAGAACTTCAAGTCCCCGCTGATGTGGGACGTGTTCGCGGTGTCCACCTACTTCACCGTCTCCACCGTCTTCTTCTTCATCGGGCTCATCCCGGACATCGCCGCGGTCCGCGACACCACCAAAGGCTTCACCCGGAAGCTGTACAGCGTCCTCGCGGTGGGCTGGCACGGCACGGACAACCAGTGGCGCCACTACATGGCGGCCTACGGCTTCTTCGCCGCCCTGGCCACCCCGCTGGTGCTCTCGGTCCACTCGGTCGTGTCCTGGGACTTCGCCATGGCGCAGACCCCCGGCTGGCACTCCACCATCTTCCCGCCCTACTTCGTCGCCGGCGCCATCTTCTCCGGCTGCGCGATGGTCATCACGCTGATGCTGCCGCTCTCGAAGCTGTTCAAGCTCGAGGCCTACATCCACGTGTGGCACTTCGAGCACCTCGCGAAGCTGTGCCTCTTCACCGGCGGCATCCTCACCTTCGCGTACGCCACCGAGTACTACATCGCCTGGTACTCGGACAACGTGTACGAGTGGGGCGTCTTCGTGGACCGCGTCACCGGCAAGTACTGGTGGGTCTTCTGGACCATGGTGACCTGCAACTGCATCATCCCGCTGGTCTGGTATGTCAAGAAGGTCCGCTCGAGCCTGATGGGGCTGTTCGTCGTCTCGATCTTCATCAACATCGGGATGTGGTTCGAGCGGTTCAACATCATCGCCAGCTCGCTCGCCCACAGCTTCGACCCCGCGGCCTGGGTCTACTACTTCCCCACCTACATCGAGTGGGGGATCATGCTCGGGTCCTTCGCGTGGTTCTTCCTCTGGTTCCTCCTCTTCGTGAAGATCATGCCCTCCGTGGCGATCGCCGAGGTGAAGGAGATGATCCGGCCCCCGCTGAAGTTCGAGGAGCACGCCGCCAAATGAGCTCCCTCTTCCCCACTGGAGGTGCGCGATGAGCGCCGCCGCGCCGACCGGCCCCACCGTAGAGCCCGTGAAGGCCGTCTACCGTCACCTGGACTGCCTGCTCACCGGCATCCGCGACCTTCAGAAGGCCGGGTTCCACGACATGACGGTCATGACCCCCTTCCCTCGGCACGAGGTGGAGGAGATGCTGTACCGCGGGGAGCCCAGCCCGGTGCGGTGGTTCACGCTCGTCGGCGCCATCTTCGGCGCGACGATGGCCTTCGCGCTCACGTCGATCACCCACGCGAACTGGCCGATGATCCTCCCCGGCGGCAAGCCGGTGGTCTCGGTCCCGCCCTTCCTGGTCATCACCTTCGAAGGCACGATCCTGTGGGGTTCCCTGTTCACCCTCATCGGGATGCTGCTCCTCGCCAAGCTCCCGTCCCGCACCCTGCCGAAGGCGGTCCAGGATCCCCGCTTCACCAACGACTGCTTCGGCATCGTGCTGGAGCGCGTGGCCCCGCAGGACGCCGCCCGCATCAAGGACATCCTCGGACACACCGGCGCGATCGAGGTGACCGGCGGTGAAGATGGAGGCTCCGCTCATGCCTGACCTGCGCAAGACCAGCTGGCTCCTCACCGGAGGGCTCCTCCTCGCCGGGGTGGCCTGGGCCTCCCCCTGGGACATCGACATGATCGACTCCCGGGCGTTCAAGGCCTTCGAGTGGAAGATGCGTCCCGTCATCCCCGAGGGCTCCGTGCAGCGCCCCGAGGGCGCGATCCAGCGCGCGGGCCCGATCGGCACCTACCAGAACGACTACATCCCCGACGGGGATCGGCTCGCGCCGGAAACCGACGCGATGCGCAACCCCTACCCGGTGGACGACGCCGCGCTCGCCACGGGCAAGCACCTCACCCAGGTCACCTGCGCGCCCTGCCACGGGGTCGACGGCACCGGCCACGGCCCGGTCACCGTGAACGACCCGGCAGCCGGGATCCGGCGCTTCCCGATGCCGGCGCCGCCGCTCTCGGGCAAGGGCGTGGTGACCGCCCAGCGCTCCGACGGGTACATCTACTACACCATCCGAAACGGCGGCGTGGGGATGCCCGCGTACGGCATCAGCCTCACCGACCGTGAGCGCTGGGCCATCGTCGCCTACCTGCGCACCCTCGAGGGTGCGGCCTACGTCCCGCCGGCGCCCCCGGCGGCCACCACCACGGGGACTCCGGGATGATCGACCTCATCGAACTCGCCCGCACCGTCAAGGGTCCGGGCCCGGACGTGACCCGCACCCTCGCGTCCACCCCCCGCACCGTGCCCTCGAACGTTCGGATGGCCGGGATCGGCGCGATCGTCCTCGGCCTGGCGTCCGCGGCCTACGGGCTCTCGTCCGAGACGCACCGGACCCTGGGGGTCATCCTCACCTGCCTCGTGTACTTCACCGGCCTGTCCCTGGGCGGCCTGATGTTCGCGACGGTGCAGACCATCACCCTGGGTCGCTGGGGCCGGCCGTTCAAGCGGATCTCCGAGTCCTTCGCGACCTTCCTGCCCTTCGCCTGGGTGCTCTGGGCCCTCTTCCTGCTCGGCGGCGGGATCGAGATCTACCCCTGGCTCACCGAGCAGATGCCGGCCCACAAGGCGACCTATCTGCAGCCCGGCTTCATGCGTGCGCGCGTGCTCATCGGGCTCGGCTTCCTGGTCGTCCTGGCGATGATGTTCCTGCGGAACAGCCTGCGCGCGGACATCGGCGCCGCCGCCGAGTCCGTCGGCGCCCGGGCGCCGAGCTGGTGGAGCGGGCTCACCGCCGGCTGGCAGGGCCGGGCCGCGGAGACCGAGGCCACCTACCAGAAGAACATCCGCCTCGCGCCGATCATCGTCGTGTCGTACATGCTGCTCTTCTCGATGATCGTGGTCGACACGGTCATGAGCCTGGACCCGCACTGGTACGCCAACATGTTCCCGGCGTGGCTGTGTGTGTCGAGCATGTGGCTCGCCCTGCAGTGGACCACGATCATCTCGGTCTACGGCCGGAAGTGGCTGCAGATCGACCACCTGATCACCCCGAAGAACTACCACGACCTGGGCAAGCTGATGTTTGCCCTGACGGTCTTCTGGACCTACAACCTCTTCGCCCAGATCCTGCCGATCTGGTACGGCAACATGCCCGAGGAGACCGGGTTCCTGATGCTCCGCATGTTCGTGGAGCCCTGGACCGGCCTGTCGATGGCGGTGGGCGCGCTCTGCTTCCTCTTCCCCTTCACGGTGCTCCTGTCCCGGGGCATCAAGAAGCTCCCCGAGTCCCTCGCCCCGGTCGCGATGATCATGGCGGTGGGCGTGTTCCTCGAGCGCTTCCTGCTGGTGATGCCGCAGGTGTGGACGCGGGACACCCTCCCCCTGGGGATGGTGGAGATCGGCGTGTTCGTGGGCTTCGTGGGCGCCTTCGTCACCGTGGTGACCAGCTTCCTGGCCCAGGTGCCGCCGGTGGCCTTCACCGACCCGTTCATCAACGAGAATCCCTCCGACGTGCACGTGCACCCGATCGGCGGGCACGACCACGCCCACGGGCACTAGCAGGATGCTGCAAAACCCTCCCGTCGCATGCTCGCTCCCCCGGGCCGGGGTCGCCGCCGCTCGTCAGTCGCGTGTCTCGACACGCTCCTTCCTCGCGAATCGCGCGTCGAGCGCGCTC
>Ga0172372_10004904_pt1 | contig 18853 bp, 19 predicted proteins | sample LakKiv5m_2_FD_114544 | JGI IMG/M metagenome (GOLD analysis project Ga0172372, IMG submission 114544) | Freshwater microbial communities from Kabuno Bay, South-Kivu, Congo - kab_092012_9.5m | ecosystem: Environmental > Aquatic > Freshwater > Lake | place: Democratic Republic of the Congo...
GCTGCTCTTCATTTTCTGGGAACTGACGAGCATCACGTCCTACCTGCTCATCGGCTACTACCACAACGAAGCGAAGTCGCGCGCGGCGGCGCTTCAGGCGTTGCTGGTCACGGGGGCGGGCGGACTTTGCTTGCTCGCGGGGGTGATTTTGCTCGGGCGGATGGCGGGGACGTTCCTTATTTCCGAATTGCTGCAAATGGACGCCGCTGCCTTGGTCGCGCAGCCGGGATTCACCACCGTGCTCATTTTGATTTTGCTCGGCGCTTTCACCAAGTCCGCGCAGTTCCCCTTCCATTTCTGGTTGCCCAATGCAATGGAGGCGCCGGCGCCGGTCAGTGCGTATTTGCATTCGGCAACCATGGTCAAGGCGGGCGTATTCCTCCTCGCGCGTTTGTTCCCCTTGTTGTCGGCCAGTCCGCTCTGGTTCCCCATCGTCGCGCCGGTCGGGGCGGTGACCATGATGACCGGCGTCTTCATGGCGCTCGGGCAGAACGATCTGAAAAAGATCCTCGCTTACACCACGGTCGGGGTGCTCGGCACGCTGACCATGCTGCTCGGTATCGGGACCGAGTTGGCGGTCAAGGCGGCCATGGCTTACTTGCTGGCGCACGCGATCTACAAAGCGGCGCTTTTCATGACATCCGGCACGGTCGATCACGAGACGGGCGTGCGGGATCCGGATCTGCTCGGCGGGTTGCGCCAGGCCATGCCGTTCACGGCGGCGGCGGCGCTGGTTGGCGGGCTGTCCATGGCGGGGGTGCCGATGCTGTTGGGATTTGTCAGCAAGGAGTATTTCTACAAGGCGTTGCTCGATGCCAACGGTCCCGGGGTGCTGTGGGAAGTCCTCGGCGTCTCGGCCAGCGTGGTCATGGTGGCGGCGGCGATCACCGCGGGCATCAAACCGTTCTGGAGCGCGCTCAAGCCCACGCCGAAACACCCGCACGAGGCGCCGTGGACGATGTGGCTGGGGCCGGTGCTGCTTGGTGTCGCGGGGATCAAGACGGGGCTGTTTCCGTCCTACGCCGGCGCGGGAATCGTGGGTCCGGCCACGGCCGCGGTGCTGGGAGAAGCGGGCTTTGTCGCGGACTTGAAGCTTTGGCACGGGTGGACCATGGCGCTCGGTCTGAGTGTGGTCACAGTGCTGCTCGGAGTGTCGCTCTACGCGCTGTTGCCGCGGATCCGTGCGGCGCGCGGGGCCTATGGTTGGCTGGCGCAGTTCGGTCCGGAGCGGGGCTATGACAATCTTCTCGCCGGATTGCTCGCCTTCGCCCGCTGGCAGACCGGCGTGCTGCAGAACGGCTACTTGCGGAATTACATTCTGACCGTGGTCATGTTCACTGTGGTTCTGGTCGGCTGGATGCTGCCGGGTGTGGTGCCCTCGCCGGATTGGGAGGCGATGGTGCGTCCGCACGTGCTGACGGTCACCGTCTGTTTGCTCATCATGGCCGGCGCGATTTTCGCGTGCCTGACCAGCTCGCGTTTCACCGCCATCCTCGCGCTGGGCATGGTCGGGGTGGGGATTGCCATGCTTTATTTCATGTTCAGCGCGCCGGATTTGGCCATGACGCAGGTGTTGGTCGAGACGCTCACCTTGGTGCTCTTCGTGCTGGCCTTCTACCGGCTGCCGGTCTTCGGGAATTATTCCAAGAAATCAACCAAGGTGCGCGATGCGTTGTTGGCTGCGGTTTTCGGCACGGTCATGGCCATGGTCGTGCTGGTCGAGCAATCCTCGCGGGCGGCGGACAACGCGGTCTCCCGGTTCATGGGCGAGAACAGCCTGGCGCTGGCCAACGGGCGCAATGTGGTCAATGTGATCCTTGTCGATTTCCGCGCGCTGGACACGCTGGGGGAAATCACCGTGCTGGCCATTGCCGCCCTCGGCGTGTTCGCCATGCTGCGGCTGCGTCCGGGGCGCAACGGGAAGGAGGAGCGATGAACAGCATCATCCTGGCCACGGTCAGCCGTTTGCTTACGGGCTTGCTGCTCGTCTTCTCGGTGTTCCTGCTCTTGCGCGGCCACAATTTGCCGGGCGGCGGCTTTTCCGGCGGCCTCGTCGCGGCCAGTGCCTTCGTGCTTTATGCCTTTGCCAGCGGTTTTCCGGCGGCGCGGCGCGTGCTGGTCGTTCCTCCGCGCCTCATCATGGGCTTCGGTCTGGTGGTGGCGATTGTCGCGGGTTTGGCCGGCAATGCGGCGGGTTTACCGTTTCTCACCGGGCTGTGGGACAAGACACCGTTTCCGGTGGTCGGCAAATTGGGCACGCCTTTGCTTTTCGACACCGGGGTTTATTTTGCCGTTCTCGGAGTGACGACCTTGATTGTGTTCAGTCTCGGCGAGGATTCGGAGGAGGAAGACTGAGATGGAATTCCTCTTGGCCATCACCATCGGCGTGCTCTATGCGGCATCGTTCTACCTGTTACTCCGCCGCGGCGTGGTGCGCGTCGTGCTGGGGATCGCGCTGCTGAGCCAGGCGGTCAACCTGCTTATTTTCACGGCGGGCGGATTGCGCGAGGGCGCGGTGCCGTTCATTGCCGACGGCCAGGAAGTCTTGGCGGCGACGAGCGCCGATCCTTTGCCGCAAGCACTCATACTCACGGCCATCGTTATCAGCTTCGGGGTGCTGGCCTTCACCCTGGCTATGGTGCACCGGGCGGATCAGGCCACGGGAACCGACGATGTGGATGATTTGAAAGGGACGGACGCGACATGAATGCGGTGACGCTCGCCCTCCTCACGCCGCTGGTCACGGCCGTTCTGTGCCTGCTTTTCCTGAGGTCGTTGCCCCTGCAGCGCTCTTTCGGCGTGGCGGGCATGGTCGTGCTGCTGGGCGTATCGTTGCGATTGATGGCCGAGGTGGGAGGCGGTCACATCGAGGTGGTCCGTTTCGGCAACTGGCCGGCGCCGTTCGGCATCGTGCTGGTGGCGGATCTGCTCGCGGCCATCATGGTGCTGGTGTCGGCCATCATCGGACTGGCGGTGGCGGTTTATTCGCTGGCCGATGTCGACGCGCGGCGCGAGCGGCTGGGATACTACGCGTTTTTGCACTTCATGATGTTCGGCGTCTGCGGGGCATTTCTCACCGGGGACATCTTCAACATGTTCGTCTGGTTCGAGGTCATGCTGATCAGTTCCTTCGTGCTGATGTGCCTCGGCGGGGAGAAGCCGCAGATGGAGGGCGCGGTGAAATACGTGGTCTTGAATTTGATTTCCTCGAGCTTCTTCCTCGCGGCCTGCGGGATTCTTTACGGCCAGACGGGCACGCTGAATATGGCGGATCTGGCGGTGACGGCGCGGGAGATGCGTCCGGAATTGCTGACCATGACGGCGATGCTTTTCCTCGTGGCTTTCGGTTTGAAGGCCGCGATTTTCCCCCTGTTTTTCTGGCTCCCGGCGTCCTACCACACGCCGCCGGTGGCGGTCTCGGCGGTGTTCGCCGGGTTGCTGACCAAGGTGGGCGTGTATGCGCTGATGCGCGTCTTCACCCTGATCTTCACCAGCGATGTCCTCTTGACCCACGGGCTCCTGCTGGGGTTGGCCGGATTCACCATGGTGACCGGCGTGCTCGGGGCCATGGTGCAGTTCGATTTCCGGCGACTGCTCTCGTTCCACATCGTCAGCCAGATCGGCTACATGGTGTTGGGCTTGGCCCTTTTCACGCCGCTGGCCATCGCGGGGACGGTATTTTATCTGTTCCATCACATCGTGGTGAAAGCGAATCTGTTTCTGGTCAGCGGCATCACGCGGCGCTACGGCGGATCGTTCGACCTGAAAAAACTCGGCGGCTTCTACGCGGCGGCGCCGTTGGTCGCGTTGCTGTTCTTCATTCCGGCCATGTCGCTCGGCGGGATTCCGCCGCTGTCCGGGTTTTTCGCCAAGTTTGCCATCGTCAAAGCCGGGTTGGCCGGCGACACGATATTCGGCGGGTGGGCGACGGTATTGGCCGCGGTCGCCTTGGCGGTCGGGCTGCTCACTTTGTTCTCCATGACGAAAATCTGGGCCGAGGTTTTCTGGAAACCCGCGCCGGAGGGACATGCGCCGCACCGCGGCAACGTGCCGCGCGCGGAGCGTTGGTTGCTGCTGGGGCCGGTGGCGGCTCTGGCGGCGCTGACGCTGGCCATCGGATTTTTCCCGCAGTTTTTCTTCGATTTCGCAGCGCGTTCGGCGGAGCAACTGATGCATCCCGAGATTTATATCAACGCCGTGCTGGGAGGGACGACCTGACATGTATCCGGCGATCACCTTTGTCCTGACGTTCATCTGGTGCGGTCTGCTCGGCGGCATCACGCTGGCCAACCTGGTGTCCGGGTTTGTCGTCAGCTATGCCCTGCTCTGGCTGGTGACGCGAGGTCAACCCGGGCACGACGGCTATTTCGGCAAGTTGCCGCGGTTGCTCGGTTTTATCGGCTACTATCTGTGGGAATTGCTCAAATCGAACGCCATCATCGCCTACGATGTGCTGACTCCGACGCACCACATGAAGCCGGGAGTCATCGGCATTCCGATCAAAGCACAGACCGATCTCGAAATCACGGTGCTGGCCAATCTTATCACCATGACGCCGGGCACGCTGAGCCTGGACATTTCGCCCGACCGCAAGACGCTTTACGTCCACGCCATGTATATCCGCGATCCGGAAGCCTTGCGCCGCGACATCCAGAAAAACTTCGAGCCCCGCGTGCTCGCTCTGCTGCGTTAGATTTCATGGAAACCTCCACCGCTCTCGTCACCGCCGCCTGGTTGGCCGGCGGGGTTTTGTCCGTCGGCATGGTCTTCGCGTTCATCCGCGTGGTGGCCGGTCCGACCTTGGCCGACCGCGTCGTGGCGATGGACGCGCTGGCCACCATGATCATCGGGGTGTTGGTCCTCATTGCGATCATCACCGGCACGGCCTTGTTGCTCGACATCGCGCTGGCCATCGCGTTGGTCGTCTTTCTCGGCACGATCGCCATGGCGACGACGATCGAAAGGGGGATTTTCAAATGAGCTGGCTGATCGGCGGTCTCCTGGTGACGGGGGCTTTCCTCATGTTCCTGACCGGCCTTGGTCTGGTGCGCATGCCGGACATTTTCTGCCGCATGCACGCGGCGACCAAGAGCGCCTCCCTCGGGGTGGCCTTGCTGTTGCTGGCCGCGGCGCTGTTTTTCCAGGAGACGATGGTCGTGACCAAGGCGTTGGTCACGGTCGCGTTCATCTTCCTGACCGCGCCGGTGGCGGCGAGTTTGCTCGGACGCGCGGCCTATGCGCGGCGCACGCCGTTGTGGGAGCATTCGGTGATGGACGAGGGACGCGACCACATCGCGATCCGTCCGGCACCGGAGTCCGGTCAGGCCGAGCGGACCAGCCAAAGCACGTAGGCGAGATAGCCGAGAAGAAGCATGGCGCCTTCCGGGCGCGTGATGCGTTGCTGATAGTAGGCCATCGGCCAGAGGAGAACGGAAAATCCGGCCATGACGGCGAGATCGACCGCGCTGATGCCGGCAGCCTGCAACGGATGGACGATGGCGGTGACGCCGAGGATGCCGACGAGGTTGAAGATGTTCGAGCCGACGATGTTGCCCACGGCGATGTCGGATTCCTTTTTGACCGCGGCGAGCAGCGAGGTGGCCAGTTCCGGCAGGCTCGTGCCGACGGCCACGATGGTCAGTCCGATGAGTGCCTCGCTCCAGCCGTAGGTGCGGGCGACGATGATGGCGCCGTCGACGAGGAAACGCGCGCCGAAGACGAGGAGGGCGAGTCCGCCGGCGACCATGAGGATGTCGATGGCGAGTCCGCGTTTGGAGATTTTCACTTCCTCGCCGAATTCCGTGCCGAGCGTGTCGCCGGGTTGGCGCCGGGCGAGGTGGATACTGAAGACGATGTAGGCGACGAGGATCGCGCAGAAGACGATGCCTTCGGTGTGTCCGAGGTTCCCATCGGCCATCAGCGCGAGCGCGAGCGCGGTGATGCCGAGCATGATGGGGATGTCGACGCGGACGATCTGGGAATTGGTGGCGATGGGGGTGATCAGGGCGCAGAGGCCGAGGATGAGCCCGATGTTGCAGATGTTGGAACCGACGACATTGCCCACGCTGATGTCACCCTGCCCGGCGAGGGCGGCGCGGAGGCTGACCATCAATTCGGGCGAACTCGTGCCGAAGGCGACGACAGTAAGGCCGACGACGAGCGGGGAGAGTCCGAGACGGAGGGCCATGGACGCGCTGCCGCGGACGAGGCCTTCGGCTCCGAAGTAGAGGAGGGCGAGTCCGAGAACAAGAAAGACAGCGGCCAAAGTCATGGGTGAGCGGCATGGTCTATACGGTCACGCGTGCCTGATAAAGTAGAAGCGGCGCCCCCGCCGCTTTTTTGATGGTTAAGCGGCGGGGCCGCCGCTTCTACTCTACTGAAATGAAGGCGCCGTTTGCTCCGAAACTTGATGCGGCGCTTTTGGTGTTGGCGCACGGGTCGAGTGTGAATGCAACCTCGAGCCGGCCGACGCGTGAATTGACGGAGCGATTGCGTGAGTCGCGTTTGTTCGGCGAGGTGGCGTGCGGGTTTTGGAAGGAGGAGCCCGGGTTGCGGGAGGCGTTGGATGCTTTGACCATGCCGGAGGTTTTCATTGTTCCGAATTTCACGGTGGAGGGGTATTTTGTGCGGAATGTTATTCCGAAAGAATTGTCGCTGACGGGATCCGTGACGCGGCGGGAGAACGGGCAGGTGTTGCGGCTTTGCTTGCCGGTGGGCGGGCATCCGCGGATGACGGAGGTCCTCTTGCATCGGGCGCGGGAGGTGGCGCGGGGAGTGGAGTTGTCTGAAGCCGCGCTGATGGTGCTCGGGCACGGGACGCCGCTCGATACGCGGAGTTCGGAGGCGGTCGAGGCGCAGGTGCAGGCGATCCGGGCGCGCGGGATTTTTGCGGAGGTGCACGGGGCGTTCATGGAGACGCCCCCGAAGATCGAGGATTGGCGGGAGATCACCGCGTGCCGTGATGTCATCGCGGTGCCGTTTTTCATCGCGGACGGTTTGCATAGCGACGAGGACATTCCGGAGTTGCTCGGCATTCCGGGCGGGGGCGGGGCGGAGGAGCGGGAGCGCCGGAATCCGCACGGGCTCGAGGGACGGCGGCTTTATTATTCGCGGGCGGTGGGGACGGATCCGGGGATGGCGGAGGTGATCCTCGACCAGGTGCATTCGTGGGAACTGTGTGCCAGGGGAATCCCGCGAAACGGGGAGACAGCGGGCGCCGTGGTGTGATAGGGATAGCGCATGGTCACGAAGCTGCTGCACACGCGTTACCGGGTTGCCGATCTGGAGAAGACGGTGAATTTTTACAAAGACGTGCTCGGGCTGGAGGAGATCCGGCGTCACAAGTCGCCGCGCGGGTCGGAATTGGTATTCCTCAAGACGCCGCAGAGCGAGGAGTTGATCGAAATCTGCTGCTTCCCGGGGAGCGGTCCGGTGGTGGTCGGACCGGATCTGACGCACTTGGCTTTCGAGGTGGACGACCTCGAGAAATTCGCCAAGCACGCGGCGGCCAAGGGTTATCCGTTGTCCGACGGTCCGACGACATCGTCGACCGGCACGACCTTCGCTTTCATCGACGCGCCCGAGGGCTACGAAATCGAGCTGATCCAGGCGCCGCAATAGGCGCGCTTTTATGGAATTCGACTGGCTCGAAGCACCGTTCGACCTGAAGGCGCTGACGCCGCGGGCCATCGAGGAGTCGTTCGAGGATCCGTTCAGCCTGCGCCTGTTGCCGGATTACGAGAGCGGCGAGGCGCGGTATTTCAATCTCGGACGTTCGTCCGAGGGGCGCGGGATTTTCAGCGTGTTCTGGACGGACGGCAAGACGGTGCGGGTCATCGCGGCGCGGCCCATGACGCGCGACGAGGAGAACTTCTTTGAAAGGAAAAATGCCGAATAGCCCGGAGAACGAGTTGCGCGTGCTGCGCGCGTGGGCCGACGTGCCGTCCTTCGACGGCGAGGCGGCCGAGGCGGATTTCTGGCTGCGGCACAGCCTGGATCCGCAGTTGATGAACGCGTCGATTCCCAAGAGCGACGCGCGCGAGTCGGCCACGGTGACGTTGCGCTTCGACCCGCGGATGCTCGCGCGGATCAAGCGCGTGGCGCGGTCGCGGTATTTGAATTACCAGAGCATGATCAAGCAGTGGTTGGCGGAGCGGCTTGAAAAAGAGGGATGAGGGCGGAGACCTGAAAGCTGAGTGAAGGGGTGGATCGCGCTGTTTGCCTGCGGGCCATCTCCGCTGCGCCCCGGTTCGGCGCGATTGGTTCGAGGGAATATCGCGATGGGGACATCGTGATCCACCGGCGACGGGCGTGGACGGGTGCTAGGAGTTGGGGTATAGAAGGGTATCCCCCTATGAAAGTTGGCGTTCCGCGGGAAATCAAAAAGCAGGAGCATCGTGTCGCATTGTTGCCGGCGACGGCTTATCAACTAAAGAAGCGCGGGCATACGGTGCTGGTCGAGCGCGGGGCCGGAGCGGGATGCGGGTATCCGGACGGAGAATATGAGGCGGCGGGAGCCTCGCTCGTGGACACGCATGCGGCGGCGTTCGATGCGGATCTCATTGTCAAGGTGAAGGAGCCGCAACCGGAGGAGATTCCGCTGCTGCGCCAGGGGCAGGTGCTGTTCACTTATTTGCATTTGGCGGCAAGCAAGGAGTTGACGGAGTCACTGATGAAGAGTGGGGTGACGGGGTTGGCTTACGAGACGATCGAAATCAACCGTCGTTTGCCGTTGCTCGAGCCGATGAGCGAGATCGCCGGTCGCATGTCGGTTGTGGTGGGGGCGAATTGTCTGGCCAAACACCATGGCGGGAACGGCGTGCTGCTGGGCGGTGTGCCGGGGGTTTTGCCCGGAAAAGTGGTGGTCATCGGCGGCGGGACGTCGGGCATCAATGCGGCGCGCATGGCTCAGGGGTTGGGGGCGGATGTGACCATTCTTGAGGTCGATCTTGAGCGGATGCGTTTCCTCGACATCACGCTGCACACGGCGCACACGCTGTATTCGAACGAAGCGCATTTGCAGGAAGTTTTGCCGCAGGTGGATTTGCTGATCGGCGCGGTGCTGGTTCCGGGTGCGCGCGCGCCTCGGTTGATCACGCGGGAGATGCTGCGCTGCATGAAACCGGGCAGCGTGTTCGTCGATATCGCCATCGACCAGGGCGGGTGCGCGGAGACCTCGCGTCCGACCACGCACGAAAATCCGACGTTCGTGGAGGAGGGGGTCATCCACTACTGTGTGGCGAACATGCCGGGGGCTTATGCGCGGACGGCGACGCAGGCGCTGACCAACGTGACTTCGCGTTACGTGGAGATGATCGCGGACCTGGGATTGGCCGGCGCGTGCGAGAAAGTGCCGGCGCTGCGCGGCGGGATCAACGTGCACGAAGGAAGGTTGACGTGTCCGATGGTCGCGGAGGCGCACAGGATGAGCGCGGCCGAGCTCAAGCTGTAGCGGCGGCGTCCCCGCCACCGGAGACGGCGATGCTACGTCCGTGGATCGTCCTTCGACCATTCGCGGATGTTGATGACGCGGCGTTCGAAAGGGGTGGCGTGGCGGATCAGGCGTTCGTTCTTCTTCGGGACGAAGCGGTAGTGGGGGACTTTGTTGAGCAGGTCGTCGAGCTCCCAGAGGTCTTCGTTCGTGGTGACCCAATAGTCGCCCATGGTGCGCAGGTCGAACGGGCGCGAGTAGGAGTGGAGGGTTTTCAGGCCGTCGTGGTCGCGGAAGTATTCATGGTAGTAGGACATGGCCAGCTCGCGCACGGTTTTGTAGATCGGATCGCGGTAGCGGACGACGGCGTGGTTGGTTTTGGAGATGGCGCCCCAGCGTCCGTGTTCTTTGAACAGCGCGACGACGTGTTCGTCGTCGAATTGGATGGTCTTGAGATCGAGGAGGAGCGGCGGCTTGCCGTGGAGCCAGAGTGCAGCGGCGGCGAGGAGGGCGCCTTCAACGCAGTGGGCTTTGCGTTCGCGCAGCACGCGGCGGGGGGACATGTGGGTATCGCCGTGCTTTTCGAAATTGACCGGCAGGCGGTCGAGGAAATCCTGGATTTTGCGCGGAGTGGACAGCTTGCGCAGGGTCGCCTGCTCTTTGGGGGTTAGGCCGAACATCGGGTGTGATCTTAGCAGAGGGGTCGGCTGGGGCGATCGGTGACAGGAGGAAGCGGAACGCGATGACCGGCTCGCATTTTTATTGCCTTCTGCGCCATGAGGCCAATAATTTTCGAAACAACCCCCACTCCGATGAACAACAGAATTCTGATTGTGGACGATGACCACGAGCACGAGGACAATCTGGCCTATTTCTTCCGGCTCTTCGACGAAGATCGCGGGGAAATGTTCGACATTTTGGGCCGTGGCAAGTCGCGCCGGCCTCGTCTTGTACCCTACCGCCAAGATTGCCCCTTCAAGTTTCTCGAGTTCTTCGAAGCGGCACATCACTCCGGGCGCCGTTATCCGCTTTGTATCGTCGACATGATTATGCCGGATGAATCTGGTCTGCTCGATCAATTGCGCGGGGTGACCGTCTCGCGAAGGGTTCGGGAGATCGATCCGGAGATCCATATCGTGATCGCCACGATCAAACCGGATCTCGACGGCGAGGCTATTTGCAGGGAGGTGGGTGGAAGCACACACTTCTTCCAAACACCCTTCAGTCCCGAGCAAGAGGAAGCATTCGTCCTGAAGGTCCATGAATTGGTGGATGAATGGAACGGTAGGCATTGATGCCTACCGCTCACCCTGCTGACAGGCGGGCTTCGCGCAGGGCTTGACCACGCTGCCGCAGTGCCGAACCCTTGCTGCGGATGCAAAGCGAGAAAATGCTGGCGGGGTTGCTGCGCGCTTTGGCCGAGCAGTCGGTGAAAACACTCGAACGGGACCTGATTTCCATCGAGTGGCAGACCACTTCGTTCGCGCGCGAGCATGAGCGTCTGTTCCTCGGCGGAGATCACCGCCCTTCCGGCGATCAACCCGAGTTCCGCGAAGCTCCTGACGGGAGTGGTTGCCTTTACCAGACCAACCTCAAAGAGGGGTCCAGTTTCTTTGTGCCCAAGTCATCGGTGTCAGAAATGGGCGAGGGAGAATGGCGCCTAGCAGTCAGCAGCGCTTCCCTCAATGCCCTCTATCGCAACGCGGTCGAATCCACCCCGTATGTGGTCGCCGCCTACTTCAACACCAACGAACCGGCGGATATGAACCGCTACTACCCGTTCATCGAAAAGCCGTGGGAGGTTTATCCGGCGGAACTCGATATGGGTGAATTCAATTTCTTCTACCTTGCCGATGCAAAGCACAACCCTGAACGCAAAACGGTGTGGACCGGGGTTTACCTCGATCCGGCGGGAAAGGGGTGGATGTTATCCTGTATCGCGCCGGTCTATGCCGGCAATCATCTCAAGGGCGTGGTTGGCCTCGATGTGACTGTTTCCGAAATGGTCGAAGGCATACGCAGTCTGAGCCTGCCCCGAGGTGCCTCGTGCCTGGTGGTGGCACCCGACGGCATGATTCTTTCGGCCACGGAGGAGGCGCGAAAGCTGACCGGATTGCCTGACCTGCCGGAGTATACCTATGCGTCGCCTGTCATTGAGGAGAGAACCAATCCGGAGGAGTTGAAGTTGGGGAGCATGGCAGACAAAGAGCTGAGGGAGGAGTTGCAGAACTTCCTCGTATCCGACGAGGAGGCGCGCAAGGTCGAGGTGCGCGCCGGTTCCTTTTTGCTGGCGCAGGCAGAGGTCGTGTCGACCGGCTGGCGTCTTTGCCTGCTGGTCGGTCGCGCGGAATGGTTGGCTGAATTCGATCGTCTGACCCGCGAAGACGAATTGCAATCCGAACTTGAAGCAAAGGCTACCGAATTGGCGTATTCCCGATGGCTTTTTTCCTTGGCCAGCGGCTATTTGCACAACGTCGGCAATGCCGCCACCAGATTGGGTCTGCCGCTTGCCGACCTGGATTTGATGCTCAAACGCTCCTCCCAATACCCGGAGGTCTTTGAGATCATCGGTAAGGGCGGAGAGAAGGCCGCGGAAACGCTCAAACGTTTCGAGGAGGTGCTAGTCGGGGAAGTTGTTCCCACTTTGCGCCAGGCTGTCGACTCCATCAAGGAGACCCAAGACGCGATCCTCTTTAGTATTCGTCACCAGCAAGCCAGCTTCCGTTCCGCCGTGCGACAGGCGAGCGAGGAGATCGATCTGTCGGCGCTTCTCGCCAACATGTGCGATTTATTCCGAAAGCATAACGCTGCAATTGAGGAGCGCATCGCGCCCAAAGTCACGGTGCAAAGCTTCCGCATACCAATCTGGCAGGGGTTAGATAATCTGATTCGAAATGCCATCCGAGCGTCCTACCGCGACTCGCTACCGATCGTTGTTTCCTGTGAGTCCACCGAAAACGGGGCAAGGGTGGTTGTTGCCGATAAGGGCCACGGCATCGCGCCGGAGAATCTTTCCAAGGTCATGAATGCCGGGTTCACCACCAAAAGCCAAACCGGCATTGGTTTGGGCCTGCACTCGTTCGCGGTTTTCCTTTCGGCCACCGGAGGAGGTCTGCGGGTCGAGTCGGACGGGATTGGAAAGGGCGCCACCGTGGTCGCGGAGATTCACAATGCCGAGTGACATCATTCTCGCTGTCGACGACGAGAAGCACATTCTCGCTCTTTACCGCAGGATTTTTATGCCGCCGGAACGCGGTAAGTTCGATATTCTGGGTGCCAAAAGCGAACGCGTGTCGCTGCCCCCTCTCGATTGCCGGACCTACGAAAATCCGCTCGAGGCAGTCGCCGAGTATCGCCGTCAGTTCGCCGCGGGCGTGCGTGCCTCTGTTTGCATCCTCGACATCCTTATGCCGCGCCAAAACGGCTTGGCTACGGCCCGGCAGTTGCGAGAGATCGACCCCGATATCGAGATCATTGTCTGCACGGCGGACCCGGGGACCGTTCCCCTATCGATCAGCAAGGAGTTCTGTAACAGCGTTTTCTTCGTCCGCAAGCCTCCCAACATCGAGGAATTCGCCATGTTGGCCCATTCCTTGGTCCGATCTTGGCGCGAGCGCCGCAAGTTGCGCCGCAGATCGGCGATGCTCCGGCGCAGGGCGCAAACAATGCGCAGCCAGGCTGCGTTTCTCAGTAGTCTGCTCGAGTCGGTTTCCGACCTGATCTTCATGAAGGATGCCAAGGGCGTTTACTTGACCTGCAACAAGACATTCGCCCGTTTCGCCAAGCGCGCCCCGGAGGAAATCATCGGCGGAACCGACTGCGACTTCCTCCCGTCGGAACTGTGCCGGACTTTTCTCGAGCAGGATATCCAAGTCATGGAATCCGGCCGACCGCTGACCTACGAGCGGTCGGTCGAGCATCCCGATGGTGGCCGGTGCGTGCTGGAGACGGTCAAATCCCCCGTCTTCTCGAGAAGCGGCAAGTGCATCGGCTTGATCGGCATTGCCCGGGATATCACGAACCGCAGCCGGAAGGAATGAGCAGCGCTCCGGCGTGGCAGATCGCGCTTTTTCAGAGATGCCTCCGGGCAAACTCTCGACCTGAACCGGATTTCAAATAGCGCTCGAAGGCAGTCGCTTTGACTTTATCGCTGAAGGCGATCGCAGTCTGTATTTGCCAAGGTTTGTGTTTCGACGTGTGACTGACTTTGCCGGCGTTGTGTGCGGCGAGGCGTGCACTCAAGTCGGAGGTGGATCCGACGTAGTGACGGTTCGGATCGGACTCGCTGACCAAGATGTAAACGTAGTGGAACACGCACAATAGGTGTTGCCTGCAACGGGCTGGCTTGCCAAGCCGCAGTCTCGCCGGTTTGTGCTTGAGGACTTCGGCCCGCCTACGCTCCTGCGGAGGCTCCGGCGTGGCAGCCTTCGCTCTTGCGGCGCGGCGAGCGAAGGCTGGAGGCGACGGGAGTCGAACCCGTGTCCTCATGGCGCTGAACGCCGCCCGCTACATGCTTAGCTGCCGGTGAGTGTTCGGACTCGGGCTGCTCGGCAGCGCGCTACCCTCATCCTATCGTCCACGAGAAGATCCCCGGCGGCGGCGGTCGATCCCGCCACCGAGTTGCCTGCTGTCGTCGGCTTCCCGCCTAGCAGGCGTCAACTGGAAGCCGTCGCGGGCGATTAAGCCGCGAGAGCGAGATCTTCGGTCTCTGCTGTTATTTTTTTGATCCGATTTTTAACGAGGCCAACGAATCATCCTCGGCATGCGGACGTCGCTTCGCACCATGAGTCGAAACCAAATACGCCCCCTACAGTTTTCATCTTCGGCCGGTCGGGGGGTCTTGTCAAATCGGGCGACAGGGGTAGGGCGGGAGAGAGGTCAGGGATCGCCGAGTTGGCGGTTGAAGTGGCCCCGCATCCAGCGGAGGAGAAAAATGGCCGCGGGCACAAGCGAGACGGTGACAGCCGCGGTGAAGGCTTCGGCTTCCCATCGGTTGTGGAGGAGACGGTCGGCCAGGATGAGGCCCACCGCCAGCAGGCCGGTCAGGCCCACCAGAATGCCCAGCGGCATCACCACGGAGCGAAAGACCTCACTTTCGCGCTGGCGGGCAAGTCGTTTGGTTCGGTGCGTGAATCGAGCCACTGCGGAATCAGTTTCCCCTAGAAAATGCCGCCAAAGGAGGCCCTCGTCAAATCGCAAAGTGATGCCCGGAAGCAGTTTACTGCAGAATACGGATGGTCAGGGGATAGCGGTAGTCCTCGCCGTTGCCGGTTTTGACCGCGGCGACGACCATGAGGACGACCCACAGAATGAAGATGACCGGCAGGATGAGGAACCCGATGAGGACGAAGCACAGGATGCCGGCCACGGCGACGTAGATGGTGTAGCTGATCTGGAAGTTGAGCACTTCCTTGCCGGTGCGGTCGAGCAGCGGGCTCTCGGGGCGTTTGACCAGCCAGAGGATGAGAGGGGCGACGATGTTGCCGAACGGAAAAACAAAGCCGGCGAAACCGAGCAGGTGCATGACGACGGCGAGCGAGTTGTCGTTGGTCGGCGAGGGCGGGACGGCGGGCGGTTCGTGGGCGGGAACGGGAGGAGGCGTGTTGTCCATGGGGTTCAATTAGCGGCGTGGGGGTTGGTGTCAATGCGGAAGGAACCGGGAAATTCCCCCGCGCCGCTAGGTTTCGTTGAGCAGGCCGGTGCCGGCGCAGAGTTTGGCGTAGAGCCCGCCCTGCGCGAGGAGGTCGTCGTGGCGGCCGCGTTCGACGATCCGGCCGCGGTCGAGGACGAGGATCTGGTCGGTGTGCCGGACGGTCGACAGGCGGTGCGCTATGACAAAGCTGGTGCGTTTCTGCAGGAGGCGGTCGAGGGCCTGCTGGATGAGTTTTTCGGTGGCGTTGTCGACGCTGGCCGTGGCTTCGTCGAGGAGGAGGACGGGCGGGTCTTTCAGGAGGGCGCGGGCGATGGAGATGCGCTGTTTCTCGCCCACGCTGAGGCGGATGCCGCGTTCGCCGACTTCGGTGTCGAGTTGCCGCGGGAGCCTTTCGACGAAGGCCGCGGCGTTGGCGGCGCGGAGGGCGTCCCAGAGTTCCCCGTCGGTGGCGTCCGGTTTGCCGAACCGCAGGTTGTCGGCCGCGGTGCCGTTGAAGAGGAAGCTTTCCTGCGAGACGAGTCCGACGACACGGCGGAGGTCGTGTTTGGCGAAGGAGCGGAGGTCGTGTCCGTCGAGGGTGATCCGGCCGCCGCTCCATTCGTAGAAGCGCATGAGGAGCCCGACAAGGGACGATTTGCCGGCGCCGGTCGGTCCGACGAGGGCGACGGTTTCGCCGGGGCGCGCCGTGAGGTTAATCTCATGCAGCACGTCGGAGCCGTCACCGTAGGTGAAACGCACGTTCTCGAACCGGATTTCGCCGCGCAGCGGGGACGGGACGGGGGCGTGTCCGGCGTCCGGCTCGGGCGTGGCGTCGAGGATGTCGAAGACCCGCCGTCCGGCGGCGCGGCCGGCCTGGATGATCTGGTTGAGCTGGTGGAGGCGGCCGACGGGTTCATAGAGGAAGCGGACGAGGACGAGGAAGGCGACGAGGACGCCGAGGTCGAGCCGGCCGTTGATGGCGGCCCAGCCGCCGTAGCCGAGGACGACGAGAGCGCCGAGGGAGGAGAAAAGGCTCATGCCGGGGTTGTAGAAAGCCCAGGCGCGCATGACGACGAGGGTGGCCTGGCGGAGTTTTTCGCTGGCGGCGTTGAAGCGCGCGTGCTCGGCGGTTTCGCGGGCGTAGCCTTTGATCTGCCGGATGCCGTCGAGGTTGTCGTGCAGGAGGGAGTTGAGATCGGACGCGGCGCGGCGTTGCGCGCTGTAGCGTTTTCCGGCGGTGAGGGTGTAGGCGAGGGCGCCGGCGACGAGGAAGGGGACGGGGGTGAGGGCGCAGAGGGCGAGGGGCGGACTCCACCAGAACATGAGGACAAGGACAACGGTGATTTGCAGGACGGCGACAGCGCCCTGTTCGATGCCGTCGATGAGGACGCGTTCGACATTGTTCACGTCCTCGACAACACGTGTCATAATATCGCCGGTCGCACGCTGGTCGAACCAGGAGAGCGGGAGGGATTGCAGACGGGCGTAGAGGTCGCTGCGGAGGTCGAAGAGGACTTTCTGCTCGAAGGTGTTGTTGAGGAGGATGCGCAGGGTGTTGAGCCCGTCCTGCGCGAGGAAGCCGGCGGCGGCGAGGGCCAGCATGGGCCAGAGGGCGGCGAGGTTTTTGTCGCGCAGGACATCGTCGATGATGCGTTGGGTGACGACGGGGAAGACGATGACCATGACCGAAGAGCCGAGGGCGCAGAGCAGGGTGGCGGCGGCCAGGAGCGGGTAGCGGCGGAGGTAGGCGAGAACGCGGGCGAGGATGCGGGGCGAGCGGTCGGACGGCATGAACGGATGAGACTAGAGCCGGTTGGGCGGCCGGGCCAGCCGCAGGAAAGGGGGCGGCCCGGGCAGATGGCGAAATTTGTCCAAGGTGGGGTGGTCGCGCAGTGTCGACTTTTGCCCAGTCGCCGGCCGACGTTTGCGAAAGGCGCCTCTGACGGTTGCCCACTTGGCACGGTCTTTGCTTTGGAGGAATCCGGCAACTTGCCCCTCCGCGAGGCGCCCCGAATGGACGGGGCACCTCGCGGGCGCAGGGCCGACAAACCCAAACAACAACCAACCCACACAATCATGATGCGAATCAAACAATCCTTAGGGGGTCTGCTGCTGGCCCCGGTGGCGCTGGCCGTGATGGCCGCGGCGCCCTTGCACGCGCAGGAAGACCCGTTGGCGGCCCCGGCCGCGGTCGTCGAAGAGACCGCCGCGGTGGTGACCGATGCGGCCGGCGACGTCGCCGTCGTCGCGACCGAAGCGGTGGCTGTCGCGGCGCCCGCCGAAGCCGAGGAGGAACCGACTCCGGTCGAGGCGTTCTGGTCCGGCAAAGAAGCGGCCCAGGCCATCTTCACGGTCAACAATCTCTGGATCTGTCTCGCGGCGGCCCTGGTTTTTCTCATGCACCTCGGCTTCTCCGCGGTGGAGTCCGGCCTGACGCAGTCGAAGAACACGACGAACGTCCTCTTCAAGAACGTCTTCATCGTCTGCATGGGCATCTTGGCCTACGCGGCTTACGGTTTCAACGCGATGTATCCGGGGGACAACTGGGCCATTCCCGGTTGGTTCGCCTTGGGCACGCCGATTGCCAACGGCTTCACCGAGTCCGACGCCATCGTGGCCAATCTGACCAGCGAATACAACGCGGGCTACACCATCTGGGGTGACTTCATCTTCCAGGCGATGTTTGCCGCGACCGCCGCGACGATCATTTCCGGCGCGGTGGCGGAGCGCATCAAACTCGGTTCCTTCATGCTGGCCGCGACGATCATCGTGGCCTTCGCCTATCCCGTCACCGGATCCTGGGAATGGGGCGGCGGTTGGCTCAGCGAAGACTTCATCGATTTCGCCGGTTCCTCGCTGGTGCACGCCTTCGGCGGCTACGCCGCGCTCGCCGCGGTGCTCATCCTCGGGCCGCGGGCCGGCAAATACGTGGGTGGCAAAATCAGGCCGATCCTCGGCCACAGCATGCCGCTGGCCACCATCGGCGTGTTCCTGCTCTTCCTCGGATGGTTCGGTTTCAACGGCGGCTCCGTCCTCAGCGCCGATCCGGTGCTCGTCTCGCTGGTTTTCGTGACCACCGCCCTGGCGGGCGCGGCGGGCGGCCTCGCGGCGGCCTTCACTTCGTGGGCCGTGCTGAAAAAGCCCGATCTTTCCATGGCCCTCAACGGCATGCTGGCCGGATTGGTCGGCATCACCGCCGGTGCGGACAGCATCGCTCCTTGGCCGGCCGTGCTGGTCGGGGCCATCTCGGGCGTCATCGTGGTCTTCTCGGTCCTCATGTTCGACCGCCTGAAGATCGACGATCCGGTCGGCGCCATCTCGGTGCACGGCATCTGCGGCAACTGGGGCACCATTGCCGTCGGCATCTTCGGGGCCGGTGTCCTGACCACGCAGATCATCGGGACGGTGGCGATTTCCGCTTTCGCTTTCATCTTCTCACTGATCACCTTCGGCGCGATCAAAGCCATCTTCGGTCTGCGCGTCAGTGCCGAGGAAGAGGAAGAGGGTCTCGACATCGGCGAACACGGGCAGGAGGCTTATCCCGACTTCGTCGCGAACAAATAACCCGCCGATCAAAGGAGGACTACACCCATGAAAAAAATCGAAGCAATCATCAAGCCGTTCAAACTCGAGGAAGTGAAGGATGCGCTGGCCGACCTCGGCATCGAGGGAATGACGGTCAGCGAAGTCAAAGGATTCGGCCGCCAGAAAGGGCACACCGAGATCTACCGCGGCAGCGAATACACCGTGGACTTCCTGCCGAAGATCAAGATCGAGGTCGTGCTGGCCGA
>Ga0172372_10004905_pt1 | contig 18850 bp, 15 predicted proteins | sample LakKiv5m_2_FD_114544 | JGI IMG/M metagenome (GOLD analysis project Ga0172372, IMG submission 114544) | Freshwater microbial communities from Kabuno Bay, South-Kivu, Congo - kab_092012_9.5m | ecosystem: Environmental > Aquatic > Freshwater > Lake | place: Democratic Republic of the Congo...
AGCAGCACGGCCTGCCAATTCGACGCGGCGTAGAGCACAGGGGTGCGTCCCTGCAACTGAGTGGCGAGCGCTGCCGCTTCTTCGCGCAGCTGGTCCTGGTGCCGCTCCAGCTCGTCAGCGATGTGCCGCATCGGATCGCGATAGGCCGGGCCCAGGCCAAAGTGGTGCAACACGTGCAGCTGTTGCAGCACCGAAAAAGCGAGTGTAGAACGCGGGGGCCTTCCCCCGGGAACCAAAATGTGGTCAAACCCCTGCTCCGCGGCCAGTTGTGCTACGGTTCCCCCGGACGAAATGCCTACCAGACGGCAATTCCGCGCCAAGCCCTGCTCGAGGACGCTCAGCGTTTCCTCCGTATCGCCGGAATACGACGAAGCGATGAGCAGCGTATCGGGACCTGCCCAGCGCGGAAGGGTGTAATCCTTGAGCGATTGCATCGGCACCGACGGATGGGCCAGCGACGCCACCAGGTCTGCACCGATGCCGCTGCCGCCCATGCCGGCCACCAAGACATGGCGCAGCGGTACCGCAGGTCGGAGGGTAGCCTTTCCGGCTATGTCCAGGGCCTGCCGGATTTGGTCCGGAAAAGACTGGATCAGGGCTTCCATCGTGTGCATCATCGGGGGGTAAAATCGAGGCGTAAGATCGGGTTTGAAGTACGTCCTTGAAACGGCCGGCTCTTGGCAGAAGTTTTGCACATTGCGTTCGGGCGAAGGGCCATTCGGCTCCGGGCAGCCGTTTGGATAACCATCTTGCGGCGCATGAGAAAACGCATGAGCAACAAGAAGCAAAGAAACGAATATCCGACCAAGGCAGCGGACTCTTCTGTGGGCACCCTGGGCCAGCGCGGCGAAGCGCTGGCCTGCCGCTGGCTGGTGGAACGGGGCTACGGGATTCTGGCCCAAAACTGGCGTTTCGGCCGGCTGGAACTGGACCTGGTGGCTCAGCAGGGCAGCACCCTGGTCATCGTGGAGGTCAAAACGCGGCGGGAAACGGGCAGCGATCCGCCGGGCAGGCCGGAGGAAGCCGTCGGGCTGCTCAAGCAACGCAAACTGGCCCAGGCCGGTAGCGCCTTTCTGGGCACCCGGCCCGATTGCCAGAGCCTGCGCTTTGATGTCATCGCCATTCGGGTTCGGGGCGACCGCTGCCGGCTATTCCACCAACAGGACGCTTTCTTTCCGGGCGGGTGAAAAGCCTGGGAACCTGGGCAGGCAAAAGCCATTGGCAAGCCTTGGCGCAAGCCCGCATCAAGGCCCGGCGGCTTATCTTTGCCGCTCCGGAACCGCCTGAGCGGCCCGGAACGCCGGCAACCGGTTTAGTCCGGCCTTTGCTCCACTTAATTCTGCATCCCCTGGCCACCGAAACGCAAAAATACCTGACCGAGAAACTCGCCATGCTCCGGCAGTATCTCAACATAGACCAGCGTCTGCACCGCATTGAAGAGGGCGACGCGGTTAGCTCGCAGCCGGGCTTTTGGGACGATCCCCGAAAGGCCGAGGAAATCATGCGCGCCCTCAAGATTGAGAAGAACTGGGTAGCGGAATACCGGAAAGCAGAAGCCGCGGTGGAGGAACTCGAAATCCTCCAGGAATTTGTGGCAGAGGGCGAGGCCAGCGCACAGGACCTGGCCGAAGCCGAACAGCAGGCTGAAGACATCATGGCCGGGCTGGAGATGAAAAGCACCCTGAGCGAAGAGCAGGATTCGCTCAACGCCATTCTGACCATCAACTCAGGCGCCGGGGGCACCGAAAGCTGCGATTGGGCCGACATTTTGCTCCGGATGTACCGCATGTATGCCGAGAAGCAGGGCTTCACGGTGCGCGAACTCGATTACCAGCCCGGCGATGTAGCCGGCATTCGCTCGGCTTCGCTTGAAATCAAGGGCGAGTTTGCCTACGGCTACCTCAAATGCGAAAATGGTGTGCACCGGCTCGTGCGCATTTCTCCCTTCGACTCCAGCGCGCGCAGGCACACTTCGTTTGCCTCGGTGTTCGTCTATCCGGAGGTGGACGACAGCATTGAAATCGTGATCAACCCCGCCGACCTGGAGTGGGACACCTTCCGCGCCAGCGGTGCCGGTGGGCAGAACGTGAACAAGGTGGAAACGGCGGTGCGCGTCCGGCACCTGCCGTCGGGGATTGTGGTGGAATGCCAGGAAGGGCGCTCGCAGCACGGCAACCGGGAAACGGCCTTGAAAATGCTCAAGTCGCGGCTCTACGACATGGAGTTGCGCAAACAGCAGGACGAACGCGACAAAACGGAAGCCACCAAAAAGAAAATTGAGTGGGGTTCTCAGATTCGCAACTACGTGCTGCATCCCTACAAGCTGATCAAAGACGTGCGCACAGGCCATGAAACCAGCAACGTGCAGGCGGTGCTGGACGGCGAGCTGCACGATTTCATCAAGGCCTGGCTGCTCATGCCCGATTAACCGGCCGCAGGCAGAGCATTTTCGAGCAGGACCGCCCGCAGGCCGGCCACTTCGGCTGCTTTAGCCTCGAGGTCCTTGCCCCGGTATAAGTTTTCCAGAATGAGCAACATTTCCTGGAACATGCTGCGGTTGGTCACCGGCAGGTAAAACTCCGGTCGGGCTTTGACACCGGCCTTTTGCAGGTTGTCTTCGATGTCGCGGGCGGTTACCACGGCGCCGTGGCGGAAGGGATAGAGGTAAAACAGCACTTGCTCCCGCAGGTCAACGCGTTCAAAGTGGGGCAGGTACCCTTCGGTGACCGCCAGAAGCGGATGCTGCGGAAAACGCACGCCGTAAATGGGCAATTCCAGCTGCTGCGCTAAAATGAGGTACAAAAGCCCCAGGCTGAGGGGGTTGCCTTTGCGCGTTTCCAGGAGGGTGCCGAGGTAGGAGGCGCGCGGGTCACGGGCCAGATCGTCCAGCCCGGCAAAACCCAGATGGCGGAAAAGCACCTGGTTGACCACGTGCACTTTCTCCAGCGGCGTCAGGTATTGCGACAATTCCAGCCAGACCGCCCGGCGCAACTCGGCCACTTTCTCGCGCAAGGCTGTCTGGTCGCGTTCGGGGTAGGCGTAACGGTCCAGCAAGAGCGCCGCTTCCAGCAGGTCTTCGCCGTCTTCAGCGGCCCAGCGAGACAGGGCCCTTCGCACGTCGTTGAATTGGATCTGGTGGGTCAGCTGCTCCACGCGCTCCTGCAGGAGCGGATCCAGGTTCTTTTCCCAGGCCTTTTCCAACAGGGGAAGGACGGTCGTTCCCTGCTCCGCCAATCGCTCCGAAACCGAGCGGTAGATGGCTTCATCGGGATCGTCCAGCAGGAAGATCAGGGCCTCAATTTCCTTTTGCGAAAGCACGCGGGAAAGTTAGCGCATCCAGTTTAGGCGTTCTTGGCTTTTTTACGCGGCGGGCGAGCTTTGGGCGGAGCGCTGATGATTTCCTGGCAGCGCTCCAAGGTCAGGGTAGCCGGATCTACATCCTTGGGAATTTTATAATTATTTTTCCCTTTCTTGATGTAAGGCCCCCATCGCCCGTTCAGCACCTGAATGTCCTCTTCCTCAAAGGCCATGATGAACTTCTGCCGGTCTGCCTCTTCCTTGGCCTCGATGATTTCAATGGCGCGCTCTTCGGTCACCGTGCGTGGATCCTCCTCGCGGGGAATGGAATAGAACTTGCCTGCGTTGCGCACATAGGGCCCAAAGCGGCCCGAGCCAATCACCAGGTCATCACCCCGATATTGCCCGAGCGTCCGGGGAAGGGCCAACAGGTTCATGGCCTGTTCCAGGGTAATGGTCTGGAGGCTGAGCTCCCCGACAATTTTGGCAAAGCGCGGTTTCTCTTCGTCCTCCGTTTCGCCAACTTGCACCATCGGTCCGTAGCGGCCCATGCGCGCGTACACCGGCTTGCCCGTCTTGGGATCGGGCCCCAGCAAGCGCTGGCCGGTAACCCGTTCGGCCGTCTCCATGGTGTCCTGGATGTGCTTGTGGAAAGGCCGGTAAAACCCATCAATCATTTTGGTCCAGTCGGTATCGCCTTCGGCGATTTCATCGAACTGCTTCTCGATGCGCGCAGTAAAATGGTAGTCCAGCACCTGTGCAAAATGCTCGGTCAAAAAGCTATTGACCAGAATGGCAATATCGGTGGGGAACAGCTTGGCTTTTTCCTTGCCGGTAACCTCAGTCTCTGTGCGCTGCTCAATCTGGCCTTTGGCGTTGAGCTCCAGCACCTGGTAGGGGCGCACTTCGCCTTCGCGGTCGCCTTTGACTACGTACTCGCGCTTCTGGATGGTGCTGATGGTGGGCGCATAGGTCGAAGGACGGCCGATGCCCAACTCCTCCAATTTGCGCACCAGCGAGGCTTCCGTGTAGCGGGCTGCCGGTTTGCTGAAACGCTCCGTGGCGTTCATTTTATCCAACTGCAGCATCTGGTTGAGCTTCAGCGGCGGAAGCAAACCTTCCATTTCCTCCGAGGCTTCGTCATCCGTGCCTTCCGCATACACTTTCAGGAAGCCATCGAAAATGACCACTTCACCTTTGGCAGTCAGTTCCTCTGCGCGGGAACTGATGTTGATGCGCACCGTGGTTCGCTCAAACTCGGCATCGGCCATCTGGCTCGCGATGGTTCGCTGCCAGATTAACTTATACAAGCGCTCTTCATCTCCGCCGATGCCCAGCTGATCCTGGGTCATGTCCGTCGGTCGAATGGCTTCGTGCGCCTCCTGCGCCCCGCTGTTTTTGGTCTTATAGCGCTGGGGCTTGGAATACTTTTTTCCGTAGCGGTCGGTGATGGCTTTGGCCGCCAGATCCAGGGCCGTTTCGCTCAGGTTGAGCGAGTCGGTACGCATGTAGGTAATGTGCCCGTTCTCGTAAAGCTTCTGCGCCACAGCCATCGTGCGTGCCACGGAAAAACTCAGTTTGCGGCTGGCTTCCTGCTGCAGCGTGGAGGTCGTGAACGGCGCCGCCGGACTGCGCTTGGCGGGCTTAACCTGAATGTCGGTAATCTCAAAAGCTGCCCTAATGCAATCCTTCAAAAAGGCGAGGGCATCCTCCTGCTGGTCAAAACGCTTGGCGGCTTCGGCTTTGAGTTCGCGCAGTTTCCCATCGCTGTCAGGGACCTGAAAAACTGCCTGGATGCGGAACTGGCTCTGCGACTGGTGCGCGTCAATTTCGGCTTCGCGCTCGACGATCAAACGCACCGCAACCGATTGAACCCGTCCGGCCGAAAGCGAAGAGCCTTTGCTGACCTTCCTCCATAAAAGTGGGCTCAGTTCAAAGCCTACCAGACGATCCAGAATACGGCGAGCCTGTTGCGCGTTCACCAGGTTCAGATCAATCGTGCGCGGCTTGGAAACTGCCTTGAGGATGGCCTCTTTGGTGATTTCGTGAAAAACAATGCGCTTGGTTTCCAGTGGATCCAGGCTCAACACTTCGCAAAGGTGCCAGGAAATGGCTTCTCCTTCGCGGTCTTCGTCTGTCGCGAGCCAGACGGTCTCCGCGGACTTGGCTATTTTCTTGAGTTCGGCAACAACCTTCTTTTTCTCCTCCGGGATGATGTAGTTGGGCTTGTAGCCATCTTCGATATCAATGGCGTCGTTTTTCTTGGCCAGGTCGCGAACATGCCCAAAAGATGACATGACCGTGAAATCCTTGCCCAGGTATTTCTCAATGGTTTTGGCCTTAGCAGGAGACTCGACAATCAACAGGTTTTTGGTCATTCCGAAACAGGTTTGTGCTGGACAGGTAGAGGCATGAATACATCAACAACCGCGTTCAAACGGGGTTCAAAGGTATTTCTTTTGGACGGAAACGGACACCAGCCGCGTCCGGGCGGGCTGGAAGCCTAATGCAACGCGGCCGGAGCGCGCCTGAGCCGACCTGCACTCAGGGTTTGTACAGCTGCTGGCGCTGTACCCCGGTTGGTCCATCCCATTCCAGAAGGTAGTGACCAGTCGGTAAATTTTGCCCGGAAACACGCACCCGCGCTTCCCCCTCTACGTGGTGCGTAGCGATAAGTTGTCCGGAAAGCAAAAACAACCGCAGCGTGCCCGTGACAGGCTCGTTCCAAGCCACCTGCCATTCCGAAGGACCGCTGAACCAAGCTTGCCAGGCTTGTGATGGCTGCGGAGCATCCAGGCCCACGAAGGTAGCGCCTCCGCTGATCAGCACTGCGGCCGCAGGCAGGTTGCCGGACGATGTGGAAAAAAACAAGGTATCCGTTAAGACCCCATCGTTGGTAGGCGCATAAGCCAACTCAATGAAGGCACTCTCACCGGGAGCTATGTTGGTAGGTACACTAATCAGCGTCAAATCCGGATGGGACACTTCAGCATCGCTGATCGAGATCGACGTATTGCCGTCGGCAACCAGCACCACCCGGTGAAGGCGTGTCGCGGCTTCGCTCAACAACCCAAAGCTGATTTCCGACTCGGTGAGCACCGCGGTGTTGACCACGGGCTCTGCCGCTGTGCTGAGGTACGAACTGATTCGCTCGTCAAACTCCGGATGATCAATCAGGGGGTTGCGGTTGTCCTGCACCAGAAAGATGGCATCGTTGCGGCGCTGCTCCACAATTTCCGGGGGAAAGTTCTGGTGCCACCCGCGAAGGACGTTCTCTTGCCCGGCCGTCAGGAAGGAACCCTCGTTGCCGTAGCGCAGGTAGAAGTATAACATGCCGCGGGCCGTCCGGCCTTTGTGGGCGTCGCGCACTTCAAAGAGTCCCCCACCCCGCTTCGATCCACCGCCCGTCCAGTCCGGGGTGGTCACGTTGCCGAAAGGCAGATTGCCGCGCACGCTGTTGGCGTTAGCATCCGAGATAAACAAATGGAAAAGATCAGACTGCATGGGCTCGGCCGACCCGAACTCGCTTTGCGGCCAGGTGTGCTCGGTGTTGACGTTGTCGCTGTTTTGCGCATCGGTGCGGTCAATGTACCCCGCGACAATCCTACCCGTGTAGCAATCTTCCAGCGTATTGACCGCAGCGCCTGCGCCATTGACGCGTTGGTTGTCGATGACCATGTACATCTCGTCGCGCGCAGGCGTGTAGCCCAGGCTGATATGGTCGTCGATGAGGTTGCTCAGCGCGGTCTTGAGTGCCTCCTGGCTCAGATCCTGCGTGGGCAAATAGTAACTCTCGGGATACACCCCGCGACCGCGCAGGTCAACCGACAGGTTTCCTTCGTAATGGTCCGTAACCAACACCAGTTCGGTGTTGTGGGGAATGTTGTGGCGCGGCGAGAACCGCACGGTGATGGTGGTCGAGGCGCCGCCGCTCAGCGTCCAGGCGCTGTCCAATGCCGAAAAAGCCGGATGGTATGTATTGGCGTCGCGGATGGTGATGTCCCCTTCGCCCGTATTGGTCAGCGTCAGCGACAACTCGGCCGGGGCATCGGTAAAAACGTCCCCGAAGGTGAGGGCCGTGCCGGATAATTCCAGGACCTGGCCCATGCTGGTCAGGCAGAGTGGCCCGGCAAAAGCCAGACCGAGCAAAAGGCGAAGGGTTGAAGTGTTCACCGCGCAAAGGTAAGACGGCATAACTTTGTCAGAGAAACGCCCCCCTGTATATGGCTTTATCAGAATTGACGGCAATAGGCCCGGTTGATGGCCGCTATGCGACAAAAACCCGGGAGTTAAGCCCCTATTTCTCGGAATTTGCGCTCATCCGTTACCGGTTGCGCGTGGAAGTGGAGTATTTCCTTGCCTTGGTTGACCTCGGGTTGCCCCAGCTGGAGGACCTTCCCGATGATGCCCCGGAGACCATTCGCGCGTTGGCAGACGATTTTACCGAGCGCGAAGCAGCAGCCATCAAGGAGATTGAAAAAACCACCAATCACGATGTCAAAGCGGTGGAGTATTGGATGAAGGAGCGTTTTGCGGCCATTGGGCTCGGCGAATGGATCGAGTTTATCCACTTCGGGCTCACCTCGCAGGACATCAACAATACCGCGGTACCCATGGCCATCAAAGCGGCCTGCCGTTCGGTGTACCAACCTGCGGTGCGCGAGGTGATTTCCAAGCTGGACGCGCTGTCCAAAGAGTGGTGGAACATTCCCATGCTGGCCCGCACCCACGGTCAGCCGGCTTCCCCTACCCGGCTCGGCAAAGAGATCCGGGTGTTCGTGGACCGGCTGGAATCGCAGTTTTCGGAATTCAATGCCCTTCCTCATTCGGGGAAATTCGGCGGTGCCACGGGCAACTTCAATGCGCACCACGCCGCCTATCCCGACATCGACTGGCCTGGATTCGGCAATGTCTTTCTGAGCGACTACCTCAGCCTGGAACGCCAGCAATGGACCACCCAGATTGAACAGTACGACGGCCTCGCTGCCCGTTTCGATAACATGAAAAGAATCAATACTATATTAATTGATTTATGTCGAGACGTGTGGCAGTACATCGCCATGAGTTACTTCCAGCAACGGGTGGAAGCGGGCGAAGTGGGCTCTTCCGCCATGCCTCACAAGGTCAACCCCATCGATTTTGAAAATGCCGAAGGCAACCTGGGCCTGGCCAATGCGCTCCTGGAACACCTGAGCACCAAGCTGCCGATTTCGCGGTTGCAGCGCGACCTGACCGATTCCACGGTAAGCCGCTCCATCGGCGTGCCCTTCGCCCATACGCTGATCGCCCTGCGCGCCATCCGTAAGGGCCTGGATAAGCTCACCGTGAACAAAGCTGCCCTGCACAGCGACCTGGACCAAAACTGGGCAGTACTGGCCGAAGCCATTCAAACGATTTTGCGGCGCGAGTTTTTTCCGGAGCCCTACGAAAAGCTCAAGGCGCTTACGCGAACCGGCGAAAAAATCACACCGGCGCTGCTCAAGGCATTTATCCAGGACCTCGATGTGGCCCCGGAGGTCAAAGACGAATTGTTCGCTCTGCGACCCGATACCTACATCGGCATGCCATGAGCCAGAGCGCGGACAGACCCTCGCGGCGCTCCTGCAGGGAGCCGGCGTTGCAGCCAGGTATCCATTATTACCTGGACCCTTTGGGCCGCATGGTGTTCACCGCCCGGTATCTGCTGGACCGCGGCTATTGCTGCAAGAGCGGCTGCAGACATTGCCCTTATGGCTATGTGCCGTCATCGGGCGGCGTTAGCTCGCCCCCTACCGAGTCCCAGCCGCCTCCCGACTCCACGCCCTCGAACACGGACGACCCACCGTCACGCCAGAGCGGCAGGTGACGCGGCAAGACCATCTTGCGCTGGCAGCCCCATGCCCCCTGTCGACGGGTGTCTCCCCACCCGGACACGAAGCAGTGGCCCCCGCCTCCTCCGCATGGGTTGACACGCGGCATCGGCGGGGGCCCTGCTTCGCCGGCGTGATGGTCACCACACAGCCGTGCCGCTGCCGCGCTGGCGGCGGCAGACCCGTGCCATGCTAATGCCGCGGCAGCTGCGCCGCGGTGGCAGCGGCAGAGCCCATGCCCCCTGTCGACGGGTGTCTCCCCACCCGGAAACAGGGGGCATGGGGCTGCCAGCTGCAACAGCACGGCATCGGACTGCCAGCTGCAACAGCACGGCATGGGGCTGCCAGATGCTTCAGCACGGCATCGGGCTGCCAACGGCAACAGCATGGCATGGGGCTGCCAGATGCTTCAGCACGGCATCGGGCTGCCAGGCGCAACAGCACGGCACGAGCTTTCGGCCTCAGTCGAACCGCAGGGCCTGAATGGGGTTGACGCGGGTCACCAGCCAACTAGGCAGGAGCAGGAACACGGTGCAAACGACCAGGGTCAGCACATTGAGCGACAGCACCCGCAGCGGTTCAATGACCACGGGTGCCTCCGTTACGTAATACGATTCTTCCGGAAGGCGGATGAACCCGAAATGCTGTTGCAGCAGGCAAAGTCCAATGCCCAGCACGTTGCCCCAGAAAAGCCCGATGCCGATAATCCAGGCGGCGTGGCCCAGGAAAATGCGGCGAATGGCCCAGTCGCCCGCACCGAGTGCTTTGAGCACGCCGATCATGTGGGTGCGCTCCAGAATCAGGATCAGCAGCGAGGTGACCATGTTGATGACGGCCACGATCATCATCAGGGTGAGTACGATGCCTTCGTTCTGCCCCTGCAAATTGAGCCAGTCGAAGATGTTGGGTTCCAGTTGGCGAATACTGGCAACACTCAGGAATGGTCCTGCTTCCACGTCGATGACTTCCGTCCACGCCTGCAGATTGGCCGGGTCATCGGCCTGGTCCAGAAAAACTTCGAAGCCGCCCACCTGATCATCGGCCCATCCGTTGATGCGCCGGAGGTGGCGAATGTCCGCCAGGGCGAAAAGCTTATCGTACTCTTCCAGGCCGGTGTGAAAAATGCCGGTGACGACAAACTCGCGAGCGCGCTGCCTGAATTTCCCTTCATCGCTCTGGTCAATGAAAAAGACGGCAAGTTCATCGCCGGTTTTAAACCCGAGCCGTTTCTGGGTGGAGCGCGAGATGAGAATTCCGTTGTCCAGCTCCTGGCCTGCTCCGTCTAACGGCCTCCCTTCGACCAAAAAAGGGCGAAAAGCCTGCCAATCAAAATCAGGCCCAATACCGCGTACGATAATACCTTCGATGTCCTGGCCGTTCTTGATGATACCAGCCTTACGGCCAAAAACCTGCACGTGGCGGATGCCTGGCATTTCCTTTAAAACCGGGTAAAAGGCCTGGTTCGTAGAAACGGGCAAATCGTCAAAGCTTTGGCGGTCCTGTCGGCTATCCAATTGCGTTATCAGCACATGGCCCATGAAGCCATAGACTTTGTCGCTGATGGTTTGCTGAAAGCCCCGAACCAGCGAACTGGTGATGATCATGACGGCCAGACTCAGTGAAATAGCGACGGTGGCAATCCGGATAATCAGCCGGGAAAAGGCTTTGGTGCGGGCGCGGGCAATGCGCTGTGTAATGAACCAGGCGAGTTTCAAGGAATATGAATAAAAAGTTGGGGATAAACCCGGTTGGCGAAGTCAGACTTTTGAAGGTACTTGCCCGTGCAAGTAGGCTCAAGCGATTAGGCCTGTAAAAATGAACATTCTATGCCAAATGCCCCCCAGATCCGGCTGTTGCTTTGTCTGAGTTGCGTTTTCTTCTTTTTTGCGCCAGGCACGGCAGCCCAGGGAGCTCCCCTGCAAAAACGAAGCAAGTCAGACAGCTCCGTCGATCCCAGGTATCCGGGTACGGGTTATCCCGACGAGCGAAGCGATAAGGTGCAAGGGCTCCAACGGCTGCAAACCGGCGCCGACCAGACGCAGCGTTGGTTACCGCTCGTAAAAGGCAAACGGCTTGGTCTGGTGGTCAACCAGACGTCGCAGATAGGCCAGCAACACTTGGTGGATACCTTGCTGGCTTTGGGCCAGCAAATCCACGTCATTTTTGCCCCGGAACACGGTTTCCGGGGCACCGAAGATGCCGGCGCTGAAGTGCACGATGGTCGCGATGACCGAAGCAATCTGCCGGTGGTTTCGCTTTACGGCGCCAACAAGAAACCGAAACCCGAGCAACTGGACAGCCTGGACTTGCTGATATTTGATATTCAAGATGTTGGAGTTCGTTTTTATACGTATATAAGCACTCTCCATTATGTGATGGAGGCCTGCGCCGCGTTGAACCTGCCTTTGCTCGTGCTGGATCGCCCCAATCCGAACGGGCACTACCTCGATGGCCCGGTGTTGGATACCGCCTTTCGGTCGTTTGTGGGCATGCACCCCATCCCGGTGGTACACGGCATGACGATCGGGGAACTGGCCCACATGATGAACGGCGAAGGCTGGCTGTTAAATGCCGCACAAGCGCCGCTCACGGTAATCCCCTGTCGGGGCTGGAATCACAACAAAAAATATGTTGTTCCCGTGCCCCCCTCCCCCAACCTTCGCACGGAGCGCAGCATTTTGCTCTACCCTTCACTCTGTTTCTTTGAAGGCACTGTGGTGAGCGTCGGCCGCGGAACGCCCTGGCCTTTTGAAGTCATCGGACACCCGGACTTCAGCCTCGGAAGTTTCCTGTTTACCCCCAAACCCGGACCCGGAGCGGCTCAGCCCTTCCTCCAGGATCAGGCCTGTTTGGGCACCAGTTTTCAAGGCATGACGGTCGAAGAGCTCCGCGACCAGGAGCAACTGATGCTCGGTCCGCTGATTGCCTACCACGAATTCATAAGCCGCCAGCTCGGCCAAAAATTCTTCCTGGAAAATGGTTTCTTTGATCGGTTAGCAGGCACAGACCTCTTGCGGTTGCAGCTCGAAGCGGGCTACAGCGAAGATGACATCCGCGCCTCCTGGAAGGCTGACCTGGACGCCTTTCGAAAAAGGCGCCATCCCTATCTGTTGTACGCTGAATAGAACGACGTTGAACGAGCCTTCCTCTTTGCGGATTGTTTACCTGGGTACCCCGGATTTTGCGGTGGCACCGCTTCGGATGCTCGTGGAAGCGGGCTGGAACGTCGTGGGTGTGGTTACGGCTCCCGACAAACCCGGGGGAAGGGGCCTTCAGGTACAGACCTCGCCGGTCAAGCAGTTCGCCCTGGCGCAGCACCTACCCATCCTGCAGCCGGCCAACCTCAAAGACCCTGGCTTTCAGCAGCAGCTAGCGGCCTGGAAAGCCGACCTGCAGGTGGTGGTGGCCTTTCGCATGCTGCCGGAGGCTGTCTGGAACATGCCGCCGCTGGGCAGCATCAACCTCCACGCTTCCCTGCTGCCTGCCTACCGCGGCGCGGCGCCCATCCAGCATGCGGTCATGAACGGCGAAACCGAAACGGGGCTAACCACCTTTTTTCTGCAGCACGCCATCGACACGGGCGACCTGCTCGATCAGGTGCGCCTGCCCATCGGACCGGATGAAACGAGCGGTGAATTGCACGATCGCATGATGGTCGAAGGGGCGCTGTTGGTCCTGCGCAGCGTGGAGAAAATTGCGCAAGGGCATCGCTCCGGGCGTCCCCAACCAAGCGGCGACCACTATCCGTCGGCACCCAAACTCTTTCGCCAGGACGGCGAGGTGAATTGGAACCGAAAGGCCGCGGACCTGCACAATTTTGTTCGGGGACTAAGCCCTTCCCCCGCCGCCTGGACCCTTTGGAAAGGGAAAAACCTTAAACTATACCGAAGCCGCCTTTGCGGACCGGGCGAGCCGGCCTGGCAAGCCGTTTCCAAAGACGCCCTATTACCGCATCCTGCCATTGGGTTGACCGGTCTTGGGGAACCCTGCAGCGAAGACGCGTTTCTGCAAGCTGGGCCCGGGGCTTGCTTCCTACAGGCTGCGAACATGTATATGAAGACGGCACAGGGATGGCTGCAGATCCTGGAACTTCAACCTGAAGGCCGCAAACGCATGGATGCCGCCTCGTTTATCCGGGGTCTGAACGGTTGAAGGGGCCATCCAAAAATTCCTGAAAGCGTGCGCCTTATACCTGAAAACGTGTGTCTGGAAGCGTGTGTCTGAAAACGTGTGTCTGGAAGCGTGTGTCTGGAAGCGTGTGTCTGGAAGCGGGCGTCCGCTGCGGCAATAGCCCGGCTGACTTACTCCAATGACTTGAAGTCCTTTTTGGACATTTTGCCCTGGGCATTCGGGCTGCCCGCCGTAGCGTAGTAGAGCAACTCGCCGCTTTGGCTGTCCACGATAGACTTCTCAATGACGTACCCCCCCGGAATCTTGAACCCGTGCACCATAGCATACGCTATGCCAGCTTGGGGGGTTTCCAGCAGTGCCTGGAACTCCTTGCTGCTGACCCAGTCCACTTTTCCGGTGTACACCGCGGAAAGCTCGGAGGCTTCCATGTCCACGAATTCACGGGCCAACACCAGCGTGCTTTCCTTCAGTCGCTTGCTGCGGGCCGCGAGCCAGGTCTCGAGGTCTTCGGCCTCGCCGGCATCCTTGGCCATTTCGAAGCGCACTTTCTCCTGGAGCAACTGCAGACCGTGCAGCAAGGTCATCCGCGCATTTTCCGGCGATTCCAGGTCAAGCGGCACTCCGGTTACGTTATTGCGGTAACGACCGGCCCGGGCAAAATGAGCCAGGGTCAGTACATGCTTGTACTCCCGCACGTCCGCATCGATACCTTCACCTTTGACCAGCATGAGGAACAGGTTGTTGCCGTCTTCGCGCAGCAGAGGGACTTCGGAACTTTCGATGAACTGGTATTCGCTGAGCACCCATCGGGACGTCAGCGTTTCGCGGATGTACGTGTTGTAGTCTGCCCCAAATTCCTCATCCAACACCACGTAAATGGGCTTCTTGAGCTTTTCAGGAAGAGAAAGACTTGAACTTTGGGCAACAATCCGGCAAAAGGACAAGGTCAGGAGAAGCAGAAAGGGCGTAATTCTCATGAAAGCGTTAGTTCAACGGGTTTATCGGGCAAACACGGAGACAAAATTCGGGCCAGCTGGGGCTTTTAGCGAGTGAACGGGTAAATTTTTTTGATGGACCTCGCGTAGTACGTTACCTAAAGGTACGGAGCCTATTGGGCAACACCAAGCACTAAATCATTGATTTTGCACGCATTATGAAACATAAAAACATGACAGAAACTTGTTACCCGTGCTAAAACCACCGCCGGGCCCTGAACACAAAAAACAGCATCAGCGAGATCAGTCCCGATAGCAGCAACACCATAAAGAATGCGCCGGGTCGCTCCGCGAAGGGCAGACGAACGTTCATGCCGTACAAGCTGGCAATGAGCGTGGGAATCATCAGGATGACCGTAATGGAGGTCAGGCGGCGCATGACCAGGTTCAGGTTGTTGGAAATGATGGAGGCGAAGGCATCCATGGTGCCGTTCAAGATATTGGCGTACACATTCGACATTTCCAGCGCCTGGCTGTTGTCAATGATGATGTCGTCGAGGGTATCAGCGTCCTCTTCGTTCTCGCTGAATTGCAGGTAATTGCCCCGTTTGAGTTTCATCATGAGCAACTCGTTTGCGCGCAGGTTGGTGGCAAAGTACACCAGCGACTTCTGAATGTTGAGCAGGCGCGAAAGCTCCTGGTTACGGCTGGAGTGGTACAGCTCCTTTTCAATCAGGTAACGGCGCTTGTTGATCTCGTTGAGGTAGTGCAGGAAGTACGCAGTGTTTTTCTCCAGAATGCGCAGGACGAAACGGTGCCGCTCGTTGGGCTGCAGGTTTTTGATCACGTTGTGGACAAACCATTCCAAAACGGGATTCTGCGCCGACGAAAGCGTCACGATCATGGATTCGGTCAGGATGATGCCAATGGGTATGGTGACGTAATCCGCCTCCGTATCGGTCATCTTGACATCGAAATTTTCGATAGGCGTATTGATCACGATCAAGCGCACGCCGTCGTCTTCCTCGTAGCGGGAGCGCTCGTTAATGTCAATGGAATCGCTCAGGTAGTCGTAGGGAACATGGATGGCTTCCGCCAGCTGGCTGAGCTGATCGGGTTCGAAGGGCGGATAGGCGTTGATCCAGCAGTCTTCCTGGGGCCCGTCGATCTCCACGATCCGATTGTCGATTTTGCGATAATAGTTGATCATCGTTCGTGCGTGGATTTCCCTTGGAAAAAGTGCCGCAAAGGCGGGTCAGGCATCCCCAAACCAGGTTCCCCGGAAAACAGCCTGAGCCGGGCCGATGAGCCGGATTTGCTCAAAACCATCTTCGTTGCGCACAAACTGAACCTCGAGCAGTCCTCCCGGGGCTTGCAGAAAAACTTGTTGCGCCCCACCGGAACCTTTCCACAGGCTATTCGCTAAAGCTACGGCCGTAGCACCGGTACCGCAGGCCAGCGTTTCTGCCTCCACGCCGCGCTCATAGGTGCGCATGTGGATAGGATCCGTGGAAGTTCCCTCGCCTTTTGCGGCAAAATTGACGTTGATGCCTTCCTGGACGAACAGCGCTGATTGCCGAATGGCCCGGCCGAGTTCTTCTACATCCAGTGCGGCACTGTCCTCTCGGAACTGGACAAAATGCGGGGAACCGGTGTCTAAAATCCAGGTGGGAAAGCGGTTCGGATCGGGGTGTTCCTGCCATTTTTTCACCGGTTTCATGGCCAGGGCAATGCGCTCATCTGCCAGGAATTCAGCCTCGTGCAACCCGTCAGAGGCGGCAAAATGCACCGTTGAACCCAGAGCGCCCGCAGCTACACCCAACACCGAGGCAAAGTGCACGACGCAGCGTCCTCCATTGCCGCACAAGGATCCTTCCCGGCCATCTGCGTTGAAATAAACCATGGAAAACAAGGGCTGGATGGCCCCGGCCGGCGGGTCCGCGGGGGCCGGGCGCAAAAGGATCAACCCGTCTGCCCCAATGCCGAAATGGCGGTCGCAGAGCAATTGGACCAGTTTTTGCTTGTGCGCCGGAAAAACCTCCCGGCGATCATCCACCAGGATAAAATCATTGCCGGCACCGTGGTACTTGGTAAATTCAAGGAGCATGACCACAAACTATATACGGAATAAACCCTGCTGCCTCAACCCACAAACAAAAGCGAACGCATCGGCGTTAAATACTGTTAAAGGGCCTGGCCGAAAGTACAACTTAAAAGTAATTTGCCGTTGATGCGGAAGCAGGCGGCGTACCGCAATAAAAATTGTCAACTTTTTACCCCCTTTTGAACCCCAACGCAGAACGACCTATGAACTGGAAAACCCTCATCACGATGACCTTGGTCGGGCTGATCAGCGCCGCTTCGGCTGTAGGTCTTTACCGATGGCTGCAACCCGAGCCTGCGGTTGTTCAGGCAGCAGCTTACCCCCCAACCCGATTGGCCGGCTACGACGCTCCTGCCCTGGCTAACCCCGGACAGCCTATCGACTTTACCATGGCTGCGGCCCTGTCAACCCCGGCTGTAGTGCACGTCAAAACCACCTATACCCCGAAGGCTTCTTCGGCCAACCGCAACCTCGATTTCTTCTTCCGCGACTTTTTCGGCCAGGAGCAAATGCCCTACCAGCAGCAGCAACCCGCCCGTCAGGCCTCTGGGTCCGGTGTAATCGTCTCTTCGGATGGCTACATTGTCACCAACAACCACGTGGTGGAAAATGCCGATGAAATTGAAGTCATTTTATTCGATAAAAAAACGCTCAAAGCCAAGCTCATCGGCAGTGATCCCTCCACCGATCTGGCGTTGCTGAAGGTCGAAAACAGCTCCCTGCCCTACATGCCATTTGGCAACTCAGACTCTGTGCGCATCGGCGAATGGGTGCTCGCCGTAGGCAACCCCTTCGAACTGGAAAACACCGTCACGGCAGGCATTGTGAGCGCGAAAGGCCGCAACATCAACATTCTGAGCCGTGGCCAGAATCAGCCGGCCATTGAATCGTTCATCCAGACGGATGCGGCGGTCAACCCCGGAAACTCCGGCGGAGCGCTGGTCAATACCCGCGGTGAACTGATCGGCATCAACACGGCCATCGCCACCCCGACCGGCACCTTCGCCGGCTATTCCTTTGCCGTGCCCGTCAACATTGTGCGCAAAGTCATCGCTGACCTCATGGACTACGGCATTGTGCAGCGGGCCTACCTGGGCGTACTCATCGACGTGAACAAGCAGGACCTGGGCGGTGTGTACATTTCGGAGATCATCCCCGGCACGGCGTCCGCGGAATCGGACCTGCGCGTCGGTGATGTCATAACCAAAATCAACAACTTCAAAGTGGGCAGCTTCCCGCAATTGCAGGAGCAGGTCAGCAAGTACCAGCCCGGTGACAAGGTCACCGTGGACTACATCCGCGACGGCAAAGAGCGCAGCACCACGCTGACCCTGAAGAATGCTGACAAGAGCACCTCGCTCGTCAGCAAACCGGAGTTGAGCAGCAGCAGCGCGCTCGGCGTAACCCTGCAAGCGCTCGAAAAGAGCGACCTGGAAAAATTCAAAATTGAACGCGGCGTCCGGGTAGCCCGGGTGGGCGAAGGGTTGCTCGCCCAGCGCACCCGCATCGCGGATGGCTTCATCATCACCGGGGTCAACGACAAACCGGTTGCCAGCCCGCAGGAGGTGGAATCGCTCATCAAGGCCAGCAAAGGCACAGCCACCATCGAAGGCTTCTACCCCAACTACCCCTACAAGATCTACAACTACAGCTTGTTTCTGGACTAAAGTCCTTGTAAAAACCGCTCGCCTCAGCGCGGCAGGTACAGGCTCTCCTTGACCACGCGGATAACCTTGCCCGGATCGGGCAGGTAAGCTGCGACCAGATTGGGCGCGTAGTGCATGGAAGCGTCGGCACCGTTGACGCGGCGAACCGGAGCATCCAGGTAATCGAAAGCCTCGCGCTGAATTCGGTAGGCAATTTCGGCTGAAATGCCGCCGTAGGGCCAGGACTCATCGATGACCACCACGCGGTTGGTCTTGCGCACCGAGCGCAGGATGGTGTTGATGTCCAGGGGACGAATGGTGCGCAGGTCAATCACCTCGGCGGAGATGCCTTCCTTGGCCAACTCGTCCGCAGCGGCAAGCGCTACCTTCATCATTTTGTTGAACGAAATCAGGGTAACGTCAGCGCCCTCGCGTTTGACGTCTGCCACCCCGATCGGGATCAGGTACTCCTCTTCGGGCACCATGCCCGGATCGCCGTACATGACTTCGGACTCCATGAACACCACGGGATCATTGTCGCGGATGGCCGACTTCAGCAGGCCCTTGGCGTCGTAGGGGTTGGACGGCGAAATGACCTTCAGGCCTGGCACGTTCGCGTACCAGTTCTCGAAGGTCTGTGAGTGCTGGGCACCCAGCTGACCCGCCGACCCCGAAGGTCCGCGAAACACAATCGGGTTGCCGAAAGCGCCGCCGGACATCGCCAGCATTTTGGCTGAGGCATTCACCACCTGGTCAATGGCCAGCAGGGCGAAGTTCCAGGTCATAAACTCCACGATGGGCCGCACGCCGTTCATGGCCAACCCCACTCCGATCCCGGCAAAACCGAGCTCGGCAATCGGGGTGTCAATGATGCGTTTGGGCCCGAAC
>Ga0172372_10004906_pt1 | contig 18845 bp, 6 predicted proteins | sample LakKiv5m_2_FD_114544 | JGI IMG/M metagenome (GOLD analysis project Ga0172372, IMG submission 114544) | Freshwater microbial communities from Kabuno Bay, South-Kivu, Congo - kab_092012_9.5m | ecosystem: Environmental > Aquatic > Freshwater > Lake | place: Democratic Republic of the Congo...
CATCGCCCGCGCCGGCGACCGCGACATCACCGTCGCGCAAATCCAGCCCTACCTCGCCAGCCTCAGCGAAGCCGACCGCACCGCCCTCAAGCAAAACCCCGCCGCCCTCAGCCAAGCCGTCCGCACCCTCATCCTCCAGCAGGTCCTCCTCAAAGAAGCCACCGCCGCCGACTGGGACGACAAAGCCGAAACCCAAGCCCTCCTCGCCCGAGTCCGCGACGCCGCCATTGCCGAGAGCTACCTCGAATCCGTCACCAAAGTCCCAGCCGACTTTCCCTCGGATGCCGAAATCAAGGAAGTCTACGACGCCCGCAAGTCCGAGCTCACCCTCCCCAAGCAATACAAGCTCGCCCAAATTTTCATCGCCAACGGCACCGACCCCACCAAAGCCAAGGCAAAAGCCGACGCCCTCGCCAAGCAGGTGAAATCTGGCGACTTCGCAGCCCTCGCCAAAGCCAACAGTGACGAACCCCGCAGCGCCGCCAACGGAGGCGAGATCGGCCTCCTCCCCGAAGACTCCATCCAGCCCGCCATCCGCAAAGCCCTCACCGGCCTCGCCAAAGGCGCCACCGCCGGCCCCATCGAACTCGGCGATGGACTCTACTTCGTGAAAGTCCTCGACATCCAAGAACCCCGCACTGCCACCCTCGACGAGATCAAACCCCAAATTGTCCGCGCCCTCCGCACCGAACGCCAAAACCTGAACCGCCAAGCCTACCTCCAACGCCTCCAGTCCCAAGCCCCCATCACCCTCGACGAAATCGCCCTCCCCGCCCTCCTCAACCCCGCCGACAAAAAATAAAACGCAAGTTACAAAATCGTCACAAAACAAACCTCAACCCACCACCCAACCCCGCCGATTAAGCACCTTTGCAACCACCACCGTCAATAATGTCAACAAAGTCAATCCGGTCATCCCGATCCGTCTGATCCGCCTGATCCGTCCAATCCCTAAAACCTCACCCATGCTGAAAACCGGCCACCGCACACGCCACCACCTCCGCGCCTTCGAGTTCCTCGCAGCGCGCCGGCGTTCCCGTGCCGTTCTCACATGCACCCTCCTCGCCTCCTTCCTGGCCACCATGCCCACCGGTGGACTCCAAGCCGGCGACATCCTCCGTGGCGGAGCCAGCGCCGGCAACGCCAAGCGAAATGCCGCCGCCCGCGCCAACGCCGGTGCCGCCGCCGCCGAAGCCGCCAAAGTCAAAGCCCAAGACCGCCTCGCCCGCACCACCAAGGCCGTCAACGACATGCGCGCCCTCCAAGCCTCCGCCCGCGCTGCCGCTGGAGCCAATTCCATCCCCAACGGCCTCACCGAAGGCGGCCTCAAAGTCCTTACCGGCGCCAACGCCAAATGGGAAGGCGCGAACGCCCCCACCGCCTCCGGCAGCAATGTCAACATCACCCAAACCGCCGCCCAAGCCCTCCTCCACTGGGAAACCTTCCATGTCGGTAGCCAAACCACCGTCAATTTCGACCAATCCGCCGGAGGAGCCGACTCTGGCAAATGGATCGCCTTCAACAAAGTCTTCGACCCCGCCGCCAAACCCTCTGAAATCCGGGGCAATATCAACGCCCAAGGCCAAGTTTACATCATCAACCAAAACGGCATCGTCTTCGGCTCCGGCTCCCAAGTCAACACCCGCACCCTTGTTGCATCCTCTCTGCCAATTAATGACAACCTCGTTAAAAATGGTCTCCTAAACAACAAAGATGCCCAGTTCCTCTTCTCCGGCCTCGATATTCCAGGCGGCTCCGACGGCACGCCTGCGTTTATTCCCACACCGCTCCCCGCAGGCGGGAAATACGGCGATGTCGTCGTCGAACGCGGTGCCTTGCTGGAAACACCCACAAGTGCAGATGGCAACGGCGGCCGCGTCATGCTCGTCGGAGCCAATGTCCGCAACGAAGGCCAAATCTCCACGCCAGCCGGCCAAACCATCCTCGCTGCTGGCCTACAAGTGGGAGTTCAGGCCCACGACAGCAAAGACCCCAGCCTACGCGGTCTTGATGTCTGGGTCGGCACAGTAGGAGACTACGCCGGAACTGCGACAAACTCAGGCATCATAGAGGCTTATACAGGAAGCGCTCTGATGTCTGGAAAAAGCGTCAAGCAGCTCGGAGTTATGGATAGCAAAACCTCGGTCAGTCTCAATGGACGAATTGACCTTATTGCGACATACGGAGCGGTTGGAAATCCGGCATTCGATGGCAATGGCGTTGACAATACTGGTGGAGCTCCATTTCTCTCCCAATTTACCGGCACTGTGACATTCGGTTCTGGAAGCGTAACGCGTATCCTGCCTGACTATGAGAGCGAAGCTGCAGTTCCCGGCACCTTCCTTCCAGAAAACTCCCAGATCAACATCCAAGGAAACTCGATTGCCATGCTCGGAACCTCAACGATCCTTGCTCCTCACGCTCGCGTGACATTTCAAGCGGGAGCTTTCGCCTATCGGGATTTAGGCGATAACAGAACAACTTACTACACCGATCCTAGCGATGGGAAAGTTAAAATTGAACCAGGCATCACGGACCAGTTGGGCACCAGAGCCAATACACAGAAATTTTTTTACTCCACCGGTCAGGTTTATCTGGATTCAGGAAGCGTGGTTGATGTAAGCGGCAGCACAAATGTTTTTATTCCTTTGTCACAAAATGTTCTCAAACTGCAGCTTCGAGGAAGTGAACTCGCTGATTCACCACTCCAGCGCGACTCTTTGACGAGAGGGAAAGATCTGGTAGTGGATTTGCGGGATAGCGGAATATTCGGTGGCTCGGCTTGGGTTGGAACACCTCTTGGAGACTTGACTTCCGTGGCAGGCGCGATCAGGCGAAATGCGGCTCAACTTACAGCTCAAGGAGGCATTGTCAATATGCAGACAGGCGGTTCGATTGTTGTCCAACCGGGATCCACGGTGGATGTTTCAGGTGGATATTATAGATACGAAGGCGGACATGTGCAAAAAACTCGTCTTCTGAGAAATGGAGCCATAGTCAACATCAAGGATGCCACTCCGGATGTTGCTTACGAAGGGATTTATGAAGGGAAAACTTCGATAACTTCCACAAAATGGGGAATCACAAAAATTTATTCCTCCGCTCTTGCTCCGCTGGGGGGATACAAAGCCCAGGAATACATTGCCGGAGCGAACGGCGGAGCGATCAATTTAACAGCCCCTTCCATCGTTTTAGGTGGCGACCTTTTGGGACAGACGATCACCGGACCAAAGCAGCTCTCCAAATCGGCGGAGTTATCATCCCTGTCTCTCAGATTTGAATCGGAGGCCAGATTTCAATTGTCCAGCGGCGTCACCAACCAATATGCCGTTTCCCCCTTTCACCCTTCAGTGCGAATCAGCGCACAGTACTCCAGCGCTTCCGGAAAATTGCTTGACGAGGGAGAGATCCTGCCAGAAAGCCTGAGGTCTCAGTTTGAAATTAGTAGCTCCTTGTGGAGCAGCGAGGGCGGTGGCTTCGGTCATATTCTTTTGGATAATCGGGATGGTGACTTCACACTCCCTGCTGGAGTGGATGTCCAAATCCAAGCTGGCGGGTCATTGGCGGCAAGAGCCTCCAATATTTCTATTGATGGCTCCATCACCGCACCAGGTGGCACGATCGAGCTTGCCGCTTACAACTACTCCCCTTTTGAGCGTCTGAAATTTGAGAAAACCCTAACGGCCGAAGCACAACTTGAAGAGCCATATCCCGATCCGAAAGCAGGTCGAGGCACAATTGCTCTTGGAAGCTCCGCAAAAATCAGTGTGGCCGGCATGCTCGTGGATGACCGCCCGACTTCCCCGGATATTATTGCCAATGCCCGAGTTTTGAGTGGTGGAACGATCTCTTTGGAAGGTTATAATATCAATATCCCCGTGGGAAGCCACATCGATGCTTCGGGCGGCGCGTTAGTAGGAATGGATAGTAAAGGCAAGGATAAATTCACCTACGGAGATGGAGGAAAGATTAGTATTTTGGCAGGAAGAGATCCTGCTCTTCGAAACATCACTGGTGGTTCCTTGACATTGAAAGGCTCTCTGGCGGCCTACTCGGCCACTACAGGTGGAACCTTGGCAATACGCGCAAATTTGATCCAAATCGGGGGCCAATCCAGCGAGCCATCGATGCTGGTTTTGGAGCCTGATTTTTTCCGCACAGGTGGGTTCACCAGCTATTCGCTAACTGGCATTGGAAAGTCCACCAAACCGGCGCGGACGGCAGAGGAAAAGAAGGCGGCTTTTGCCAGTCCGACGCCCGCGCCTGTCCCGATCCCAGGGGAAGATCCACTCGAAGAGACATACATTCCCGCTATTCGGATAGTTGAGGGCACAATAATTGAACCTGTCGCCGAGCAGTTGCAAAGGCTGCCATTCAATAAAAACCAAGGAAGATTTTTACTGAGCCCAATGTTAAAAACCGAGGGCGAGCGCAAGCCGGTTTCTCTGAAACTGGCAGCTACCGGTGCCGATGACACCACCAAATTTTCCACTGATTTCGTAGAGGCCCGCGGCAATATCATTATCGAAAGAGGCTCCATCATCCGAACTGACGCTGGAGCCAGCGTGCTGATAGGCACTGATGAAACTTTGAGCGACGGGCTAAATCTGGCCGACACAGTTTCTCTGGAGGGCTCCATTTTTGCACCGGGAGGAACTATTGCCATTCATACCCGCGGAGAGTTTCTACTTCCAGCAGATGTTAAAAAAGACCGCGCTTACCCACTGCCTACGATATACATCGGACCGCAGGCGACCATTTCAACAGCAGGCAAAGCTGTTTTCTCACCAGATACCTTCGGCCGACGGATCGGGAGCCTTTACTCTGGTGGCAAGATTAGCATTCATGGAAACATCGTTGCCGAATCCGGCGCTGTTTTGGATGTCTCAGGAAGCAATGCGCTATTCGACATCCACCCTTCTCAATTGAACAGGGAGACACAGGCAAATATACCTTCGGCTTCCGGACTCACTTCCCTGCCTAACATGTTGAGGACCGTTCAAACCCAGATCGACAGTGACGGAGGTCTCCTCGATCTGAAAGGTTCTGAAATGCTCTTCAGTGATGCCTTTCTTCTAGGGCGCGCAGGCGGACCAACAGCTACTGGAGGAAAACTCTCCATTTTTTCTGGAAGATACTACAAACCTTCCGATGTGAGTTCCAGCACGAGCGCGGACATCAACCTTGTGGTGAACCAATCAAGTCCCGCGCTCGCCAATACAAATTCAAACAGGGGTGTCGGCTTGAAAGTCAAATATGCCTCGGATCTGGTTATCAATGGGGTGGACTACAAGAAGGGAGAAATGGTGACCGCCATGGGATATTTTTCTGCTGATAGTTTTACACGGGGGGAATTCGCCTCCTTGGATCTGGGCTACAATTTTCTTGAGGGATCAAACGCAAGCCCAAGTCCGCTTGCCTACGGTGGGAATGTGGAATTCCGGGGACCTGTCAACATCTCAGCGACTGGCAGTCTGAGAGTCGCAGGCGGCGGCATCATCCAATCCGGATCACCGGTCAACCTCGCCGCACGCTACATTGCTGTAGGCCAAAAATTCCGCGAACCGGTCCATCCATCGGATCCTGCCTACTATGCGTTCAAGCAAAATATAGATTCAACAGCAGACGATAATAACGATGGTATCAAGGATAGCTACAACTACTTCCCCGAGCCGACCTATGGAAGCAACGGTGAGGTCAATTTCTCTGCAGGTCTCGTGGATATCGGAACCGCCATTTTCAAAAAAACCGGCAAGGTCTCATTGACCGCCTCAAATGGAGACATCAGAGGAGATGGCACTCTCAGTGTTGCCGGCGGAATCACATTCACTGCAGGTCAAATTTACCCGACCACGCTGGCGAACTTTAGTATCTTTGCTTACGACTTCATCGACGGCGGGGGCTCACCTGCCAAGGGGTCTGTTACAGTCACCGGCTCCGGAGTGCGCCCGATGCCTTATTCCGCAGGAGGTAGCATCAATGTCTTTGCCTCCACAATTTCACAAGGGGGAACACTGCGAGCTCCTTTTGGATCGATTACCTTGGGTTGGGATGGCACAGACTTTGATCTCTCCACGGCAGCTTTTAATAAACCCTTCAACCCCGTCACCAAAGCTCTTAATGTCCCAACCACACAGCTGCTTGAGTTAAAATCCGCGAGCACCACATCCGTCTCTGCCATAGATCCTGCAACAGGTATCGGGTTGTCGATTCCCTATGGCATAAGCCCAGATGGTTTGAACTGGTATGACCCACGAGGTGTTAATGTAACGGTCGGCAGTTTGATCTCACAGCAACGCGTCTCCCTTGGCAGCGAAAGCGTGGTGAGCGAATCTGGTTCGACGATCGACATCCGTGGTGGGGGAGATCTACTCGCCTACCGCTGGGTATCAGGCCCCGGCGGGTCTCGAGATCTGCTTCTTGGCGATTCCCAGTCCAGACCATGGACTCTTGGAGAGCAATACAGTGCAGGAGCGCTTATTACTTACAAAGGGAAAACTTGGGCTCCCAGGCGACTCATTGACCCGGGCGATTTCAAGGATTCAGCCTCTGGGGTGGCCAAAAGCGCCTTTGCGAAAGGCAAGGATTTAACGCTGGACACCTCCATCGAGACACCCTTTACACCGAAGCCTGAAACGGGAGTTTTCTGGACGGAAGTCACGGATTCCTATGCGATCCTGCCGGGTTTCTCTGCTTCCTACGCTCCGCTCAACGTCTTTAATACTGGCTCAAATGCAAACAATCTTGCTGGTGATTTTGGGTTTACCAGTTCCTCTCTGAAGATTGGTGACCAAATATCGGTCGACAGCGTGCAGGGCTTGGCGGCTGGAACTTACACGCTACTCCCAAGAAGATATGCTCTCATTCCAGGAGCTTACCTCGTTACGCCGAAGTCAGGAGGCGGCTTCTCAACTTTTAGCACAAAATCCGATGCCCTAACCACCAGCGGATTCCGCGTTTCAGGGATATCTTCAGCGACATTGGCCGGATACAAGACCCCCGAGGGCGTGGCCCGCTCTACGGGCCAACGCCTTAACTCTTTGAATGTCGCCACTCGCTCCTCCGAGTCCCGTGAGTTGTTTGATCTTCTCTCCCCGGCTGTTTTGGCAGGACGGGCAGAATATAAGGTATATGGAGCTAATGAATTCATGACAAAGGCTGCCGCAAGTCTGGATACAGGCGCAGTCCAACGCTTGCCCATGGATGCCGGTTATCTGGGTATTCAAGGAAACAATGCGCTCAAATTAGACGGCGCAGTTCTCACAACCTATCCATCCGGTGGCCGCGGTGCAGCTATTGACATCAGCAGCGATACGGCCATGTATGTTATTGGTGCTGCTGGTAGTGCACCCTCTGGCGCAAGTGTAGTCCTTAAAGAACCAACCCTCAATTCTTGGGCTGCAGAAAGCCTGCTCATCGGGGGCTTGAGAAGAAGAACCCAAGACGGTAGCGAGATAAAAGTCCGGACACCCTCTTTAACGATTGACAACCCAAGTTCTTCACTCACATCTCCCGAAGTCACACTTGTTTCCAATCAAGACCTTACAGTGACTGCCGGTTCAATGATCGCCTCATCGGGCGCTTTGACCCGGAGCTCAGAAAATTTTCTCCTGAGCGGAGAAGGTAATTTGCTCCGCGTGAGTGGTGATAAGAATTCATCTGCCCAGAGATCAGGATTTGTGGATTCCATCCGGCCGCTTATGACGATCGGGTCTGGCGCTAAAATCTCTGGAGCAGCCGTGATCCTCGACTCGACCTACGCCACCTCCCTGAGTTCCGACGCAAATCTGACAGCCGAATCTCTCACCCTCCGCAGTGGTCAGGTCAGCATCCTGTTGGATGGGGCTCCTCCCGTTTTGTCTGGTTCGCTCGTTCCCTCGCATCTCACACTCCGCGATGGTCTCCTCGATCGAATTCAGTCTGTGGGATCACTCACTCTTGCAAGCTACAGATCAATTGATATTTACGGGGCTGGCACATTTGGCTCTTCATCACTCAAGAACTTGAAGTTGTTCGGTTCAGGTATTCGTGGATTCGACAGGGGGGCGGTAATTTTGAGTGCCAGTGAGATGGAATTTGGAAACCCTTCAAGCAGCATCGCCCTTGCTGCCCCATCACTGCCTCTCTCCGGATCACTGAATATCGAGGGGTCTCAGATTAATTTGGGCGCGAATGCCTTCAGCGTTGCAGGCTACGAATCATTGAACATCAATTCGAGAAACGGCTTGATTGCTACCCAATCGGGTTCCTTAAATCTCCCCGGATCACTTACGGTATCCACTCCAGTGGTTTCTGGAGCCAAAGGTATCTCGTATGATGTGACGGCAGCGGGCGATATCTCCCTCTTGCGAGGCGGAAATGGGGCTACTATCTCCAGTGGCCTCGGGGCCAGTCTGTCATTCGTCGGGGCCACAGTTTTGGTTAATACAGATATCCATCTCCCCAGTGGGTCCCTCAGGCTCCAAGCAACTGGCGTAAGTGGCGATGTGGCAATTGGCGGAAGAATTACTACAGCAGGTTCATCAAAACAATTCTATGATATTAACCGCTATTCCGAGCCGGGAAAAATCCAGCTGATTTCCGACAAGGGAAGCGTTCTTCTGAACGCGGGAGGCATTTTGGACGTTTCGGCGCACTCGGGCGGGGGAAATGCGGGCACACTTGCGATTAGTTCCGGATCAGGAACATTTGTTAACAATGGGAATCTCCTTGGGTCGGCATCAACTGGAGCAAAAGGAGGGTCTTTCCTCCTCGACACTGGATCTATTCTCTCATTCGCCAGTGTAAACAATCCGCTGGAAACCGGCGGGTTCACCCAAGAGAGAAACATTCGCGTCCGGACCGGTAGTGTCAATCTTGATGGAACAGCCAAAGCTCGCTCCTTCAGTCTTTCAGTCGATGACGGAGACATCAATGTCACTGGAGACATCGATGCGTCAGGCATTATTGGAGGCAGTATTGCTCTTGCCGCCCGGGGAAGCGTAACCCTCGAATCAGGTGCTTTGCTTACCGTCGCCGCCCAAAAATTCAATAATGCCGGCAAGGGCGGCAGTATTCGAATCGAGGCCGGGACATCCAAGGCTGACGCTGGAAATACTCTTGCGCTGCTCGATCTTCAGTTGGGATCCACCATCGACCTCTCAGTGAAAAAACTTCTTGATGGCGGCGAGTATGTCGAGGGCACTTATTCGACCCCTGGTTCCAGCGCGTTCGAAGGCAAATTTCAAGGAACACTGCACCTGCGTGCTCCACGCCTCGCGAATGATGTGCGGGTTGATGCACTTGAGAGCACGATCTCCGGCGCCTCTTCAGTCGTCGTTGAGGCTTTCCGTGTTTATGACCGTTCGGTCTCCGGCACCATGGATACCACGCTCCGGACCACCCTCAATACTGATGCCAATAATTTTATGGCCGCAGGAGAATCAACGATTCGAGCTAAACTCCTGAACGGTAGCCCTTCGACTGCTGAAATTAGCCCTATTCTCGTTATTGCTCCCGGCGTTGAGATTTTTAGCACCGGCGATCTTGCACTCGGACTTGCTAACCCGAGCGGGTCAACAAACGCACAGTCTTTAAGCTCTGCCGACTGGGATCTCTCGTCCTTCCGCTACGGGGCCAACAAATCCCCCGGTATTCTCACGTTGCGTTCCAAAGGTGATCTCATATTCAACAACACCCTCAGCGATGGATTCAATCCCGTTACTGCCACTGCGGATAATGGTCACTCAACGATGTGGCTTGGCACATTGAAGCCTATTGTCGATGGCCTTCCGACGAACACCCAATCATGGTCATTCCGACTTTCGGCGGGAAGCGATCTTCAGTCCGCAGACTTCCGTTCAGTTCTTGCGAGCGACATCCTCTTGCCAGGCAAGGGGTCTGTTCTGGTTGGAGAGTTCTACGGAGCGGTGCCGAGTAGAGAAGAAACTGGAGCTGCTGCCGCCATCGGAAATCTCGGGCAAACAGCCGATACGATCCGCATTTCCACGAACAATACCAATCGTGGGACACGCTACGAGGTCATTCGAACCGGCACAGGAGACATAGTTGTCAATGCGGGACGTGACATTCAGCTCCGCAATCAGTTCGCCACCATCTACACGGCAGGCGTCGCATTGCCAACGCCTACAACCATCTTTGAAGCAAATGATTTCGTTTTGCCTACCCTCAATAAACCTTCCATCAGTCAAAGCGGCGCAGGGGTTGACTTGGGTGCTCATCAACAGACCTATGCTTCCGTCTGGTCGATGGCGGGAGGTGACATCAGACTGAATGCACGGGAGAACATTGGACGATATTCGATGAAAGATGGGGCTCTCATCGTTGACTCATCGCGCCAGATGCCAACAAACTGGCTCTATCGCAGGGGGTATGTCGATTCTTCCACTGGCTTGTTTGCCTCCGATGGCGGTTTGGACGGAGCATCTCTGGCCCAACGCGTGACGGATTCTGCCACATCCACGACTTGGTGGATCGACTTTAGCAATTTCTTCCAAGGGGTCGGCACCTTGGGCGGTGGAGATGTCTCGATGGTTGCTGGAAACGATATCGTTAATGTCGATGCGGTTGCCCCAACCAATGCTCGTATGCAAGGCAAGGATGCCACTGGTAATCTGAAGCCTGAGGACTCAAAAATGCTCGAACTCGGCGGAGGAGACATTTTGGTCAGAGCCGGGGCTGATATCGACGGAGGAGTTTACTATGCAGAACGGGGTGACGGTGTCTTGTCTGCCGGCGGAGGCATCACAACAAATTCAGCCCGGTCGGCTCAATTAGGTATTCTGGCCACGGACTACGACCCAGCGAAAACCTATGACGAAGCCACTTGGTTGCCGACGACACTCTTTGTTGGGAAGTCCCACTTCCAGGTCAGTGCGCTTAAGGATGTTCTTTTGGGTCCGATCTCCAACCCATTCCTTCTCCCTCAGGGCGCAAACAACAAGTTTTGGTATAAGACCTACTTCAACACTTACTCCACAGGATCAGGTGCGAATGTTGCTTCATTCGGTGGGAGCGTCTCTCATCGTATGTCGGTCACCTTCCCTGAGGACGCCAGTCCAACAAACATCCTCTCGAAGTGGTTCAATACGCAGAATATCCTGAGCAGCGATAATGCTTCTTACTACCAGCCTTGGATCCGGCTTGCGGAATCCGGACTTGGAAGCTTTAACGAGATATTCAGCGTGGTCGCCCCCACAATGAAAAGCTCGGCGTTCAGTGGCGATGTGAATATTTTTGGCCCCATGACGCTCTTCCCATCCCCCACCGGCACGCTGGAGCTGGTCGCGTCGGGAGGAATCATAGGAATTCAACCTACTGGCAGAGGTAAACTCGAAGGAATATCGCGGAATGTTTGGACGGCTTCACAGATCATCGTATCGGATGCCGATCCTGCTCTCCTTCCCGGCGTGAAAACCCCCATCGCCTACCAGACTTTATCTGGCAGATCACGCTCGGATTCAGTTGGAAGCACACTAAATCCCTTTGTAAAAGTCGAAAAATCCCTCAAAGAAACCGGTTCCTACACGGATGCCAATGCCGCCCTTATTGAGACCAAGCGTGCGCTTCACTCCAAAGATCTCCTTCACAAAGGCGATTCCAGCCCGGTGCGCCTTTATGCCAGTGGCGGAGATATAACCGGCCTGACTCTCTTCGCCCCCAAATTCACCCGAGCCATTGCTGAGAACGACATCACTGACATCGCCTTCTACCTGCAGCATGTTTCCAACAACGACATTTCCATCGTGTCTGCTGGACGCGATGTGATTCCCTACAACGAGAACTCCCGACTGCGCAGTCTTGCCACGAATCTTGAAAAAGGAAATGACTTGGGCAATGAGGACACAACGCTTGCGGGCGACCTCCAGATCAATGGGCCGGGATTCCTGGAAGTGCTCGCGGGCCGAAACTTGGATCTCGGCACGGGTGTGATCAATGCCGATGGGACGGGAGCAGGTATCACCAGCATTGGAAACTTTAGAAATCCGTTCCTGCCGTTCAAAGGAGCCTCCATCATCGCGATGTCCGGTGTGCAGGGCTTGAGTGGCGGGGCTGCGCTCGGATTGGCGGGTAGCAATTTGGCGCTGGAAAAAATCTCGGTTGTGAAAACTTCTCTGGACGAACTCCAAGCCATCGCTTCCCTCGGCGATTTCTTCAAGATTCTCCAACAGGCTGGTGCAGAATCCGAAACAACAGGCTCCTACGAAACTGGATTCGCTGCGATTGATAGTGTTTTTGGAAAAGCCACCGGGTCCGGTGAAATCTTCACGCGCGCTAGGAACATTCGCACCGCAACGGGAGGGGCCATTACGATTGCCTCCCCATCGGGCGGCTTGACCTTGGCCTCGGATATCATCGGCAATCCCAACCCCCCGCCGGGTATTGTGACCGAATACGGTGGAGAAGTCTCGATCTTCACCGATGGGAATGTGGATATCGGCCGACTCCGAATTTTTACCCTCCGAGGAGGTGACATGACCATCTGGTCCTCAACAGGAGATATCGCAGCGGGAACATCACCCAAGACGGTCGTTACGGCTCCGCCGACACGCGTGGTCATAGACACGGCCAGTGCCGATGTCTCCACCGACCTTGGTGGCCTCGTGACTGGCGGCGGTATCGGCACGCTGGCATCTGTCCAAGGCATTCCGCCCTCGCAGGTCTACCTCATTGCTCCGCTGGGCACAGTGGATGCAGGCGATGCTGGAATTCAGGCAACAGGCGACATCAAGATTGCCGCCGCTGCCGTTGTCAATGCCGATAACATCTCCGCTGGAGGCACATCGACAGGCGTTCCATCCGCCCCAGTGGTAGCAGCCCCGAATGTTGCTGGTCTTACATCCGGCTCCAGTTCCACAGCAGCCACATCGTCCGCTGCAAGTTCTGTTTCCAACCAAGGCCCCAAACAGTCGCAAGAAATTGACGAATCTCCCTCGATCATTTCAGTGGAGGTGCTGGGCTACGGGGGCGGTGATAGTGACGAAAGCACCGAAGAAGGGTGATTCCGCAGCGCAAATCGGTCGCACAATCGATGGGAAGCGCTCCAAAATCTTTGGAGGGAGGCATCCGATCAAGAGACATCAAATCAACATTGTGCGATCACTCTCACTGGATAATCCCGAAACCGCTTGTCAGTCGTGAAAACAGGGCATTGTGCCTTGGTCGCCATGGCAAGAACCATCCTGTCAAAAGGATCCTCGTGGTGTGGGGGCAGCAGTTCCGCTGCATGGCAGATTTCTGGAGTGAGGGATTCAAGAACGATTTGATGACGCAGACAAATCTCGCCCACGAAGTCCAGAATCTGGGTTTGCTCACAGGGCAACTGAAGTTTCCCGAGACGAAACTTGCGGGCGATTTCCCACACCGCGACGCTCAAAACCACAGGCCGTCTCGCAGACGCCAGTTCCCGCCTCGCCACTCGGTCTGTCCAGCGTCCAGCCGCCAGATCAAGAAGCGCACAGGTATCCAGCACATGCGAGGTCACCCCTCCTCCTTCCAATCGGACTCCCAGATGTCCTCCGCCTTGAAAGCAATCCGGTCTTTCCAGCGCGGATCTGGGACCAGCGTCCGCCGCACTGGCTCCTCCACGCGCACGATTCGAAACATGGTGCCGCGCGATCCTCTGCGGATCAGCACCTCCTCGCCTTGCTCGACCTTGCGCAAGAGAAGAGAAAGATTGTTCTTGGCTTTGAGAACCGTTGTTTCCATACTTGGCCATCTTAGCCAGGTTTTAGGTTCTGTCAACAGCATGGCTGGATGCCAATCATCGTTTTGAAAACCCACCCACGCTCATTCGACAGGTGGCTGTATCTGCTCTTTGTGGCACTGGCAGCGGGGATTATGGCGCTTGATACCGCTGCGCGCCTGGCGCTTGTCGATGCGGCCACCCGGGTTCAAACCCGCGATGTGCCGCTGGGGCCACCCGCAGCATCCACCACACAACGAATTCGAACCACAGTGCTGCCCTCGACAGCAATCGATGCCAGATGGTGGGTGATTCACGCCGAGAATGGGCTCACCGGGAATCGGGTTCGCTTTACGACCCAAGACAATTCTCCCCATGGTCGCGAGGTTCACTGGAGTTCGGCACCGGTCTGGCTACTCGGCGGCATTGCGCGGGTGACGGCGCTGTTTTCCGGAAAAACTCCGCTGGAGGAAGTTCAGCGTGCACCTCTTTGGTTTGGTCCGATCACATTTGTGCTGCTTGCGACGCTGGTCACTTCCCTTGTTGCCCCTCGATTTGGATGGGGGTATGCGGGTTTTCTGATTCTTCTCTACGCCACCTCCATCCCGGTTTACGAGGCCTTCCGGGCAGGAGATGCGGATCACCACGGATTGAGTCTGATCTGTGCTCTGGGCTGCGTGCTCGGACTCGTCTGTGGCGGGGCCGGTTGGTCGGTGGCCAAGATATCAAAAACAACTGGCCCAAAGAATCCCGTTCCGGTTCCCGGGAGCACCAACGCCCGGAAGTATTTTATCGTTTCCGCAATTTGTGGTGCGGCGGGTATGTGGATCAGCGCGGCTACCATGGTTCCTGTCCTCGCCGCTTGCGGTCTGGCGGCCGTGGCCTCTGCTTGGCTGGCACCCGAATCAAAGGTGGGTGCCAACCCCGCTTTATGGCGTCTTTGGGGCTTTTGGGGGGCTATGGGATCGATCGGATTTTATCTTTTGGAATACTTCCCTTTGAACATGGGGTGGCGTCTGGAAGTGAACCACCCCCTCTATGCGCTGGCTTGGCTTGCGGGCGGCGAGGTCTTGTCGAGAACCACCCGTAAAATGTCCGGCGGTTTGTTTCTGCAACGTTCTCTTCCAGACTCCCTTCTCTGCGTGTCGGCTTTCACAGGCATTTTGCTGATCCCGGCGATGGTGTTATTCAACCGCTCCGATTGGCTGATGATTTCCGACCCCTTCCTTGTCGCTCTGCACAACGAACACATCCGGGAGTTTGCACCGCTGTGGGAATTTGTTTTTTGGAGGGGAAACGTGGCGACCATCTTCGACTATCTTGTTTGGCCGATCCTTGCGCTGGCATCGCTTGCGGTCGTTCTATTCATGGTCAAGCCCGGAAAATCATGGCGCCCGGTCTTGGCATTCTCGTGTCTCTCAGCGTTGCCGATTCAGGTGTTTGCCCTGTTTCAAGTCCGCTGGTCCGGCCTTGCGATAGCTCTGTGGTCTGTTTGTCTCCTCCTTGTGCTTGTCATTCTGACTGAGCGTTCGTTCCGCAACAAAGTTCCTCGCTGGCTTCTCGCATTTTTGGGCTTATGGGGACTGGGTGGGCTGCTGGCCTTCCCTTATTCGTCAGTCGCAGGAGCTTTGCGTCTGAGTGATCTTTCACACAACCTTCCCCGCACCCTGGTTGCTTCGATTCTTCTCAGAGATATTGGCCACCGTCTGGTGGAGGCAAATCCTCGCCGCTCGCCAGTGGTTCTTTCCGATCCAACCTCATCAACCGATTTAACCTACTTCGGTGGCCTTCAGACCATCGGGACTCTTTATTGGGAAAACATGGCGGGGCTCAAACGCGCAGCGGCGATTTTTTCTGCTTCCTCCGAGCGTGAAGCCCATGCCCTCCTTCTCCAGGCAGGAATCACTCATATCGTGCTGCCCAGTTGGGATGATTTTTCGGATCTCTCGGCTTACCGAAGGCTTCTCGGAGTATCGGACATCTCTTACCTTGAGCGTGTTGTTGGGAGGACCGCAAAGCCACTGTGGCTTCGCGAGTATCCTTATCCCATCCCGGACAGCTTTGGAATTCCGAATGAAAGTGTGAGGGTTTTTGAAGTGCTGCCGTGATTCTTCGCAGGACGCGTGGACTCCAGATTGTTACAAATTTGTCACATGCCGAAGGACCATTTTTTGCTAAAAAAAGAGACATGAAAGTCACCCTGTTTTTCGTCATCGCCTCTACATGGATGGTCGCCACATTGCTTGGCGCTGACATCACAATTTTGGAGACCAAAGCCAAAGAAGGCGATCCCGAGGCCCAGTTTGAGTTGGCACGGATGTATCTGAAAGGAGGCGACGGCATCAGAAAAAATGCCGCCCGCTCGCTCGAATTGATGAGGGCCGCAGCTGATCAGGGTCACGCCGAAGCCATGGGCGGAGTGGGCTACTTTTATGCCAGTGGAACAGCCGTTCCGAAGGATGATGCTCTGGCCGTTGATTGGTTCCGCAAGGGAGCTGAGGCCGGCGGGGCGAAAGCCCAGCTGAATTTTGGCAAAATGCTCGCCGAAGGTAAGGGCACTGAAAAAAACGAATCGGAGGGACGCAAATGGATCAAAGCAGCCGCAGATCAAGGGCAAGTGGATGCGGCGTTGACCATGGGGCAAATCCTCTACTTTGGCGACTTCGGCGAGCAAGTTGACCCCAAAGCGGCTTACCCGTATTTGCTAATGGCAGCTGAAGCAGGGCAACCCGATGCGCAGAATCTCGTCGCCGTCATGCTCGAAAACGCCAAAGGGGTGGATGCGGACACGGCGCTTGCCGAGCAATGGTATCGCAAGGCGGCCAAGCAGGGACACGCCAAGGCGCAGAGCAGTCTCGGCCGCATCTTGGGACCCGAAGTGCAAGACCGGATGCGACGGCTGGAATCGTTGACCTGGTTGCTCGTCGCGAGTAGAAAGGGGGAGATCACCGCCCGGAGAATGCTGGAGGAGGTTCAAGATGGGATTCCTCCGGAGGACATGGCCCAAGCGCAACAACTCGTTGTCGAATTGGAAAAGTCCCTCAAAGACGAAAAAGCACGGTAACCGCCGCTTGCCTCGAAGCTACTGACTGCTGATAGCTTCCATCGTCGCTTGCAGGGTCTTTTGATTATAGGCAGCCTCTCCATAAAGGGCGCGATACTGCTCATTTGCATCGTTGAGTGAGTTGAAGTAGGTTTCGTTCACCTTGGCATCGTCGGAAGCCGTGAGAGGGTCGCTAAGCACATTTTGCAAATCTTGCACAAAGGAATCCGCAATTCGCTCTTGAGCTTCAGCGACAATGGGAGATGGCTTTTCTTCTCCAAGAGGAACAAGAGCTGCGGGAACTGGAACGCCGGGAGCCAATTCCCACTCGATCGAATGAGGGCTGGGGAAACCACCCGATGGCACATTTGGCAACGCCGCCGGAGGAACGTGAGTGCTGATGGAGGCCGCCGAATTTGTTCTCGATCTACCAACGGCAGCAGTGTCCGCAGCTGCTGTGTAAGGGTCGTTTTTGGGGAGCGCAGCACTGGCGTTAGTTAAAGAGGAATCTCTGTCCACTGCTCTTTGCATTGAAGAGGCCGTAGCCATAGATTGTGCCTCTTCCTTCTTGCGTTTCGTCCGGGAAGGAGGGATTGGCCCCGGAGATTGATCCGCCACGGTCAATTCTGAGACAGCACCTTTCAAATTCTTTTGGTCCGCAGAAGTAGCTGGGAGACTCTTAGGATCGAACTGCGATGTGAGAAAAAATCCAGACAATAGAAGACATACAATTCCAAAAATGGCTGAAAGGAAAAATTTCATGAGTTAAAGTTTTTCTTATTCAATATGGTATATATTCAATATTGCGCAGTTGCCTGCCGAGGAATTCGATTCGCTCAATTCTCCACATGTGGCACCGCAATCTTCGCCTTGTAGCAATACGGTTTCTACTCAACTTGGAAACTATGCCTTCTGAGGGGTGGAAAAGCAAACTGGCACTGGAAAAATCCAGTGCCAGTCGCAAGTTGTTTTGTTTCTGGTCTGGCGAAATGGACAGACCAAAAGCATATCTGTGTGATTAAGGCGCTACTGTGCCGCCATCGAAAGAACGATTCACAGTCATATCCGAAATCGGGAGACCTGCAGCTGCAAGGTTTGAACCGATGTTATCTTTGATTCCATTGTAGACCGTCACGGCATCACCGGTGGTGATGTCGCCGCGGCGATACATCTGCTGGTAGCTCCAGGCCGTGTAGAATCCATTGGTCACTTTGGCTTTGTCCGCAGCGGTCATCGTAGAACCAGAAGCTGCAATACCATCAAGCTTCACGCCGTTGTAACCACAGAAAATCGCTCCGTTACCGCGTGCGGTTACCGCATCGTTCAACGAGAGAAAAGTGACGAGATCAGCGCGCACTGGCACGCCGAAGGCATCAGCACCCGCTGCATCAAAGACAGTTACAGAGGTGCCTGTCTTGCCCATGTCTGTGCGAAGAGTGCTACCGCTGCTGTAGCCACCGTTGCCTGCAAAGTCTTGGCCCCACACAGTGGAGGCATTTGCAGCGAGCTGTGTGACAGTCTGACCGCCATCAACATAGGCTTTGATATCGGAGCCAACCGGCAGTTGGATGCCAGCTGTTCCGGAGTCTGAATCGTTGGTTCCACCGACCGGCACTTCTTGAATGGCTTCAAGTGCTGTGGAGGAGGAGTCCACCGTCACATACTGCTTGATGGCTGTGGTGATACCAACGCCTGTCTCAGCCATGTAGGTGGTGCGGGTGCCCGATCCGTCGTTGCGGCCTGTCAGGAACACGGTGGTTGAGTCCGAGGCATTGCCGGTGAACATACTCAACGGCTGAAAACCAGCGGCGGCCAAAGCGCGGAATTGCTGCGCGGTGACATTGGTGATCGGAGAGCCCTCGTTGGTCAGCATGGTGAACACAACGACACCACATGCTGCGCTCGATGGCTGCAACGAAGCGGAGGCAAAAGGCGTCGAGTTCTTGCTCACATCCGAGAATGCGATTTCCGACTGGGAAGCCGCTACTGTCTTGGCAAACCCAACTGTGCTCGTGTGCGTTTCACCGCCGCCGACTGCTGCGGCAGTCACCAAGTTGCCGGGAATGTCGGTGTAATATGTTGGGTCCGAGGCCGGGCTGTCAACCAGCGCTTTGATGC
>Ga0172372_10004908_pt1 | contig 18843 bp, 25 predicted proteins | sample LakKiv5m_2_FD_114544 | JGI IMG/M metagenome (GOLD analysis project Ga0172372, IMG submission 114544) | Freshwater microbial communities from Kabuno Bay, South-Kivu, Congo - kab_092012_9.5m | ecosystem: Environmental > Aquatic > Freshwater > Lake | place: Democratic Republic of the Congo...
TAAATCCAACCAACCACCAACTTTTAATCCTTTTGGTAATGAGGTTATTTTTGTTCTCACTAAATCCAAATTACCTTTAACATTCAAATCTTTTTCTGTTAATGGTTCATTTAATAAAAGTTTCCATTCAAGAGTTCCATCTTTTTTATGCCTTTTATTATCCTTGTTTTTAATAAATTCAAATATTCTTTTTATTACTTCTTTTTTCATTACCAGCTATTTGAAGATTTCAATCCAAGTTGTTTTGAATACCTCCCCACATTACACGACCAGTATCCTGCTGTGGTTCTATCTTTCTTTTGGTCACACTTATGTCTTGCTCTAAATGATTTAGCAGCACCTTTGTTCTTATTTCTGACCTTTAAATTTGGATCACCAAATGTAACCTTTTTAACACCCCCACCTGGAGTTTTAACATAAACTGCAAATTTCTTTGGTCCGCCAGGAGTTCTAAATGGTTTTCCTATATTAACCTTTTTACCCCTATGTTCTGCCTCGTTTAAAAAATCAAAATCTTCATCTTCAATTATTGGAGCATCCAGATAAATCATTTCACCTTCAAATAGAGCAACTTTGCCAGTATCTGACATTACCATTTGTTCATCTTCTTCATTTAGGTGGATTAAATCTTGCATCCATAAATCTCTGACTTCATTGATTAAATCAAAGTATTTCTTGGAGTAAACCATAAAAACATTGTTGGTCAATGTTAAATTTTCATTAATATGGTATTCAAGTTCTTCAGAAATTTTTACTTTTTTCTTTAATACCAATGTTCTATTAGAGTATTTCTCTAAATTTTCTTTAATTAATTTTGTTATATTATCCATATTTGTTATAATTTATACTAATAAATATAGTATTTATACAATTATAACTATTATATAACAAAAATATAAAATTAATATGGATCAGTCAAGTGCCAAGCAAAAATTAATGGGAATTATTCCAGAATCAATCATCAATCAGATTGATTTAATCTATGAAAAGTATGATATAAACACACAATTAAGGTTAGCACATTTTTTAGCACAATGTGCCCATGAATCCGGTAATTTCACAACAGTTCAAGAGAATTTAAACTACTCTGCAAAAAGATTAAAAGAAGTTTTTGGAAAGTACTTTCCAACAATGGATAAAGCATTATTATATGAAAGAAAACCAGCCAAAATTGCAAGTCTTGTTTATGCAAATAGAATGGGAAACGGAAATGAAGATAGCATTGAAGGTTATAAATACAGAGGTAGGGGTTACATACAATTAACTGGTAAAAATAATTATTTATTATTTAATAACTCATTAAATGAAAGTGGTTTGAATGTTGATATAATTGGAAATCCAGATTTGGTTGCCACAACATATCCGCTGGCTTCTGCTGCTTGGTTTTTTGATAAAAATAATTTAAATGAGATTGCTGATTTTGGTGCAACCAATGAAATTATCACAAGAATTACAAAGAGAGTAAATGGTGGAACACACGGACTAGATTCAAGGATTTCCTATTTCAATAAATTTTACAAAAAACTAAATTAAAAAAATGAAAAAGTTAAATTTAATATTAATTTATTCAATATTAACATTCTCATTATTCTCACAAAAGAATAAACCAATATCTATTTTCTTTGAAACAAATTCAAATGAATTAAGATCAACATCACACAATTATGCAACACCCCTAATATTAAACACAAATAATATTAGACAAATCATAAATGATAATTTAGATTCTCTAACAATACAATTACCAACCCCAGAAGGTATTAAAGTCCTTCAATTAACCAAAATGTCAATCTATGTTGATAATCCAAAGATATATTCAGAATGCAATGTCATATATGAGCCACAATCATTGATTTATTCTGGCAAGGTTCAAGGTAATGATAGTGCATTTGCATCTGTTGTAATCAATGATAATAGCTTTCAGACATATATTATGGGTGATGGCGAGGGTTGGATTTTTGGTCCGGTAGAGAAGGGATTTCATGGTGTATGGCATGAGTTAGATGTTAAACATAATAAAGAATTTAAATGTGTTATTCCAAATGAGGAAGACTTTTTTAAAGAAACACCAATGTTTGAATATGCCCAAGAAAAATCAAATAAAATCAAAGTTATAACAATGTATTTTGAGGCTGATTATGATATGATTGAAAAACTTGGTTCAGGCAAAGAAGTTATTAAATTTATTGAAAATATATTTGCACAAACTCATTTAATTTTTTTAAGAGAAGGTGTTAACATTAAAATTGCAAGGTTTAAACTATGGGATAGACCAAGTGGGTATAATTATGATGGAAATAATATGTTATTTTCATTTGCAAACCAGTTTAAATCAGAGGATCAATTACCTGAAACATTTGGCCAATTAGTTTCATTAAGAAGTGGTTTAGGTGTTGCATTTCTTCGTTCTCTTTGTGATATTGCAAGGTGGAGAACAAGTTATTCTGGATTGGATATGGAAACAGGCATATTTCCAGATTATTCTTGGAACACAACAGTTATGACACATGAAATTGGTCATTTGCTTGGTTCACCCCATACTCATGCTTGTTGGTGGAATGGAAATGCAACAGCATTAGATGGTTGTTGGTTTGTTGAGCAAACGGGGCCAACAAAATGTCCAGAGTTGGAGGTTACACCAGAAACAAAGGGAACCATTATGTCATATTGTCATTTAAATCCAAAGGTAGGCATAAACTATAAGTGGGGTTTTGGTGAACAACCTGGAAATAAGATAAGAAGAAATATTGCAGAAGCCATTTGTTTACCACTTGTTGATGCACCAGTAGATTGCAATAAAGATGATTCAACATATCAAAGAATAAAGATAGAAATTACCAAGGATAAATTTTTTGAAGATTTTTATTATAGCATAAAACAAGATGGAGTTACAGTTGTTGAATATAAACCCAATCAAAAAAGAATAACAAGTGATACAACAATATGTTTGAAACTTGATTCTTGTTTTACTTTAACATTAAAACATAAAGCAAAAACACCATATAAAAACAAGATTAATTTTAGAATATTAAATGGATTTGATACTTTATTTCAAGTGAATAATGTTTATATTATAGATGATGTGATAAAAATATGTCCAAGAATTGAGGAAAAGAAAGATATTAGTGGAGTTATTCATAATAGTGGTTGGGTTGACAATTTTGATGTTGAATTACTACAATCTGATAGATGGGTTTTATTTAATTTTCTGGGTCAAAAGGTTATAGAAGGTGTTGGTTATTTCAATCCAAACAATGAAGAAAATAGATTTGAGACTGGATTATACTTTTTGACAAAAAATGGAAAATTTTATAAAAAAATATTCATAAAAAAAGTGGAATAATTTGACTTTTGATATATATAAGGATATTTATTGATTATTTTAAAAATCATTCCTCTTCTTTGGAATTTTTATATATATCCGATTTTTTTCAAAGAGACCTAACAAAAATTTGTTGGGTCTATTTTTTTGATTATATTTGCAGAACAAAAAAACAAAATAAATACTATGAGCAAATTTTTTGAATTCTTTATTAAACTTTTTAAATTTATTCCAGTTCTATGGAATTATAGAATTTGGGATTATACCCTTATTTTGGGTACTATGAAAGCATCAACTGAATTGATGTTAAAATCATATGAAAAAAATGAAGCATCTGCTGAAGATATTCAAGAACTCAAAAGGTTTATTGAATTATTGGATAAACATTTAAAAGATGAGTATTTTTTACTTGCAACAAACCCAAATGATGTTAAAAAAGCTATTGAAGCTGAAGAAAAGGATTGGGATGAATTATGTGCCATATTTAAAGGTGATAAATTGAATTTAAAATATGGTATAAAATCTTGGTGGACTTAAAAAACAAACAAAATGAAAATAACATTTATTTCAGACACACATAACAAACACAAAGAATTAACAGATAATAACTTATTGCCTGGTGGTGATATTATTATACACAGCGGGGATATTTCAAGTCAAGGTCATAAGAATGAGATAATTAATTTTTTGGATTGGTTTCAAGATTTGAATTATACTCATAAAATATTCATTGCTGGTAATCATGATTTTTGGTTTGAAAAGACCTTTGATATTGAACAAAAATATAAAGACAAAGGTGTTGTATATCTGTTTGACCATTTTGTGAGTATAGATGGTTTGAATATATATGGATCACCTTGGCAACCAGCATTCTTTAACTGGGCTTTTAATTTGCACACAAGAAAGGATTTAAAATATTACTGGGATAAAATTCCTAATAATCTGGATGTGCTTATCACACATACTCCACCTAAATATATATTAGACACACTACTTATTGGGGCTAATGCTGGGTGTGAGGAATTAACAAAACGTGTTGAAGTTGTTAAGCCAAAAATACATTGCTTTGGACATATCCATTCTGGTTATGGTGAGAAATATGTTGATGGCGTCCAATATTTGAATGCTTCTGTCTTGGGTGAGAATTATTTATTTAAAAATAATCCAATTAATATAGAATATAATATAGAATCAAAGGAAGTTGTATTTATTTAAAATGTAAATTAATTTTGTATGAAAGTTTGGGATTTTATGTCCCAAACTTTTTTTATTTATGATTTTTAACATATTTATAATAAAAATAAAAATTAAATGGATGAGAATACAATAGCAACAGTTTTTGTAACTGCCATAACAGTCTTGGGATCTGCAAGTGCTTGGAGATTTTATGAGAAAAGGGCTGAACGTAGAAAAGAAGAAGATAATTTTATTAGAGAGGATTGCAGAGATAGAATTGCAAAATTGGAAGTTCTATTATTAAAAAGTTCAGAAGAAAAAGACCAGATGAGAGATACCATACTAAAACTTGTTGAACAAGTTTCTGCTTTAAATGTGAAAGTACAATTTCTAGAAGAGGAAAATAAAATGTTAAAAATGTCACAACATTAATTATGAAAATATTAGTAACAGAAAAACAATTAGTACATATTGTAAATGAATCTTTAGTTAAATCATCAAATTCTTTTAAAGTTTTTGAATCCCTTGAATTAAAAGAAGATATAACTCCTAGTGAAATGATTGCTCGAATAAGCCAACAAGTTGTTAATAATGTATCAACAGCAATTAATCCTCTTGGGAGATTAGAAACTCTTGAATCAGAAGATATGAAAAGGGATATAAAAAAATTATTAGATTTATGTGAAAAATTTGAATATGAGGGAGCCATTTTTTATGTTTTTCAACAAATTCCATCATTAAGACCAGAGAATGTAATATTCAAAGATAACAGAAGGGAAATTGCATTATACGTCAAACCTAATGTTAATAATCATTATGAAAATAATATTATCTACTACAACAAATTAGTTTTTAATAAATTGGCTTCAATAGATAGGGGAAAAAATGCAGAATATGTCACAAAATATAATATTATAAATGTGTTAATTGATGAAGATATTATAACCAAAGAATCATTTATTGATAATATTAGAGGATATTATAATAGTAATAAAAGAAATAGACAAATTGCTGACCCCTTATTTGGATGGTTTGATAAGTTTATTACTAGTAATGTAACTAGTGAAATATTACAAAAAACTGGGTTAAAAAATTTGAAGGTTTTAGATTTACATAGCATGAAGCCAGACCCATTTAGTGATGAAGGTTTATCTGGGTTTAGTAAATTAAAAAGGAATATCAGTAGAAGGTTAACAGGTTTTGATGCTAAAGAATCTTATTATGTGTCAAAATTAACAGACATATTTGATTCAGCTTTTAGGGATGAAAAACATAGTCATATTTTTAATATATCAGATGAAAATGGGGAAGATTATAGAATATTTAAGTCAAATCCTTGTGCAGTTTTCTTGAAAAATAGCCCTATAGTATATGATAATTCATTAGTGTCATATTTTGAAAATATTGGAAATAAATTTACTGATATGGTTAAAAAAGCAGCAGATAAAACATCAAATATTGAATTAAAAAATGCTATTAGAAATTGTAATCCGGAGCGTGCAATTTCACTTAAATAATTAGATATTTTTCATTATCTTTACAAAAAAAAAGATGAAAAAAGAAACCCCAATCAACACACCAAAAAAATACACCAGAGTATTTGTTGATGAAAATTCAACCACAACCTGGTATTATGATGAATCAATAACCACAAAAGGCCCTATTGAGGTTATTACAAAATACAAGAAGGCTTATGAAGATGCCTTAAATAAAGAAGTTAGCAAAACAAAAAAGGTAAGAACTTAGTTCTTACCTTTGATAACACCAAGACAATGTTTTATATATTCCCTACCCCTTGGTGACACACTTTCATCACCATAGATTTTTTCCAAATCTTTAACCAATTCTTCACCATGTTTATTTTCCTTATATAGTTCAATTATTTTATCCATAGCTGAAATACATTGATTACTTGTCTCATCAAAATAATTATATGGTTTATACTGGTTAATTGTATTAGATACTTTATAACACAAATCTTCACCTTTATCAGTTAAGTTTGGTCTGGTTCTCATTGTTTTTAATGTTTCAATCATATCAGTCAAAGCATTAATTCCAGACTTTCTAATTTTAATTCCTTCAATGTAATCATCTTGGTCATCATCACCAACAATTTCTTCCAATGATTTGATATTTTTCTTATGGCAGAAACGTCTATTCTCCTCTTTTGATTTTTCATTAAGATAAAGATTCTGAATTCTAACTTTATCTTCTTCTGTGATATTAAATTTTATGCTCATTTTATTATTTTTAATTATTACAATAAATATATATTTATGCAAAAAAAATAAATAAATTTAATATTTATGTGAAAATATAATCATATGAACTTAAATTTTTCATCAAAAGACATTGCTCTTGCAAAAAAAATCAATTTTGATTTAATTGCAAAATATTTTAAGGCTTTGGAGGAGGGTAATGATATTATCCTTGATATACCCCCAACCCAAATACAAGCATTATCAAATGAATCATCCTTAAACAATCAGCCAAGTTGGGGATGGGTTTTCCTAGAAAGCCAGATATTAGATAACAAGATAAGTATGGGGGAGAAGTTCCAACGTAAAATTCTTTATTGTGTTATTGATACAATGGCATATCCAACTCATACTGCATTAACTTCTGATAACCAGTTTGTAGATAAGAAATATTGTAAAGATTTTACAGTTGATAGTAATCAAAATGATGGTCATGGTCATGGTCATCATGTTGCTGGTATTATATTAGGAAAACACCCCCAATATAAACTAGGTGTTGGCTATGTGAATGGTGTTAATCATGGTGATTTAATTATGGCACAAAAGGGTTTAAGTGCAAATGGTGGTGGATCCACAGAAAGTTTGGTTAATGCAATTAATTATGCAATGAATGTATGGAAAGATAATTTTAAAGATTATTTATTGGTATTTAATTTCTCTTGGGGTGCAACCACAGAAAATAAGGCAATAACAAGAACAATAAATGATATTGTTAATAATGGTGCATTTGTAAATGCTGCTGCTGGTAATAATGGAACTGGTGCATTATCATTTCCTGGTGCATTATCAAATGTTATTTCTTGGGGTGCTCACGATGTTAGAGGAAATAAAGCATCATTCTCACAATATGGTAACAGCCTAGTTGGTATTGCGCCAGGGGTTCAGATTTGGTCTTGTTTTAAAGATAATGGATCTTATGTTAGTTGGGATGGTACATCTATGGCAACACCACATGGTACAGCAGCCATAGGTTTATTGTTAAAATATAAGCCAGAAATTAAAAATCAGAATGACCTAAAAGAATATCTAACAAAAAATCTAACAGATGGTGGAAAACCTGGTCGTGATGATTGGTATGGTTGGGGTTATCCAAAGTTTGGTAGTTTGTTTAAGTAATCAATTTTGGTTGGGGTTATTTTGCTTTTATAAATTCTTTAAAGGTAATCCAACCCCAATCAAAATATCTTTCATTTACAAGTTGTGGTTGATACATAAATGGGCAATCTTTTCCAGATATATCATAATGACGATGAACATCATCAATGCTTAAATTATGTTTTTCAAATAAATGATGTAATAATTCTTTTACATTATTGATGGTTTTTCCCCAATCATTGTCTATATTTACGCACATTTCAATTCCAATGAAATAATCATTTGGACTTCCACCTTGGGGTACTAATGCTTTTCTAATTGGTAAATTGCTTTTTCTTTCCCTATCACCAACATGATAGGCAACTTCATCATCTGGAATTAAATAAATTATTTCTTTATCATCAACAACATAATGAGTGCAACCTATTTTCCAGTTATTTTTGAAATAGTTCAAATGAGATGCAGCCCCTGCTCTGGATCTTGTATTTGCAGTCCAGTGGACAATTATTCCTTTTAATTTTTTTAATTTTCTATTAGGTCTTTCAGTAATAAATTTTTCATTAATTATCATTTGTTAAAAATTTATTATAAATATTCATAAAATAATTTTGATTACTATTATTTTTTTAATATCTTTGATATTTATAATTAAAAACTAAAAAAAATATGGCAAAGACTATAAGATTAACAGAGCAAGATCTTTCAGTAATCATAAAAAGGGTTATTAAAGAAAGTAATCAAACTGATATTGACAACATTCAGAAAGCACTTGTTGATACAGGAAAAGTATCAGAAGAAGATTTTGAAAAAATCAAAAAAGCTTCAAAAAACAAAAGTAAATATGTAGTATTATTAACTATTGCACGTGCTAATGATTTTATACGTTCATCTGATATTGACAAATGGGGCCCAGAACCAGAAAAATATTTTGGTGTTTTTGAAAAAGCAAAAGGAAATCCAACAACAAAAGCATTGTTTCCTACTTTAGATATAGGAAGAATAAGAAAAAGAGAAGATTTTGTTGCATTTGAAGGTGTAATAAAAAATTTAATGGACACTAAAAAATCATCATTAGGTGATGAAAATAATACAGATTCTGTTTTATTAAATACAGGAGATATATTAAAATTAAAAAACCAAGGTATTGAATTAATTGGTATAGTTGCTGGATACCAAATATTTAAAACATCTAATTTAGATCAAGAAACTTGGGAGGTGTATAGAAAAGTATTGGCTAAATGTAAGGAAGGTGGTACAATACATTTATGCACAATGGGTGGATATTCACACTTTAAGAAATACTTGGGAGACCACCCAGGTTCTTCTTATTATACAATTTACAACCAAAATGATCCATTATCACCATATCAATTCCACTATGAATCAAATCAATTTAAGGATAGAAAAAATGATGATATTTTTTAAGCAAACTTAAAATGATTAAAAAAAGGGAATTACATATTGTTATTCCCTTTTTTTATTATTAAATCAAATCCCCTCATACTCAGCCACTTTCCAATAATGCTTCCAGCAATATATACAGGTATTACAAAATAATTATGATTAAATAAATTATCCAGAGAATAATATGCTGTACATAAAGATGTCAAATTTATCCAAATAGAATTAAATAGCAATTCTTTTAATTTATCTTCATAGGTGTACTTAATTTCTAATGTTTTAAATATGTTAAAAACAATCTGGAATACAAAAATTAAAATATAATCAATAATCATTACTTAGATATTCTAAACCCCCCACCAATTGAAAAATCGGGGTTTATTGGATCAATATCAAACTTAACTACAAATCTATTAAAGTCAAATAAACTACCAAATTTAATTCCAACAAAACTCTTATCAAATTTTGGAAATGAATATGATTTGCTACCATTCAAAATGGCTAAATCATCAATAAACTGGTAATTCACAATTCTGCTCCCAATTCCGGCAGAAATAAATGGGGATATGAAGCCTATACGCTGGCCATAACCAACATAAACCCTATATCCCTTCTCTATATCCTTTAAACGTTTATCATTCCACTGGAGGGCATTCTGTATGCTTATATTGGAATAGAATTCACTATTGTCTATGTTTGGTCTGAACATTAAATCTCCAATAAAGAATTTGTCTTCACCTACTGTAAAAAATAAACCAATTAATCTTACACTTTTGCTTAAACCAATTGTTCCTCTAAATGGTCTTGGAATTAATGTTGGTGAGTTATAGTAATATGGGTTACTGTAACGTAGATTACTATAATTTCTAAATCTAAAATCATTTATATTATTGTAATAATCAAATCTTGGGTCAAATTCTCTAATGATAACAGTATTTTGTCTTGGGGTGTATTTTTCTATTCGTAATTTCTGCTTTTCTTCACTTTCTTGTTTTAGTGTCATTTGTTTGTTTTCAGCATTTTGAGAAATACCAATTATTGGTATAAGCAACAAAAAAATTATTCTATTCATAATATTGAGTTTATAAATAAATATTGATTTTATTTGGAATTAATCAATATATTTTATATTAATTGTATAATTATTTTTTATTGAATATTTATTATATAAAACATAATGAAACTTAATGAATATTTAACAATTGTTATCCCATGTAAGAATGAAAAAAATGTAATTATAGATTGTTTAAATTATTTAAGCAAACAAAATAATATTGATGGGACAAAGATTTATGTTTGTGATTCATCAAATGATAGAATAACAAAATCACTAATAAAATTAAATGAGTTTAAAAATTTGGATATTGAAATCTTAAATGGTGGTTTGCCAGCAGTGGCAAGGAATATTGGGTTTAAAAAGTCAAAGACAATATATACATTATTTTTAGATGCTGATGTTTTCTTAAAAGATAAAAATTTATTGGTTAAATGTATGCAAATTTCTATAGATAATTATTTAGATTTGCAAACAGTAAAATTTAGAACACTAAATGGTAAATTTGACTTTGCTTATATTGCTTTGGATTTTCTTAGGAAAATAGTATCAAAAATAACACCATTCTGCATAGGTGGTTTTATGTTATTTAAGACTTTGAAATTACGTGAGTTAGGTGGTTTTAATAATGAGTGTGTATTTGCAGAAGATTATGAATTAAGCAAAAGGGTTGAGCCAAGTAAATTTAAAGTTAGTAATTATTATGTTTATACTTTAAATAGAAGATTTGAGTCAAAGGGTATTTATTATATGGGCAAGATGCTATTTAAATCATATGTAAATAGAAATAATCTAGATTTTTTTAAAAAAGAACACAATTATTGGACTTAAACTTTAAAAAAATGAAATTAATTAATGTTACAAAAACTTTAATATTAGAAGCATCTGCAAAAGATGTTTTGGTGAATAAAATAGGACTAACTGATAAAGCAGCAGATTTCTTTGTTGAAAGATGTGGGAAATTGGCAATTATAATTGTTAATAAAATTATTGGATATAATTTACAAATAATGAAAATTGAGGGGGAGTTAACTAAATCAGATATTCAAAAAGCTACTAATTGGGTAAATATAAACCATAGGACATTTAGTCAAGAATTGGTTTCAATTATGGACTGGGTTAGGGTAGGTTTAAATGGTAATTTGGGAAGTCATAAAAATGATGATTACCAAACATTAGTTAAGGAATCCAAAAAATGGCATGATGAATTAGAAGTTGGTGATGGTATATATAATTATGAAGAAAATGAAGATAATATTGTTATTGATTTTAGAGATAAGAATGGTATTGGATTTTATTGGGTAGATTTAATGACTAATAGGTGTACTGACGAACAGAGAAGAATGGGTCATTGTGCATCAACTGGTGGTGATACTTTATATTCATTACGTGAAACAAGAAGAATAAATGACAAATTCACAATAAATAAAACCCATTTAACAGCAGCAATGGAAGAAGAAGATGATGGTTTTAGTATTTTACAACTAAAAGGTCAGAAGAACTCAAAACCAGCAGAAAAATATCATAAATATATTGCTGAATTACTTATAAACCCAACAGTTAATATTATTGGATTTGGTTCTGAATATGATTCAGCTAGTGATTTTAAATTATCAGATTTAAATGATGATTTATTTAAACTTGTTATGAAAAATAATGAAAAATTATTTGGAACTATTGCCTTATATTCTGCATACAAAAAAGGATTAATTGACAAAGAACCACAGATGGTTTTTGATATCTTTATAAGATCTGATGAGATGGATGAATATATTGATTCAGGTAGCTATGATAGTAGAAGACGACTACAAAATGGTAGTATCCAAACTATTAATTTTATTGAAAACTTCCTTGAAAATGGTTTGGATTATTTTGATTCTGGCTTAAATTGGGGAGATTTTATTTATTATTCAAGCAATAAATTAGAAGAAAAGATTGAGGAATATTTGATAAATAATTTTAAAGATAAAATAGATGAATTAAATTATGAAAATGATGATGATGAATATTTTGAAGATTTAAAATTAGTTAATAAAATTAAAGAATTAAATATAGATGATTTGATTATTGTTATTGGGGATTCACTGGATCGTGCTTATTATGATGCTTACTATGGCGTAGTACATGCAAGTATTGAAAAAGCATTAGATGAATATGGTGAAGTTTTAAACTTGAATTATGAAGGTGCATCAATAAGAGTTAATCTTTTGCATTTTGAAAATGAAATTGATTCTAATAAAATTTTAACTATAGCAGGACAAGTCCAAGATGAGTTATATTATTTGGTTAGCGAAGAAATTATAAGTAAACCTACATTATATATTAATCATAACTATATATCTATTGATGGTAGTAACTTTGAAAATAACTTTTATGAATTATGTCCAGATTATAATATACCAATAAAAAAATAAATTTTAAAAAGATATGAGATTATTAAAAGCATTAACGCAATTAATTATTGAATCCAAGGTAGATGACATTTATAATAAATTTTATAAAGACATCCCAAGAAATATATTTGATAGAATTGTGAAAGCAGATCCAAAAACAAGAACACAGAATGATAATGTGATTCTTATAGGAAAATATGCCAAAGTATTATTGAATATATACAAGATTGGCAATATGCCAAATCTTGAGAATTTGGTTGAAGCAACCAGATATTTGAAAATTGTTTATGACAAAAATTTAAGTATTGATTTAAATTCAATCAAACAAATATCAGATTTGTATGATGTTGTAAAGAGGTATATTGTATCTATTAACACACCTATAAAAGAAATATTAAAAGAATTGCCAAAAGATTCATATAAAATTCTTCATAATGGTGAAGAATGGGTTGTATTTAGGCCATTGACAGAGAAAGCAGCAGCTTGGCTTGGAGTTGGTTCATCCTGGTGCACAACTTGGGGAAAATATAGTTTAGATCCAGCATATAAAACAAGAGGCAATATGTTTACAACATATAATTATGCACCAATATACATTATGATTGATAAGAGTGATGAAAAACACAAATATCAATTCCAATTTAAAAAGAATGAATTTAGAGATGTTAGAGATGGTATGATAGGTATTAAAACATTTTTTGATAAATATGAAGAATTAAGAAATTTTTATTTCCCATTGTTAGAAGGTAAAGAAGGTATTTTTGATGAAGATACACAATTTGAAAGAATGGACACTTTACCAGGTAAGTTTTCAACCAAACTACAGAATATCAAAATTGAAAGATTAATTGCTGATGGTATTAATAACCCAATTGCTTTGGCTTTTGCTCAAAATTATACCTACAGTCAAATGACTGAATATGATGAAGATGATGATGAAAGTACAGCATTTATTAGTGATAATAATGTTGATGATTTCACATATGATGGAGCAAATATTGATTTTGATATGAGAAATCCTTGTTCAAAGATGGGTACTAAATATTATTCAATTGACACACTAACCAATCATATTTTATATTTAGAACGTGAAAAAAGAGATAATAGTTTGGGCGATATAGTATATGATGGTGAAAGGTATGATTTCCCTGAAACATTAGAAGATTATGTGAATCAGTATTTTTACAAAAATAGTCAAAGTATAAAATTTATAGAGTATGGATTTCAAACATTAGATAAATTTAAAGAATATTTTTTAACTATAATAACTCAAAAAAATTCAAGACGCTTTGATAAATTATTTGAGGTATATACAGATAAAATGTATGATGCAACTATATCAAATTTTAATGGAGCAATAGAACGCGATTTAGATAGTATAAGAGAGTATGCATATATAAGTGAATCTGGTTATTATTCAAGAATACAAACACTATCAGTGAATGCTTATCATTTTATAAAATATCTAAATTTTCAAGAAATAGATAAAATAGATAATTTTTGTCAACTTTTTGAGAATTATATTGATCATGAAGATATTGTAAGTGATGATTTCTATATTGATTATAATACAGAATATCCATCATATGATGATATGGAATCAATTATTGAAGAAGTATTAGAGGAATTTATTACAGATGAATATGGTTCTGTAGATAACCCAAATACAGAGTCTTTAGAAGTAAGAAAAAAGTTAATAGATTTAATTGGTAAACACTATGAACAAAATAATGAATATAAATGGCAGTATAGAGATTATTCATATGTTTTTGATGGTTCTCTTGTTAAGATATACTTAAATCCAGTAATAGATTTTGATACTCTTACTGTTCCAATAGTATTGATTGATAAGAAGTCAAACAATGAGTATAGAGGGAATATGCCTATTGATGAATTATATAATAATATGTTTAATTATAAATTAGATTTATTTTTAAATAATAGTGATGTTGAAGAAAGTTAAACAAAAAACCCCCTACTTTATTCCGGGTAGGGGGTTAATTTTTGTTATTTCTCAATAAACATATTTGTTCCACTTACTGGAAATCTTGCAACAGGATAGGTTTTCTCATCCTCATCTTTCTGCTTAACCTCATAATATCCATCATAGATTTTAACTGTGGGTACAGAGTTTATTCTCCAAAGAATAGTACCTTCTGGTTTTGACCCATCATAAAGTTTTACAGTTCTTTCTGTTGTGTTAAAAAGTAAAGTTTGCATTTGTTTTTGTTTTTTTAAGTTTATGTGACGTAATTGTCTTAATGTAAATATATGTAAATATATGTAATATATAAATAAAATCAATATAACAATGGCCTTACATCACCAAATTTCAAATCAATAGTTTCAATATTGTGTATATTAAACACATTTCTATTATTATCAAAAAATAAATTATTAAAATCATCAATAGTAGCTTCTTTGTTTTTATCACAAAATTGTAGATAGAATTCTATTATTTCTTTTGGTGTATATAGCCCAAACTGGAAATTCAAATCTTTTTTATTTAAAATTAATTTATACCCAGGCTTGGTTGATCCAATAATGTTATACAATTTATTTTGAGATACAGAAAAATAACTTGATTCACCTTTAACTTTAATCAAATTATGACTGGTATTTGCATATCCTTGTACTTCACCAAATTTTTCATATCCAGAAATAAAAACATAGCTGCCAATGTCAATAGTTGATATTGGTTCAGCTATGTAATATTCACCATCTTCATACCTAATTAGTATCATCCAACAACATTTAGAAGTTCTTCAGTATGGTGGTCAAAACCCATATCTGATGCAATAGGTTGTTTGTTTAGTAGTGCAACAACCTCTGTCAAATTGTATGGTCTAAATTCTGGGTGTCCATCCATTCCCACATCAATTCTTTTCCCTTTTCCAAACCTTTTATTGGTTGGAAGGTGACAATGTCCATGTAGGTGCATTACACCCTTGTTCAAGCCATTCCAGGATGCCATTGGGTAGTGGCATAGTACAAACTTATTACCATCAACTTCAAGTTCAACATAATTATTTGCACTCATAAATAACCTTTGGACATTTGATTTATTCTTTTCAATGTGGTCATCGTGATTACCTAATACCAAGTGTATGTTCTTGCATATTAGCCTATCATAGAACTCTTGAATTGAATCAAAACCACCAAAAGACCAGTCACCCAAGCAGATTAATATATCATCTTGGTTAACAACTGCATTGATGTTATTGACAATTGCAGCATTCATTTTGTCTAATGTTTCAAAATCCCTGGTATTATCTATGGGAACTTCACCATTTTTGGTTCTCCAATTGGTTGTGCCCCTACATATGTTTTTGTGATTATAGTGGGGATCACTAAATACCCATATTTGTCTCTCTCTTTTTAATTTTAATTTCATTTGTGTTATGTTTAGTGAGTTGCAAATATACAATTAAAAATTGAAAAATGCTATATTTATAAATAAAAATAAAAATTATGAAAAATACTTTTAGATTAACAGAATCAGATATAGTTAGACTTGTGAATAAAGTCAATAAGGCAAATAAAATATTAGAACAAAAATCTGGTAAATCATATAATATATATTTAGCAGGTCCTAATGTTTTTAAAAAAGATGCTATTGATGACTTAAATAAAATGAAAGAAATATCAAAAAAATATAACCAGATTGGTAATGCACCTATTGATAATGAAGTTGATTTCACTAAACTTGGTGCTGCAACTAGAATATTTCATGGTAATATTGAAATGATGGATAGATGTGATGTTATTATTGCAAATCTTGAGCCATTTAGGGGTCCAAATGTTGATGATGGTACTGCTTTTGAATTAGGGTATGGTTATTCAAAAAACAAAATTATGTATGGATATATGACCCATTCAGATAAGGAATTAAAAGATATTACTGCTGATTTATATGGTGATGATGAAAAATTTCCACATGTTGAGAATTTTAAATATCCAAGAAACTTGATGATTGTTGATTCTATCCGTTCTTCAGGTGGAGATATATTCAAAACATTTGAAGAATGTGTAAATCATTTGGTTGAGAACCATTAATTTTTTTGTTGAGGTGTAAAAAAAATAATAAAAAAAAATGAATAATGATATATTTATAGAAAAAAATAAAATTATAAAACACACACACAAAGATTAACAGAAAGTGAAATAAAAAGATTAGTTCGTAAAATAATTACAGAACAATCAATGCCAGAAGGTATGATGTTTTCAGATTATGGAGGTAAAAAATTACTTATTGCTGGCGTAGGTGCACCTTGTTCATTGTCTGAAATAATAGAAACATCTGAAAAAATGAAAAAATTCATAAATTCTCTCCCTAATGGAAAATTATTTGGTGATGTAAAAGTAGAAGCAGACTATGAGTACATAGAATTAATCCAAAAATTTGCATCATCAATGTCAATTAATGACTTGAAAGATAAATATGAACAAAAATAAAAATTATGAAAAAAAAATTAAGATTAAGTGAATCAGATTTAGTTAGATTGGTTAAAAAAGTTTTAACTGAACAAGAAAAAATAGAAGAATATACAAGACAAACCCCATTAGTTATTCCTAATGACCCATATGTCTATGCATATGAAACAAGTCCTGTTAATAACTTATATACTAAATTAAAAACTGAAACAAACCCATATAAATGGAACGTTGTTAATCCTAACAGCAAACAAAAAGCATTTTGTTCAATTTACTACAAATATGGGCACATATTAGAAATGCCAGAACAATTACAAAATCGTTATTGTAGTAATATAAACAAAGATGATTATAGTCAATATACACGAGCACATAATTAAATAAACCAAGAAGGAATATCTCTATTTTTCCAAGTGGCAAATCTTTTTTTGTCACCAATATAGTAATTCCGGTATGATTGAACATAATCATCAACTTTATATTGTTCTGGCATTGCAAGTGGGGGTTTAGTAAACCCAATATCTTTAATTTTAGGAAGATTATCCAAGCACCAGTGAATCACATCTGTTGATTTATGGTGCTTTCCATATCTATATGTATATTCTTTTGATAATTCAAGACCTAATTCACATAATGCCAGATAATTTGATAATGATGTTCTGCACCATATAGAACAAGGGTGATTTTTATGTGCCAATTTATAAGGAACATCAACCACATCACACATATGATGAACAGAACACAATAATTGGGCTGTTTCTAATATCATTTTCACAACATGCTTGTCACAATGATATTGAGCATTTAATTGTGGATTTTCATCCAAGAAGAATATGTTCATGTCTTTTTTTTGCAAATATACTAAAATTTTGTAAACTACATAATATTTATAATAAAACTTAAAATTATGAATTCTTATTTTTTCAAAATAACAGATGAAGAGCAAAAAGATATCTTAGCAAAACATAAATCATTATATAATGGATATCTTTCTATGCAGCCAAAAGTTGAACCACATAGGATTACAACATATGATGATATTTCAGATAAGCAAGGGTTTACTTTGAAAAATTCTGATTTAATTAAGGAAGGTAAAACTGGTATGTGTGCTGAATGTGGTGGAAGGATGTATGAAGGTGAATGTTCTGAATGCGGATCAATGAATGAAAGTTGGAATACAGAAGACATTGACAATGAAAACAAAATGGATTTTATTGAAATTGATGAGATGTATGATGATATGGATGAAACCATTTATGAATTTGAGTATGATGAAAATACTGAAATGTCTCCAATGGTTGAATCTTTTGTTAGAGAAGCAAAAAAGTTAATCTTATCTGAATCAAGAAAAAAGAAACCAGCAAAAATCATAACTGAAAATAATGACCCTGTTAATGCCAAATTAATTGAAATCAAAAACTTTATGCATAGAATTGCAAAATATTAAAAAATGGAAATTAAAGAACTTACAGCATTCTTTGTTGATAAAGAAACAAACATACTTGATGTCACATTTAGATTGATAGATGATTCTGATGATATTATTAGACAGGATCAGATTGATTATGATTTAACAGAAGAGTATGGATATTCAATAATTCCAAATCAATTATCAATTCCAGATGATGAATTACCTGATTCTGATATTGATGAGTTTGAGGATATTGATGTTGATAAATTAGAATTAATAAATTTCTTAACTGAATATTA
>Ga0172372_10004911_pt1 | contig 18842 bp, 13 predicted proteins | sample LakKiv5m_2_FD_114544 | JGI IMG/M metagenome (GOLD analysis project Ga0172372, IMG submission 114544) | Freshwater microbial communities from Kabuno Bay, South-Kivu, Congo - kab_092012_9.5m | ecosystem: Environmental > Aquatic > Freshwater > Lake | place: Democratic Republic of the Congo...
AGCGCGCTCGACGCGCGATTCGCGAGGAAGGAGCGTGTCGAGACACGCGACTGACGAGCGGCGGCGACCCCGGCCCGGGGGGGCGAGCATGCGACGGGAGGGTTTTGCAGCATCCTGCTAGCGACCGTCCGCGGACGCTCATCCGCGGAGGCGCGCGACCTCGCCCACGCCGCCCACCCACACGCTCCCGCCCGCGAAGCCGAGCGCCCACGGACGGGCCACCGGGGTGGCCACGTCCCGCCACCCCTCTCCCTCGCGCAGCGCAACCCGCCCGTCGCGCACGGCCCAGAGGCGACCCCGCTCGTCCACCCCGAGCGCGCCCGGCTCCCCCGGCTCCCGCGCCCAGGAAGCCCCGTCGAAGCAGTGCAGCTCGCCCCCGGCGGCCACCCAGAGCCGACCCAGCGCGAAGGCCAGGTGACGGACCGGGCGCCCCTTCCCGACCACGAACTGCCGCACCGGGCCGCCGCCGTCCACGACGTGCAGCTCCCCCGCGCGCGTCCCGGCGTAGACCACCCCCTCAGGATCGGCCGCGAAGGCGATCACGTCGGCCGGCCCCTGACCCCCCTCGAGGTGGGTGCGCCACCCGATGAGCAGGCGGTCTCCCGACGCGTGCATCGCCGCCGCCTCGTCCCAGCCCTCCTCCTGGTCGGGGGCGTGCTTGCGCACCTTGGGCTCGCCTTCGAAGTCCCAGGTGACCAGGGCCTGCTGGGTGGCGATGCTGAGCAGGCGGCCCGTCGCGGCCATGGCCTCCACCCGCCGGGCCTCGCGGCGCGCCCCACGCGGCCAGGGGAAGGGTCGGAAGCTCCCGCGCTGCCAGAGCGTGAGCCCGTAGTCGGAGCCGAGCGCCAGCCCACCGCGCACGGCGCAGAAACACCGGACCGTCGCGATGGACTCGTCGCCCAGCTCCGCGGTGGTCCAGCGCTGGGCCGGACCGGGGACGTAGGGCGGCGGCGGCTCGGCCCGCCAGCGGAGCCAGGGGTGGACGCCGCCGTCGGTCGGCACCGCCCGCACCCGGGGTCCCGGACGGTGGAACGCGAAGAGCCCGGCGAGCCCCGGGTCGGGCCCGGCCGCCACCAGCGCCGCCTCCAGCCGGTCGGGGTCCATCGGCTCCCCCGCGTGGGCCCGCACCTCGGCGCCGGGGGCCTCGGCCAGTGCAGCGCGCAGCGCGAAGGGGTCGGGGTTCCCGAGGCGGGCCGCCACCCGCGCCCGGGCCACCCCCAGCCCGTGCGCCTCGAGCGCGGCCAGCACCTCGGCGGCCGTCCCCGCGGGCACGGCGAAGCGGGTACCCAGAGCCGCGGGGTCGATCAGTCGCAAGGATTGGCGGCCGACGTGTCCGTGGTCTGGACCGGCTCGCCCGTGTAGCCCTCCGGGTAGGCCAGGAGCGGCAACATCGCGGTGATGCAGGCCGAGTCGTTGGTCCGGATGCGCAGCTGCCCCTGGGCGAAGGCGTCGAGCGGCCAGCCCACGTCCATGTCCGCCACCACCGCGTAGGTCACGGTCTGGGTGGGCTGCAGCACGACGTCCTCGATCTCGTCGAAGAAGAACGCGTCGTCCGGGTCGGTGACGATCTTGATCTCGTCGATCTCCAGGTCGCCGTCCCCCACGCTGGTGATGGTGAGATCCTGCGAGTTGGAGTAGCCCACCACCAGGGCGTCCCAGGTGAAGGAAGCCGCCGAGAGCTCCATCGTGGCCACCCCGGAGGGGGCGGTGATGGTCGGGTCGACCGCGTCGCCGAAACCGGTGTCGTTGCCGCAGCCGGCGAGCGCGAGGGCGAGGATCATGTCTACCTCCGCGCCCAATGTAGCCGAGCGATGCGGCCTCCACCGGGTCGGACCGGCCAGCGGCCGGTCGAGAAGGTAGGATGCGGAGATTGGAGGCTCGATGCGCGCGTCGCTGTTGCTCACCCTGGTCCTGTTCGGCTGCCCGACCAAGGACGAAGACGACACCGGCCGCCCCGAGGGGGACGCCGACACCGACACGGACGCCGACACCGACACCGAGACCCCCCCGGTTGACGAGGATCGCGACGGGTACGACTCCGACGTGGACTGCAACGACAACAACTACCAGGTCCACCCCGACGCCGCCGAGCTGTGCGACGGCCTCGACAACGACTGCGACGAGCTCACCGACGAGAACTTCGACCAGGACGGGGACGGCTACCAGACCGACGATCCCGACGCCGGCTGCGCCAACGGCAACGACTGCGACGACACCGACGCGGACAGCCACCCCGGCGGGGTGGAGGTGGCCAACGACGGGATCGACCAGGACTGCGACGGCGAGGACGATCTGGACGGCGACGACGACGGCTACCAGGGCGGCCTGGACTGCGACGACACCAACCCCGACGTCCACCCCGGCGCGACCGACACGCCCTACGACGGCATCGATCAGGACTGCTCGGGAAGCGACCTCCTGGACGCCGATGGGGACGGCCACGACTCCGACGCCTACGGCGGCGACGACTGCGACGACGCCGACGGCGAGATCCACCCCGGCGCCCCCGACGTCGCCCAGGACGGCCTGGACGCCGACTGCGACGGCGAGGACGGATCGGTCATCGACCTCGCCGACGCCCCCTCCATCCTCGACGGCGTGGCGGGCATGCAGGACCTCGCCGGCTACTCGCTGGCCAGCTGCGATCTGGACGCGGACGGCTTCGACGACCTCGTCGTGAGCGCCCCCTTCGCCGAGAGCTACGCCGGCCAGGTGGGGGTCTGGTACGGCGGGGACAGCTCGACCTGGACCGCGTCCCTCTCGATGACCGACGCCGACGCGCTGCTCACCTCGAACCAGATGTTCCTGGGCATGGGCGTGGTGTGCGGCGACGTGGACGGGGACGGCAACACCGACCTGCTCGTGAGCCGGGGCGAGATCGACTACTACAACTTCTACGTCGCCTACTTCGGGGTGGTGATCTTCTACGGGGACGGCGGACGGCTCGACGCCAGCTTCGACGAGTCCGACGGGGTCGAGCTCACCATGCGCCTGGGCATCACCCCGGACATCCCCACCGTGTACAGCCAGGACGTGTTCCTCGCCGACATCGACGGCGACGGCGCCGAGGAGATCTTCGTCAACAACAGCTTCGGCGACGACCTGAGCGAGCCCGACGGCGACATCCACGTGATCGCCGGGCAGCGCTACTCCACCACCGGCGACCTGGACGACACGCTCGTGGCCCGGATCACCCCCGACTCGACCAACGCCATCACCGGCGGCATGGACATGGGGGACGTGGACGGGGATGGCGGCAACGACCTCATCGTGGCCGAGGGGCTCTACACCTCGGACAGCGCCGACACCGGCGGCTACGACGGCCGGATGGTGTGGGTGGACCAGGCGCTCTTCATCGGGGGGGACCTCGACGCCATGGCGGCCGGCTGGATCGACGACGACCAGGGCGAATACTTCGGCTACGAGGCCGCGGCCGGAGACTTCGACGGGGACGGGGTGGTGGACCTCTACGCCACCTCCTTCGCCGGCGCCGACACCGTCGAAGGTGGGGGCCAGGTCTGGCTCGTGGACGGTTGGGCGGCGGCGCTGAGCCCCGGCGCCCAGCTCGCCGACGTCGCCACCGGGACCGTGCCGGGCGACTACGAGGACGGCATCCTCGGCTACCGCCTCATGGCCGTGGAGGACGTCGACGGCGACGGCACGATGGACCTCCTCGCCTCCGAGCCCGGCGGCGCCGCCTCGGGCGTGGGCATGGTGTACGTGTTCGGCAGCCAGTACGTCACCGGCACGGTCCGACCCACGGACGCGGCGCTCCTGCGCTTCGAAGGGGAGTCGGCCACGGCGTCCACCGGCGGTCAGCTGGCGGCGGGCGATTGGGACGGCGACGGCGTCGAGGACTACGCGGTCTCGGCCTACACCTACGGCGACGACATCCAGACGGGCCGCGTCTACCTGCTCCTCTCCTCCGGCTGGTGAGCGCCTGGGCGGGGCTCGCGGCCGAGCGGGTCGGCCGGCGGGTCGAGGAGCTCGTGGCCCGTACGCGGGACCCCCGTCCCACCGAGACCCTGGAGCTGTGCTCGCCGTCGGGCCACGCGCTCCCGTGTCGGATGCACCTCCCCGCCGGGCCGCCCCCCTGGGACGCGGTGCTCCTGTGCCCGGGGGGCCTGGACGGCGTGCGCGGGGTGGAGGGCTGGTCGCCGGTCCTGACCGCCCCACGGCTGGCGCGCGAAGGGCTGGCGGCGGTGGCGTGGTCCCCCTCCGGCCGTGACGGAGCCCCCGGCGAGGAGGACCGGAACGGCCCGACGGCCCAGGAGGAGACGGCGGCCGCGCTCCGCCTCGCCCTGGCCCACCCCCGCGTCCGCCGGGTGGTCGTGTTCTCGATCAGCTTCGGCGTGGTGCTGGCCGTCGGGGCGCTGACCCGCCACCCCGAGCTCGCCCAGCGCGTCGCCGGCCTCCTGGACTGGGAAGGGCCGCCCAGCCGACGCTGGTTCCACGTGCGCCGCCTGGCGATGTGGACCCACGACGAGGCCTGGTGGGAGCCGCGGGAGGCCGTCCGGCACCTGGGCCGGCTCGCGTGCCCCTACCACCGCTACCAGTCGGTCTGGGACCACGTGCACGGGCCGGACAACGGCCTGGGGCTCGAGGCCGCGCGCGCCGCCGCCGCGGGCACCTGCCCCGAGGTGCGGCTCAACGGCGCCCCGCCGCCCTTCGACGAGGTGAGGCTCGGGCCCGTCGCGCTCCGCGCCCAGGCCCGTGAGCTCGTCGCCCACCTGCGGGCGCTCCTGGCCGGGAGGGCCCCGTGAAGCTCCTGGGGATGCGCCCCGAAGACCTGGTGAGCGCGCTGGAGGCCTCCGGCGTGCGCTGCGAGCCGGCCGAGGCACGGCGGGTGCTCGCCCGCGTCGTGGCCGAAGGCGCCGACGACCCGGCCCCGCGGCGGCCGGTCCGCAAGGCGCTGGTGGAATGGCTCCGCGCCCACGCGCGCTGGGAACGCCCCACGGTGGTGGAGGAGCACCGCGACCCCGGCGACGGCGCCACCCGCTTCGTCCTCGCCCTGGAGGACGGACGACGCACCGAGGTGGTGCGCATCCCGCTGGACGGACCGGGCCCCGGCGGGGGACCTCCGGCCACCCGCTTCAGCCTGTGCCTCTCCTCCCAGGTCGGGTGCGCGATGGCCTGCGCCTTCTGCGCCACCGGCACCTTGGGCCTGGACCGGGACCTCGACGCCGCCGAGATCGTGGGCAGCTTCCTCGCCGTGCGCGCGCGCACCGAGGGCCGCGTCACGGGGGCGGTGTTCATGGGCCAGGGCGAGCCCTTCCACAACTACGACGCGGTGATCCGCGCCGCACAGGTGCTCTCGCACCCGGTCGGAGGCCGGATCTCGGCCGACGCCATCAGCATCTCCACCGTGGGCCTGGTGCCCGCGCTCCGGCGCTACACCGCGGAGGGCCACCCCTACCGCCTCGTGGTGTCGCTGCACTCGGCGCGCGCGGCGCAGCGGCGGAGCCTGGCCCCCGTCGCGGGGCGAAGCCCCCTCCCCGAGCTCGCCGAGGCCATCGCCGCCCACGCCCGCGCCACCCGCGACCGGGTCACCGTCGCCTACGTGCTCCTGGGCGGGGTCAACACCGACCCCGAGGAAGCGGAAGCCCTGCGCGCGCTCCTGGCCGGCGTCCCGCTACGCATCAACCTCGTGGACCTCAACGGCGAGGTGGGAGGGTTCCGCCGCGCCTCCGACGCGGAGCGCAACCACTTCTTCGACGCGCTGCAGGTGATGCGCGCGCCCATCGTGCGCCGCTACTCGGTGGGGGCCAGCCGGGCGGCGGCGTGCGGGATGCTCGCCGCCCAGGCGGAGGTGGGATGAACCCCTGGCTGCTCGTCCTGGGCGTCGCGCAGGACGGCGGGCACCCCCAGCCGGGCTGCCGGCTCCCGTGCTGCGTCTCGCCGCGTCCCCCCGCGGGGCACCTCCCCGCCTGCCTCGGAGTGGTGGACCCCGCCTCGGGCGGCCGGTGGCTGGTGGACGCGACCCCCGCGCTCCCCCGCCAGCTCGCCGCGCTGGAGGCGGCCGCCGGCCCCGGCCTGGACGGCATCCTCCTCACCCACGCCCACATCGGCCACTACACCGGGCTCGTGTTCCTGGGCCGCGAGGCCATGAGCACCCGGGCCCTGCCGCTCCACACCCAGCCGCGCATGGCCGCCTTCCTGCGGGCGCACGCGCCGTGGAGCCAGCTCGTGACGCTGGGCAACGTCGAACTGCGCGTGGCCGACGAGGTGGCGCTCGCCCCCGGGCTCTCGGCCCGTGCGCTGCGCCTGCCGCACCGGGACGAGCTCTCCGAGACGGTGGCCTGGCGCTTCCAGGGGCCGCGGCGGTCGGCGCTCTGGCTCCCCGACATCGACCGCTGGGAGGACTGGACGCTCCGGCTCGAGGACGTCCTCGCCGACGTGGACGTGGCCTTCCTGGACGGCACCTTCTGGGCGGACGGGGAGCTTGGTCGGGACATGTCCGAGATCCCCCACCCACGCGTGCGCGACACCCTGGCCCGGCTCGCCCCGCTCCCGGCGTCCGAGCGGGCGAAGGTCCACTTCGTCCACCTCAACCACACCAACCCGGCGCTCGACCCCGACTCGCCCGAAGCCGCCGCGATCCGCGCCGCCGGTTGCGCCGTCGCGGAGGAGGGACAGCGGGTCGACCTGTGATCGCGCCGCGGCGGACGTATACACTGACGGGATGCTGCTCCTCCTCGCCGCCTACGCCACCGCCGGCTCCGTCATCCGCGATGTCAGCGCGGAGACCCTGGTCGACGTGGGTGGGGTCTGGCCCCGCGGCTTCGCCACCGACAGCGGCTACTGGATGCTCAACGCCGCCGCCGGCGACTACAACGTCCGGCCCGCCGACGTCGACTTCGTCCTCGACCACACCTCGGCGCGGGCGCTCACCGGCCGCACCGACCTGAAGGACCAGGCGGTGGCCCTGTGCCCCGACGGCTCCTACCTGCACATCTCGTCGGCCAACCTCGTCGCGGACAACGACAGCCAGTACGCCTTCCGCTACGACGCGGACTGGAACCTGCTGGCCTCCGCGACGCTCGCCGAGGGGGACACCGACTACTGGCACAACGACATGCCCGTGGTGTGCGGCGACACCTTCGTGGGCACCGGTCGGACGGGCGTGAGCGGTGGGCACGACTTCCTCGAGCTCGACAGCTCGGGCGCGATCACCGCCACCCACCGACTCGACGACGCCCCGGGCTCCATCGGCGCCGCCTACGTCGAGGTGGACGGAAACCTGCTCCTCATCAACGCCCCGTCGAAGAACAACCCCACCGGGCTGCAGATCAACGTCTACGACCCCTCCTTCAACCTGCTCGAGATGATCGAGACCGACTGCACCACCGACCCGTGGATCCCCTCCTGGCCCACCGGCGTGGCGCGCCACGGCGACTACTGGCTCGTCGCGCACATGGCGACCGACTCGCGCTACACCTGGGACACCCTCGGCGGGGACCTCTGGCTCTCCGTGTACGACGACAGCTGGGCGCTCGTGGACCAGGCGCAGCTCTCGGCGAACACCCCTCCCGTGGGGGGCTTCCAGCCCGGGATCATCGTCCGGGAGGGACTGGCCCAGGCCATGTTCACCCGGAGCCAGCAGATCTACCGCTACGAGATCACGCTCCCCGGCGGGGAGACCGACACCGACACCGACACCGACGCGGACACCGACGCCGACGCCGACGCGGACACCGACACCGACGCGGACACCGACGCCGACGCGGACACCGACGCCGACGGGGACACCGACAGCGGGATCACCGTGGACAAGGGGGGCGACTGCGGATGCGCCACCGGGGGCGGGCTGGGCGGCGGGCTCGCGCTCGCCCTGGCGGCCGGGCTGGCACGGCGGCGGCGCCCGCGCTGAGCGGCGCCGGGAGCGGCCGGCTCGGGGGTCCCCTCATCCCCCGATGGAGAGGATGACCTGGCCCGGGTCCACCACGGTGATGATCCCGCCCTCGTCGCACTTCAGCAGGTCGATCTGCGTGAGCGTGGGGTCCCCGGTGATGGCGACCTGGTTCCAGCCGCTCGGTGTCCAGGGGGCGCTGGTCTGGGGGCTGCACGCCGCCCAGCTCCGCTTGGAGCACGAACCGAAGGGGAGGATGTTGGTGCTCGGGATGTGGTCCAGCGTGGACGCGACGGGCTTGTGGTCGTCCCCGAGGTTCAGGGTCTGGTTGCGCACCGCCTGGAGGGGTGACACCGACGAGCCGCAGGAGCACTGCAGGGTCGCGTTGTGGACGACGACGCGGGGCATGAGCGGAGGCTACCACGGCGCCGCGGCGAGGGGGCGGCCGTTCAGCCGCCGCGCATCTCCCGCGCGAAGGACACGAGGCCCGCTTGCAGCGCGTCGGCGGCGACCTGGGCCGTCAGCTCCTCGGCCCGCGGATCCCCGGCGCGGGCGTAGAGCCGGGCCTGGAGCCAACGCGCGGTGAGCGCGATCTCCGCCTCCCCCAGCCGCCCCGCCTTCGCCCCGGCCCGATCGAGCTCCGCCGCCACCTCCTCGCCGCGGAGGCCGCGCAGGTAGAGGAGGAACACGTCGTTCATCACCACGCCGCGCTCGTACCCGCACTCCGCGGCGGTCTCCCGCGACTTCTCGAAGGCGGCCCAGGCGTGCCCGAGGTTGCCCAGCCGCAGGTGGGCGTCGCCGATGTTGTGCATGTTCACCACCTCCCCCTGCCGGTAGCCCAGGCCCTGCCGGGCCTCGAGCGCGCGCCGGAAGTCGGCCAGCGCGAGGTCGTAGCGACCCCGGGAGAAGTGGACGAGGCCGAGGTTGTTGAGGATTCGCCCGAGCAGGATGCGGTCGCCGGCCGCCTCGGCGCCCGGGAGCGCCTCGCCGAGGAGCGAGAGCGCCCCGTCGAGGTCGTCGCGGCGGAGCGCGTGGTTGGCGAGCCCGAGCTGCATGCGCGCCAGGAGCCCGGGGCTGTCGCCCGCGAGCGCGAGCCCCTCGGCGTAGATCGCGGCGGCGTCGTCGTGGCGGCCGTCGTCCAGGGCGTGGGTCCCGAGCGCCTCCAGGGCGGCGATCTGGGAGGGTAGATCCGCCAGGCGCCGGGCCATGCTGGCCGCGGCGTCGAGGTGCGCCCGCGCCATCGCCGACTTGCCCTGTGACAGGTAGAGCTGCCCGAGGGCCAGCATCGCCCGGGCCTCGATCTCCACCGGCCCCCCTTCGCTCGCCAGCTCCAGGGCCACCTGCAGGTGGGTGTGGGCCCGGGGGCGGCCCAGCAGGTTCGCCACCTCCCCCGCGCCGAGGTGCAGCGCGGCCTCCACCCGCGGATCCTGCTGGTCCCGCGGGGCCCCCTCGAGCCAGGTGATGCCGCGCTGGTAGCACTCCAGCGCGCGGTCGAGGGACTGCGCGGCGCGGTGACGGTCGCCGGCGCGCCCGAGCGCCGCCGCGGCCTCGGCGATGCGCCCACCCGCGTAGGCGTGTTGGGCCCAGGACTCCCGCAGGGCGTCGAGCCGCCCCGCGTAGAGGCGCTCCATGCCGGCCGCCACCATCCGGTGGTACTCGCGGCGCTGGATCCCGAGGATGCTACGCAGCACCGACTCCCACACCAGCGTGGACACGAACGTGTAGTCGGACTCGGCGGACCGGTCCTCCGGGGCGATGAGCCCCGCCCGGACCAGCTCGGAGATGAGGCCCATCGGGTCCTCGGCGCCGACGGCGGCCGCGAGGAGCGAAGGCGGGAAGCTCATCCCGATGATCGCGGCCACCTGCAGCGCCCCCCGGCTGGCCGGATCCAGCGCGTCGATACGCGCGGCGATCAGGCCCTGGAGGGTGTCGGGGAGGCCCGGGTCGATGTGCGGGTCCCGGAGCCGTGCCGTCCGCCCCTCGTACCAGATCCGGCCCGCCTGCTGGAGCGCCTTGAGGATCTCCTCGAGGTAGAGCGGGTTGCCTTCGGCCGTCCGCAGCACGAGCCGGGTGAGGTCGGGTCCGATGCCCTCGGCCCCGAGCTGGTCGGCGGCGAGCTGGATCACCTGCTCGGGGGGCAGGGGCCCGAGCGCCACCACCGAGAGCTGGTCCACGATGGCGGGGTCGGCGTCGGAGCGCCAGGAGGCGAGCACCACCACCGGGAGCCCCTGGGCCACCCGCAGGAGGTGGGCGAAGAGCTTGACCTCGGCGGGGTCGAGGTACTGGATGTCCTCCAGGAGGAAGATGACCGGGCCCTGGTGGGCGAGCCCGCGCACGAGGCGGGCGCCGGCGGCGAAGATGGCGTCCCGCGGCGGATCGCGAGGCTCCCCCAGCTCGAGCGCGAAGAGCGCCGAGACGATGTGGGCGTCGGCCTCCTCCAGGCCCAGCTCGCTCAAGCGGGCCAGGCGCTCGCGGATCCCCGCGGCGGGGGTGTCGGCCCGGATCCCGAGGATGTCCGCCAGCAGATCCCGGAACGCCCCCAGGCTCCGTTCCCGGCCCCAAGGCAGCGCTCGACCGTGGAAGGCCGGGAGGTTGCGCCGCGCGGCGAGCTCCCGGAACTCCCTCACCAGCCTGGACTTCCCGACGCCGGGCTCGCCCTGGATGCCGATGAGCGCCCCCCGTCCGTCGCGCAGCGCGGTGATGGCCCCCCGGAGCACCTCGAGCTCCTCGGCCCGGCGGATGTAGCGCCCGGCGCCCGCTCGGGCGCCCGCCCGGCGCCCGCCCGCGAGCGCGAACGTGGCCCGCGTGGCGCGGCTGCCCTTCCGTCGGATCTCGGGCCCGCGGTCGAAGGGGAACCGGTCCCCGGCCAGCGCCGCGACCTTGTCGGAGACGAGCGTGGTGCCCGGCTCCGCGGCGTAGGCCAGGCGCACCGTGGTCTTCAGGGTGTCGCCGCGCGCGGCGTAGCGGTAGTGCCGCCCGGGCCGGCGCGACACCGTGAGGTCGCCCGTGTGCACCCCGATGGAGAACTCGATGGCGATGCCCCGCTTGCGGAGGCGCGCCGCCAGCCGGTGGAGCTCCCGGGCGCAGGCCAGGGCCCGGTCGAGGTCGTCGCCCAGCGCCCGGGGGAGCCCGAAGAACACGAAGAGCGTGTCGTCGTCGAAGCGCTCGGCCGCCCCCCCCATCGAGTCGATGAGGCTGCGGACGGTCCGGAGCATCCGGTAGTGGACGCGGGCGATGTCCTCGGTCTCGGCGCGCGCGCTCACCTCGGTGAGCCCGTTCACCTCGGCGACCAGCACCACCACGCTCCGCTTCTCGCCGCGCATGGCCAGGAGCCGCGCGGGACGCTCGTCCGAGTGGGTGCGCTGCGTGTGGTCGCGGGAGGAGGTGAGCGACCCGGCCCCGCTCCCGATGGAAGGCTCCAGGTCCACCCCGGTGTGGAGGTCGTGGAGGTCCTGGGCGAGCAGGTCGAGCTCCGCGGCGGCCGGCGCCCCGGTGGCCTCGTCCGGGAGGACCCCGCGGATCCACTCCGAGAGCCGGCGCGCGTCGTGGCGCTCCCCCAGCTCGACGAGGAACGCGCGCAGGTCCTCCTCGAGGAGCGCGGCGGAGGGGTAGCGCTCGGCGGGATCCCGCCGGAGCACCTGGTGGAGGATGTCGGCGAGGCGCTCGGGCACGTCGGGGTTCACCGAGCGCACGTGCGGGATCTCGCACGCGAGCACCGCTCGCAGCTTCAGGTCCGGGTCGGACTCGGCGAAGAGCCGCCGCCCGGTGAGCATCTCGAAGAGCACGCTGCCCAGCGAGAACAGGTCGCTCCGGGCGTCGGCGGCGTGCCCCGCCGCCTGCTCGGGCGACATGTAGGCGAACTTCCCGCCCCCGGGGCGCGAGGGCTCGGGGTCGGCCTCGCCCACCAGCCGGGCGATGCCGAAGTCCACGAGCTTCACGTCACCCTCGAAGGACACGATCACGTTGTGCGGGCTGACGTCGCGGTGGATGATCGGCATCGGGCGCCCGTCCGCCGCGGTCCGGGCGTGGGCGTAGCCGAGGCCTCGGGCCACCTTCGCGGCAATCGACGCCGCGAGCGCGGGCGGGACCTTCTCGCCCAGGCGGCGCAGGGTGCGCAGGACGTAGGTGAGGTCGCGGCCGTGGATGTGCTCCATGGCGATGTAGTGGTCCTCGCCCACCTTCCCGAGCTCGAACACCTGGACGATGTTGGGGTGGGAGAGGCAGACCGAGAGCTTCGCCTCGTGCACGAACATCGAGACGAAGCGGGGGCTCTGCGCCAGCTCGGGCAGGATCCGCTTGATGACCAGCCGCTTCTCGAAGCCCTCCACCCCGAAGCTGCGGGCGAGGAACACCTCCGCCATCCCTCCGACCGCGATGCGTTCGAGGAGCTGGTAACGGCCGAAAGCGGCAGGAAGGTGCATGGGGGAGGCGCGGGAGCGGAGGCGGAACAGCCCTGGTGCCCCCCGCGCCGCCACATCGTAGACCGGAGAAAGCCAAAAGTCAGTAGGAGCGGAACGCCGGTCGTCCACCTCCGGCGCCCGCCGCGTCCGGGTCCGGCCCCCCCCCACCGGGCTCGGAGCGCCGCGGCCGGTCCCCCGGGTTAGGCAGTCGGATCCATGGCCAAGCTCTTTCCGGTCGTCGCGCTCCGCACCGGCGTGTTCTTCCCCGGCTCCATCACCTCCCTGGTGTTGCCGCCCGGCGTCGCCACCTCGGCGATGGACGCCCACCTCGACCAGCGCCTGGACCTCCTCCTGGTGCTGCAGCGCGACCCCGGGGTGGAGAACCCGGTCGCGGCGGACCTGCACGGCATCGGCGTCTCGGTCCGCGTCCTCAAGACCCTCTCGCTGCCCGACGGGGGCGTGCGCGCCCTCTTCGAGGTCCTCGACCGGGTGGCCGTCCGCGACGTGCAGGACCACGCGAGCTTCGGTCGCGCCGGCACCGCGGCGCGGCACCCCACCCAGCCGGGGAACCCGATGCTGGTCCAGGCGCTCGCGCAGCGCATCCGGGACCTGGTGCCGAAGGCGCTCCCCTCGGGCCCGAGCCCGCAGGACCGCCCGCCCGAGCTGGACTCCGCCCTCGCCCTGCACGACGCCCCCGAACGCCTGGCGGACCACGTGGCCGCCCAGCTGGGGCTGAAGGACCCCGAAGCCCAGGAGCTCCTCGCCGAGGCCTCGCTCGAGAAGCGGCTCGAGCGCCTCGTGTGGTTCATGGAGCGCGCGCGCGAGTACACCGCGCTCTCGGAGCGGATCGCCGGCGAGGTCCAGGCGGCGATGGACGCCTCGCAGCGCGAGTACTACCTCCGCGAGCAGCTCAAGGCGGTGCAGAAGGAGCTCGGCGAGACCGTCGTGGACGAGGTCGCCGAGTACGAGAAGAAGATCGCCGCGGCGCAGATGCCCGAAGAGGTGGAGAAGGAGGCCCGGCGCGAGCTGGAGCGGCTCCGTCGCATCCACGTGGACGCCGCCGAGTACATGGTCGCGCGCACCTACCTGGACTGGCTCGTCGCCATGCCCTGGGCCGCCGAGACGGAGGACAACACCGATCTCGGCGCCGCGCGCGAGGTCCTGGACGCGGACCACTACGGGCTGCACAAGGTGAAGGAGCGGGTGCTGGAGTTCCTCGCGGTGCGCCAGCTCAAGAAGGACGCCAAGGGGCCCATCCTCTGCTTCGTCGGCCCGCCGGGGGTCGGCAAGACCTCGCTCGGACGGTCCATCGCCCGCGCGCTCGGCCGCAAGTTCGAGCGCATCGCCCTGGGCGGGATGAAGGACGAGGCGGAGATCCGCGGGCACCGCCGCACCTACGTGGGGGCGCTGCCCGGCCGGGTGGCGCAGGCCCTGAAGCGGGCCGGGACCCGGAACCCGGTCATCATCCTCGACGAGCTGGACAAGATCGGCTCGGACTTCCGCGGGGACCCGGCGTCGGCCCTGCTGGAGGTGCTCGACCCCGAACAGAACCAGCACTTCCGCGACCACTACCTCGACGTCCCCCTGGACCTCTCCCACGTGCTGTTCATCGGGACGGCGAACGTGGAGGACCCGATCCCCGCCGCGCTGCACGACCGCCTCGAGACCATCTCCATCGCCGGGTACATCGAGGAGGAGAAGATCGCGATCGCGCAGCGGCACCTCTTCCCCCGCCTCGGCGAGGCCAACGGCATCCCCGCCGGGCACCTCGCCATCCCGCCCGTCACCCTCGAGGCGGTGATCCGCGGGTACACGCGGGAAGCCGGAGTGCGCTCGCTGGAGCGGGAGCTGGCGGCGCTGTACCGGAAGACCGCCCGGCGCATCGTGGAGGGCCGGAGCGAGCCGCTGGAGATCGACCCGCCGCTCCTGGCCGAGTGGCAGGGTCCGCCCAAGTTCCACCCCGAGCTCGCCGAGCGCACGAGCCGCCCGGGCATCGCGGTGGGCCTCGCCTGGACGGAGACGGGCGGCGAAATCCTGCTCATCGAGGCCACCAAGATGCCGGGGCCGCGCGGCCTCAAGCTGACCGGCAGCCTGGGCAACGTGATGAAGGAGAGCTGCGAGGCGGCGATGTCCCTCGCGCGGGAGCAGGCGGACCGCCTCGGGATCCCCGCCCAGCTCTTCGCCGACAACGAGTTCCACCTGCACATGCCGGCCGGCGCAATCCCCAAGGACGGCCCCTCGGCCGGGGTGGTGCTCTACGTGGCGCTGATCTCGCTCCTCACCGGGCGGGCGGTCACTCCCAACCTCGCCATGTCGGGCGAGGTCACGCTGCGCGGTCGGGTGCTACCCGTGGGCGGGGTGAAGGAGAAGGTCCTCGCCGCGCGCCGCGCCGGGATCACCGACGTGGTGCTCCCCCGGCTGAACGAGCGCGATCTCCTCGACATCCCCCCCGAGCTGCGCAACCAGCTGCGCTACCACTTCGTGGAGTGGGTGGACGAGGTGCTCGAGCTCGGCCTGGGCAGCGTCCCCCGGCCCGCGCTGGCCGAAGGCGCGTAGGCCACCCTCCTCACCGGCCGCCGGGCCCCCGTCGCTCCTGTTCGAGGGCCGCCACCAGCGCCTCGGCGTGCCGCCGGGCCTCCCCTTCCAGCCGCTCGGGCACGACGATCCGCACCACCGCGGTGAGGTCCCCGCCCGCTACCCCCTTCCCGCGCAGGCGCAGCCGCGCCCCCGAGCTCGTCCCCTCGGGGATGCCCACCATCAGGCGCCCCCCGGGGCTGTCCACGGCCACCCGTCCACCGAGGAGGGCCACGCCCACGTCGACGTCCACGGTGACCTCGAGGTCGCGCGGCGGAGGAGGCGGGCGGGGCGGCGGCCGACCGGGTGCCTTCCGGTCGCCGAACCCGAAGTCGTCCACCGAGAAGCCGTCCACGAGGTCGTCCAGGTTCAGGTCGCGCTTGCCGGGGCCGGGCGGAGGTCGGGGCGTACGCGGCCGATAGCCGTCGTGCCGCCGGTCGTACCGGGCGCGCGCGTCGGGATCGACGAGCACCTCGTAGGCGGCGCGCACCCGCTTGAAGCGCTCGGCGGCGGCGGGGTCGTTCCCGGCCACGTCGGGGTGGCACTCGCGTGCGATTCGGCGAAAGGCCCTTCGGATCTCGTCCGCGGATCCGTCTCTGGGTACACCCAGTACCGAATAGTGATCCTCGCCCGAACCCTCACCGCGCACGCGTGCCTCGCCGGAGCGCAGAGTGTAGTGCATCCGCGGCAGGGGAACCCCGCCATATGGGCGGTTGACGGGGATGTGGTCACGCTCTTACAGTGGTCTGGTCACGGTTCCCACCGTGAGAGGCCGCGGTCGCGCCAGGTCCGAAACCCGGGGCCGAGCCCCCGAGGAGCACATGCCGAAGTACTCGAACCCCGCCGGCCTCTCCTGCAGCTTCTGCCACAAGCCTCAGCGCGAAGTGGAGAAGATCATCGCCGGTCCGAACGTGTACATCTGCAACGAGTGCATCCGCCTCTGCCTGGACATCATCCGCGAGAACCGTAGCCCCACCGCCGGCAACCTCGGCGGCGGCAAGACCCCCTCCCCGGCGCGCATCAAGGCCTTCCTGGACCAGTACGTGGTGGGCCAGGACGCCGCCAAGCGCAAGATCTCGGTGGCCGTCTACAACCACTACAAGCGGCTCGACGCCAACAGCCGCGCCGGCGGCCGGACGGACGAGGTCGAGATCCAGAAGTCCAACGTCCTCCTCATCGGCCCCACCGGCACGGGGAAGACGCTCATCGCGCAGACCCTCGCGCGCATGCTCGACGTCCCCTTCGTGATCGCGGACGCCACCACCCTCACCGAGGCCGGGTACGTCGGCGAGGACGTGGAGAACATCGTCCTCAACCTCTTCCACAACGCCAACAACAGCGTCGAGAAGACCTGCCGCGGCATCGTCTACATCGACGAGATCGACAAGCTGGCCCGCAAGGCCTACACGAGCTCGGTCAGCCGCGACGTGAGCGGCGAGGGCGTGCAGCAGGCGCTGCTCAAGCTCCTGGAAGGCACCAACGCCAACATCCAGGTGAAGGGGAACAAGCGCCTCCCCAACCAGGAATACATCCAGATCGACACCTCCAACATCCTCTTCATCTGCGGCGGCAGCTTCGAGGGGATCGACAAGGTGGTGCAGGAGCGGATGGGCAAGAAGGCGGTGGGCTTCGGCCGCGACCGAGAGGGCGGCGGCGACAAGTCGCAGGACCTGCTTCGCTACGTCCACCCTGAGGACCTGGAGAAGTTCGGCCTCATCCCCGAGTTCATCGGCCGCCTCCCGGTGCTCGCGATGCTCGACCCCCTCTCGGCGGACGACCTCGTCCACGTGCTCACCGAGCCGCGCAACAGCCTGGTCCGTCAGTACCAGAAGCTGTTCAAGTTCGAGAAGGTGAAGCTCAACTTCACCCCCGAGGCCCTGCGGGCCGTCGCGGAGAAGGCGGTCACGCGCAAGGCCGGCGCGCGCGGTCTGCGGACCATCCTCGAGCAGGTGATGCTCGAGATCATGTACGAGCTGCCCTCGCAGGAGAACATCAAGGAAGTGCTGATCACCGACGAGGTGATCCGCTCCGGCGCGGCCCCCCAGGTGGAGCCCCTGCGGGACTACGGGGTGCCCGGGTAGCCAGGATGCCGCTGCACCCTGCCGGCGCGGACTTCCCGCCCCCCACCGGGGCGGGCCGGGCGTCCGGGCGGGCCGGGCCGGCTTCGCAGGCGGGAGGGTAGGCAGGTGGAGAGCGGCTTCCTCCTGGCCTCGCCCCAGCTTCGGGACCCGAACTTCCAGCGCACGGTGGTGCTGCTGGTCCAACACGACGCCAAGGGCGCGTTGGGGCTGGTGGTGAACCGCGAGTCCACGGTCCGCCTCGGAGACGTGGTCGAGGCGCTCGACGCGCTGGCCCCCATCCGCGCCAACCAGGCGCTCCTCTGGGGGGGGCCGGTGGAGCGGAACGTCGGCTTCGTCATCTTCCGGGGGGTGTCGCCCGAAGGCTGGCAGGTGGGGGAGATCGGGATCTCGGCGTCCTCCACCCGGCTCGCCGAGCTCGCCACGGGCTCCCAGCCCTTCCACCTCTGCCTCGGCTACGCCGGCTGGGGCCCGGGCCAGCTCGACCGCGAGGTCGAGGACGGGAGCTGGGTCAGCGTGGACTCGGGCGCCGACCTCCTCTTCGACGTGCCCGTCCGGGATCGCTACGACCTGGCGATGGCCCGGAACGGGCTCAACGCCGACCTCCTCTGGATGCACCCCGTCCACGAGTGAACCCGAAGGGCCGAGCGGCCGGAGCCGCTCCGGGGACCGTCGAACACCCGTCGAAAGGCCCGGAGGTGCCGACTTTTGCGTGTGTTCGGGCTAATAAGTCTTGACGTGCGTCAGCTCTACTTCCAGCGCCTCATCGGCTCCGGCTCTTTCGGCAAGGTGTACGCCGCGGATCTGCTGGCGGGGCAGGATTTCCGGCGCACGGTGGCGGTCAAGGTGCTCATCCGTCCCGACGGGGACGACGCCCTCTTCGTCGGCCGTGTCCGCGACGAGGCGCGGCTCCTTGGGCTCCTCGAGCACGATCACATCCTGAAGGTGCAGGAGCTCCTGAGCGTCGATGGCCGCGACGCGGTGGTGATGGAGCTGGTGGACGGGCTGGACCTCGGGGCGCTGGTCGCCGCGGGGCAGCGGCCCACGCCGCGCGCCCTCGCCGAGATCGGGGCCGCCGTGGCCGGCGCGCTCGCCCACGCGCACGGGGCCGTGCACCCGCTCAGCCGCGAGCCCCTGCACGTGATCCACCGCGACGTGAAGCCCGCCAACGTGATGATCACCCCTCGGGGCGGCGTGAAGCTCCTGGACTTCGGGGTCGCGAAGGCCCGCTTCGACGCGCGGGAGACCCGCACCGGCGCGTTCGTGCTGGGCACCCTCAACTACATGGCCCCCGAGTACGTGGTGACCGGCGCTGTCACCGCCTCGGTGGACATCTACGGCCTCGCGCTCGCCCTCTGGGAGTCGGTGACCGCCGAGCCCTTCGGCGCGCCCAAGATGCAGGAGGACCTGCACAAGGCCCGGGTCAACGAGCGGATCGAGCGCCTCCCGGAGGACTACGCGCCCCTCGCGCCGCTCCTCAAGGACATGTTCGCCTGGTCCGCCGATCGCCGACCCGGCGCGGTGGAGGTGGAGGGTGCTCTGGCCCGCCTCGCCGACCAGCTGCCCGGCCCGGGATTGCGCCTGTGGGCCACCTCCGCCGTCCCCGCCGCGGTCGCCGCGCGCCCAGCCCTGCCGCCGGACCCTCTCGGCCTCGTGGGCCGGACGCTCGCCATCGAGACCCCCTCGCCCGCGCCGCTCCCGGCCACCTTGCCCGCGCCCACGCCGGCGCCCGCCTCCTCCCGGGCGCCCGCGCCGGCCCCGCCCGAACCGGACCCGCCCGAACCGCCTCCTTCCCCACGCGTCTCGCCCGTCCTGGTCGAGACCCTCACCCCGGCCCCGCCACCTCCCCCGCCCCCCCCCAGGCCTCCGCAGTCCACCCCCACCCGACGCCCACGCGCGAATGGACGCTTCACCCGTTCGAAGGTGCTACAGGGAATGATG
>Ga0172372_10004912_pt1 | contig 18838 bp, 13 predicted proteins | sample LakKiv5m_2_FD_114544 | JGI IMG/M metagenome (GOLD analysis project Ga0172372, IMG submission 114544) | Freshwater microbial communities from Kabuno Bay, South-Kivu, Congo - kab_092012_9.5m | ecosystem: Environmental > Aquatic > Freshwater > Lake | place: Democratic Republic of the Congo...
CTCGAGACTTCACGCGGGCTCATGGTGAGCGCATGCCGCAGAAGTGGCAGCTTCTCCCAGGCATCGCGTAGCCCCTTGGGGGGTTCGGGCTCTTTCAGCGCGGCGAGCAGCTTGCCCACCTCGCGCAGCGCCTCGGTCGACGACTCCCCCATGCCGAGCGCCACCCGGTGCGGCGTGCCGAACAGGTTGGCGAGCACCGGGATGCTCCATGAGCGGTCAGCGTGTCGGGGGCGCTCAAACAGGAGCGCAGGGCCCTGGGCGCGCAATACCCGATCCGCGATCTCGGTCATGTCGAATTGCGGCGAGACCGGCACGGTAATTCGGCGCAGATCGCCGGTTCGTTCGAGTTGGGCGATGAAATCCCGCAGGTCGGTGTATTTCAAGATGGGCTCGTGTTGATCCAGATCAGGGATCGGTCGCTGGTTTGGTTCGTCTCGCTGGTCCGCGTAAAATACACAGGTTCAAATAAAAACAAAGTCCCCTCGACCCGGTCCCAGGCCCTTTCCTGTCTGGTTCCCGGTTGCACTGTCGGCCACTGTCGACCTGTGCGCGGTTTCTGCCCGTTTCTGCTCACCCACCCTAGCTGTCGGCGGGCGAGCCTGTCTCTGCGTGAAGCAGGGACCAGCCATGCGGGAAGTCAATTCTCTGGAGAAGGTTCATGGATATTGAAGCCCGGCGCGAGCCCTTGCGCGCTTCTCAGATCGGCCTCGCTCTGCTGGTGGCGGCGTTTGTGGCGGGGAGTGTGCTGCTTGGCCTCGTTGCCCTTCGGTCAGGTCAACCCGCCGTTCAGGTGATCACCCAATCGTCCGCTCATTCCGGGTTGCCCGGGATGGGCGCGCAGAGTGCCTGGCTTCGGAAGACGCCGGGCTGGGCCGCGATGCCCGCGCCTGCCCTGGTCGAAGTGCCGCCCGTGGTCGAGTTGCCTCAGGTGGGTGAAACGTCTCGCGCGCAGCGCCGTCTGACCGACCACATCGTTGATCGCTATCAGGTGGATGGCGGCGAAGCGGCGCGCGTGGTGGCACTGGCTTATGAAGTGGCCGGCGAGGTGAAGCTCGATCCGCTGCTGCTCCTCGCCGTAATGTCGGTCGAGTCATCCTTCAATACATTCGCGCAAAGCGTGCGCGGGGCCCAGGGCCTGATGCAGATTCACACGCGGGTGCATGCCGAGCGCTTTGAACCCTATGGCGGGAGCGAGGCGGTGTTCGATCCTCACGCGAATATCCGGGTGGGCGCCGAACTGCTGCGGGTTCACCTGCTTCGCGAAGGCAGCACCGAGGCCGCGCTCAAGGTCTATGTGGGCGCCGCGCGCCGGGCGCACGATGGCGGCTATGGGGCCCGAGTGCTTCGTGCGCGTGACGGCTTGCGAGGCGTGGCCGAGGGGCATGATGACCTGGTCATGCGTTCCCTGCCCGCAACGGGAGCCCGAGAGGGCGTGAGCCGCTCGGGATCCTGAGTCGGGGCTGTTCAGAGCGTTCTGGTCAGCGCGCCTGGATCAGTCGCGAGATCCGGCCGACCGCCTCTTCCAGCTGAAGCTGGGCGGTTGCGTAAGAGAGACGCAGATACCGATCGGCCTCGTGGGTACCGAAGTCATGCCCAGGCACGATCGATACCCAGGCTTCTTCCAGCAGGCGCTCGGCAAAGTCCATGCTGCTCGCGGCAACCCGGGCGCAATCGATCCACACATAAAACGCGCCGTCGGGCGTGACGGGCACATCGAGCCCGGCCTCGCGGAGCGCCGGAACGATGAAGTCGCGTCGCCTACGAAATGACTCGCGCTGCGCTTCGAAAATAGCGAGGGATTCCGGCTCGAAGCAGGCCAGTGCTGCGTGCTGCGCCAGGGCCGAGGCACAGATGAACAGATTTTGCGCGAGCTTTTCGAAGGCAGGAACCAGAGACTCTGGCACCACCAGCCACCCCAGGCGCCAACCGGTCATGCTGAAGGTTTTCGAAAAACTGTTGCAGACAATGACATCGTCGCCCAACTCGAGCGCGCTTCGGGGCCTGCCCTCATAGCTGAGGCCGAGGTAAATCTCATCGATCAGGCTGAAGCCGCCGCGCGCCCGGATCGCATCCACGATGCCTGCGAGTTCGGCGAACGGGATGGAGGTGCCGGTGGGATTGGCGGGCGTGGCAAGCAGGGCGCCAGCGGTGGCAGGGGTCCAGTGTGACTCCAGCAGGTTTCGCGTCATCTGGAAACGGCTGTCCGGCCCCACGGGCACCAATGTCGGAATGCCGTTGAAGGCTGAAACGAAATGTCGATTGCACGGATAGCTGGGATCGGTCATCAGCACCTGATCGCCAACCTCGACCAGGGCGCAGCAGGCGAGCAGCAGAGACGCTGAGGCCCCTGCTGTGACCACCACTCTGGAAGGCGAGATGTCCAGCCCATGCCGCTCGCCATAGTCGCGCGCAATCGCGCGGCGAAGGGGCTCGATGCCCAGCGCGGGCGTGTATTGCGACAGACCCTGCTCGGCGGCTCGCTTGAGGGCGGCGATCACCGGCGGCGGTGCGGTGAAGTCGGGTTCACCGATATTCATCTGGATGACGGGGTGACCGGCCGCAGCCAGTGCGCTGGCGCGCTTGACGAGTTCCATCACCCGGAAAGGCGCAATGGCATCGACGCGCCTTGCCAGGCGCGGGCCCCGGGCCTCGCGCCGATCTGCTTGCGGCAGGCTCATGCGCCTGCTCCTCGCGCGCAGGCGGCCAGATAGTCGACGGCAGCCTGAACGCCGCCTGGGCGATGCGGGATGCCCGCTGCCGAAAGGCCCATCTCGACGCCTCCCAGCGTTCCCACCAGCGACAGGTCGTTGAAATCACCCAGGTGACCGATTCGGAACACCCAGCCTGCGAGCCGCCCGAGCCCGGTGCCCAGTGACATGTTGAATCGCTCGAGTATCAGGCGCCGGAGTGCATCGGCATCGTGACGCTTGCCTGGGGCGGATTCGGGCATGACGACGGCGGTGACCACCGGGCTTGCCTCGGCGGGATGCCGGCACAGCAGCTCCAGTCCCCATGCCTGAACCGCCCTGCGGGTGGCTTCGCCGTGACGAATGTGGCGGGCAAAGACCTTGGGCAGTCCCTCGCCTGCCAGCATGTCGAGAGCCTCCGCCAGACCGTAGAGCAGGTTGGTGGAGGGGGTTGTGGGCCAGTAGCCCTTTTCGTTGGCAGCCAGCATCTCGTCCCACGCCCAGAAGGCACGCGGCAGGGTAGCGGTTCGGCTCGCGGCCAGGGCCTTGGTGCTGATGGCATTGAAGCCCAATCCTGGCGGCAGCATCAGGCCTTTCTGTGACCCGGCGATGGTCACATCCACCCCCCACTCATCGTGACGATAGTCGATGGAGCCGATCGAGGACACGGTGTCGACCATCAACAGGGCGGGATGACCGGCGGCGTCGATCGCACGGCGCACAGCAGCGATGTCGGAGGTGATGCCGGATGAGGTTTCGTTGTGCACCACGCAGACCGCGCGAATGCTGGGCGTGGTGTCTGCGGCAAGCCGCCGTCCGATCTCGGCGGCATCGATGCCGCTTCGCCAGTCGCCCGGGATGTAGTCGGCCACCAGTCCCAGGCGCTCAGCCAGACGCTTCCAGAGCGCGGCGAAGTGTCCGGTCTCAACCATCAGCACCCGGTCTCCCGGGGACAGAGTGTTGACGAGCGCGGCTTCCCAGGCCCCCGTGCCGGAGGCCGAATAGATGATGACCGGCTGCGTGGTCTGGAAGACTTGCCGGATGCCCTCGAGGACGTAGCGGCCGAGTTCTCCGAACTCTGGCCCGCGGTGATCGATGGTGGGATGATCGATCGCCCGCAGAACACGGTCGGGAACATTGGTGGGTCCTGGAATCTGCAGGAAATGCCGACCGGTTGGGTGGTGATCAAGCCTGAGTCCGCTGGGTAGTTTCATCGGTCGTCCGTTTTGTCCGGGCCCGCACAAGGTGGCGCGGGCCGAGTGGGGATGCTCGCTTCGCGCGCGCATGGCTGGTGTTTAATCGCGGAATTGTAGAGGGTCCCGGCCAGCGGGCCGGCCTTGCCCCGAGAGATCTGTCGCCATGTCCGAATCTGTTTCCGTTGCCCCCATTGGTTTTGCCCCGTCGGCCTCGATCGAGCGAAGCCGCCTTGCCCGTCGGCTTCGCAACGTGCTGAAGGGCGAGGTGAAATTCGACCCCGCCACGCGAGGACGCTACTCGACCGACGCATCGATTTATCAGCAGTTTCCGATCGGAGTGGTGGTGCCTGCCGATGAGGAGGACCTCGCAGCCGCGATGGATCTGGCGGCCGACATGAAGGTGCCCGTCCTGTCGCGCGGGTCGGGGACCAGTCAGTGCGGGCAGACGGTGGGCGAGGCGCTGGTGATTGATTTCAGCCGGCATCTGAACCGGGTGATCTCGATTGATGCACAGTCGCGCGTGGCCGAGGTTCAACCCGGTGTCGTGCTCGACCATCTCAACACGCAGCTCAAGCCGCTCGGACTCTGGTTTCCGGTCGATGTCTCGACCTCGGCGCAAGCCACCCTGGGCGGCATGGCGGGCAATAACTCCTGCGGCTCACGCTCGATCGCCTACGGCAACATGGTGCATAACGTGCTGGGGCTGGACGCGCTGCTCGCCGATGGCACACGGGAATATTTCGGGCCCTTTGGTGCGCATGCGGCGCGGCCCCTTTCAAGTTCCCGCGCCAGCGCGCTGGTCTCGCGCCTGCATGAAATCGGGGCCCGCGAACGCGATGAAATTGAACGGGTATGGCCGCGCGTGATGCGACGGGTCGGGGGCTACAACCTCGATGTTTTTCATCCACAGTCCGAACGCCCGTACACCGCCGACGGTTCGGTGAATCTGTCCCATCTGCTGGTGGGTTCTGAAGGCACGCTGGCAGTGTTCCGGCGCCTGCACCTGAAGCTTGCGCCGCTCCCGGGGGCGCGCGTGCTCGGTGTTGTCAATTTCCCGGACTTTCACGCCGCCATGGCGAGCGCCCAGCACATCGTGAAGCTGGGGCCGGTGGCGGTTGAACTGGTCGACCGGACCATGATTGAGCTCGCGCGGCAGAACCCGGCGTTTCGCCCGGTGATCGATGCCGCGCTGGTTCGACACCAGGGCGAACTGCCGCAGGCGGTGCTCCTGGTGGAGTTCGCGGGCGATGACCCGGCCGCAATCCGGCGGCGGCTCGCCGAGCTGGTTGAACTGGTCGCCGACCGGCTGGGGCTTCCGGGCGCCGTGGTGCAGATGACCGATGAGCGTGCCCAGAAAGCCTTCTGGGAGGTTCGCAAGGCGGGCCTCAACATCATGATGTCGCTGCGTGGCGACGGTAAGCCTGTGAGTTTCATCGAGGACTGCGCGGTGCCGCTCGAACATCTCGCTGAATACACCGACCAGCTCACCGAGGTGTTTCGTCGCCACGGCACGCGTGGCACCTGGTATGCGCACGCATCGGTGGGAACGCTTCATGTGCGCCCCATTCTCGATATGCGTGCTGACGGACCCCAGGGGGGCGCTGCCCGGATGCGCGCGATCGCCGAGGAGGCCGCCGAACTGGTGCGTCGCTACAAGGGCGCGTTCTCGGGCGAGCACGGCGACGGCCTGGTGCGTAGCGAATGGGTGGCCTGGCAATACGGTGCGCGGCTCACGCGCGCATTTGAAGAGGTGAAGGACCTGTTCGATCCGACTGGGCTTCTGAACCCGGGAAAAATCGTTCGCTCAAGCAGGATGGACGACCGAACGCTGTTTCGCTATCGGCCTGGCTACGCCATCCAGCCGCTTCGCACCGGTCTGGACTGGTCGGCCTGGAATGTGCAGAACGACCCGCTTACCGAGACCCTGTCGGCCCCCGGGACGGGTGGCGACCCGGCGGGCGGATTCGGCAAAGCCGTCGAGATGTGCAACAACAACGGCCACTGCCGAAAATTCGATGCCGGGACCATGTGCCCCAGCTGGCGCGTCACAGCCGATGAACAGCATCTCACCCGGGGACGTGCCAACACCCTGCGTCTGGCGCTGTCGGGGCAGCTCGGCAAAGACGCGCTGAGCTCAGACGAGCTCGCTCAGACCATGGCCTTGTGTGTGAGTTGCAAGGGATGCCGTCGCGAGTGCCCGACCGGCGTTGACATGGCGAAAATGAAGCTCGAATACCAGCATCAGCTGCGACAGGTGAAGCCGCTGTCGCTGCGCGAGAAGCTGGTCGCGAATCTGCCGCGCTATGCCCCGCTGGCATCGCAGTGGGCGCCGGTGCTCAATGCCCTGTCGCGGGCCCCTGGCAGCGGCTGGTTGCGGGAAAAGCTCCTGGGTCTGTCGGCAAGGCGCAGCCTGCCCCGCTGGGCGTCGGTTCCCTTCACCCACCAGCCTGACGAGCCCGCGCCGGCGCTTGCCGTGCGTGAGGTGGTGTTGTTCGCCGATACCTTCAACAATCACTTCGAGGCGCACACCCTCTCTGCAGCGCGCCGTGTGCTGAACGCAGCCGGATGGCGGGTTCATGTGGCGCTTCCCGCCGCGGGCGATGCAAGGCCGGATCGCGCGCTCTGCTGCGGTCGCACCTGGTTGTCCGCCGGGCTGCTGGATGAGGCGCGCACAGAATTGCGCCGTACGCTCGCGGCACTCTTGCCGTTCGTGGAGCGCGGCCTCCCCGTGATCGGCCTTGAGCCCTCGTGCCTGCTGACGCTGCGCGATGAAGCGCTGGTTCTGGGTCTGGGTGAATCGGCACAAAAGGTGGCGGCGTCCGCACAACTGTTCGAGGAATTTCTCGCTGAGCAGATGGCCTCGGGTGCACTCGAACTGCCTCTTGCGCCTCAGCCCGGTCTCAGGCTGCTGGTGCATGGGCACTGCCACCAGAAGGCCTTCGACGCCCTGTCGCCGGTGCATGCTGTGCTCAATCGCATTCCCGGGGCGCGCGTTGAGCCGCTTGAGTCATCCTGCTGCGGCATGGCGGGGGCCTTTGGTTACGAGGCCGAGCATTTCGAGATATCCATGAAGATGGCTGAACTGTCGCTCCTGCCTGCAGTCCGTGCAGCCGATGACAACACCCTCGTCGTTGCCGATGGCACCAGCTGCCGGCATCAGATCCTGGATGGCGCCGGTCGCGAAGCCTTGCATGTGGCCCGGGTGCTTGAGCGTTGCCTGTATGATCGATAAGCCCTGTTTTTTAGACTGGAGCGCCCGCTCCGGGGAGTCGTAAAAATGGATCCGCAACTGCGTAAGGCGGCGCTCGAATACCACGAGCTCGGTCGCCCCGGAAAAATCTCGGTCACTGCCACCAAGCAGCTCACCAATCAGCGTGATCTTGCGCTTGCCTACTCGCCTGGTGTGGCGGCGGCCTGCGAGGAAATCGTCAAGGACCCGGTGAACGCCTCGCGCTACACCAGCCGGGGCAATCTGGTGGCGGTCATCACCAACGGCACTGCAGTGCTGGGCCTGGGCAGTATCGGCCCGCTTGCCGCCAAACCGGTGATGGAAGGCAAGGCTGTTCTGTTCAAGAAATTTGCCGGAATCGATGTGTTCGACATCGAGGTGGCCGAGAACGACGTCGACCGCCTGGTTGAGGTGGTGGCGGCGCTTGAGCCCACCTTTGGCGGCATCAATCTCGAAGATATCAAGGCGCCCGACTGTTTCGAGGTCGAGCGAAAGCTTCGGGCTCGCATGACAATCCCGGTGTTTCACGATGACCAGCACGGCACGGCCATTGTGGTCGGGGCTGCCCTCAGCAACGCGCTCCGGGTGGTCAACAAATCCATCACCGAGATCAAGGTGGTGTGCAGTGGTGCTGGTGCGGCTGCGCTCGCCTGCCTGGAACTGCTTGTTGACCTCGGTCTGCCGCGCGAAAACGTCTGGGTGTCTGATCTGGCCGGGGTGGTCTACGAGGGCCGCACCGAGCTCATGGATCCGCTCAAGGCGCTCTTTGCGCGCAAGCCCGATGCGCGCACGCTGGGCGAAATCATTCACGATGCCGATGTGTTTCTGGGGCTGTCGGCGGGCGGTGTGCTGAAGCCCGAGATGGTGGCCCGCATGGCGCCCAACCCGCTCATCTTCGCGCTCGCCAATCCCACGCCGGAAATCATGCCCGAGGAGGTGAAGGCGGTTCGCGATGACGCGATCATCGCGACCGGTCGTACCGACTACGCCAATCAGGTCAACAACGTGCTGTGCTTTCCGTTCATTTTCCGCGGAGCACTGGACGTCGGGGCCACCTCGATCACGCGCGAGATGGAAATCGCGGCCGTGCAGGCGCTCGCCGAACTCGCGCGCGCCGAGATGTCCGATATCGTGGCGGCTGCCTATGGCGTGCCGGGCGGCGGTTTCGGTCGCGAATACCTGATCCCCAAGCCGTTTGATCCCCGGCTCATTGTGATGATCGCGCCAGCGGTGGCCAAGGCCGCTATGGACAGCGGCGTGGCCACCCGGCCCATCACCGATTTCGACGCTTACCGGTCGCAGCTCGAGCAGTTCGTTTATCACTCGGGCAATTTCATGAAGCCGATCTTCAGCAGCGCGCGGCGTGCCCGTGCACGGCGGATCGCCTACGCCGAGGGCGAAGATGAGCGCGTGCTGCGCGCGGTACAGGTGGTGGTCGATGAAAAGCTCGCGCGGCCGGTGGTGATTGGCCGCCCGATGGTGGTGGAGCAGCGGATCGAGCGGCTGGGCCTGAGGGTTAGGCCTGGCGCCGACTTCGATCTGATCAACCCCGATCAGGATGATCGCTACCGCGAATACTGGAGCGAATATCTTCGTCTCACCGCCCGCAAGGGCGTCTCCGAGGCCTATGCCAAGCTCGAGATGCGCCGCCGGCCCACGCTGATTGGCGCCATGATGGTGCGCCTGGGGGCGGCGGACGGCATGATTTGCGGCACGGGCGGGCCTTTCTCGGAGCACCTGCGCTACATCGACCAGGTGATAGGCAAGAAGCCGGGCAGTCGCGTGTACGCGGCCATGAACACGCTCATGCTGCCTGGGCGTCAGCTCACGCTTGTCGATACGCATGTCAACATCGACCCCGATGCCACGCAGCTTGCCGAGATCACGGTCGCTGCCGCCGATGAACTGCGCCGCTTCGGCATCCTGCCCAAGGTTGCTCTGCTGTCGCATTCGAACTTCGGATCGTCTGATCACCCGTCAGCGCTCAAGATGCGTGAGGCCCTCGCGCTGCTGCGCAAGCTCGCCCCGGCGCTGGAAGTGGATGGCGAAATGCATGGTGATGCGGCGCTCGATCCGTCGGTGCGCGGGACGGCCGTGACCGATTGCGTGCTGTCGGGTGGGGCCAACCTGCTGGTGATGCCTGGAATCGACGCCGCCAACATCTCCTACAACCTGCTGAAGACCGCAGCGGGCAACAATGTGGCGATCGGCCCGGTGCTGCTCGGGGCCGCGCGTCCGGTTCACATCCTCACGCCCTCGGCCACCGTGCGGCGCATCGTGAACATGACCGCCTGGACAGTGGTCGATGCCAACAGCGATCGCTAGGGGCTGGTTGCGATTTGCCTGTGGGCGGCCAAGCCCTTGCCTTCGCGGTGCCGGCTGACCGATACTTGAGCGCATGAACCGGATCCATCAAGAATCCGGACAGGGGAGGCACCGGGGGATACGGATAGGTGGAGCGGGCATCGCCACCGATCCGAAGCGTGACACGCAGCAGTTGCAGGCGTGGCTCGCTGAGCTTGGCTTGCTTGCTCATGTCCGTATCCATACTGACTCGACGGTGCTCACCGCAAGTCTTGCGCCGGAGTGCGCGTCGTCGTGGGCGCCGGGCTTTGATACGACCGCGCTGGGCGCTGTGCTGGCCGATCAATGCGGACGCGACGACCGCCATATCGAGCGCGAGGTGCTCGCGGGGCTGCTCGTGTCGCCGCTCGAGCTTGAGTTCCCTGACTTCAGCGAGTTTGAATCGGCGGTTCGCATCCGGGTGGACACCGCGCAGGCTGCATCGGCAACCATGCTCCGGTTTGATGTCGACCAGCATCGACCCGAGGCCTACTGGGAGCGGCTTGATACCGGTAGTTTTACCCTGCGCTCGGGTTGCAGCCTGGTGGGTGCGCTGGCGGCCGCCACTCAGCCTGCCCAGGGTGAAGACCCTTACGGTTTTGGCTGCTACCGGGCATCCGAGTATGTGATGCTGCTTGCCATTGCCCGCGAGGCTGCGCGCAGTCACCCCGAGCTCAAGCAGCGGCTGCGGGAGCGTTCCACCCGCCGGCCGATCGAATCGCGTGAATTTCACGATGTGTTGCTGAAGGAACTCGGCACCTTCGATGAGCCGCTGCCAGCCTGCTGGTTCGTGCCGGGAGACCGCATCTGGTTTCGTAACCCCGATGCGCACTCGGCCGATGCCGAAGGTTTCGAGGGCTCGTGGGTCATCTACGTTGGCGACGGTCTGTTTTCCAACTTCTGGAAGCGAAACGCCCCGTTCACCCTGGAGCGCAAATGTGTCGAGATCTACCACTGGCGAAACGCCACCTATCGTGGCGATGACGGTTTACTTCGGGTCGATGAAGAGGAAGCGGCGCGCCACGTGGCGATCACCGAGGCGAACCCCGACGAACATGCGCGCGTACTCTCGCTGATGCGGCGCTGGCGCGATCCGCGGGGTGTCTACGAACAGGGGGGTTGCATGGACCGGACGAGGGAATTTTCTCGCTGGGTGCAGCCCAACAGCTGCGATATCGCGTTTGCTCCTGCCTGACCGACCGGGCTTTTGCTTGCCAAACGGCTTGCACTGTGGCCTAGTACGGAAATGATTACAAAATGGCTGTCAGTTTTTATTTACACCAGCTTCCTGGCCCTGACGGGTTGGCTGGGTGGCGGCGTTGCGCCCGCGCAGGCGCAGCGCGCGTCGCCGGAAGCGGTGGCGGGTATTGCGTGGGTCGATCTCGCGGAGCTTCCGCCGGAAGCGCGCGAAACCTTGCGGTTGATCAAGGCGGGCGGCCCCTTTCCATACGACAAAGACGGTACGCGTTTTGGTAATCGCGAGCGGGTGCTGCCGCAGCGGCCGCCGGATCACTACACCGAGTACACGGTCAGAACGCCAGGCGAGCGTACGCGAGGTGCGCGACGAATCGTCGCGGGTGGCGAGCCACGCACCTCGGGTGAGTACTACTACACCGATGATCATTACAAGAGTTTTCGGCGCATTCGTGAGGCCCCAAACGGGAGGCAGGAACGATGACTGCACTCAGCAACATGCCGGCTCAGGCGATGCTGCCGCTGGCGGCTTACGACCTCGATGAACTGCTGCGCAATGCCAAGCGAAGCAGCCAGACCGTGCTTCGCGCCGACTTTGATGGCGTCGAGGACAAGGCGGGCGTGATGAGTCGCCTGGCTGAAGGGTTTGTGTTGCCGGGGCATTTTGGTGGCAACCTCGATGCGCTCTACGACTGCATGACCGATCTCAAGCCCGCGGCCGATGCCGATCAGCCGGGCTTTGTCGTGGTGCTACAGCGCCTGCCCGCAGGGCCGCATTTCGATCGCGACCAGCGTGATGCGCTGCTTGATGTGTTTCGTGATGCCGCCGACTTCTTTTTCGACAAGGGCATCGCGTTTCGCGTGTTCTATTCGGTCGCCAACGCACGAGCGTCCCTGCCTGCAGCCTGACCGGCAGCCAGGCTTAGAAGTCGCCGGCCAGGGCCTGTAGCGCGGCGATGGCGGCCAGGCCTGCGGTTTCGGTACGAAGCACCCGGGGGCCCAGGCTCACGGCGCGAAAACCCGCCGCACTGGCCGCCGCCAGTTCACGCTCATCCAGACCCGACTCGGGCCCGGCCAGCAGGCAGATTGCGGTGGGCAGGGGGGCGGTTTCCCGCATGCAGGCCGACAGCGACAGTGTCGCTCTTGGGTCAAGCACCAGCCGGAGCGAAACCGATGCCTGGTCTAGCCAGGGGCCAATCGGCTGGGGCTCGGCCACGCTTGGGAGCACATCACGACCGCTCTGCATGCAGGCCGCTTCGGCGATGGCTCGCCAGTGCTCGAGCTTGCGCCGTGCCCGGGCCTCATCGAGACGCACCTGACTGCGGCTCGAAAAGAGCGGCGTGATGGTGGTGGCGCCGAGCTCGACGGCTTTCTCTATGGTCCAGTCCATCTTGTCTGCGCTCGACAGGCATTGACCGAGGTGGATGGCAAGAGGGCTCTCGGGGGTGGCAGGCGCAGCCTCGTGGATGATGAGCGACGCCCCCTCGCCTGCACCGTCCAGTCGGGCTCGCCAGCGCGCACCCTGGCCGTCAAAGAGCTCAACCTCGGCGCCCGGTCCCAGCCTCAGCACGCGCGTGAGGTAGTGGCGCTGTCGCGGATCGAGCGCGACTTTGACCCCGACAGCAAGCGGCAGGTCGCGGTCGGCTGCGCTCACCAGAATGCGTGGTGTCAAGGCTGGAGTGCCCGGTAAAAATTGGGCAGAGCGAAGAGTCCGGTGTGGACCTGTTCGTTGTAGTAGCGCAGATCCTGAAGGCCGCGGGCCGCAATCCGTTCGGCCGCCTCCGAAGCGTTCAGGGCCAGGGGGTCGAGACTGTCGGACGCCACGGCCATGCCCCAGTAGGCCCCATATAGCGGGACATGCACACCGAGCGGGCGGACGATTTCAAACACGGCGCGGAGGTCTGCGAGCAGGGCGCGCACCCGCTCGGGGCGATAGGCAGGCGCGCCCACGTGCAGAGCCAGTGCACCCCCCGGATTCAGCGCGCTTTTTGCGAGGGCGAAGTAGTCGCGTGTGTAGAGCCGGTGCGCGGGCGTGTCGGGATCGGTGAGATCGAGAATCACCAGGTCAAAACGCTCGCCCGAGCGAATCAGGGCCTCGGTGGTGTCCCAGCCGTCGCCAATTCTGATCGACACCCTGGGGTCGTCGAGCGCACCCCGATGGACCGCGTGGAGGTGCGCGCGCGACATGCGGATCACCTCGGCATCGAGCTCGGCAATCACGATATTGCGCATGCTGGGGTGCTTGAGGAGCTCCTCGGCCGAGCCGCCGTCACCGCCGCCCACGATCAGCGCGCTGGCGGGCGCCGGGTGGGTGGTGGCCGCCGGATGAACAATGGGCTCGTGGTAGAAAAATTCGTCGCGTTCCGAGGTCATGAAGCAGCCATCGAGCCGGAACAGACGCCCCCATTGTGGGGTGTCGAATACCTCGAGTTTCTGCCAGGGCGTACGTACCGATTCCAGCCGTCGCGAGGCACGAAACCCGTAGGCGCTATCGCTGTTGAGCCATTCGAGCAGCAGTCCCTGCCCGTCGGGGATGGGCTTGGCTGCGGTTCGATCGGCGGGCGTACCGGCGAGTGCCGCAGCGGGCTGGGCGAACGGGTCGTCGATGCCGCGCAGCAGGCGTTCGATCACCCGCGATCCGGGGTCGAATGCATCGAGGAGCAGATCGAGCGCCCGCTCGGCCTTGGCCGAGTTGTCCGTGGAGAAATTGCAGACGTAGACATCGAGCGTGACGCTGCTGCGTTCAGGCCACGAGTGAACCGCCAGATGCGATTCGGCGAGCAGCACGGCGCCGGTCACGCCGCCTGGCTGGCCGTCGTGGTCGGGAAACTGAACGTATTTTTCGTCAACCAGTGTGAGCGCAGATTGCTCGATCGCTCGCCGGCAGAGCGCTGCAAGTCGATCCGCGCTGATGAGAAGGGCCGGGTCGCAGCGGCAATCGTAGAGGTCGGCGGTAAGGTGGAGTCCCTGCATTCGAGCCCCGCGGACCGGAATCCGCAAAGCCTTCGAGTATAGCAATGGGGGATGGCAAGCCACGGGGTTCAACCTGCTGCTTTGTTAGAATTTCGGGTTTTCCAGCCGTCGAGCGACGCCGATCAACCGCATCGGCCGCATGGCTTGAGTCCGGGGAGTCTTCCGCATGGGCGAAACGCGCGATCCAGTCACTTCAGCACCGGTTGCCCCCTCCTCGGGGGGATTGTCGAGTCGTATGGCGGCGGCTATTCGTGCGCTTGCCATGGACGCGGTGCAGCAGGCCAACTCCGGCCATCCGGGCATGCCGATGGGCATGGCCGAGATTGCGGTGGCGCTCTGGTCGGGTGTGCTGTCGCACAACCCTGCCAACCCGCGCTGGGCCAACCGCGATCGATTCGTGCTCTCGAACGGTCACGGCTCCATGCTGATCTACGCGCTCCTCCATCTCACCGGCTACGACCTGCCGGTGAGCGAGTTGCGCAACTTCCGTCAGCTTCATTCCCGCACGCCGGGCCATCCCGAAGTGGGCATCACGCCCGGCATCGAAACCACCACCGGCCCGCTGGGTCAGGGGCTGGCCAACGCGGTGGGCATGGCGCTCGCCGAGAAACTCCTGGCAGCCGAATTCAATCGTGACGGCCACAGCATCGTCGATCACCTCACCTGGGTGTTCGCAGGCGACGGCTGCCTGATGGAGGGCATTTCTCACGAGGCGTGCTCGCTTGCGGGCACCCACCGGCTGTCACGCCTGGTCATGCTGTATGACGACAACGGCATTTCGATCGACGGTGAAGTGCGGCACTGGTTCAGCGACGACACCGCGGCGCGGTTTCGTGCCTATGGCTGGCATGTGATCGGTGGCGTTGACGGTCACGATGTGGCTGCCGTCCGGGCTGCGATCGACCAGGCGAGCCTCTGGGCGCGCGAGGGGCGCGATGGGGTCTTTGCGCCTACTCTGATCATGTGCCGCACCATCATCGGCAAGGGCTCGCCCGGGCGGGCGAACAGCGCCAAGGCGCACGGAGAACCGCTGGGTGCAGCAGAGATCGAGGCCACCCGTGCCGCCATCGGTTGGAATGCCGCCCCGTTCGAGATTCCCGACGAGGTGCGCGTGGCCTGGGATGGTCGCGCGGGCGGGATGGCGCGCGAGGCCGACTGGCAGCATCGCTTTGAGGCCTATCGTCGCGCGCATCCGGCGCTTGCCGCCGAGTTCGAGCGGCGTATGTCGGGTGAGCTGGGAGATGCGTTTGATGACGCGCGCAGTGCCGCAATTGCTGATGCCATCGCGCGCGCCGAAACCATCGCCACCCGCAAGGCGTCGCAAAACGCGCTCAACCACTTCGGCCCGGCTTTGGGTGAACTCATAGGCGGATCGGCCGACCTGACCGGCAGCAATCTCACTGACTTCCGCGGCTGCGGGGCACTTCGCGTGGACTCGCCTGCCGGCACCCCGCCCGGGCGCCACATCAATTACGGTGTTCGCGAATTCGGCATGAGCGCCATCATGAACGGCCTTGCGCTGCATGGTGGCTTCATCCCCTACGGCGGCACCTTCCTCACTTTTTCCGATTACTCGCGCAACGCCCTCCGCATGGCAGCGCTCATGAAGCAGCGCGTCATTTTCGTGTTCACCCACGACTCCATTGGTCTGGGCGAGGACGGTCCCACGCACCAGCCGGTCGAGCATGCTGCCTCGCTTCGGCTGATTCCGTCGATGGACGTCTGGCGCCCGGCCGACACGGTCGAGTCGGCGGTGGCCTGGGCCGAGGCCATTGCACGCGCTGACGGCCCCAGCTCGCTGCTCTTTTCGCGGCAGGCGGTGCCGTTCGTCACCCGCTCGTCAGCGCAGGTTGATGCGATTGCGCGCGGCGCCTACGTGCTGCGTGATGCGGCGGGTGCGAAAGCCGTTCTCATTGCAACCGGTTCCGAACTCGGTCTCGTGCTGGCGGCCCGCGATCAGCTCGCAGCCGACGGCATCGAGGTACGAATCGTCTCCATGCCATCAACCACCGTGTTCGACCGTCAGAGCACCGCGTACCGCGCATCGGTGCTGCCCGCCGGCGTGCCGCGCGTGGCGGTCGAAGCGGGCGTCACCGATTTCTGGTGGAAGTACGGAGTCGATGCTGTGGTCGGCATCGACCGCTTCGGCGAATCGGCACCCGCTGGCGCGCTCAACAAGCTGTTCGGATTCACCGCCGAAAACGTGGCCGATACGGTTCGCGAGGTGCTGCGGCGGCAGGCGGCCCAGCGCCGCTGAGTGACGCGAACGCTTCGCCTTTCTCATTCATGTCATTGCTCATCAGGGAGAACTTTCGATGACCATTCGAGTCGCGATCAACGGTTATGGCCGCATCGGGCGCAACATCCTTCGGGCCCACTACGAGGGCGGCAAGAAGCACCCGATCGAAATCGTGGCCATCAACGATCTGGGTGACGCCAGGATCAACGCCCACCTTACCCAGTACGACACGGCGCATGGCCGATTCCCGGGGAGCGTCACCGTGGATGGCGATTGCATCGTGGTCAATGGCGATCGCATTCGTGTGCTCTCCAACCGCAACCCGGCGGCCCTGCCCTGGGGCGAGCTCGGGGTGGATGTGGTGCTTGAATGCACCGGCTTTTTCACCAGCAAGGAAAAGGCGTCTGCGCATCTCTCTGGTGGCGCAAAAAAAGTGGTGATCTCGGCGCCGGGCGGCAAGGATGTTGATGCGACCGTGGTGTATGGCGTGAACCATGATGTGCTGCGTGCCTCGCACACAGTGATTTCAAATGCCTCCTGCACCACCAACTGCCTGGCACCGATGGTGAAGCCGCTTCACGACCGGATCGGTCTTCTGAACGGTCTCATGACCACCATCCATGCCTACACCAACGATCAGGTTCTCACCGACGTTTATCACGAGGATCTCCGCCGGGCGCGGTCGGCTACCACCTCGATGATCCCGACCAAGACCGGGGCTGCTGCTGCGGTGGGCCTTGTGCTGCCCGAGCTCAACGGCAAGCTCGATGGCTACGCCATGCGCGTGCCCACCATCAATGTGTCGGTGGTCGATCTCTCCTTCGTGGCAGCGCGCGACACCACGGTGGCCGAGGTGAACGCCATCATGAAAGAAGCGGCTGAAGGCGCGCTCAAGGGCGTGCTCGCCTACACCGAGGAGCAGCTGGTCTCGGTTGATTTCAATCACAACCCGGCTTCCAGCACGTTTGACGCTACGCTCACCAAGGTGTCGGGGCGTCTGGTGAAGGTGAACAGCTGGTACGACAACGAATGGGGCTTCTCGAACCGGATGCTCGATACGACCGTCGCTCTCATGAACGCGCGCTAAGCCATGCAGTTCAGGCGCCTGACCGATCTCGATCTCGCCGGCAAGCGGGTCCTCATCCGTGCCGATCTGAACGTCCCGCAGGACGATTCGCTCGCCATCACCGACGACACGCGAATCCGTGCGTCGCTCCCCGCCATTCGGCACTGCCTCGACGCAGGCGCGGCGGTCATGGTCACCTCACACCTGGGGCGACCCACCGAGGGCGAATTGAAGCCCGAGGACTCCCTCGCCCCGATCGCTGCGCGCCTGGCTGAATTGCTGGGCAGGCCAGTCCCGCTCCAGGCAAACTGGGTCGAAGGCGGGTTTACGGTTCAGCCGGGCGAACTGCTGCTCCTGGAAAACTGCCGCTGCAATAAGGGCGAGAAGAAAGACGACGAGGCGCTCGCCCGCAAGATGGCATCGCTCTGCGACGTGTATGTCAACGATGCCTTTGGCACCGCCCATCGGGCCGAGGCCACCACCCACGGCATTGCGCGGTTTGCTGCGGTGGCCTGTGCGGGCCCGCTACTGGCGGCCGAGCTTGATGCCCTGGGGCGCGCGCTGGGCGATCCGAGGCGACCGCTGGTGGCCATTGTTGCCGGTTCCAAGGTGTCCACCAAACTCACCATCCTCAAGTCGCTTGCAGCACGCGTTGATCAGCTGATTGTCGGGGGCGGAATCGCCAACACCTTCATGCTGGCCGCCGGTTTTCCGATCGGAAAATCGCTCGCCGAGCGCGAGCTGGTGGACGAGGCGCGCACCATCATCGATCTCATGGCTGCGCGCGGTGCGCAGGTGCCTATCCCGGTTGACGTGGTCTGCGCTCCCGCCTTTGCCGCCGATGCGCCGGCCACCGTCAAGCGGGCAATCGATGTCACCGATACCGACATGATCCTCGACATTGGCCCCGATACAGCTGCCACGCTCGCCGAAAGGCTGCGGCAGGCGGGCACCATTGTCTGGAATGGGCCGGTAGGCGTGTTCGAATTCGAGAGCTTTTCGCACGGCACGGCAGCGATCGCGCGTGCCATTGCCGATTCGAAGGCGTTCTCGATTGCGGGGGGCGGCGACACGCTGGCCGCCATCGCCAAATTCGGTATTACCGACCGGGTCGATTACATCTCGACAGGCGGCGGTGCGTTTCTTGAGTTTCTCGAAGGCAGGCCCCTCCCGGCCGTGGCTGCGCTGATGGCCCGAAGCGCCCGCTGATCGCCTGATATGCGCTCAGGGCTGGGCGGGCAGCCACCGCGCGGTGGCTTCGAAGGTGGCCTGCAGGTGGGTACGCATCAGTGCAACCGCTTGCTTGGCATCGCGGTTGATGGTGGCGTCCATCAACGCGCGGTGTTCGGTGTGCACGTCGCGAGTCATCGGCCTTTTTTTGCTGAGCTTCTCTAGCCGGATCATGCGGTAGCGCTCGGTCTGGTCGACGAGCTGCCCGTAAAGGCGCATCAGCCAGGGTGATCCGCAACCCACAACCAGTGCCTCGTGGAAGTCGCGATGGCGGGCCTCCCATTGACGGGCGGCTTCGCCGGCGTCCGGCCCGGTGGGAAGCGGCGTTCGGCTCAGACGGTGAAACGCCGCCACGATCATCGCTTCCCAGTCGGCGTCGCCCTGCGAGATGGCAAGTGGCAGCATCACCGATTCGAGCGAGGTGCGGGCAAGCGTGAGGTCCCGCAGCTCCGCAAGCGATATGGGTGCGACCGAAAACCCGCGCTGTTCGTCCGTCACCACCAGGCCTTCGGCCGACAGCCTCTGCAGTGATTCGCGTAGCGGGCTCAAGCCCAACCCGTAGCGCAGTTGCAGTTCGCGCGTACGCAGGCGCTCGCCCGGGCGCAGGCATCCGGTCAGGATGTCGTGGCGGAGCAGGTTGTGCGCCTGACCCGCCAGGGTCCTGGGACCTGCGTCGGTATC
>Ga0172372_10004913_pt1 | contig 18838 bp, 12 predicted proteins | sample LakKiv5m_2_FD_114544 | JGI IMG/M metagenome (GOLD analysis project Ga0172372, IMG submission 114544) | Freshwater microbial communities from Kabuno Bay, South-Kivu, Congo - kab_092012_9.5m | ecosystem: Environmental > Aquatic > Freshwater > Lake | place: Democratic Republic of the Congo...
AATGCTGTCGGGTTGATTGTCGTTGGTCTTGTTGGAAAACTTGCAATTGATAATCCAGAGGCTTTTACTGGTGCTCTCAAAGGATTAGAAGCAGCGTTGGATACAATCGCAAATATCTTTATAGGAACGATAGATTTATTCTCTTCAATTCTTGTTGGTGTTGATCAAATTGAGGAAAAATTCAAAGGATTTATTGATGGAACTTTTGGTCAAGGAGCATTCAAATCTCTAACTGATTTTGGAGGAAATCTAACTCAATTATTTGATGCTTCAGTGCTTCTTGCTGGATTATTATTACAATATACCTTACAAGAATTAGCACAACCAGATACTGATCGTGGTGGAAAACCTGGCAAACCAGGTAAACCTGTTCCTAGTGGCAGACCAGGTTCAACGCTGACTCCAAAAGAACGTTTGAACTTACAAAAGTATCTTGATAGAAATCCATCCACAAAGTTGATTCAACGTAATTATGGCACTTCAGCAGCAAACATTTATCAAAATGCACTGGATAATGGTAAGAATCCAAGAGCTGCCAACGCTGCTGTCCAGAGAGCAATCAATAAGGGACAAATTACATCTAAACCTCAAACAGGTGCTTTGCGTGGTGGAGTTGCTGGCAGTAATATTCTCAAAGGTAACCTTGGAAGATCAGCAAATCGTCTTGGACTAAAACTATTTGGTAAGGCTGGTCTTGCTACTGCCAAAGGTGTGTTTGGAAGAATACCTGTTCTTGGACCTATTCTTGTAGCGGTTGCCTCTATCATGGCAGGGGAACCTATGGGTCAAACCCTGTTCAAAACTGCAGGTGCTGCCATAGGTGGACTATTAGGATCATTTATTCCTATTCCAATACTTGGAACAATGCTTGGCGAATTTATTGGAACTTTTGTTGGTGACTTATTCTATGAACTTATTTTAGGTGGTGGTCCTAAAAAAGCTGGTCAAAAATTACAGCAAGCGATATCAAATGCTCTTGCAACTGGAGGTAAAGTACTTGATTGGTTGAAAGCAGGTTTTGGTAGATTTTACAAGGGAATACCAAAAGTCTCATTTCCAGATAAACTTGGTATTATTGATCTAAAAAATTTCCCTCTAAAAATTGTTCGTGATATCGCTGGTAAGAAATTTCCAAATCCAGCATGGTTGATAAATCCATTCAACATTATGGATAAATTAAAGTTACTCAAGAATTCTTTCTTTCCTCCAGGAGCAAAACCATCTACTACTAGTGATGCTCTAGATTATCAACAGAATGTATATCAGTTCTCTACTCCCGCCGAATCTGCATCTATGGGAGGAGGAGGAGCAACAGCAGACAAGGCATCTGTGTCTGCAGGATCCATTGCAGGTGGTGAAAAAGATCTTCTTGAAAGACTTGTTCTTGCAGAAGCTGCAGGAGAAGGTGTGACGGGGATGGCATTGGTTGCCAGAAGTGTTCTAAATCGTGCTGGATTGATTCAGTCTGGAAAAGCATCTACGGGAACGTTCTTGGCAAAAGATAAAACTGTAACAGGTGTAATCTTGGGAAGAAATCAGTATTCACCAGTTTCAAATGGATCTATAAACAAAAATTGGGGTGCTGGATCTCGTAAATTAGCTAAAGAATCTATTGATCTTGCTCAGAATATTGATCAATTGAGAGCAAGATTGAAAGCAGAAGGAGTTTCTGATGGAAAAATAAATATTCTTCTTTCTTCCACTGGATTTAGAAATTATAATGCAGGTGCAGGACAGGATGCTTCTCAAAAAGTCAATGAAGTTAACTACAAGAGGCATACATTCAATACTGCAGGAAACCCTGGACTCAAAGTTTCTAAGGCAAACCTATCATCATCTACATCCACTCCTCTAGATATGATGAAGGAAGGAACTCCTAAAGTTTCTCTACCCTCATCTCCTGCACAGATGCCATCTGTCGCACAACTTGCTCCTGCCGCACCAGCAACTCCAGCCGCTGCGGCAACTCCTACCATATCTCAACCAGCTCCATATGATGAGAAGGGAAAGATGAACCCACTGCTTATGCCTCTACCAGCACCACCAGTTAGAAATAACATGCCCGCACCTTCTGGACCTTCTGGAGGACAGGGAGTATCAAATTCTTGGGTGCTGAATTACTACTACATACAACAGATAAGTGCCTTCCTTTATAAGCAGGGATAATGTCAGCAAGAGATTCCAATTTTACACAATTTGAAATACAAGCTTCTGAAGATAAAGGGAAGACTGTTGATATAAGAGAAGGTATCGCTTCTTTTAGTTACTATGAAAATATTCTTTCAAATTTTATCACTGCATCAGTGTCAGTGATAGAATCTGGAACAAGAACGGGTCAAGATAGAGGTGGTGTAACAGAGGGTCTTTTGAATTATCTTCCTGTTCGTGGTGGTGAAGAAGTTAGAATGAAAGCAAAAGATTCTTTTGGAAATGTAATTGACTTTAGTAAGTATGAACTGTATGTCAATACTGTAAGTGTTCCTAATGCTGATGCAACTGTTTCATCAATTGAGTTTGGTTTAGTTAGTAAAGAATATTTTTCTAATGAAAAAACAAGAGTGGTAAAAAGATATGAGGGAAAGATCAATGAAACTGTCAAAAAAATACTGGATGAAATTCTAAAAACAAAACATTATAAAAGTGAAAACCTTGAAGATGTATCCAATGCATATGCTTTCATTGGAAATGATAGAAAACCTTTTTATACATGTTCTTGGTTAGGAACTAAATCTATTCCAGCAAAAGATTATGGTAAGACAGCAGGATTTCTTTTTTATCAAACTCAAGATGGGTTTTGTTTCAAATCAGTTGATGGACTATTGAAGGGAACTTCCAAAGGAAAATATAGATTCACTGATAGCACTGCCACCTTACCCAAAGGTGAGAAAAAAATATTGTCATACGATATCAATAAAAATATTGATGTTCAAACTGATATGATGTTAGGTGTCTATCACAATAGAACTATTTACTTTGATCCTTATGCATTCAGAGTTGATGTAAAGACCTTTGATATAACAAAACAAAAAAACATCAGTCATTCTGGAAAACCATCTGGATTCAATTTTGTGAATAAACAATTCACAGATACTCCAACTAGATTGATGTCAACAATCCTGGACGTTGGAACTTTACCAATAGGAAAAGACTCCACTGCACAATTAGAATATTGGAAATCTGATAAAGGAAAAACCAATGATAAGGTGATAGAAAGACAGGTTCAATCTATCATGAGATATAATCAACTCTTTACTATCAGGGCATCGATTACAGTGGAGGGTGATTTTTCTTTACGAGCTGGTGATGTGATCGAGTGCATCTTCCCATCAAGAAAAGGATTAGGAACTGCTCCACAAAAAGATAAATCAACCAGTGAAAAGTATACTATTGCAACACTTTGTCACTATATAACTCCAGAAAGATGCCTAACTAGATTAGGTCTTGTGAGAGACTCTTTTGCTAAGTAGAACTATGACAGACAGAACTTTACAACAACACATCAACGACGATAAGGATAAGTTGGAAGATCCAACTATGTCTCCACAAATGAGACGCCATGTTGAAGGTGAATTAGATCATCTTGAAAAGTATCAAGTCAATCATCCAGATACAAATTATGATCCAACAGGATTTGAAATGTATTGTGATGAAAATCCAGAAGCATCTGAATGTAAAATTTACGAAGACTAATGATTGAAGAATCTTTACTAAAAAAGAATTTTGTAGGACGTGACGGATTCTACTGGTGGATAGGTCAAGTAGTTGACTCTAAAAAGTGGAAAGGTAATTTACCTCCATTGCCAGTTGGTGCTACTGGTGATTTGCCTGGCATGAAAGAACGTGTCAAAGTTCGTGTGATGGGTTATCACACCGCTGACACAAAGGCATTATCAGATGATGATCTTCCATGGGCTTACATTATGAAACCAACCACTGCAGGCGGCGGTGGTGGTGGAATGTCGCAGAGTGCTAATTTTTCTGGCGGTGAATTTGTATTTGGATTCTTTTTAGATGGTGAGGATGCACAACAACCAGTTGTCATAGGTGTTCTTGATAAATCTACTCAACTAAATTTTGGCAAAGCAATACCTCAAATAGGATTAAGTCCACTTTCTGGTTATTCTAATGGTCTTGTAGAATCTCCAAACAACATCAAAAAAGATGGTGCTCCAGGGAAACCTGATCCAGCATCACCACCAGCTGCTGTTGGAGATGGGGGAACTAAAGTTGGAAAAACGATTGCTGAGGAAACTGCGATTCTAGAACAAACTAGTAAAAGACAAGTTCAAGAGCATGGCACGAACGCCGCCCAAAAAAATGGTGCTTTCACTGGACAATCAAAACCAACTTGTTCAAGTGCTGATGATAATCCTGGAGCAGGAATTAAACTTGCAATAACTAGATTACAATCAATGACCACGTTCATTCAAAAACAACAAGGGATTTTTGTTGATCCTTTGATGTTCAAAATTGGAAATATTACGAATGAAATCACTAGGGCTAAGGACAACATTGCAGCATATGTGAAAGACATCATGGGAAAAGTCCGTGGTGTTATGCTAAAGGAAGTTACAGAAAGAGCAGCGAAACTTTCTATCAAACTTCCTATTGATAAGATGAATGGTTTCAAAGATAAACTTGATAAAGCATTGGAAGGTCTTGGGTGTGCTTTTGAAAATATAATTAAGGGATTGGAAGGAACACTGAATGGACTTCTTCAAGATTTGCTTGGAAAAGTCACCGGTGCTCTTGATTGTATTATCAATGATGTTCTGGGTAATTTGATTAATACTGCCTTAGGAGCTGTCAACGGTATTCTAGATGCACTAACTGGTGCGTTAGATAGTTTATTGGGTGGTCTAGGAGCAATCAAACTACCTCTTATTGATGCAGCAAACTTTCTAGGTTCTTTGAAAAAGTTATTTACATGCCAAAAAGATAGTTCATGTGGTGATGTAAAACAGTTTGATATGTTGAAGGGAAATCTAGCAGAAGCTCCAAGTGATTTCCTTGGTCTGGTTGCAGGTGCTCTCGGAGGAGGTTCATTAATTCCAGAACCAATTGGAGGAATATTACAAACTGCAAGTGATTTGTCTGGATCAATTCAAGGAGTCGTAGGTGCTGTTGGAGGAGTCGTAGGTGCTGTAGAGGGTGTTGTTGGATCAGTTACTAGTGCAATAGATACAGTTTCTGGTCTTCCTGGTCAAACACTAGATGCTCTTCAAGCATGTAATCCATTTGCGGATACTTGTGAATCTGCTGTTGCAACTATTTTTGGCGGAGGTATTGTGGCAACCACTGCTAATGCCATCATCAATCAGGCAGGAGATATTATTGGTGTTGATCTAAATGGTAGCGATGTTTTGAATGCTGTTTATGATTCTGTTCCATCTATAAATTTTGGAAGTAACTGTGGTCAAGGCGGTGGTGCTTCTGGTCAAGTCATTTTGAATGATGATGGCACAGTAGAAAAAGTTGTTATTGATGAACCTGGAACTGGATATCCACCCATTCCAGATGGATCTGTGGGTGGTAGTGGGAATACATTCGCCACAGCTGAACAAACTATTATTAGAACACCAGATGGAGAACAAATTGCTGTAAACCCAAATACATTTGTTGAAGCTCCAGCAGAATCTGTTATCCTGTTACCATCTGGAGGATGCGTAGAATTTCCGACTGGAACAGTAGATCAAAATGGAAACGATGCTAGTGGTTATCAATGTGGAAGAGGACTAACAGATGGAAATGGATTCATTGTTCCTGTACAAACTAGTATAGTTACACCAGTATCAACTCAAGACCAAATGGTCGAGAGTCTAACATATCCTGTTGTGATGGAAATTGATGAACTTAATATTCGTAAAACAGGAATATCCTATAATCCAGGAGATACAATCACCATAAGTGGTGATGGAAATACTCTGACATTTACTCCAACTTTATCTACAAATGGTGCTATAATTGATGTAAAAATACCAGATGATCAAAGAGGACTTGGTTTTACTTCCATTCCAGATGTTGTAATAAATACTAACACTGGAGCTGGTGCTCAAATTACTCCATATCTTAGAATTAAGTATAGAGGAAAAGATAATATCCAACCAGTCTTAGATAGAATCACTCAAAATCAAATCATTAGTGTTGTTGATTGTGTAGGAAAGATTAATGTCCAATAAAAATAATGACTTTTGTAGCAATCAAGAAAATAATTACGGCAAGATAGAATTTGGAACTCTAGATCCAGATAATGTAAGGGCTGCTGTTTACATTGGAAATAAGCAAGATGTACGTCATCGTCTTTACATGGACATTGATCGTCCAATGGGTAGCGGTGAACCACAAAGCACAACCACACTTGAATCTCCTGGTGGTATAATTATAAAATGTGGTCAAGATAGAACTAGACCAGACATAACTTTCAATATTCAAGTTGAGAATGGAAAACTTTGTCTGACCTGTCAAACAGGTGACGTTGAGATTCAAGGAAAAAATGTTACTATTGAAGCCAAAGGAGGCAATAATGATGATGGTGTTATTACTTTGAAATCAAATTCAAAAATTGAATTGAACTCGCCTAACATTATTATGAATGGATCACAAAAGTGTGAAATGAACAGCGAACAGACAATTCAGATTAAATCAAATGGATCTATGGACATGTATGCCTCACAAACTCAATGTGAGTCTGCATCTTCTAGATATGGTAAGAGAGGTTCATCTCAAGGTAAATCCAAAGTAACGGAGTAATTATGGCTTGGACATTTGACGACGGACAAACACACAAACAACATGTAGTTGGTGGACAAACATCTTCATGTGTTGGTAAAGATGATGATGAAAAGATCTTAGGATCTGTATATGTAGAGAACGGTCTTCATGTAGGATCTCCTGACAAGTTTGATCTCATGGAAGGAACTGTGATGATCAATAAAAGTGAAGAGCAAAAGGGTGATTTTGCATTAGAAGTCAAAGATGATCAACACATTCGTGACAATCTTTGGGTAGAACAAGAAACGAAAACAAAAACTCTTGTTGCTGATAAAATTACTGCAAGAAAAGCTTTTATTGGTTCAATCAATAAAGGCAGTTGTAATTTTGTAATTGATCATGCCACAAAACCAGGATACAAACTTCGTTATACCTGTATTGAAGGTCCTACAAAGGATGTATTTGTACGTGGAAAATTGAGAGGTAACAATGTTATTCATCTTCCTGAGGAATGGGAGTGGTTGGTTCATAGAGACTCTATTACTGTGAGTCTTACACCAATTGGAGCACCTCAGGTTTTATTTGTAAAAGGCATTCAAGGTTTGGATGTAGTTATTGATTCGCATTCTGCTATGCCAATCAATTGTTATTATACGATCTATGCGGAAAGAGCAGACACTCCAAGAGAACCAAATGTTTTTCCCGCAGAAGATCTTCTCACTGATAAATTTGTTGGACAATAGGAGGTAAATTATGCCACAATGTCAAGGTTTATATCCAGATCCAGATGTGGGATGTGGAGATAGTGTGTGGACACAGGATGGATCTTTTGGTAGTGCTGATGGTCTTGAAGAAGATTGTTGTAATGATATTTCGTGCCATCTAAAAAATGGTTTATTTGAAGCAAATCTTCAAGTTGGTGGGACTGTAACTGCACCAACATTTCAAGGAAATATCAATGTTCAGTCTTGGAAGGGATTTGATATCAAACATCCTTCAAAGGAAGGACATCGATTGAGATATGTGTGTCTTGAGGGACCAGAAGCTGGTGTTTATGCCAGAGGTCGTATCAATGGAACAAATATCATTCATCTTCCTGATTATTGGAGAGATTTAGTGAATGCTGATACAATCACTGTTCATTTGACTCCAATTGGAACTAATCAGAATCTAATTGTTGAAGAAATCAAGTGGGGATCACAAATCAAAGTAAAATCTGAAAGTGGTTCAAATATTGACTGTTTCTATCTTGTTCATGGTGCCAGAAAAGACGGTGAACCGCTGATTCCAGAATATGAGGGTGAAACACCTGCAGATTATCCTGGAGATCCTACACAGTTCTCTATCGCTGGTTATGATTACGGCAGAGACACCTGAAGAGGTGGCACACTTTCTCTTGTCATCCCTGTCGGTCCGTGCTATAATACATAGGTAACCGAGACCGTATCATGTTTCAAGAGGAAGACTATCTGACTCGCTGTGTTGTTGACACTTCTGCCCGTCGATTTATTCTTTATAGTCATCAAGGTGATGAAAAGATTGTTGACTGTGAGAGGATTGAGGAGTTCATTAGTGTGCTAGAATTCTGTCGTTCTGTTCTTGATGAAGAGACTCTGATCTATGCAAGTCCTCTTGTCGCTACTGCAAACTGAAATCAACTTTTGATTCCAAAAATCGGGTGAAAAAAACTCCGGTAAAAAATTACCATATTAGTTTTTTTATGAATAATTATCCACCTAATTTTTATGAGAAAATTCTCCGCTTTTACAACATACAATGGAAAAATTCACCACAGAACAATTTCAAGAAAACTTTGATGAACTCTTTGCAAGAGTTGAAAACGGAGAATCATTCATCATATCAGATAAAGAACATGGAGAATTTATGATCACACCTGCTCAAAATTTCAAAGATCTACAAATTCCAGTTGGTCTTACAAATAATGATGATGAACTAATACGAATACATACTGATCACGAAGAAGGTAGTTAGTTTATCATGAGACTGTCGCCTATGGGTTAAGGCCCACTGCTTATAACGGTGTGAACTGAGTTCAAGTCTCAGCAGTCTTACTAAGAGCGTGTATTCCAATCGGCAGAGAAAGTGGACTTAAAATCCATCCAGTGTGGGTTCGACTCCCACCACGCCCATTGCCCTTGTAGCTCAGTGGTAGAGCAACGGTTTTGTAAACCGTTGGTCGCTGGTTCAAATCCAGTCGGGGGCTTTGTTAGAAAATAAGCACAAATACTTAGATGAAATCAGATTTTTACATAGATAAAGTATGTAAAGAACAAATCAAAGATCTTCTTTACACTCATCATTATCTAAAAGATGAATCCAAAGATTTTAAATCTGGTTTCAACTATGGACTTTATAGAAACACTGTCACAGATGTCCTTAGGGTTGGCAGCTGCCTTGGTACTTGCGTTTTTACTGGTCTCCCAGTCCCAGAAATTGCAGTAGGAGCATTTGGGTTAGAGAGACATCAACAAGACGGATTATACGAACTTTCAAGACTTTGTATCAATCCTGATATACAAAAAGAAGAATATAACATCACATCTTGGTTTTTAAGTCGTTGCATTAGGAGGTTTAGAAAAGATGTATCAGTTCGTGCTATTATTAGCTACGCTGACAGTTCTCGTCATGACGGAACTATATACCGTGCTTGCAATTTCAGTTATCACGGGCTAACTGACTCAAAAAAAGATTTTTATTACTCAGATGGAACCAAACATTCTCGCGGTAGCGTTAGAAATTTTGATGGTGAGTGGAGGGATCGCTCTCGTAAACATCGCTATCTTATGGTATTTGATAAATCGCTCACAGTGAAGTGGGACCCAGTTCCATTTGCTAAATAACATATAGCAAAAACCTGGTCGTAATACAATGGGTCTCAGTCGCCTTCAGAATTTTCTAAAGAACGCCAAAGGCAATATTCTATATGTAAATCCAAATGATCTTGATGCTACTGACAGTATTGAGAATCAGGGTAATTCACTCACACGTCCTTTCAAAACAATTCAAAGGGCACTTATTGAGTCAGCAAGATTTTCATATCAGTCTGGATTAGATAACGATAGATTTGGACAAACCACCATTCTTGTTTATCCTGGTGAACACGTTGTAGACAACAGACCAGGATTGATTCCTTATGATGATGGTAGCGGAACGGCAAAATATAGAAATAGAAATGGCGCTTCTGGACTAATTTTATCTCCCTTCAATCTTACCAGTAATTTTGATCTAACCACTGCAGATAATGATCTTTACAAACTGAATTCAATTCATGGTGGTGTAATTATTCCAAGAGGCACATCTCTTGTTGGTTTGGATCTAAGAAAAACCAAAATCAGACCAAAATATGTTCCAAACCCATCTAATCCAGCGATCAAAAGATCTGCAATCTTTAGGGTAACTGGTGCTTGTTACTTTTACTCTTTTACTATTTTTGATGCTGATCCAAATAGTACATGTTATAAAGACTACACTGATAATATTTTTGTACCTAACTTTTCTCACCATAAACTAACATGTTTTGAATATGCTGATGGTGTGAACAATGTTGTCATTGATGATGGATTCTTGAACATAGCAGAGACAAGAACTGATCTGCAAATGTATTATGAAAAAATTTCTGATGTTTATGATGATGCCACCGGAAGAAAAATTTCGCCAGATTATCCTGCTGGTAATTTGGACATTCAACCAAAGATTGATGAATATCGAATTGTAGGATCAAAAGGTGATTCTGTTGGTATATCTTCAATCAAGGCAGGTGATGGTGTAACTGCAACCACCACGATTACAGTTCAAACAACGAGTTCAATTAGGGATATTGGACTTGACGTTGACACTGCTATTAGAATCAATGGAATTAGTGCCTCTGGGTATAATGGAAATTATGTTTGCTCTGGTGTAACTAGCACTACTCAATTTACCTATAGAGTATCTAATGCTCCTGCCGTTGCACTTGAAAATCCAGCTAATGCTACAGTAAACATTGTTGTAGATACTGTAACCTCAGCATCTCCTTATATCTTCAACGTTTCGTTGAGATCTGTATTTGGCATGTGCGGAATGCTTGCTGATGGAAATACGGCAACAGGATTTAAATCCATGGTTGTTGCTCAGTTTACAGGTATTGGTCTTCAGAAAGACGACAATGCGTTTGTAAAATACAATGAAACTACAGGATCATATGATGATACTACAACCATATCAAACCTGGCTTCAGATTCAAGAGCTATCTATAAACCAGATTATGCAAACTTCCACATCAAGTGTACAAACGATTCTGTTCTTCAGATAGTCTCTGTTTTTGCTATTGGATTTGCTGAGCATTTTTTAGCAGAATCTGGTGGAGACCAATCAGTAACAAACTCCAACTCAAACTTTGGTGCTAAATCTCTGGTCTCAAAAGGTTTCAAGGGTGATGCGTTTGCCAAAGATGATATTGGTTATATCACACATATCATTCCACCAAGAGAGATTGAAACTTCAGAAACTTCAGTAGAATTTAATGCAGTTGATGTTTATAAAACTGCTGTTGGAGTTGGATCTACTGGCAGACTTTACTTGTATAATCAAGTAAACTCTGGTCAAAGACCTCAAAACGTTATTGAAGGATACAGAATTGGTGCGAAAGAAAATGATGAACTAAAGGTACAACTTAATGTTGGTGGTGTTGCAGAAGAATATAAGTCAAGAATTGTTATGCCTATTAATGGTATAACTACAAGTCAATATACTTCCAAAAAAATTGCATACGTTGGTAGAGTTGTAGGATTCAATAGCATCACTTCAAATATTCTGACTCTTACATCTAATCATAATTTTATAAATGGAGAATCAGTACGTATTATTTCTGATACAGGTGCTCTACCTGATGGTCTGAGAAATAATAGAGTTTATTATGCTATCACTAAAGAGAACGCTAACGCAACGTTCAGTGGTAACAATCAAATTCAAGTTGCAACATCTCTAAACTCTGCTCTTGCTGCAGAAGCAATTGGTATCAATAGTCTTGGTGGAGTCTTAACGATTGAATCTAGAGTTTCTGATAAAACTTCTGGAGATATTGGGCACCCAATTCAGTATGATACAAATGCAAGTCAGTGGTATGTCAATGTTTCTACATCTTCAACTGATAATACAATCTTCTCTCAACTTGTTGGTTTAGGAACAACTGCTCTTGGAGATGCAACTCCAAGAACCTATATCACAAGAAAACAAGATGATAGAGCTCTGTTAGATACAATTTATAGAGCAAGATACGTAATTCCTTCAGGTAGTGGTATCACATCTGCTAGACCTCCGGTTGATGGATATGTTATTCAAGAATCTAATGATACTGGCGCACTAAACAACAACGAAGTTTCATATTTGTATTCTCAAACAGGAAAAACCTTATCAAATGTAAGTGAACTAAGAAATCCTGGTTTTATTGCAACCGCAAGATATTCAAGTCCATTTGCATACATTGACACTGAAAAACCACACGGTTTGACCGTAGGATCAAATGTTTCTATTATCAACCTTACCAGTTCAAATAATACAGCAGGAACAGCTGGCACTGGATATAATAGAGATTATACTGTCATTGGAGTTTCAAGTGCAAAATCTTTTGTTGTTGGTCTGAATACAAATCCAGGCGTATTCACAAATTCAACTTCACTCAGAACTACTGCTCTACCGCGTTTTAGAAGAATTAGAGCTAATCAAACCTTTAGTATCTACAGATCAACAGAAATTGATAGGTATATTGCTGGACAACAGGATGGAGTTTTCCACATTCTTATAACTAAGAATTCTATTAATCCTACTGTAAGTCCCTTTGCAGATCAGAAATTTAATCAAAATATTCAATATTTCTATCCTCAAGGAAACAGAGATAATCCTGTTTCGGATCCTACTGCAGCAAGATCTTTTGCTCTCCCAACTCCAATTGGAGAAGTATCAATCAATGAACCTCAGAACAGTCTGACAAAAGAGACTGAAGTTAGTAGAATTACAGAATTCAATGGAAATATTGGTCTCGGAATCACAAATATTCAATCTGATTCTGCGGGATTAGCACATACAATCTTCACTAAGATTGATCATGGTCTAAACAGAATTGTATCAGTTAGCATTGCTAGCAGCGGAACCAATTATGGAGTTGGATCTGGAATTACAGAAACTTATTATAATGCACAACTAGTAGGATTTGCTGGATCAACAGTTGGTAAAAATGCAACAGCGAGAGTAACAGTTCATCCAGCAGGCGGAATCACAGACATCAAAATTATTGATGGTGGTTCTGCATATGGAGTTGGTAATACAGTAACTGTTACTAATCTACCAAAACTTGCCGGATCTACTGATGCTATTATTCAGATTCAGAAGATTTATAATTCTGTAGGAGAAGTTCTTGATGTACAAGGAATTACATCTGCCATTTATAATTCTCACAATACACTTTATAAAGTATCTGGAATTGATATTGGAAAAGATAAAGAAATCAAAGTAATTTCTTCCACTGTAGTTGGATCTGCAAATACAATTGGAATTGGATCCGAAGCAACTTCTAATGCAACAATTCAGATTGCTGGTCCTGTTGTCAACATTAGTGGATTTAGTTATGATGCTGGATCTGGTATTGCAACATTTGCTACAGTTCAGTATCACGGACTATATTCTGACAATAAAGTAAGAATTGCAAATGCAAGCAGTTCTCTTTACAACAGAGACATCGTAGTCTCTAACGTTCTTGGACTAACTTCATTCACATCTTTCCTTGGAATTGGAACAACAGTTCCTGCTACAGGAACCGCTGAAATTTATAGATATGGCACTAGTGCTCAGGGTGGAGTCATAACAAGTGATGATGAAAATCTTTCTGGTAGAATGCATTCAGATTATGCTGGAATTACCTCAACACTTTCTGCTCAAATCACTAACTCTACTGTAACTGATATTTACATTCAGAATGTAGAAAATCTTGATTTGAATATTGGAGACTTCTTGCAGATTGATGAAGAGTTGATGAGAATTAAGTCAACAACATCAACAAGCAGTTTAGATGGATCTGGAAATTATATTTCAAATCCAATATCAGTTTTCAGAGGAATTTTTGGAACAAAAGCATCAGCACATACTCTAAACAGTGTTATTAGAAGAGTTAGATGTTTACCAATTGAACTTCGTAGAAACTCTATTATTCGTGCTTCTGGACATACCTTTGAATATGTTGGTTATGGTCCTGGCAACTATTCAACTGCTCTGCCAGAAAGAATTGACAGAAGACTCACACCTCAAGAGGAACTACTTTCTCAGTCAACAAAGGTTGATGGTGGTGTAAATGTTTACACTGGTATGAATAATGATGGCGACTTCTATATTGGTAATAAGAAAGTAAGTTCTGCTACTGGACAAGAAGAAGTATTTGATGCTCCAATTCCATCAGTTACTGGAGAAGATGTTGGAGAAACTGGAGTAAGTGTTGGGTTTGACGTTCTAACTCCTCTTGAAGTTACAATTTCAAGATCAATCAGAGTTGAAGGTGGTCCAGATGGTAATATCATTTCTGAATTTGATGGACCTGTTATCTTCAATAACAAGGTAACTTCTACTGCTTCTGGTGGACTTGAAGCTAATTCACTTTACCTACAGGGCAATACAACGGTATCTAGAAACTATACCGTAGGTGTTACTCAACCAACACTTGCTGGTAACGCTGGTGACGTTGTGTTCAATGCTAATCCTGCCAAAGGTGGATTCATTGGTTGGGTTTATACAATTGATAATGATTGGTATAGATGGGGTAACGTCAGTGCTTCTAGCACTGAAAACATCGGCATCTTTGATAGAATTGGTATCGCCACAACAAATCCTGGTGGATGTCAACTTGTAATTGGATCTGGTAAAACCGAATCTCAAGCAGGATTCAACTCTGCTGGAAGAGCAGGAGTCATTGTTTCATGTGGAGGATCGCTTGGTATTGGTACAACAAGACCGCAGTATGATCTACACGTTGTAAACAATGTATTTGCTTCTGGATTTGTAACTGCGGCATATCTCTATGGTAATGGTTCATTCATTACAAACCTACCAAATGACTCTAAGTGGGTTGGAAATGAAATTGGAGTAGGAGCGAATATTGGTGTTCATACTGGATTGAATAATTTTGTTGGTGTTGGTAGCACAATGCCAGATGCATTACTATCAATTCAATATTCCACAACACAAACTGCCAAGGCATTCTCAGTCAAGTCTGGTTTTGGTACTGAACTTATTGGCATCAACACTCTTGGTAGAGTTGGTCTCGGGTCAACACAACCTCAAGGAATTCTTGATGTAAATGGACAATTCATTTCTAATCAGTATTCTCTATCTGGTGTCGGTACAATCAACGCTGGTATTGTAACTGCAACAACAACTCTAAGAGCTGGTGTTGGAGGAACAATATTCCATGCGTCTGGTTCTTCTGTTGGTATTGGAACAGTAATACCAAGAGCTAAACTTGATGTGGATGGCAGTGCTAGATTTACAACATACTCTGAAGCAGTCGCAACTGTTGCTCCTGTTGGAAATATTGTTACAATAGATCTTTCTAAGGCACAATCCTTTACTGTGAATGTAACTTCAACTGTAAATAACTTTACGATTATCAACCCTCCTAGTGATTCTTCTTCGTTCACATTGAAGGTAACTCAAGACTCTACTGGAGGATACTCTGTTGGTATAGATACCTTTAGGAATTCTGGTGGATCGCCAATACCAGTTTATTGGTCGGGATCAGTTATTCCAATCGTTACCACCACGGCAAATAAAACTGATATCTATTCGTTCATAACATTTGATGGTGGATCTTCATTCTATGGTGTATCTGGAGGACAGAATTTCGGATGAGTCCATTAGCATTTCATAGGAAAGAAAGCACTCCTGTTAGACTGAATCCACCATTTTTAACGTATGTTACACAAATTTCTGATCCTGGACCAGTTTCTTATGGCGGATCCGCCACTCTAACTGGAGTTGCTACTGTAAACTATCTTGTTTCTGGAATAGGAACACTAGGTTATGAATGGAGAATTAATAATTCTGTAGTTGGAGTAGGAACTCAACTGACACTGACAAATATGACTGATACTGCTTATAATGATAAGCAAGTGATTCAATATGTTACATTTTATCCCGATGCAACACGAGTTGGAATAGAAACTTTCCAACCTGGAGCAACTAATTCTCCTCTAACATCAAATACTGTTACTCTTAAAGTAAAGGGAGTAATTATAATTACTCAACAACCAGATGGAACTGTTCCTGTAGATACAAATGCTACAACAAACAGTTCAACTCCAGTAGTACCAACCCCTAGCCCAACACCAACTCCTGCCCCACCCCCTCCAGCACCGTTACCAAATTGTAATCCACTAAATGCAAATTATAATCTACTCAATGTACGTAATGCGAATCTTAATACAACATATACTCAAACATTTACTTTGAATGATGTTGATAATGGTTGTACAGGATTCACTGTAAAAGTAGATGGTCCCACTGCATCTCTAATAGTTGGTGGAGTTTCTGGAAATAATTTACCAGCTCAAAAAGGAAGTGTCATTACAGTTCGTATGAAATCTTCACCAGAATATGATAGAGGTGTATCTACAGGATTTTATATAACTAGAAATGGATCTAATAGTGTTGCACAATCATGGTTTATAATAACAAAAGAAGCATAAAATAGTAAAATGGCGATAACAAAAGAATTTCCGTCAAATGCAATTGTTGCTATAACTGCAAAAGCAACAATATCAACTGGAGATCAAGAACTTTTACAATATTCCTGGTATAGAAACGGACAGTTACTTTCTACCACTCTGACTAGTGGTATCGCTAATATACTTACAATTCTTGATGGTACATTTTATGTTATTGTAAGTCACCCAAATGCAGATTCTGTAACTTCTGAAACTTTCACAATTACTCGTCGTGCTCCAAGAGACATTCTGAGACTTATTTACCATTCAAGTGGAACGGGTGCATATTCTGATGGAAGTTTTACATCTCCAGTTATTATAGATTGGAATATTGCAACTCAACAATATGAATTTGGACCAGATGCTGGAAATGGATTTGGCACACCACAATCTGGATGGTGGAGAGTTTTTGCAAAAGAACAAAATGTTTCTTTAGACATAACTTTGCGTGGTTCATCTGGAGCAGGATCTAATCCTGGTGAGGGTGGTGTTGGCACTTTGAGAAGACTTTTTGAACTCAATCAACTTTATACAATTCGTGTTGGTGATGATAGTGCTGGAAGTCAACCTGACGTTGCTTTGAATGGTCCTAATGGTGGAATAGTTATTTCAGGTGGTGGATCGCCTGGTGGTGGATCCACCTATTTGAAGAGAGGTGGAACTTTATTATCTGTAGTTGGTGGAGGAGGAGGAACTTCCTCTGGAGGAATAAAAGGTGGTGCAGGCGGCGGATTCAATGTTGCTGGAGAAAATGGTTCTGGTTCTAATGGAGGTGCAGGAGCTCGTGTTGTTTCTCCTGGTGATTTCATATCTGCAGGATCCTATGCATCTGCAAATGTTACAAGAACAATGACAAGATGTGGATTGGTTCGATCTGGTTCTTCATCTCTGTCATGCTCTGTGGAACTAATTGCAGATGATATTCAAAATAACGGTGCCTGGGCATCTAATGGTGGTGGAGCAGGAGGATCAGGTGTAACTGGTGGATATGCTGGTTCAAGTAGAAATGGAGGTGGTGGAGGAGGTTCAGGATGGGCTGGCAGTGCCGTAACAGTTTTATCTACAAGATTAGGTGGAAATCGTGCAGGAAGAAGAGGTAGTGCTAGAATCAGAAAAACTGGATTTGTAAATTATATTGCATCTTGGTATCATACAACTGGAGTCCAGGCTGGATTTATTCCTGTTTTTAATGTAACAAACACTGGCAATTTCATAGCAACGATTATTCCTCAGAATGAAGGAACAACATCTACAGCATATAATCAATTACCAGAAAATCACTATCTGATAAAATTCCAGGAACCATTTCTAAACACAGATTATGTTGTTGACTTTACGTTTGTATCTACAACCATAGCTGGAGTATCAGGAACGGTGCTTCCTAATATGAAAGTTTCCCTCTTTACAAAAGAATTAGATCAATGTAGAGTGTGGTTTACTGGTGATAACATTGAAAATGTTCATGTGAGAGAAGCTGCGTTTAGAATCTACTAAATAGAACATAGACTGGGGGGATAGTGAACTCCAATGGCAATTAACAAAAACTTTGTCGTCAAGAACGGTCTAGAGGTTAATACTAACCAGATCTTTGCCGATTCTACAACAAATAAGGTTGGTATTGGAAGCACGCTCCCAACAGTCGCCCTTGATGTACAAGGCGGGATTGCTGCCACAGATGTAGTAACGCAACTTCTAAGAGTTTCTGGTTACGCAACATTTCCACAGGTTCAAGTCAACAATAATATCAACATTAGTGGATTTTCTACGGTTGTCAATCAACTGAATGTTCTTGGAATGACTTCTGTTACCAATTTTAAGGTAACGGGCATTTCAACATTCAATGATAATTCAACTTTTGATAAAAATATTAGAATAGTTGGATTTTCCACATTTGTTGGGATCTCTACATTCAATGGTTCTATATCTGTTGGTGGTATTGCGACTTTCTTCAACGGTATTGATGTTGTTAACCATACAGAAGTTGATAATTTGAGAGTATCTGGATTTTCTACTTTTGTAGGAATCGGAACATTCTCTAGTGATTTGTATGTAGGTGGAGATTTATATGTTTCTGATGATATTGTTTTTGATGAATTTAGATCAAGAAATGCTTGGGTAACTGGAGTTGGAACTATTTCAACTCTTTACGTAAATGCTGGAATACTTACGACCGCAGCAATTACAAATGGCAATATTGTTACGGGTATCGTTACTAATCTAAGTGGAACACATCTAAATTATACTGGAATTTCTACCTTTGGTAATTTTGTAGACGTAAATGCCAGTGCTGATATTTCTGGTAATACCACCACTAATTCTTTAGCAGTATCTGGTTTCGCCACAGTATCAGGTAGATCTGATCTTCAAAATGTAACCATCTC